>Ga0137368_10007028_pt1 | contig 11734 bp, 14 predicted proteins | sample SagtaG_13_FD_104917 | JGI IMG/M metagenome (GOLD analysis project Ga0137368, IMG submission 104917) | Vadose zone soil microbial communities from Sagehorn Ranch, Mendocino, California, USA - Sage1_L_100_16 metaG | ecosystem: Environmental > Terrestrial > Soil > Vadose zone | place: USA...
ACGCTGTTCCAACCCTTTGTGTGCCCGTCGCGCGACTCCTCGTTAGGCAGTTGCTCGTGCGTTAAGCGAAGCTCGGTGCCATCGTCATAATCGGAAAGTTCCACCGTGACGATGCTGATGTGGTTTTCCCAATCCTCATCGTCCTGCCATTGCCACGTGAAGACGACCTTCTTGCCAGGCTCTAGCTCGCGGTATTCGCCGCGTATGGTCATATTTTCGCCTTCCGGATTGACGAGCTCCCACCGGAACTCTCCGCCTACGCGCGCGTCAACGATTAGATTGCGAGTCTGAACATTCTTTGGGCCGAACCATTGTTTTAGTTGTACGGGATCGGTCCAGGCTGCGTAAACGCGTTCGCGCGGAGCCTTGATGTGACGTTTGATTTCGAGCGATAGCTTTTCTGTTTGGGCCATAATCTCTTCTTTCGTCAGGAAACTATCTGTGTTGTGAACTTAACCCAGGTCGGCACCATCGCTCTCGACAAACTCTTTGAGCGATGAACCGATGATTTGTGTCCAGCCCTCCATGAAACGCTTGCGCGCGAACGACGGAGTTTTCGGAAAAGTTTCCAAACCCTCGTGCGTCAGTTTCAGGCGCGTTTTGTCCCCATCGGCAAACAACTCAAACGTGACCAATGAATCGCCCTCGTGTCCTTTGTACCGCCAGGTATAGGCGAGTTTCTTTTGCGGAATCACCTCGGTGATCTTGCAAAGATGGCAATACTTCACGCCTTCGTGCTCGACGGTGAATTCAAATTCAAAGCCCACTTCGGGCTTGAATTCCTTCAGGTCGAAATACCAGCGCCGCATTTCCTCCACATCGGTGAGCGCCTTCCAAATTCTTTCTGGCGGCGCACTGAAAGTTCGTTCTACGACAACCGCTCCTGCCAACAGATTATTCGTGGTCATGTTTTTTTCGCTTCCTGCTTAGGCTGAGTACTGATCATGGCGACGAACCCAATCCATCGTCGAGTCTGGGTTTTCGTCGCGGCCTTTTGGCACAAGGTCGAGGAAATTATACGTGCCAACTAACATGTCGAGCCCGCGTGCGTACGTCGAATAAGTGTGGAAGACGTCGCCGTTTTCATCTTTGTAAAATACGCTCAAACCCGGCATCTCGTCGCTCATGAGCTCGCCCATTTGATAGTTGTAAAACATTTTCTCTTTCGCCTTCTCATCGTCCGTCGCGGATACGTGATAATCAAAATTGAAGTCGTTGCCGTGCGAGGAGAGCCATTTGAAACGCCAACCCATGCGCTTCTTATATGGTTCCAGCTCAGAAAGCGGTGCTCGCGAAATGACAGCCAACGTCACGTCGCGATGCGGGAGATGCCAGTTAGCACCGTAAAATGATCGGCCAGATAGGAGCAGCTTTTGCAGCCCTCCTCCCAACCCGGACCGAACATGAAATGATAGACGATGAGTTGACTGCATCCGTCGAAGAGATCGGCCAGCGTTTCTTTCCCGTCGGGTCCTTCGAACAAATATTCCTTGTCGACCTTGACCCACGGCAATTCGCGCCGGTGCCGGCTTACTTCGTCGCGTAGTCGCGTCAATTCTCTCTCACGTGTGAGCAGATCCTTGCGCGCGACCAGCCACTCATCTTCCGACACGATTCGTGGATTCATTTCGCTCGCTTCCGTTTCGCGTTCCATCTCTTTTAGTTTCATTTTGTTTTCCTCTGGTTTGGTTTGTTTTTTTCTTTCTGCAAAACTTGCTCATCATAAAAGCGGTCAGTCCGCCGCTCGACGTCGCGCCGGCGGCGATCAAAGCCGCATTCGTCAGGCAGACCGGACACATCGCGCTAGTTCTTTCGTTTCTTGCCGGTTCGCTTGTGGGTCTTTTCCAAATACTCGGCCAGGCGATCGAGCGATCCTTCCCAAAACTTGCGATATTCTTCCACCCACTGCGCGGCCTGTTTCAGCGGCTTGGCTTCCAACTGCATTTCGTGCACGCGCCCATAGCGGCGACGCCGGAGCAGCCCAGCTTTTTCCAGCACGCGCAAATGTTTTGAGACAGCCGGCAATGACATCGCGTGTGGTCGCGCCAGATGGGTCACGCATTTATGGCCGCGGGCAAGATGCGCGAGGATGCGTCGGCGCGTCGGATCGGCCAGAGCGGCGAAGGTGTGATTGAGCATCCTGGAAGGATATTTAACCATCTGGTTAACTATTGGCACGCCAGAATTCGGAATGCAACAAATATCTTCAGCCGAATTAACTGATCAGTCCGGCCGGCAATCAGAAACGCGACCGCGTAGAAGACAAAAATCGACAATCCATCGGCGATCCCGGCGATAATCACTATTGGACGTTGTATCTCGCACATTCAACAATTCTGCCGTGATCACCTCAAGAGCTGCGGTGAAGCCTGCACGAATTTTCGTTCTTACGCTGTTGGCCATGGTCGCGTTCGCAGGTAACTCGTTGCTTTGCCGAGCGGCCCTGAAGCAAACCAGCATTGACGCGGCCAGTTTTACGTTCATTCGGATCTTCTCGGGCGCCACCGCGCTTTGGCTCCTTGTGCAGATTCGACGAGGGATGATCGTTCCCTCACCTCAATCCTCTCCCAAAAGGAGAGGCGGCTCCTTCTCCTTGCGGGAGAAGGTTGGGATGAGGGGCGCTGCCAATTGGCTCTCCGCGCTGGCGCTCTTTGTTTATGCGGCTGCCTTTTCGTTTGCATACACGAATCTTTCCGCCGGAACGGGAGCATTGCTCCTTTTTGGCGCTGTCCAGGCCACGATGATTCTGTGGGGCTTTCGCAAAGGCGAACGGTTACGCACAATCCAAATTATCGGGCTTGTCGTGGCCCTAACAGGACTTGTTGTGCTCTTGCTTCCGGGGCTTTCTGCTCCGCCGCTGAGCGGTTCGATCCTGATGCTGGGAGCTGGCGTCGCTTGGGGCATTTATTCGCTGCGCGGGAAAGTGGAGAAAAATCCAGTCAGCTCCACGGCCGGTAACTTTCTCCGTGCTGTCCCGCTGGCTGCCATTGTCAGCGTCATGCTTCTCCCGTGGGCGCGTCTCGATCGCGCAGGAATCGGTTATGCCGTAATCTCCGGAGCGATTGCTTCCGGACTCGGTTACGTCATCTGGTACGCGGCGTTGTCCGGTTTGAAAGCAGCCAGCGCCGCAACTGTTCAACTGAGCGTGCCGGTCCTCGCGGCCACCGGCGGAATTCTTCTGCTCGGCGAACCGATTACTTTCCGTTACCTCATCGCCTCAATCGCCGTGTTAGGTGGCATCGGCCTCGTCATAATCGAAAAGAATAGCGCGTGACGATTTCAAAATGCGTGCCCGGCTCGGACCGTTATCTCTTCGTGTCCATCGCAGTCTTAGGCGGAATCGCGCTGGTCGTGATCGAAAAAATATCATGCTACCTGATTCGCCATAATGGTCGGCGTGATGCACGACGAAGCCTTAGCACACCGCCAGCTTCTCCGTTTCCGCAGGGAACTGCGTGGCATACGCGTACGCACCATGAGGCCGATATCGTGCCCCACCACTCTCGCCTTCTCTGCGCCTAGAGAGTGGATAAGCACGTGAATGCGACCGGCGGAGTATCCATGTCGATCGTCCGCCGGAACTTCTGCCTCCGTCATTATCGAGTCAGGCCGACTCAATCACCTTGCCAATCTTGTCTGGAACTCGTGGGCGCACCGATTGGTCGCTTCGTAGAGAAACCGTTACGGCGTAAGAAAAATCTTACCCGTGTAAGGATCTTTCACTTCGGTTCCGGGCGGAAAAGTGCGGACATCGATATAACCGGTGTCGGGAGAGAACGGACTGGTAACCAATCCTTGCTTGCCGGGCACCGGAGTTCCGTAAAGCAAGCCGCTCTTTCCTTTTTTCGCAGCCGCGGCAGCTTTCGCCGAACAGACATTGTGCCCATTCGGAGGCGCAGGGACTGGGCTGCCCGAAGTCTGGCTATTCGAAGCATCGCTCGGAGGCGCTTCATTATTTCGTTTACGACTGTTCCGGTGCGACCGCGGCTTCGGTTGCGCGTGCACGGTCGCGCGGCGGAGCGCTCTGAAAAAGTCTCCGAAGGGTCCCGCTTCCGCCGCCTCAGTCGCGGTGAACAAAGCGAAGATCGGCAACCAGACGACAATTGTTCGGAGCGCCCGTTTCAAAACAATTACGAATATTGGCCGCATCCGCTGAAGAATACCAGTCCCCCGACTGTCGATTTTAGTGTCAATCCCAGCTTCGGACCTTCAACGCTTGATTCAGGCCGATTGCTGACAGCCGGTATTCAATGCCCGTCCGGCAGCATCATCCGCTAGCGACCGGGATAATCGGATTGTGTCAGCGCTCGCATTATTCGACTCCCATGGCGTGTTCGGCGGCGGCAGCGAAAGCATAGGACAGTGCTTTTTGCCAACCCATCGCACGGCCTTCGTGTTCGGCTTTATCAGCTGCAACGGCTCCGATGCGTTCTCGTGCTGGAGGAAGATATCGCTCGCGAAATTTCACCCAGAACGCGACCTCGTCGACCATCGTCGTGTGCAATTCTGCAAAGCGCGCACAGGATGCACCGTAGAGGTGAAATCCTTCTTCTTCGCGTTTAGAACCCATCAAACCCATCGCCATACCTTGCATTTCCGTTGCAGCTTCCATCTCGTTTCCGTAATCAAGCGCGGCACGCAAACTCTCGCTGTAAAGTTGCACCGCGCTCTTGGCATCACCGCGCCACAACGCACAGTCGGCGAGATAGTGGAGTGAGAAATGCACAAACTTCGGCTCGCCTTGCGCGCGCCCTTCTGCCAGCGTCTCGCGCGCGAGTTGTTCGGTGCGTTCGACATCTCCCAATGCTGCGAGCATTTGTCCGACCGCGACGCGACCGCGCGTGATCAACTTCGCCGAACCAAGTTTGCCGTAGGACACGACACAATCTTCCATCGAGCGCAATGCTTCGGAATAGTTGCTGGCAGCAAAGTGCGACCAGCCGATGCTTTCTAAGGCAAGAGCTAGTTCCAGCGGGTCGTTACTTTTCCGCCATAACTCCAAACTTTCTTCCGCCAGCGGGCGCGCCGCGGCAACATCGCCTTGCCAGTTAAGAATCATGCTCAACGCCCACAAGGCGCGCGCTTTTTCACCGGAGCGCTCGGCTGGGTTCAATCTCAGCGCTTCCTCAAGCCAGGATCTTCCCTCGCGATAGTGCGAGCGCAAGTGCCAGAACCACCCGAGCGCGGATGCAAGCTGAAGGTGATCCCGTGGACGCGAGCGCGCCCACTGCAATGCAGCACGGAAATCATCGTGATCAGTTTCGAGCGCGGCGAGTGAAGCTGCCTCGTCTTCGATCCGTTGTTCGTAAGCGCGCTCACCAGCGGCGAGGTAATGACGAAAGTGTCGCTCGCGGGCATCCTCTTCCTCACCCGCTTCGACGAGTCGCTCGGCACCGTACTGTCGCAAAGTTTCGAGCAACCGATACCGCAACTTATCGTCGTCAATCTGTTCGACTGTCACCAGCGACTTGTCCACGAGTTGCTCAATACGATCGAGAGGATCGCTCTCCGGCCAGATCGCTTCGACCGCAGCAAGATCAAAGCTGCCAGCGAAAACCGATAGCTGCCGGAACAATCCGCGTTCTTGCTCAGAAAGCAGATCGTAGCTCCAGTCGATCGCCGATCGCAGCGTTTGATGGCGTCCGCGGCCTCCGGTCAAAAGCCGAAATCGATCCGATAAACGATCGCGAATTTCCCGTGGGCTTAACGCCTTCACGCGCGCCGCGGCCAGCTCGATTGCAAGCGGCACCCCTTCGAGCGTGCGACAGATATCCACGATTGTTTGCGCATTTCCTGCGCCGAGCGCAAATCCCTGCCGCGCTGCGGCTGCTCTATCGACAAAGAGCTGGATCGCTTCGCACGCGCTAGCCTCTTCCATACTTGTCGCGGCATCAGGCAGCGAGAGTGACGGCACACGCCACGTGCTTTCGCCCGGCAGACCGAGCGGTTCGCGGCTTGTAGCAAGTATGCGTATATGCTCGCCTGCTCGAAGCAAGATTGACACTGCGTCGGCGCATGCCCGCACGAGATGTTCGCAGTTATCGAGGATGATCAGCGTCTTCGCGCCTTGGAGCGTTCGAACCAGCGCATCATCCTTGGCATCGCCTTGCTCAAGCTTAACCTCCACCGCCGCGGCGATGCCATCGAGAACAAGCGACAGATCGCTGAGCGGCGCCAGGTCTACAAAACGCACGCCATCCGGAAATTGCTCGAGCAAGTCCGTTCCAACCTGGATTGCGAGCCGCGTCTTTCCGCAACCCCCTGAGCCGACCAATGTCACGACGCGATGATTGTTGATCAGGGCGCGAACCGTTTCTCGTTCACGTTCCCGTCCAATGAACGACGTCAGTTGGACTGGCAGGTTCTGACGAAAATTACCGAGCGATTTGAGCGGCGGAAATTCTTCTCGAAGCTCTGGATGCGCCAATTGAAACACGTGTTGGGTCTCAGCGATATCTCGCAGCCGATGCTGACCCAGGTCAATGAGCGCCGTATTTTCGGGGAGCGTTTCGCGCACGATCTCAGCGGTGACACCTGAAAGAAGAATCTGCTCGCCGTGCCCGATGGCTCGGATACGAGCGGTGCGATTCACATCCGGACCACGATAATCAGGGAGCGCTTCGCCGGTATGAATCGCCATGCGGACACGAACCGGGACATGACTTGGCCACGGCTCTTTCTTAAATGCGCGCTGAATCTCAAAGGCCGCAGCCACAGCGTCGCTCCCACGCTTGAAAACTGCGAATACACTATCGCCTTCGCCGCGCTCGAGAATAATCGCGCCGTTATGATCTTCCACCTCTCGCGCTACAATCTCATCATGCCGCTGCAATGCGGCGCGCGTTTCAGACGGATACGACTCCCACGCCCTGCTCGACCCTTCCATATCCGTGAACAGAAAAGTTACGGTGCCGACGGGCCTGTGCTGCATAGGACCGATTATGACCTCACGCCTGGCTTAAGCCAACGCCCAACTCGCTGGTACGTCTCGCCTCAAGATTCTATGAAGTTGGAAGCCCTCGGTGTACGCGGACTTGTCGCGCCGTAGCCTCGGCGGAGGCGGATCAATTCGGAAGGGCGAAAGAAATAATCATGTCCTTTGCGCGGTAGTTCGACCAGAAGTGTTCGCCATCGAAAGTCAGTGAGCGGGACGCAAACGGGACAGCAGCGATATCTTCGACTTCTGGCGTGTCCTGCCGTGGATCGAGACGCGCGATGCGCCACTCCTCGTTTGGCTGTTCTGTGCCGCGCAAGACGTAGATTAAGCCATCGACAAAAGTGTGTCCGCAGATTTCAGCGCCGACCTCGATGATGCGGAGGATGTTACCGCTTGCATCAAGTTTGAGGATGCGATGCTTGTACCATTGACTCAGGTAAAGATGCTCACCGTCGAAACTGAGATATGAACCGGTAAACTCCGGACACGCGATTCGGTCCGTCTCCGAGAAGCCAACATCGGGAACGAACTGGCGAATGTAACGATCATCATCCGGTTCTTCGCCGACTGTAAAGTGAAGCGAGCCGTTTGTTGCAACTGCCGCCCACGGAATGCCGGGCGCTTCTCTTTCTTCGATGACTCGCCACTTCGTCGGATCAATTGCATAAATTCGGCGCAAATCGCGCGAACCCATCCAGAGCACGTTACCGTCCCACGCGAGCGCCTGCGGTGTGCGCGCTGGCGAAGAAAACCGGCGTTTTTCGATAACTTCTGGTTCCGGCATCTCTCACCCTCAACAGATCAACTAAAAAATCAACAGTCCCGCGAGGGACTCAATTTGCTGTTCAGCGACGGCGACATTCGCGCATGCTCGGCGATATGCCGCGTTGTCCCTGGGCTACGACCGAACCGGCCATCGCCTATCACGATGAGGAATGGGGCGTCCCTGTGCACGATGATCGGATGCTCTTCGAGTTTCTCACCCTGGAAGGCGCGCAGGCGGGACTGAGCTGGATCACCATCTTAAAGAAACGGAAAAACTATCGGAACGCATTCGATGGATTCCGCGCGGCGAAGATCGCTCGCTACGGCATGCGCGATGTGCGGCGGTTGCTCGCCAACGTCGGGATCGTGCGCAACCGACTGAAGATCTCGGCCACCATCCAGAACGCGAAGGCGTTCCTCGCCTTGCGTGAGGAAAGGGAAAGCTTCGACGCGTACCTGTGGAGCTTCGTCGGCGGCAAGCCAATCCAGAATCGCTGGCGGAACATGGCCGAGGTACCGGCGCGCACGGCCGAATCCGACGCGATGAGCCGCGATCTGCTGCGGCGCGGATTCAAATTCGTCGGCTCAACGATCTGCTACGCGTTGATGCAAGCGACAGGCATGGTTAACGATCACCTGGTGACGTGTCCGCGACACGCGGAACTCGGTGGCGTACCTCGCCGCAAGTGACGAAACGCGCACCGCTGATAAGTTCCCATATGAATGCAACCTTGAATCACGCCCCGAATCTCACTCAACGTCCGCCGCGCAGTCCGCGCGTGCGTCTCGGCGGTTACGTCGTTCTCGCCCGCATCCTTGATAAGGGCCGCGCCGAGATCGCCGGGACAGCGGGCGAATACAAATACGACAACCCGATGGACCATCATTGGTTCCGGTTTACCGGCTTAACTGCCGAAGCATTGAAGGCCGAACTCGCCAGGGGAAAAGGTGACGGCGAAATGCTCGCGTGGATCGAGCAGAACGCGTCCCACAAGCGCACTCCGTGGGAGATTCAACAGTGGAGCGCCTACCACAACGAACGCGGACCGGATGGCGACGTGGAAACGCTCGAGTTCTTCACCAAGCGAGTCGGCGACATAAGTAAGATCCGCGAGGACGTGAAAACGTGGTTCGATTACCTCGACCTCGACGATCACGTCACTTTTGGCGGAAACGCGTAACCGTTTCGCGTCGGACTCTTCGAAGGCGGATCACCTTGTCGATCCTGTTCTTGAATGCTGTTAGACGTTGAGCGTTCGCTAAGAATACGACTGCCTAAAGATAGCTCAGCCAAACGTCACGTCGTTCCTGTTTGACCCGAGCGAACCACCGACACAGCGGGTACAAGAGGATGACAGCCGCGATCCAGATCAGATAGACCCCGAGCAAACCGTAGCCATAATCGCGCGGGTACGCTGCGCCGAATCTTGGAATACCGGCCGGACCTAAGAACAACCAGTCAGCCCGGCCATACTTTAGATACGACAATCCCACCGCGATCCCGTGCATGAGCGGCAGATGGAGTAGATAGAAAAAGAGCGGCACGCGGCCAAACACGATGAGCGGCCGGAAAATCGTGGGCAGATGGCGGTCGAGCAATGCAAGCAAAACAATCACCGGCCCGAGGGTCATTAGAAGATAAAGCAGTGACGGCGGGTATTTCGTGCAGTTCATGAACGACAAGAATGTGAACAAGGCGCTTTGCTGCACGTTCCACGGGGTCGGATCACCGTACATGTTGAGAGCGCGAACAACGACGAAGGCCGCTGTCAGTCCGATCCCCAACCAAAACAAGCGCTTCCGCCGGTCCCGTTGTTGCAGCTTAAACCACACGCCAAAGACGTATCCCGCCGCCATCACGCCGACCCACGGCACAAGTGGATAAGCGATGGCAAGGGTGGTCCGGGGAAAGGGGTGTATCTCTCCAGGCACATGCAAAATTTTCCAAAGCCACGCCAGCGATCCGAAACTCTCCGGCTGAACTAAATCGAGCAAATTGTGCCCTGCTATCATTACCACCGCGAAGATCGTGATGAGCCACTTCGGCAGGTAAATCAAAGCCGCTAGCACAATCATCGCCCAGCCGAGCGCCCAGATGACCAGCAGTCCGGTTACGTCGTAGTCGAAGTTGAAGCCCCAGCCGAGACAGCGCACCACTGTTAGCTCGAGAAACACCAGCCACAGACCGCGGCTCATTAGAAATCGCGCGAGATCGTTCTTCGATTTGCCGCGGCCGAAGGAAAGGAACGCGCTCGTTCCGGCCAAGAAGAAAAAGACCGGCGCGCAGAAGTGCGTGATCCATCGGGTAAAAAACAAGAGCGCGTTCGTTTGGCTGAGATCGGTTGGTTCGAACAGAAGCGCGTCGTGATGAAAAAAATCGCGCACATGATCGAGCGCCATCAGCACCATGATCGCGCCCCGCACCACATCGATCGATTCCAGCCTTGGGCGCGCACCCAAAGGCACGATTGGGATCGCTCCCTGCTTTGCGGCGGTTTGCACCGATGTCTTTATCCGACACGCTGCAGGCGTCGGTCAATCTTCCAGCCACACCGACTCAACCTGTCGCGCCAGACTTTTCGAAGGCGGACCGCATTGTCGATCTTTAACGCCAGTCCTGCCCGGACCTTCAACGCCGCCTGGCCTCGACTGGCGGACAAGGGACTTCTCGATCCACCTTAGCATCACGCTCGGACCGTCCGTCCGGAAGGCCAGACAATACGATCTCGTTCCCGACGCGATGATTCGACCCGAAGTGCGCCTGACAAAACATTTGTGTAAATCTTTGTAATCTGCGGATGCTCGGATTTAAGGTCACTCGTCATGAACGACGACAAAGACGACATCCAACTCAGCGCAGTAGAAGATCACGATGGAATACTGACCATTCGCGGCGGCGGCGCCCGCAGGGAGTGGAACGGCATTCATTATAAGCAGGGCATGTCCGCAAAAAATGTTGGGACAAAGAGCCTGTCAGCCAACATTGCCACGATACCGCCGGGCGGCGTGGCCTATGCCCATATTCATGTCGGCTTCGAGGTGATCCTTTATATCGTCGAAGGAAAGGTGCGCCACGAATTCGGATCTGGGCTCAAGCAGGTGATTGAGAACGAAGCCGGCGATTTCATTTACATCAAACCGGGCGTGCCTCACGAAGTCTTCAACATGAGCGACACCGAACCCGTCGTCGCCTTTGTCGCGCGCTCCTCTGCCGACGAATGGGACAACATTATTCCTTACGACCGCGAGCAGCAGGGCTAAATCCGTAAGCCGAGCATGAAACGTCAAATGTTCAGGGCGTGTTGCTAAAAGCTGTTTGCGGTTTCTGTTCAGAGAGCGATTTGTTAGGCGGATTTCAGTAATGGACCGTCGCACGCTGAAAAAAGACAACTGGCCAATAGGCAAAGTGAGTCTGCGATCTATTTACCCGCCTCAGGCGAGCTGGTAACATCAGCGCGACCGCAGCGCTCTGCTTAGGGTTTTGGTGGGCGAGTAGGATGCGCACATTTTGGATGGCTGCGATCAAGTAATCCTGGATTTGCTGTCGCCAGAGTCGCCGCCAACGAGCGCGTTTAAAGTGATGGTTGTTGGCCTGCATCGGCAAAACTCGCTTCCATCAGGTGTTGGCGCCGTTTGCGATTACGGTGCGCAGCAATGCTGTGAGCCTGCGCGCGCGCTACATTTAGTGCCTCTTGGTTTTCGTGCCTTTGCACTGTGCGCCCATGGTGCGAGCGAGTGCATTGAGTGTGCAATGCACAAGCGGCACACACTCTAGCGGGAGCTTTGTATTCGAGCGTGCGACGAATAGGATGGACGCGGCGTGGCTTAAGGATCTGCCCGGCTGGACAGCGATAGATGTTTTGCAGCGGATCGTAGGTAAAAGCTTCATCGCTAAAGATGCCTTGCTTGCGCCCCGTGTTAGCTATGTTGCGGGTGGCTTCTCCCATGTGCGTCGCGATCCCGCGCGACTGACACGCGACGTAATTTTCATTCGTTCCATACTTGTGATCGGCCACCACGGTTTGCACAGCG
>Ga0137368_10007035_pt1 | contig 11731 bp, 8 predicted proteins | sample SagtaG_13_FD_104917 | JGI IMG/M metagenome (GOLD analysis project Ga0137368, IMG submission 104917) | Vadose zone soil microbial communities from Sagehorn Ranch, Mendocino, California, USA - Sage1_L_100_16 metaG | ecosystem: Environmental > Terrestrial > Soil > Vadose zone | place: USA...
CAGCGGGCCTACGACTGCCTGCATCACGATGTCTGCCTCCAGGACCTGCCGGTGATTTTCTGCATGGATCGCGCGGGCCTCAGCGCGAACGACGGTCCCACGCATCATGGGTTGTTCGACATTGCGTACCTGCGCTGTCTCCCCCACGTGATCGGGATGGCGCCAACGGACGAGGATGAGCTGGTGGACATGATGTTCACCGCCACCCACCAGAAGCATCCCTGCTTCATCCGTTACCCGCGCGGCCCGGCCGAAGGCGTGCCGATCAAGGATATCCCGCGCCTGCTGGAGATCGGCAAAGCCGAAGTACTCACGCACTTCGCGAACCACGGCGGGCCGAAGGTTGCGTTCTTTGCCTTGGGCAACATGCAGAAGCTGGCCCGCAAAGCCGCCGAACAACTGGCGCTGGAAGGATACGATTTTGCCCTGATCAACCCGCGCTTTACCAAGCCGCTGGATGCCGCGGTGCATGAGTTCTTTGGCCGCGCCGCCGATGCGGTGGTCACCCTTGAAGACCACGCTCTGATGGGCGGTTACGGCAGCACCGTGCTCGAATTATTCAGTGACAAACGGATCGCGACCCCCGTCGTGCGCATCGGTTGGCCCGACCAGTTCATCGAGCACGCCTCGACGGTGGATTACTTGCGGCAGAATTACGGGCTGACGGCGGAAAATGCCGTCGCACAGGTGAAAGCCATCTGCGCGAACGGCTTGCCCGCGAGGCTCAGCGCGCGCGCGTGATCGGGAAGGCTCGTTAGCTTCCTTGCGCCGGCCGCCGCGTCGTGTACTGCCGCGGCTTGAAGCATCTCACCGGAAAGCGGTGGCGAGTTCTTCTTCGAAATCGACGATTTCCTTTATTTGAACCAGGAACCAACGGTCAATTTTCGTGAGGTTGAAGATCTCATCAATCGTAAAACCTGCCCGCAGGGCGTGGCGGATGAAGAAAATTCTCTCGGCGTTGGGCACGCTCAGCTTGCGGCTGATCACGTCGCGCGGAAGAATGTCGCGGTCGCCATATACTTCCGTCCCGATTCGCCACGCTTTGCCGTCTCCACCGAGTCCGCTTCGGCCGATTTCCAGCGACCGGAGACATTTCTGGAGGCTCTCTTTGAAGGTCCGGCCAATCGCCATGGCTTCGCCCACGCTCTTCATTTGTGTGGTGAGGGTGGGATCGGCCTGCGGGAATTTCTCAAACGCGAACCGCGGGATCTTTGTGACGACATAGTCAATCGTGGGCTCGAAGCTGGCGGGCGTCTCGCGCGTGATGTCGTTTTTGATTTCGTCGAGCAGATAGCCCACGGCGAGCTTCGCGGCGATCTTCGCGATGGGAAATCCGGTGGCCTTGGAGGCCAGTGCCGAGCTGCGGCTGACGCGCGGGTTCATTTCGATGATGACCATGCGGCCATTGTCCGGGTTGACGGCAAACTGGATGTTCGAGCCGCCGGTCTCGACTCCCACGGCGCGGATCACGGCGAAGCTGGCGTCGCGCATGATCTGGTACTCCTTGTCGGTCAGGGTCTGGATCGGCGCGACCGTGATCGAGTCGCCCGTGTGCACGCCCATCGGGTCGAAATTCTCGATCGAGCAGATGATGACGCAGTTGTCGGCCCTGTCACGCATGACCTCCATCTCGTACTCCTTCCAGCCCAGGAGCGATTCCTCGACGAGGATTTCGCCGACCGGCGAGAGGTCCATGCCGCGCTTGGCGAGTTCGTCGAATTCCTCGCGGTTGTAGGCGATGCCGCCTCCGGTCCCGCCGAGAGTGAACGCGGGCCGAATGATGAGCGGAAAACGCCCGATCCTTTCCGCGACGACGCGCGCCTCCGCCATGTCGTGCGCGGTGCCGCTGATGGGCACGTCCAGCCCGATGCTCAACATGAGCTGCTTGAAGGCTTCGCGGTCTTCCCCCTTGTGAATGGCCTCGGCTTTGGCGCCGATCATTTCAATGCCGTGCTTGGCCAGCACGCCGCTGCGGTGGAGGGCCATTGCGGTGTTGAGCGCCGTCTGGCCGCCGAGGGTCGGGAGCAGGACCAGTTTGTACGGAGTTTCCAGTTGCCGGTTTCCCGTTTCCAGTTTTACGGAGTCCACCGGGACACCCATTCGCCGCATCTCGTCGAGTTCGCGGACAATAATTTTCTCAACCGCTTCGGCCGTGATCGGCTCGAGATACGTGCGGTCGGCGAACTCCGGGTCGGTCATGATCGTGGCCGGGTTGGAGTTCACGAGGACGACGCCGTAACCCTCTTCTTTAAGCGCCTTGCACGCCTGGGTCCCGGAATAGTCGAATTCACACGCCTGACCGATGACAATTGGACCCGCGCCGATTATGAGGACGGAATGAATGTCGGTGCGCTTGGGCATAAGCAAATTCACGAGGACTTAAGAGGATTTCGCCGTCCTTGTCATTGGTTTTTTGTGTAATGAAGCGTCGGGGCCGCATCTCATGGCTGTGCTAATGGGAAAGTAAGCCCCTACCCTAAAGCTTAAGACTCCATCCGGTCGCGGAGTACTTTTCCTCGGCCAGACGTTCGATCACATCCAAAGGAATTGCCCCCAGCGATTCTTGGGCATCCCACTGTTTGCTCAGGGCGTTCTTTACGGCCTCAGGCCTCACTCCGATGTTGGTCAGAAAATCAACGTGCGAACGGTTCTGGCGATATGCGGGTTGTTTTGACGGGGGCAACAGGATCCGCTCCGTCATCCCGATGTCGAAGCTCAGTAGAATCGTGCCGTGAAAGAGGACTGCCCGACGCTTCCGCCGCTGGGCGTTGCCGGAGAATTTGAAGCCGCCAATCGCCAGATCGGTGTGGCCACAGATGGCAATTTCAAGTTTCGAACTTCGGTTTTCGAATTCGGAGGGCAGCGCCTCCTCACGTAGGGCGTCCCGAGCCAACAGAGGTTGCAGTGCCGCGCGGTTACGTTCCATGACGCAGCGATTCGTGCCGGTCACCGTTTGCAGCGCGGGAGCAGATTCGATCCTCAAAATCAACGAGTAGTTGAGGCAGCCGGGGCCTTGGACCACGGTGCCGCCGCCGCTGCACCGGCGCAGAATCGGAATGCCGAGTTCCTGGCAGGCATCGGCGGCCACCTCGCGCCCGACCCGATTTGAGTAGCCCACGACGATGAAGTATTGGGGTGGTTCCCAAAAGCGCAATACTTCCGGGCCGTCGCCCTCGTCGCACCTGTCGAGCAGGGCTTCGTCGCAGGCAAGGTTTGCTTCCGGAGTCGGAAATGTCAGGTCCAGGTACTTCACGAATCTTCCCAGCGATCGCACTCCGCCAGACTCTTTCTATTTGCCTCCGGCTGCAACCGCATTCAAATTGGGCGCCGCTGAGTTAACGCTCGGCGTGCCAGAAGTGAAATCGAAATTGCATGATCCTCCTGCGTCAGCCGCCGGCCGGGCTCACGATTCCGCACGGAAGAAGTGGCTCGAGTCGCTCGAATTTGTCGTCGAGCAGCTCCTCAAATCCCAGGGTTCCGATCAGGCTCCGTTCTTCCTGGATAATCTCGTCGATCGCCTGCGCGCCGCCGGAGTGAAGGTGTCTGCTCCGATCAGCACGCCTTACGTGAACTCCATCCCGGTCGAGAACCAGCCGCCGTTTCCCGGCGATTGGCAAACCGAGGTGCGGATCAAGAGTTACATCCGGTGGAACGCCATGGCGATGGTGGTCAACGCCAATCGCAAGCACAGCGGTCTGGGCGGCCACATCTCCACCTACGCCTCTCTCGCGACGCTCTACGAAGTCGGCTATAACCATTTCTTCCACGCCGGCGGCGAAGGGCGCCCCGCGGATTTGATATACTTTCAGGGCCACGCCGCGCCGGGCAACTACGCCCGCGCCTTCCTCGAACGCCGTCTCGACGACCAGCACCTCCAGCACTTCCGCCAGGAGCTGGCCGAGGCCGGCGGGCTCTCGTCGTATCCCCATCCCTACCTGATGCCGGACTTCTGGCAGTTCCCGACGGTCTCGATGGGCCTGGGGCCGATCCTGTCGATCTACCAGGCGCGGTTTAACCGCTATCTGCAGGCGCGCGGCTTGGTGAAGTGGTCGCAGGAGCCGAAGGTCTGGGCGTTCGTAGGCGACGGCGAATCGGACGAACCGGAGTCGCTCGGCGCGCTCACGCTGGCGTCGCGCGAGAACCTCGACAACCTCATCTGGGTCATCAACTGCAACCTCCAGCGCCTCGACGGTCCGGTCCGCGGCAACGGCAAGATCATCCAGGAACTCGAAGCTGCCTTCCGCGGCGCGGGCTGGAACGTGATTAAGGTGATCTGGGGCTCGGATTGGGACGAGCTGCTGGCCGCCGACACGAAGGGGCTGCTGATGAAGCGAATGGAGGAAGCGGTCGATGGCGATTACCAGAAGTATTCGGTGGAGCCCGGCAGTTACACGCGCAAGCATTTTTTCGGCAAATATCCCGAGCTGCTCAAGCTGGTAAACCACCTCTCCGACGAACAGATCCGCAAGTTGCTCCGCGGCGGGCATGATACCCGCAAAGTGTATGCGGCTTACAAGGCGGCGGTGGAACATCAGGGCCAGCCAACGGTCATTCTCGCCAAGACGATCAAAGGCTACGGCCTCGGTGAAGCCGGCGAGGGCCGCAATATCTCCCATCAACAGAAAAAACTGAACGAGAAGGAGCTGCGCGAGTTTCGGGCGCGGTTCAATGTTCCGATCAGCGACGAGGAGATCGTGGACACGCCGTTCTATCGTCCGCCCCTGGGCAGCCTGGAGATGAAGTATCTGCTGGCGCGCCGCAAGGCCTTGGGCGGCTTCCTGCCAAAACGCGAACTCAAGGCCGAGCCGCTCAAGGTGCCCGTTCTTTCGAACTTCGCCGAGTTTCTCAAGGGCTCCGGACGCATCGAGGCCTCCACCACGATGGCCTTTGTGCGGCTGCTGAGCCACCTGCTGCGCGATCGCCAGGTTGGGAAACGGATTGTGCCGATCATTCCCGACGAGGCGCGCACGTTCGGCCTGGACGCCTTGTTTCGCGAGATCGGCATCTACTCACACCGCGGCCAGCTCTATGAACCGGTGGACAGCAAGTCGCTGCTCTACTACCACGAGGCCAAAGATGGACAGATTCTCGAGGAAGGAATTACCGAGGCGGGCTCGATGTCGTCATTCATCGCGGCGGGCACGGCTTACGCCAGTCACGCGATCAACATGATCCCCTTTTTCATATACTACTCGATGTTCGGCTTCCAGCGCATCGGCGACCTCATCTGGCTGGCTGGTGATATCAGGGCGAAGGGGTTTCTGCTCGGCGCCACCGCCGGCCGCACCACGCTCAATGGCGAGGGCCTGCAGCACGAAGACGGTCACAGCCTGCTCCTGGCGAGCACCCTTCCCACAATGCTCACCTACGATCCGGCGTTCGCTTACGAAATCGCTGTGATCGTTCAGGACGGCATGCGCCGGATGTATCAGGAGGGCGAGGAACTCTTTTATTATCTGACGCTCTACAACGAGAATTATGCCATGCCGCCGATGCCGGAGGGCGCCGAAGCGGGCATCCTCAAGGGGCTGTATAAATTCAAACCCGGGCCGGCCAACAGGCAACACAAGGCGCACCTCCTGGGCAGCGGGCCGATCATCCGGTCGGCCTTGAAAGCGCAGGAGATTCTCGCCGAGCACTACGATGTCTCAGCCGACGTTTGGAGCGCGACCAATTACAAACAGCTCCGCAACGACGCGCTTCGCTCTCAGCGCTGGAACAGGCTGCACCCGACCGAATCGCCGCAAAAACCTTACCTCGAGCGGGCGCTGGAAAACGAGAAAGGTGTTTTTGTAGCGGTGTCCGACTTCATGAAGATTGTGCCGGACCAGATTGCACCGTGGGTGCCGGGCGGCTTGACCACCTTGGGAACGGATGGTTTCGGCCGCAGCGACAGCCGCGAGCGCCTCCGCCGCTTCTTTGAGGTGGACGCCGAATGCACGGTGATTGCGACACTCTACGCGCTGGCACAAAAGGAACAGCTCCCGCGCGAAACTGTGGCGAAGGCGATCAAGGATTTGGGCGTGGATACGGACAAGACATTTCCGCAGATCGAATAGACTCCTGCCCGTAGCCGCGCCGGAATCCGGATCGTCTTTTGATATTCTTCAAAATCGTTGCCCGCTTCGGGCCGACTCCTTAGTCTCCCGAACATGCAAGCGTTCGCCGCCTTTCAACCGCCCCCGCGTCTGCTCATGGGACCCGGACCCAGCAACGTCGCACCGTCCGTCCTTGAAGCCATGGCGCTTCCGCTCGTGGGCCATCTCGATCCGGTCTTCGTGAAGATGATGGAGGAAATCAAGACGATGCTGCGCTCCGTTTTTCTTACCGGAAACGAAATGACTTTTCCGGTCAGCGGTACCGGCAGCGCGGGCATGGAGTTTTGCCTCGTGAATCTCGTTGAGCCCGGCGACCAAGTGATCGTCGGCGTCAACGGCGTCTTCGGCACGCGCCTGGTCGATGTGGCGGAGCGTTGCGGCGCGCGCGTGACCAAAGTCGAAGCGCTTTGGGGACGTATCCTTCAACCGGAGCAAATCGCGGACGCGCTGAAGAAAGTGTCGCGCCCAAAGCTGGTTGCCATGGTGCACGCCGAAACTTCCACGGGCGCCCTCACACCGGTCGAGGAGATTTCCCGGCTAACCCACAGCGCCGGGGCGCTCATGGTGCTGGATACCGTGACCTCGTTGGCGGGTTGCCCGGTGCGCGTGGACGACTGGCAGGTGGACGCCATCTACAGCGGCACGCAAAAATGCCTGAGTTGTCCGCCCGGCCTCGCACCGGTCTCGCTCAGCCCGCGCGCGATCGAGGTTGCCAGCAAGCGCCAGAACAAGGTGCAAAGCTGGTATCTTGACGTGAACCTGCTGGCGAGCTACTGGGGCCAGGACCGAGTCTATCACCATACCGCGCCCATCTCGATGAACTACGCGTTGCACGAGGCGCTGCGGTTGGTCCTTGACGAAGGTCTGGAAAACCGCTGGCGGCGGCACGAACAGAATCACCTCGCGCTCAATGCCGGCCTGAACGCGATGGGGCTTCAGATCGCCTCCCAGGAAGGCCATCAGCTCTGGCAACTCAATGCGGTGGCTGTGCCCGCCGGTGTGGACGAAGCCGCCGTTCGCAAGCGCCTGCTCACGGATTTCAACATCGAAGTCGGCGCCGGCCTCGGCCCGCTCAAAGGCAAGATCTGGCGCGTCGGTCTGATGGGCGAAACCTCGAGCAAGGCCAACGTAAAGGCGTTCCTCTCCGCGCTCGGACAAATCCTGAACGACTCGGGGCGGAAGACGGACGCGGATGCGGCGCTGGCCGCGGTGGGTTGACTCGTGGTATCACGAAGCCGCCAGCAGACTCAGCATTGGTGCCTATTACGTTTTTCGGCGCCAATTCGCTTCGACGGATAATTCGTGCATATGCACGAATTATCCGTCGGCACGTTCCGGCGGGCCTTGTGAGGAACAGCAGGATGTAGCAATGGGTAGCAATGGCGGGGTAGCAATGGGGCCGTCTATGCATTATGCAATTGCCTGTATTTATGCTGTTTTCATGTCGTTTTCACGAAAGGACGCAAAAGGATGAAATCGGACTGGCAGACTAGTCTGTGTCGCAGGTTGGCAACCTGCGGTCGGTCCGTCTCGCCGACTGCCAGTCGGCGAAACAGCAGATTACCAATCTGCGCTACGCCGAATCGTCGCGGCCCGGGACGATTCGGCCAGATACTGATAGAGTTCAACGCCACGCTACGCTACTGGCGCTCCACGTACCCTGCCTGCCGTAGTACGGTCACACCTATCGCCATTGAAATCTTGCGCATCGTCATCAAAATCAACCCCCGATCAGGTTCAGATCCCTCAGGGCGTTCAACAAGAACTGCATGGCGATGGCTGCCAGAAGCAGTCCCATGATCCGCGTGGTGAGGCGGAGAAAAATCGGGTTCAGCCATTTTGCCCCGTGAGCGGAGAGCGCGAAGATGAGGTAGCAGGCGGCGCACACGACGAGAATGCAAATCATCAACGCCACGTGTTGTGTGAAGCCGACGGCTTTGTTATGCAGCAGAATCACGGTTAAGATGGCACCGGGCCCGGCCAGCATCGGCACCGCCAACGGCGTGATGGCGATGTCTTCCTTGGCCGCGCCAGCGTCGGTTTCTTCAGCGGTTTCCTGCACGCGCGAGCGGCGGGCGCGGAGCATGTCCAGCGCGACCAGCAGGAGCACGATGCTTCCGGCCATCTGAAAGGCCGGGATCGTAATGCCGAGGAATTGGAAGACCCATTTGCCGCCGAGGGCAAAGGCCAGCAGCAAGCCGGCCGTGACCAGACAGGCCAGCCGGGCCATCCGGGTCCGTTGTTGCGGGCTGTCGGTGGGTGTCATCGCCAGAAAGGCCGGCACGGTTGCGATGGGATCAATGATGACAAACAGCGAACTGGTCGCCAACAGGATGTAGCCGACCAGATCGAGTGGAGTCTGGTTCATGCAGTGCACGGCGCGAGAATAGCCTCGCGCATCCCATGGATGATCTTTTTGTCAGCGGGACAAATCGTGGCCAGCACGCCGCCGAGTTGAGCGCGCCCGGCGTCGCCTTCGCCGCTGACGAAGTAATACGGGCAGAGCCGCACCCGGCCGGGCATCGGAACGAGTTGCCGGCGGCCAAAGTCGTAGTAGCTGCTTTCCACGACGCGGGGCTTGTGATAGCGCTGCAATACGCACGGGGACCGATCAAAGCCCGCGAGTGCGGCATCCACCGCGGTCGCCCACTCCCCGTGCGAAAGATCGCTGCCCAGATACACGCTGCGGGCGCCCCAGGCGCGCTCGGAAAATCCGGAGACTTTGAGGATCAATTCCCGTTCCTTTTGGGAGAGCGCCTTGAGTTGCTGCCAGTCCGTCAGGTTCAATTCCGGGATGATCGCCTGCGGCGGCAGCGGCGTCGGATCAACGACCCACGTGTATGGTACCAGCGCGAGCAGGCGCCGGAAAAACGCCTCGCCCAACTCGCGTCGCCAGAATTCGCGCAGGTTGCGGTTCCACAGGAGCGCAAAGAGCATCTTTTCTTCAAAGATCGGTTTTGGCGGGGGTGTCAGCCGTATGCGTTTGTTGATGGCCGCATCGAACAACGCGTCGGCCACCGGAACGTTGGGCAGGTCGAAGAGCTCAAAGAACCGATACACCGCGTCTCCGTCCGCAAACGGAAACGGTTGACTGTCGCGCAGGAGGAAGGCGCGTTCGTGCGAATCGAGCTGGTGGGCGAGCCACTCCATCTCGGGCCGGTACGTCGCCGCCTCGTCGGAGACGACCAGGTGTACCGCCGGCGCCTCACCGAAGATTCGTGCAAAACCGCGTCCCATGCCATCCGCACCACCGATCACCGGATCGCTGATGTGTGCATAGGTCTGGTTCAGCCACGCCGTAAGGCCAATGCCGCCCGGCACAGCGTCAAGTTCAGTCAACACCAGACCCGGGTCGGTGATGAGCAAGTCCGGACGGATGACGCGCGGCAGTTCGTTCTTCAGCGAGGCGGAGCGTTGCAGCTCGGTCAGCCGGGAGGGCTTGCCGCGATCGAGCCAGGTGGCGATCCACGCCGGCATTTTGCCGGCCACACTCTGGCGGTACAGCAGGTTGACGGCGCGATTGAATTGCAGCAGCACCCGCCCAAGCGTCTCGAGATCCTTCGCTAAGTCTCCACCCAGCGCGAAGGGCCGGGGCGAGATTCGCCAATCCATATCGGCGAACAGTCCGCCTCGTGGAAGCTGGTCCCGGACGAAGAGGGCGCGTTCGGCAGCCGCATTTGTGGAGCCTTGGGCTTCGGCGGGATTCATTGGGGGTGCCGTGCGCAAATCCGAAGGTCCGCTCAGCGCGTCTCCGCGAAAAGCGCGCGCGCCGTGCAGCCGGAGTCCGCGGCTCTGCCATGAATCCGGCCAGTCAGCCAGCCAAAAGGTTGCATGGGCCAGAACCGTAAGCGATCCGTCGCCGCGCGTCAAAAATGAAAGGGCCAATTCGGGCTGATGGACGCAATTCGCGCAAAAGCTGCTTGCGATAAGGCATTCCCGGTCGTATTCATCCTGCCAACCACCGAATTGAGTCACCGAATTGAGTCACACTCCGACGGCATGAAGAGTCTCACCGAGTATCTTTGGTTCGAAGTGCCCGATCGCCGCGGCTTTGTGAATATCACCAGCACGGTCGAAGAACTCGTGCGCAAGAGTGGCGTCAAGGAAGGTCTGTGCCTGGTGAATGCCATGCACATCACCGCCAGCGTTTACATCAATGACGCGGAGGACGGATTATTGCGCGATTATGATGTCTGGCTCGAGAAGTTGGCGCCGCATCAGCCCGTCAGCCATTATCACCACAACCGGACCGGCGAGGACAACGCTGATGCCCACCTCAAAAGGCAGGTCATGGGCCGCGAGGTTGTCGTGGCCATCACCAACGGGAAACTCGACTTCGGCCCGTGGGAGCGAATTTTCTATGGCGAATTCGACGGGCGCAGGCGCAAGAGGGTCCTCGTAAAAATCATTGGCGAGTAAGTTGCCTAAGAGAACGGCCCGAAGAACGACGAAGCGGGAGCGTTCCTCTGCGGAGTGGTTGGTGAGTTCCGACGAACACGGACGTGCCCTAAACGCTGCGCGATCTGTTCGGCTGGTTTCCGGATGGGCTTTTGCCGGAAGACCTCGGTTCATGGTTGGCCGCTTCGGAAATAGAGCCTACGTGGACCGGGACTACCGGTGGCGAAACCGCTGCAAAAACAGAAGATGCGGCACTCAAAACGTGCATTGCGGATGGAATGTGTGTGTTACGCCTGCTGGCGGGTTTCCAGACGGATACGCATTGGTGGCGTAGCTAACCAATTGTAGATTAGAGGGCTTTGCCCGGTCCGTTCCGACGGCACAGGGCATGCCATTGTGTGGATGGCGAATAACCAACCGGAATACGGCAGGCAGATGACAATAGATGTCCAATTGAACCTCCTTTTATGATACGATCGTTGGAACTGTTGTGCGCGGCGGGCCTGTTGCTGGCGGGCGGTTGTCGAAACAGATCGTCTTCGTCTGATAACACCTCCGGCATCGCCCGATCCGAAGCCTCCACCGACGCCGATCGAGGCAAGGACAACGCTTCCAGTGGGGCGAGTCCGGCGGAGGCGGTGGACACGATCGTGGCGACGTACGAGAGCCTCAACATTGCGATCCAAACTTTTTATACCGCCGCCGGGCGCGTGCCCAAGGACATTGACGAGTTGGTGCACTTGGAGCTGATTCCCCAAGCGCCTACCACTCCGCCCGGAAAAAAATTTGTCATTGATCCCGTCAAGCGTCAGGTCAAGCTGGTCAGTAACTGAACCCCTCGTCGATTTATGAATTGGTCCCTTCCCGCGCGCCCCGCGTTCCTGCGCCGCGGTTTTACGCTGATCGAATTGCTGGTCGTGATCGCGATCATCGGCATACTGGCCAGCCTGCTTCTGCCGACGTTTGCCAAGACGAAAACGAAGGGCAAGGTTGCGGTGTGCGCCAGCAACCTCAAACAGATCGGCGCGGCCCTGCAGATGTACGTGGACGACAATTCGGACAAACTGGTCTTTGCCGGGATTTACATGGACGTGAGCCCTGCGTGGTCGTGGGACGACATGCTGAGCAGCTACCTGGGGCGAAATTTAACCGACGAGCAGATTCGCGCGAATTTTCTTGCGATTGGCTCCGGCAACTTTCCCATCCTCGCCTGCCCGTCGGACACGGTGAAACTG
>Ga0137368_10007036_pt1 | contig 11730 bp, 6 predicted proteins | sample SagtaG_13_FD_104917 | JGI IMG/M metagenome (GOLD analysis project Ga0137368, IMG submission 104917) | Vadose zone soil microbial communities from Sagehorn Ranch, Mendocino, California, USA - Sage1_L_100_16 metaG | ecosystem: Environmental > Terrestrial > Soil > Vadose zone | place: USA...
CTCCGAGAAGTTCGGCGAGAGCTACAGGGCGTACCTCACCCGCGTCAGGCGATACCTCTGACGTGACGCACGATGCGCGGTGGGCTCACCACTCGCACGACTGCGCCGATCCTTCGCTTCCTGCGGGCGCCCACGCGTCAGAGCACGCGCCCGTTCGATGCAATGACGCTGGAGTAGAACCGAGCACTGGTCTTCGGCGTCCGTCGCTGAGTTGCGAAGTCGACGTGCACGATCCCGAAGCGCTTGGAGAAGCCGTGCGCCCACTCGAGGTTGTCGAGCAGTGACCACACGAAGTAGCCGCGCACCTCGCAGCCCGCCGCGAGGGCGTCCCGCAGGGCCCGCAGGTGCTCGCGGAGATACGCAACGCGCAGGGGGTCCTCCACGCCGCCAGGCGGCGCCTGTGCCGGGTCGGGAAACGCTGCGCCGTTCTCGGTGACGTACAGCGGGACATCGCCGTAGCGCTGCTTCACCCATGACAGGGTGTCCTTCAGACCCTGGGCGTACACCTCCCAGCCGGTTTCGGTGTAGCAAGCCCCTTCCTGCCGCACCACCGCCGACGACCACAGCGGCCAGCTCTCCGGGTCGGCACGCGTGACACTGCGGGTGTAGTAGTTGACGCCGAGAAAATCGGCGGGCGCGCGAAGGGCCGCCACTTCCTCGGGCGACCAGCCCGGCCACGCGTCGCCGAAGATCTCGCGGAGCTCCTCGGGGTATCGTCCCTGGAGCGCGGGATCGAGGTACTGGCGGTTCATGTAGGCGTCGGCGCGCTGCGCGGCCGCGACATCCTCCGCTCTGGGCGAGGCGGGGTATTTCGGCTCGAGGTTCACGACGAGCCCGATCTGGTGCCGCCCCTCGGCGCGGTACGCGGCCACTGAGGCCGCGTGCGCCCGCAGGAGGTTGTGCGAGGCACGCGGTGCCTCGTAGAGGCTGCGGTGACCGGGCGCGAGCACGCCGTGCAGATAGCCGCCGTCGGCCACCACCCAGGGCTCGTTGATGGTCGCCCACAGCCGCACGCGGTCGTCCAGCCGCCGGAACACCGTGCGCGAATATTCGGCGAACCACCCCGATATGTCGGGGTTGAGCCAGCCGCCGCGGTCCTCCAGGGAAGCGGGAAGGTCCCAGTGATACAGGGTCGCCATGGGCTGGATCCCGTTGGCGAGCAGCTCATCCACGAGGCGCTCGTAGTGGTCGAGCCCCGTGGAATTGACCGCGCCCCTGCCCTCGGGAAGGATGCGCGCCCAGCCAATGCTGAAGCGGTACGCGTTCAACCCCAGCTCCCGCATGAGCGCGACGTCCTCTCGAAAGCGCCGGTAGTGGTCGCAGGCCACGTCTCCGGTGTCGCCGTCACGGATCATCCCGGGCGTGTGCGCGAAGCGGTGCCAGATGCTCGGCCCGGCTCCGTCGGCCAGCGGGGAACCCTCGACCTGATAAGCCGACGTCGCCGCGCCCCAGAGGAAGTGCTGCGGGAAAGGGTCGTCGCGGTCCATGGGTCAGCTCAGCTCGACGCGAAGGACGTCGGGTGCATCCGCGCGCAGCCGAGCGGCCCAGTGTTCCAGCGGGATCGCTGCGCCGCCGGCGCGGTACGCGTTGTCGACACGCCTGAAGTCCACCCGCCGTCCATTGAGGACGACGACTTGCGGGGAGTACCCGTGCCGGCCGACGTGGTACTCCACCTTCACCCGTCGGCCGAGGATGGGCACCTCGGCACGCAGTCCGCTCAGCTCGGGCGCGATCACCGGGTCGATGACCAACGCGTCCCCTTCGCGGCGCACGCCCAGCAGCCTGGACACGACGAGCGCAAGCGCAATGCCTGGACCGCTCGAGTACACGCGCCAGCCGCCATCCAGCGCGACAGTGCCTGCGGCTACCTGCGGATAGCTCTGCTGCGCCTCGTAGCGATCGCGAAACGCCGCATCGGAGCTGGAGAAGTAGCAGTTCGCCTGCCGCAGGCTGGCTTGCGGCAACCGCTCGCGGAGCTGCACCGGGTGCGAGAGGGCCAGGGACTGCAACAGGCCGCGGGCGTCGCCCACGTGCGCCTGCATCTCCGCGTACCGCAGGTGCGCGTGGGTGTACATGAGGCCGATCTCGCGCCCGAAGAAGGCGCTGGTCTCGGCACGCTGGAACAGGCGCTCGATCCCTCCACGGTAGGAAAAGGGGCGATCGAACAGGCGCGCACCATCCGGAGCCCAGAGGTGCTCGCGAATCAGCGCGAGGTGCGCCGCGGCCTCCTCCGGCGTGAGCAGGTCCTCCAGGATCGCGTGCATCATGGGCAAGAGGCTGTAGCGCACACCCGTCCGTCGGTCGCGCGGGTGGAGCAAGGGTTCGGGCGCAGCGTCCGCGGAGAACAGGACGTAGCCCGCCAGGACTCCGTCCACCATCAGCATGTTCCGAAGCTCGCGCTGGATGCGCCCGGCCTCGGACTGCAGCGGCGTCGCTCGCGCGGCATCCCTGGCGAACTTCATCGCCGTGGCGAGGGCGGTCAACGTCTGATGGTGCAGGATCACCGTCCAGGTGCTGCACAGCCTGTCGCGCATGGAGGGATCGCAGGGCTGCAGCGAGTCGTTCCAGTCACCGTGGCCGTAGGCCGCCAGCGCGGTACCGGCCACGCAACGCCGCCGGATGACGCCGAGCGCACGGTCCACGTGCTGTAGGACGGTCGCCGATCGTCCACTGCGGCCTGGCGCGCCGTGGAAGGACACCTGCGCGTCGAGCAGGGACGTGTCGCCCGTGCTCAGCACGTAGCGCGCCGTGGCGAGCAGCGGCCAGAAGACGATGTCGCCATGCGAGTCCCGCGCCCGCAGCTCCCGCTCGCGCTCGATGAACTGAAACCACTGCGGCCAGTCGCCATCCTCGTTCTGCGCCGCGAACACGCGCAGCAGGAGGTCGCGCGCGGCTTCGGGGCAGTCCAGCGCGAGCAACATCTCGAGCGGACCCTGGCACACGTCGCGGGTGCCCCAGCCCCCTCCGGAATACTGCTCGAGGCCGCGGGGCGAGAGGTGGTGCACCTGCGCGTCGTGCAGGAGCCACGGCAAGATCTCGGCGAGCCGGCCCACCTCGGCCGAAGCGGCACTCTCACCCGGTGCGCTCAACCTGGGCAGCGGCGGGGGCGAGGAGGCGGAGTACGCGTCTGGGACCAACCTGCCGAGCAGATCCAGGCCGAAGGCGCTGCACGCCACACCTTCGAGGACGAGGAACGGCAGCCCTCGTGCTTTTCCATCCGTGAACAGGCGTCCGTCGCCGTGCACGCCTGCCAGCGCCGTGTCGGCGTGCGGTGCCACCACGAACGCTCCGTCAGTGAAGCGCGCGTGGAGGCCGCTTCCCTCGGGCATGCCGACGAGGACGTCCTTGCCCTCCAAGCGCCAGGGAATGGGCAGGGAAGCATTGCCGTCGTCGCCGCCCAGCGCGACGTGCAGCGTCGCCATCCACGCCAGCGGCGGACCGTCCAGGACGCGCCCACGGAGGCTCAGGGCGTGCGCGCCGTCGTGCACCGCGCTGGTGAGCTCGATGGCGCCGTTGGTGTGCCGGTAGATCCAGCGGCAGGATCCTCGCCGCATCTCGAATGCGGAGGGCACACCGAGGAGCTGCCACCGGCCATCCACCTGCACGAAGATCCGCAAGCCGTGAGAGCGGAACAGCCCCAGCCAGCTGTGCGCGGTGGACAGGAAGCGGTTGATGCTGACGTGGCCCTGCGTGACCATCGAGTGGAAGACGCCTGACATCCATACGGTGGACGTCAGTGAGGACTCCTCCGGCACCAACGCCTGCCCGGTCCTGAGGATGTAGCCGTGCGGTCGCTGTGTCCGCGCCTCCTTCGCACGCAGCACCACGTGACCGTGCTCGCCGCAGAAGAAGGACAGCAGCCGCGCGCCGTCGCGCTCCTCGTGTCGCCATTCGGATGGAAAGAGTCGCCGCAGCTCCGCCTCCTCCATGTCCCGACACTCCAGCAAGGAGGCGACGGCGAAGAGCGTCGAGTCGCCGGATCCGCCATTCTCGCTCGCCGGGCCGAGGGGACCTGTCTCCAGGGAACGGGCCCACGACAGCGCCGCGTCCACGGTGGCGAGGTCGTCCGCCGAGGTTGCCGGGGGATGATCGGGCTTCAGGGCGACGAAGAATCCGGCGGCCCAGAGGGCACCGGGAGCCAGGGTGACCGCTTCGTCCTGAACGGCGGCCATTGCGTGCTCGTGCTGTAGCCGCTGGGCAGGCAGCCCGTCTCGAACTCCGGCGGGCATGCCGCCCAGCCGCTGAGAGAGTCCGAAGAGCTGCAGGCCGTCGGTGGCGAAGGATGTGGCTCGCCGCAGCGAGCCCACGACCGCCCAGGGATGCCGCCCGGCCTGCTCGAGGTTCTGCCGCGCCGCAACCACCCAGCCGCAGCGCGCATGCTCCATCGGGCTGAAGTCGACGTAGTGGCTGACGTAATGCTCGTTCAAACGCACGGCGCCATGGCTCGCGAGCCCGATGTCCTGGCCGTACAGCAGGTCGACGGTGCGCTCCTGCGACGAGCGGTTCTCGAGCCGCACTTGCCAGCACCAGGTGGCCTCGTGCTCGGCGAGCACGAGGCGCAGCGCGATGCCCATCCCCTGCCACTCGCCACGGCTCTCGAAGCCGCCGCTGCCATCCCGCGACGCGCCCGCCCGCAGCGGGGACTGCGGCCCGAGCAGCGGCACTGCCTCCACGCGGTTGCCGCGGTGCAACCGCAACCAGACATTGGCAGGCCCGGGCTCCATTCCGTTGCCCATGAAGAGGTTGACCACGTCATCGCGGAGCTGGATGCGCCGCACGCCGCCGTCGAGGTTGAGCTCCAGGCTCAGGCCCGCTGCATTGGCCACGCGCAGAGGGGGGTCGCTAGTCATGGACCAGACGGATCGTTTCATCATCCAGACGGATGATTGCGGGGCCGGGCGGCAGGACGAGCTCGCGACCGACCCAGCGGAGCTCGCGGCCCTGAGACGTTGCACGCGGCACCGGCCGCCGCGACGGCCAGGCGAGGCGAACCCCGCCCGCGGGCGGCACCACCCCGCCGGCCAGCTCCAGGATGTGGCCGTCCGGGATGGGCGAGATTCGGTAGCTCAGCGGGCCGTGGCGCGTGGACCGGTTTTTCACGGCGACTCCGGCGGCCATCCACTCCTCGCTCAGCCCGGCGCCCAGGACCAGGACGTCGTCGGCCTCGCGCTCGTAGGCGAACATGTCGAGCACCGAGCGCAGGTAGTCCGAGGCGATCCAGGCGTGCGGCATGTCGCCGAGGAACTGCGGCTCCCGCGCGTCTGCCATCACGACCTCGGCCCACTGGTTCCATCCGCCCGGCCGGCGGTAGCCCAGGAACCACTGCAGCAGCTCGTGCGCCCGCCGCGCGTGGCCGAGCCGCACCATCGCGCCCACCGTGCGCAGCTCGTAGGGCGTGAAGTCCTTCCATGCGCGCGTGCCCGCACGGCGCTGCTCCCACTCCTTCCAGTAGCGGTCGAAGGTGTGCTGTAGCAGCAGCGGTGAGACCCGCGCCTGCGCGGGATTGAGCGCGATGGTCGTCGAGGTGGGATCGAAGTCGCCGCGGTCGGCGGCGCCCGCGAGGGTGTCCATCCCGAACTGCGCCGCGGTCGCATCGACGGAGCGCGCCAAGTCGTCCTGAAGCTCATCCCGCCACCGCGCCCACTCCGCCGCCAGCTGCGGCTGGCCCATGGCTCGCGCGACGTCGACCGCATCCTTGAATCCGCGCAGCGCCCAGTAGGCGTCCCAGTAGGAGTAGGCGGGCTTGTCCGAGTAGCCCTCGTGGCTGATCGAGGGGGGCAACAGGCCCCACTGGTTGGCAGGCTGCGCGGCCCTGAACTCGGCGGTGCGCGTGCTCCTCCGCAGGCGCTCGAGGTGCGCCACGACGCGCTGCACGACCGGCCAATGGCGCGCGAGGAAGGCCGCGTCTCCGGAGTGCCGCCACACCTCGGCCACGGCGTGGAGGTACTCACCGTCGCTGTCGTTCTCTGGCACCGGGTCGGCGCCGCGGGCGTCCACGCAGCACGGGACCTTCCCCGAGCGGAACACGTGCCCGGCGTACCAGTCCACGAAGTCGCGCGCGACGTCGACCTCGCCCATGCGGACCAGGCCGTCGACCATCATCGCGCCGTCGCGGATCCACGACCGTGCGTAGGAGCGGGTGCCCGGCTTGAGCGCGGCGCCGTCGCGCGACATCAGGATCTGCGCCAGCGCCGTCCGCAGCGTGTCGGCCACCTGCTGCGAGGGCGCGGGCAGGGTGATCTCCATCCGGTTCAGGCGCGCGCGCCAGCCGGCGGCGACATGATCGAGGCGGTCGTCGATGTCCTCCGGCGACGAAGCCCCGAGGGCACGGCCGAGCGGCGCGGTCCAGGTCACGACGCGCGTCTCGCCTGGCAGGAGCCTCAGGTCCCATCGCAGCAGGGCCGAGGCCTGGCCCTGGGCATCCGAGAGCTCGTGCAGGGCCGGGGCATCGAGCAGGGAATGCAGATCGATGCCCGCCGCCCCGGGCACCGCGGTGACGCGGCTCGGCACCTCGGCGAAGAGCGGCCCCGCGGCGCCGTTCACGGAGAGCCGCGGCGGCTGCCACTCGAGGCGGTCGATGCGGCGTGCGCCGCCAGGCGTGTTGAGGAACTGCTTCGGCGGGTTCACCTGCCAGGGACGAACGGCGAGGAGGAGCGTGAACGTTCGTGCCGCACTGCCCGCGTTCGTCAGCGCGTACCGCACCAGAGCCTGCGGCGCCTCGGCCGGCCCTTCGGCCGCTGCCTCGACCTGGAGGGCGAAGTCGGCATGTTTCCACCGCACCTCCGGCACGGGCAGGTAGCCTTCCCGAAGGGAGTGGCTGATCTGCACGTCGGCCCACGTCACGAGCCGACCCCCAGCCGTTAGGACGGCGGGCTCGACGCTGAAGCCCCCGCGCCCCACCTCCAGCGCCCCGTCCTCGCTGAGGAGCGCCGAGCGATCGCCGCCTCCATCCACGCCCACCAGCGCCCAGTAGCTCTGCTCGCCGAGGAACGCGCGCGGCACGTGTCCGCGCGGCACGTGCCGGGCAAGCTCGGAGAGGGCAGCATTGAGGTCGGGCCACTGCGTGGCGTCGCGCAGCTCGACGTGGGGTGCCGCTTGCCCTCTCGGCCCGCGGATCCGCACGTAGCGGGCCTCGCTCTCCGGTAGGAAGAGCGCCTCGAACCCGCCCGAGCTCCGCTCGACCCGCCGCAACAGCTTCCAGCGCCGGGCGTCCTCCGAAGCGAGAACGTCGTAGCTCTCTGGGCGCGCGGGCCCGGGCCACCGCAGGGCGATCCCGTTGAGCTCGCGCGTGCGCCGATAGTCTAGGTCCAGCGTCCCCGCATGCCAGCGCACCAGCGGTTCGGGCCAGACCGCCGGGTCAGGCTCGCGCTCCTCGACGCGCACCCCCGAGACGCACAGCGCCCCCTTGCCGCCCTTCCGCGCCGCGACGACGAGCTCGAGGGCCTCGGTGCGCGCGAGCGCGCGATCGGCGGTGGGCCCCCAGGCGAAGCTGAAGTGGCGGTTCCGCAAGGTCACGTCGGTGAGGGTGCTCGGCAGCGGGAAGCTCGGCCGGTTCACCCACCACACGTTGTCGCCGCTCGCGTCCACGAGCTTCATCTGGAAGTCGTTCTCGGCGCCGCGCCCCTTCAGGCCCAGCTGCAGCGCGAATGCGGCGGGCCACTGCACCGGGAGCGTATGCCGCATCACCGCGTAGCCGGAGACCGAGTGGAAGTCGTACTCCAGGCAGACGCTGCCGTCGTGGTCCCGCCGGAGCGCGGCGTCGACCTGCTCGGACGCGTCGGCCTGCCAGCCGCCCGTATCGCGGATGTCCACGACGACGCGGCCCGGAGCGGCCTGCGCGCTGCCCGCCAGCGCTGCCAGGAGCAGAGCCATCCTCTTCATCCCTTCACGCTCCCCACCAGCAGGCCGCGCACGTAGTACCGCTGCAGGGCGAGGAAGAGCAGCAGCACCGGCAGCACCGTGACGACGGCCCCGGCCATCATCAGCTCCGCGTCCTGCACGTGCTCGCGCGAGAGCGCGGCCAGGGCGACCGGCAGCGTCTGCACGTCGTGGTCGGTAAGCACGATGAGGGGCCACATGAAGTCGTTCCACGCGCCGAGGAACGTGAGCACGGCCAGCGTCACGATGATGGGCTTGAGCGTTGGCAGCACCACCGAGACGAAGATGCGCACCTCGCCCGCGCCGTCGATCCGCGCCGCCTCGAGCATCTCGTCGGGGATCGCCAGCGCGTACTGCCGGACGAGGTAGATGCCGAACACGCTCGCCAGCCAGGGCACCAGCGCGCCGGCGTAGCTGTTCACGAGCCGCATCTCCTTGAGCATCAGGAAGAGCGGCAACATGGCCACCTGCGCGGGGACGATCAGCCCCCCCAGCACCAGGCGAAAGACGCGCTCGCGCCCCGCGAACCGCAGCTTGGCGAACGCATAGCCCGCCGTCAGGTTGAACGCGAGCGACAGCCCCGTGGCGAGCAGCGAGATGACCAGGCTGTTCGCGACCTGCCGCAGGAGGCCGTGCTCCGCGAGCAGGAGCCGGTAGTTCGCGAGTGTCGGGGCGCGCGGCACGAGGGGCGGCGGGTAGGTGCTGGCCTCGCCGGGCGCCATGAGCGACGCGGACACCATCCACGCCAGCGGGAAGAGCGTGACCAGCGCGGTGAGCGCCAGCGCGAGGTTCACCGCCAGCGAGGCGAACGGGCGCTTCAAGACGACCACCCCGCGCCGCGGACCATGCGCGCCTGCAGGAGCGAGGTCCCCAGCATGAACACGAAGAGCACGAACGCGACGGCGGACGCGGAGCCGAGGCTCCACCACTTGAAGCCGTCCTGGTACATCAGGTACAGCACCGTGACGGTGCGCTCGGCCGGTCCGCCCTGCGTCATCACGTAGGGCTCGGCGAAGAGCTGGAAGTGCCCCGCCGTGGTGAGGATGCTCACCATGAGCAGCATGGGCGCCAGCGCGGGCACGGTGACGTGCCGGAACGTGGCGCCGGGCCCGGCGCCGTCCAGCTGCGCGGCCTCGTAGAGCTCGCCGGGGATCGCCTGCAGGCCCGCGAGCAGGATGATCATGTTGTAGCCGAAGTTCTTCCACACCGAGAGCAGCACGATGGCCGGCATCGCCCAGCGAGGGTCGCCCAGCCAGTCCACCGGGTGGACGCCCAGCCACGACAGGGCGTAGTTGAGCATCCCGTAGCGGGTGTGCAGCAGGAAGATCCAGACCACCGCCACCGCCGCAAGGGTGGTCACCACCGGCGAGAACAGCGCGGTGCGGAAGAAGCCCTTGAACCGCGCCAGGCGCGAGTGGAGCAGGAGCGCCGTCCCCAGCGAGACGGCGATGGAGAGCGGGACCCCGACCACCACGAAGAAGAGGGTGTTGAGCAGCGCGCGCCAGAACAGCGGCCGCTGCAGCAGGTCGACGTAGTTGTCGAGCCCGACGAAGCGCAGGTTGTGCAGGCTGGCCAGGGCATAGATGTCGAAGTCGGTGGCGCTCATGACCAGGGCGGCCACGACCGGCACCACGAAGAACACGGCGATGGCGATGAGGGCTGGCGCGGCGAACAGCCAGCCGGCGCGCGAAGGCTTCATCCCTGCGCCCTTCTGTCGAGCATCCAGCGGCGCTTCTCGAGGATGCGGTCCGCGCGCGCGTCGAGCTCCTCGGCCACGCCCGCCGCCGGGAGCTCGCCGCGTACCACCTTCTCCATCACCAGCCTGAGCTCGGTGGCGATCCGCTCCCACTCCGGGACCTTCGGGACCGCGCGCACGCGGTCCAGCTGGTCGCGGAAGGCCCGCGCCTGCGGATCCTGCGCCAGGTTGGCGTCGGCCCAGGCGGACCGCCGCGCCGGCAGATCGCCGGTGAGACGGTAGAACTGCTGCTGCACCTCGGGGCGCGAGAGGAACTCCACCAGCTTCCAGGCCTCGGCCTTTCGCGGGGAGCGCCGGAAGATCGCGAAACTCGACCCGCCGGCGATCGACGCGCCGGGGCCCGTGGGGCCAGGGAGGGGCGCCGTCATCCACGACGACTGCAGCTCGGGAGGGAGCCGCCTCCTGAACTCGCCGAGCTGCCACGGCCCGGAGATGTAGAACGTGAAGTACCCGCGGGCGAACTCGTTCCAGAGATTGGCGATCTCGGTCTGCGCGATCGGCGGCGCCAGGTGCCGCTCGTACATTGAGAGATAGAACCGCAGGGTGCGCGCGAAGCCCTGGCTGCGGAAGTTTCCCCGGCGGCCGCCGTCGCGCAGCAACGGCTCGCCCTGCTGGAGCCAGAGCGCCACCATCGGCTCGTACTCGTTGAGGGGCAGGATCAGCGCGTAGCGATCGCGCCCCACGCGCTGTTTGACCGCCGCGAGCATGCGGACCCATTCGTCCCAGTCGCGCGGCGGCGCGTCGTGGCCCGCCTGGGCGAGCAGGTCACGGCGGTAGAAGAGCAGGCGGGTGTCCACGTACCAGGGCACGCCGTACTGGCACCCGTCGATCGTGTTGGTATCCAGGATGCCGGGGTCGTAGTCGGCGAGATCCACCTGCCGCGACGCGCGGACCCTCGCGTCCAGCGGCTCGAGCGCATCCAGCGCGACGAGCTCGGGGAGCCATGTGTTGCCCATCTGGGCGACGTCCGGCGTCGCATCCCCCGCAAACGCGGTGAGCAGCTTCTCGTGTGCTGCGCTCCACGGCAGCTGCTCCACCCGGACGCGCAGGCCGGGGTTCTCGCGCTCGAACGCCCTCAGCAGCTGCGTCGCAACCTCGCCCTCGCGGCCCATGGCCCAGAAGCGCAGGAGTCGGTCGTCCCCGCGAGTCGTACAGGCGGCGGCCGCACATGCGCCAGCGGCCGCGCGGAGGAAGTCGCGGCGTGACCAGTACGACGGCTGACGGGACACGGAGCGTCTCTACCGGCTGGCGGACCATCGACGCAACGAAGGGGCGTGCAAGTGCTCGCCGTGCTCGTCGCTTCCGGGGCGCGAGACCCTCCGCGTGGGGATTCAGTGGATCCTCGTCCCTCCGCTCGCCTCTGAAGACATGCGTGCTTGCGAAGAACGCGTCCATCACGAGGCGCGGAACGTCGCTCCGCTGCGACTCCCCATCGTCGGGGCGATGGCGAACGGCAGCCGGATGCGCCGCAGGGGCCACACCGCAAACGTGCGCGGTAGGTCGCCGGCGATCGGTCGCGCGCGCGAGCAGGTGAGGCGCCTAGCGCTTCGCATTGCACCGTTCACACCTCGGCCACACCGTGCGCATCCGGCGCGACGCCGACGCGTGCGCCGACTGCGCGAAGTGCGCGAGCGCGTGCCCGTCCCGGCTCCCGGTCGACGTCGAGGCGTCGATCCCCTCGACCGAGTGCACCGGGTGCCTCGAGTGCGTGGCGGTCTGTCCGGTCAAGAGCACGCTCGCTGTCGGCGCGCCGCCGATCGCGATGGCCCGCCTGGGCGCTCGCAACCGGGATCGCCGCCAGGTTCCTCGCGCTCACTGGGCTCGCCACCGCTCGAGCGTTACGCACCGGCTGACGGTTGAGATGGCACCGGCATTTCGGTGTCGCGTCGAGACCTCGAGCGCAACCCTGCGATTCACCTAGCCCTTCGAGCCTGGCAGGCGATTCGCAATGAATCGGGGGCATGGCAATCCCCAAGGCCCTGAGCGTCCTGCGGAGCGAGCTTCCCCCTGCTAGCCCCGTCGTGCTGGAGGAGGCGATCGCCTACCAGCCCGGCGCCGTCGTGAGCCGAACCATCGGCAAGGCGAAGGGAGGCTCC
>Ga0137368_10007037_pt1 | contig 11729 bp, 8 predicted proteins | sample SagtaG_13_FD_104917 | JGI IMG/M metagenome (GOLD analysis project Ga0137368, IMG submission 104917) | Vadose zone soil microbial communities from Sagehorn Ranch, Mendocino, California, USA - Sage1_L_100_16 metaG | ecosystem: Environmental > Terrestrial > Soil > Vadose zone | place: USA...
AACTCAGCGTCCGACAGGTCAGTCAAGTAGGGTCGCCGCAGGGTCAGACACCGGCCATCCTACCGGCAAAACCGACCAGTGTCCCGGTTTTCAGACAGTCTCTAGCTCGTGAGCACGAAGATGCCGTAGCTTTCGCCGCCCGCCGACCGCGGAGGCCGATGCCGTGCGGCCCGCGGCGCCGACGTCGCTAATCGCGCCATCAGTAAGGTCGGCAGGTCCGCATCCAAAAAATGAAAGTCTGGGTTGCAGGCCGTTCCTGGCTGGTGTACCGTCCGCGCTTTGGACCAGACGCCGTGACCCGACCAGGGCGGACATTGTAGGAGTTGCTAATGAGACGCACGAGGTTCTTTGGGGTTCTGTTCTCGGCCGCCGTACTAGCTTCGTCGCTGCTGGCGAGCGCGCCGGTGAGCGCGGCCACCACGTTTGTGGAGGCGCAGGCCAACAATCCACAGGTTCAGGGGGACCCGACGTCCAACACGACGGCCGTGTTTCCGACCAACAAGCAGAACGAGCCGACCATTGCGGTGAACCCGGTCGCCCCTAGCTTCCTGATCGCCGGGTCAAACGACGAACAGCGCCAACCACCGTGCGGCCCGGGCCCCGTGCGCGGCGATGTCCCGGCCAGCGACTGCGGGTTCTTCCCGGGCGTTGGCACCTCAGGGATCTACACGTCGTCCGACGGCGGCAAGACCTGGACCAATCGCGGGCTGCTAGACGATCAGCCGAGCTGGATTGCGAGCGACCTCGTCTCCGACGGCGATCCGGTCATGGTCTACGGACCCAAGCCAGGGGCGGGCGGCGGGTTCTCGTACGCTAACGGCGTCCGCGCCTATTACGCGACGCTTGCGTCGTACAAGCCTGGGCACAGTCCGTTCCCACCCAACAAGGCGCCGGAGTTGTTGGCCGTCTCTTACTCCGACGACAACGGTCTGATCTGGAGCGCCCCGGTCATCGCCACCGTGAAGCGCAACCCAAATGACTTTAACGATAAGGAGTCGCTGTGGGTTGACAACCTGCCGGGTAGCCCGTTCTTCGGTCGCCTCTATCTGAGCTGGACTGAGTTCCGCTCCTTCGTGTGTTGCCCATCCGAGCCCGTGGCCGTGGCTGTCTCGACCGACGGCGGCGGCACGTTCTCCGCACCCAAGCAGCTCTCACCGTCCGGAAACAACGGGACGGGCAACGGCCGCCAAGGCTCGGCCGTTCGATCGGGCCCAGACGGAAGCGTTTACGTGGCCTGGGAGCAAGGATCGTCCCAGGTCGTCGCGATTTCGCGCGACGGTGGCGGGAGCTGGTCGCAACCGGTAACGATTGGTCCCGTAGCCGACATCGACGACCCGATCCCAGGCTCAAACTTCCGCACCGACAGCTTCCTGAGCATCGCCGCCGATCCCCGCGTCGGAAGCAGCACGCTGTACGCTGCGTGGGTCAACCGGACTGGGGCCGGCGGGCGGGTCGTGCTGAGCACCTCGACCAACAAGGGGCTTACCTGGAGCCCCCTGCAGACCGTAAGCACCGCGGCCGAGGGGTACGCGTTGTTCCAGGGGCTAAACGTTGCGCCCAACGGTCGGGTTGACCTCGGCTACCAGGCCCAGACGGCTATCAACCCCAACACCTTCGGCACGGGTAACGCGGCCATCAACAGCTGGTACGTCAGCAAGCCGGTCGGCGGCGCCCTATCCGCGCCCGTGAAGGTGACGAGCATTTCGTCGGACCCCGCCGCGAGCGCCCAGAACAATCTGGCTCGCCAGTTCTGGGGTGACTACAACACCCTGGTGTCGACTAACGACACTGCGTGGTTCATCTACACCGATAGCCGCCACGGCGTTGGCTGCCCAGCGGTTGACCAGTACCAGCGCATAATCGCTGGCACCGAAACGGTGCGCGGGGACATGGCGGACCGTATCGCGACACGCCTCGGCCAGAATCCCTACTCGCACGAACCAGGCGCCAAGCCAGCCCCGCCGGAGCATTGCGCCAGCCAGTTCGGCAACACCGATGCCGTAGTGAGCGTCATCGCGCCGTAGTTCTGACGGCACGGTGTGCCGGGGCGACTGCCCCGGCACACCGTGCCCGAGGCTGTCGGGTGGCAAGCGGCGCACGCGCTACATCAGCGATGCAGGGGACGCGCTTGAAGTCCTCTGCCTCCTGTTCACGAGTGTCATCAAGCGGCTTGGCCCGCGCGAGGATCTCGTGCTCGAGAACGCGAAACCGAAGGCTACCTTTCACTCATTACTCGCCTCACCCATGCATACCTCGACTCGATCGAACTCAGATCCCCTTGCCAAGCACCCACCGCGTCTGCTGACCAGTGGCAAGACGCGACTCGCTGTCGCTCTCGACCGAAGGCTTCGTGGATCGTTCCACGATGGCGTGGTGTTTGTCGATCTCAGCCCGGTGCATGATGCTCGCTTCTCCTCCTTCCCGTCGCCGCTGCGCTCGGTCTTAAAGAGGCGGGCAGAACCGCCATCCGCGATCTTCTGATTGATTACTTGTGTGGGATCGACAGGCGGTCCTTCTGCTTGTGGACAACTTCGAGCACGTGCTGGCGGCTGCCCCCAGCCTGGCGCAGCTGTTGAGCGACTGTCCCGGCGTCAAGGTGCTAACTACGAGTCGCGCCCCACTGCACCTGCGCTTGGAAAAAACAGCGGTTCGTTCCCCCATTGGACGTGCCACCTCGTCCGCGCGAGACGTGGAAGAAATCAGCCCAGTAGATGAGATAAAGCCGTACACCACGGCAATGGCCGCGCTTCTGGTTGGCGATACAAGCTCTGCCAGGACTGCTCCACGCCAAGCATCGCTGACGTGCCGCGTAACTTGAGCCAGGGTGAGGCGCCCGCAACAACCTCTTGACAACTCGGCAACCGGCCAGGGTGCGGGTGTGCGCCAGAGTTCCAGGCGGAGGAGCATGAATGCAATCTCGACTCTTCAAGAGCGCACGGCTTCGAGCGCTACTTGGCATTTTGGTAGCGCTGATGCCGCTCACCGCGTTCGCCGACTTCCTCAACGTGTCTGGCGATGGCGTGACGGTGGTCAGCCTGCAACCTGGTGCCGAGACTTTTTCCGTTGACCTGGGCTCGGTGTGTGCTGGCTCGAGTGCCCAGAAGACCATCAAGCTGGCCATTACGGCCCGCAGCCATGCTGAGGCGGACGCTATCTTCATCTTCGCCAACGGCTCGACCGTGTCGCTTGCGGTGGCGAGCAGCACGGACCCGGCGCTGACTTCGACAATCGCGCCGCCGGCGAGCATCGCTTTGCCGGCGAACTGGAGCACATTGCCGGACGGCACGCTCAGTAGTTCAGTCGATTCAACGATCAGCCTGAACACCAGCAGCGCCGGAGCCTTCGCGGGCACGCTCGTCTACAGCGCGTCCGGTGTGCAACTCGCCAATCCGGCCGTAGCGCTCACCAAGTGGTCGAGCGTGAATGTCAAAGCCACGATTGTCGACTGCGGGGCTGACGTGAAGGTAGTTAAGACGGCCGCGAGTCCAAGCGTCAATGTCGGGTCAACGGCGAGCTTCTCAATCGTCGTGAGCAGCCTCGGGCCGAATACGGCCTCGAACGTCGTGCTGTCGGACGTGCTGCCGAGCGGCGCCACCTGGACGGTGAGCGGGGCCGATGCGACCGCCGCGGGCTGCGCCGGGGCGATCCCCGGTGGCAATACCCTGACCTGCTCCTTCGGCGACCTGGCGGCCGGCGCCAGTCGAACTGTGAACGTCAGTGCTACCACGGTCGCAGCCCACTGCCCGAGTATCTCCAATACGGCCAACGTCAGTGCGACAAATGACACCAACGCCAGTAACAACTCGTCATCGGCGAGCATCGACGTTGTGTGCAAGCCGGATATCAAGGTGCTCAAGACCGCGGACGATTCGACCATCAACCGTGGGGACACGGCGGCGTTCACGATTGTGGTGAGCAACATTGGCACCACGCCGGCTGTGGGCGTGACGCTTAGCGATGTCCTGCCCGGCGGCATCACCTGGAACGAGGACAGCACGTACTGCTCGATCAGTGCGGGAACGCTGAGCTGCAGCTTCGGCGATCTGGCGGCGGGCGCGAGCAAGACGATTCATGTCACTGGCTCGACCGCCGGCATCCAGTGCGGCACGCTCAACAACACGGCGACGGTGTCGGCTACGAACGAGCCTTCGGACAAGGTCAGCAACAACAGCTCGTCGGCCAGCATCAGCATCGCTTGTGGTGAGATCGGCACGCCTGGCTTCTGGCGCAACTGGCGCAACCACTACACGGATAGCCAGATGCAAACGCTGATCAACTATCTGAAGGTCAATAATGCCGGGGTTTACAACAAGGATGGCAAGAACGGCTCCGCGGACGACCTGACGATCGCGAAAGTCGACGCCATTTATGACTTCAAGGACGGCGATTCGGGCGTATCGCGCGCGCAGATGATCCTGGCGCAATTGACGGCACTCAAGCTAAATCTGGCCGTGACTCAGCTCGAGGGCGTGAACGGTATCGACCGCTTGCTGCCGAAAGTGTGCAGTGCGGGTGTTGTGAATGTCTCGAGCATCACTGGCGCCACGGCGTTCTTTGGCACCGCGACGCCCACGATTGGCACCGAGTACGCCCGAGTCGAGGCCAGGTGGACGGGCAAGTTGACGACGAACTCGGAGGATTGGTCGTTCAACGTGACGCAGACCGAGGCGGGCGCCACGGTTATTCCGACGCTGACCGAGACGAACCGGGGCACCATCCTGGTGAGCAACGGCTGCTAGTTAGAGAAGGCCGTTATGCGAGAGGGCGATGCGCTCACGCGCATTGCCCTCGTCGCGTGTCTACGGAGTCACGCTCCTGACGTCAGCGCTTGGATGCTCCGTCAGCAGAACCCGAGGTGCCGTTCATCACTTCACCACGACGACCTCGAATTGCGAGGCTGTTGGCGGAAGCCGGTGTCGAATTTCGCACGTACCACTGCGAGACGGCCACCGTGGCGTGCAAGTGTCGTAGGGAAGCGCAACTCAGGGCTGGTGATGACATGATCCACTCGGTTCCAGGCCCACGCCACGACGAGCTGCTGAGGGACCCACTCCACGATCCGGCAGACCGACGGCGGATGTTGCGCATCATCGCGTGACGGCGCGCGAAGATCGCCGCCGTAGAAACCTATTTGAGACCGCGCATTGGCCGCCGCCGCTCTTTCAGAAACCCATGGTCGCGCTCGATGCCGTTGGTTCGATACCGCCAGGTCCGATGCAAACCATACGACGACTTCTGGAGTCGCGACTGTTGCGATAGGAGGCGAGGCAGCTCTGAACGACGACAGGTTAACGCTCCGCTCGCCGGCTGGCCGTCAGATCAGGGGCAGTGCGTCGCCCCCTGTGGATCCTGACCCACCTGATCGTCGAGCGCTGCTAGCACCACCGCCGTATCTCCGGGCCGAGGCCCACTGGTCAGCCCGAGCTCGAAGAAATCGTGCGCTAGATTTCCAACGCCCGCGCGCGGTTCGCTCTGGCTGGCTGAGTGCGTGCCGATGTCTCCGTAGGTCGTGGCGCGCTGCGACACCACCGTGCCCCAACAGTTCGCGTTTGTGGACGCGGTTGAATCGGCCAGCACGCTCGTGCTGCCGGCCAGCAGAGCAACAACGACTGCTGGTCCAATCAGGAAGCGCCGCATGGGAACTCGTCCTCCACGGAAAAGGTCCAGAAAGCATACTCCCGACGGCCTAGCCGACGGGGTTGAATCTCGGTCGAGAATCGGCTCTATGGACGTACCTACCGTCTGGGCGCCTTGCCGCGTTCGGCGGCCTGCTGCAGACCGCGGGCAATCTTCTCGGTCAAGGCCTGTGCATCCTTTGTATTGAGGAGGGTGCGCCACAGTACACGCTCGCGTGCGCAAGTCGCCGCGCACCCATGAGCGCGTGGTGCTCAACGCCACGGATCCACTCAATCTGCTCGAAGTGATCGTGCCAGGCGAGAGACTCCCGCCGTGCACACCAAGCGCGTGACCAACGTGGACGGTTTGCCCTCCAGCTAACGGCCGCCCGGGGGTGCTTGACCATTCCGGGATCTGGTGGGATGATGTCCGGCGCTCCGGCGCGCCGCGGGGTAGACGTCGCGCAGGCAAAAGAGGGGAGCTCCAGATGACCACGGGTCAAATGCCGGCGACCGATGGACGCGCCACCACGTTCAACGCGCCAGGTCCGGGCGGCGCATTCCGACCACACGGTGGTGTGCGCGGCGATCAGCAGGCCCCGGGATCGGCCTTGTTCGAGGGCCGCTTTGGCCGCATGTTCCGCCGCTTGGCGCCCGCCAACCACTCCGAGGCGGACCTGACCACGCTCGCAACTGCGATCACCGCCAAGGCGGAGGACAAGCCGACGCCCGAGACCGAAATCGACGATGAGGAAAACCAGGGCATCGACGCCGGCTATACGTACCTCGGCCAGTTCATCGACCATGACCTCACGTTCGATCCCAACAGCAGCCTGCAGCGCACGAACGATCCCGACGCGCTGACGGACTTCCGCACGCCGCGTTTCGACCTCGACTGCATCTACGGCCGCGGCCCCAACGATCAGCCCTACCTGTACGAGGATGGTGGCCTGCGCATGAAGCTCGGCCGCCCGCTTACCGGCGCCGAGGACTTCGATGCCAACGCGCGTGACGTTCCGCGGCACGGCTTGGACGGCCAGCGCAAGCGCGCGCTGATCGGCGATCCGCGCAACGACGAGAACGTCCTCGTCTCTCAGCTGCAGTCCATCATGTTGCGCTTCCACAACCGCCTCGTCGATGTGTTCGGAGCAACGAGCGGAGCCGACTTCGAGTTCATCCAGCAGATGGTGCGCTGGCACTATCAGTGGGTCGTGTTGCACGACTTCTTGCCCACCATCGTCGGACACGACACGCTGGACAAGGTGTTGCCACACCTGAGTCCCGACGCCGCGGCCGGTGGGCAGCCATATCACTTATCGCGCAAGAGCATCTACGACCACAAACCCATCTTGCGGTTCTTCGAGTGGGCGAACAACCCGTTCATCCCGATCGAGTTCTCGGCGGCCGCGTATCGCTTCGGACATTCCATGATCCGACCGATTTACCGGCTGAACCTGACGCTCACCGGAGGCGACCCGGCGATCAACGGCCGGAAACTCATCTTTACGCCCGAGGACGGGACTGATGGCCTGAATGGGTTCCGCGAGTTTCCCGACAACTGGGCCATCGACTGGCGGCTGTTCTTCGACATGGGTGAAAACCGTCCGAAGACCGGCGTCGACCGTCTCCAGAAGTCGTACAAGATCGACAGCTCGGTCGTGAATCCGCTCTCAATGCTGCCAACCTCGGTCGCATCGGACGATCGCTCGCTGATCCATCGCAATCTCCTCCGCGGTATGCGTATGGGATTGCCAACAGGTCAGGCCGTCGCCAACTACATGGACGTCGACGTCATCAAACCCGGCGATCTGCGTGTTGGCAAGGCCACTGAGGACGGCCAAAAGAAGAACAAGACGCTGGCCCAGACCGTGCCAGCGTTCGATGGCAACGCTCCCCTCTGGTACTACATCCTGGCGGAGGCGCAGCAGGCGTTCCGGAACAACGACACGCCGATCCGCCTGGGTAAGGTCGGCGGGCGCATCGTGACCGAGGTGTTCGTGGGGCTGCTGCTTGGCGACAAGAACTCCTTCCTGTCGCAGTTTCCTGGCTGGGAGCCGGACGAGAGGCTGTGCAACCCGCAGACCAAGAACTTCCAGATGGCTGACCTGATCAGGGCTGCCGTCGGCGCCTAGCCATGGTGGCAATCGCGCCGCGGCCCTTTCAGAACGTCCCCGGCTGGGACTCCTGGGAGAACCAGGGCGGCACTCTCCATTCCGCGACCAGGAGGACCTGGACCGCTTCATCAAGCTCAACTCCGGCCTCGACGGCAATCCACCGCTGCCTGGTCGCTGGTCGACTGTCGAACAGTACCTGGCTCTGTTCGACGACAATGTCGCCGTCAACATCTGCTATCTGGTCGGCAACTCACCCCTGCGCATCGCAACCGTGGGCTGGACGAACGGCCCGCCAGCGACGCCGAGCAGGCCAACATGCGGGCACTGCTGCGCGAGGCCATGGAAGAGGGCGCCTGGGGCATGTCGACCGGCCTCGATTACCCCCCGGCAGCTACGCGGATACGGATGAGCTGGTGGGGTCATCCGCGGAGGCTGCGCGCCTCGGCGGCATCTATCACTCGCACGGACGAGCGTGACCATCCCGTAAGGTATCCGTCACCCGAGGCTCCCTGCGACTCGGCCACCTGACCAGGTCGAAACCCATCAGATTCATCAGCCGCAAAGCCAGCAGACCTGAGGATGGCCTGCCGCGAGAGCATCTCTATGCTGCTTGCGTCTTGCAGGGCGGTGGCCCTCGACATCACCCGATCCGAATTGGAGTAACGCTATGAATTGGACTGAACAGACGGCCGTTGCCATTCGTGCGGGAGTGCATGGGATGACCTCCGCGCTCGCTGTGCGCGTCGGCTCCGTGGTGGCGGTCATCCCGAGCGTGCGGTTGCGGCTCGCAACGACGCTCGGGGCGGGCGCGCTCGCAGCTACCAGCCTGCTCACTTCGCACCCCGCGGCTGCCGCGACAGCCTACACCGTGAACGTCTACTTCGGGACCGCCAATTTCACACGCATCGACGACGGGACGGTGTATGAAGGGTGGTTCTCGTACTCCACGGACACCGTAGCAGAGGTTTACGGCGCGTTCGCTGCTTATACCTCCGCTGGTGCGGCTTCCGCGGGCTATTTCCCGTATCGCAACTTCGGCACATGGGGCACGAACGGGTCGGGCTGTTCTGTCGCCGGGGTATGGTGGGACAGCAGCTCCGGCGCGACCTGCGTCAAGCAGACGTGGTGGCAAAATACCGGGATCTATCACTACACGACGGAATACCTGAACAGTCTGCTGCTGTGTTCGTCGGTCAACACCACCTCGTGTGGCACCGGCTACTACATGAACAACAATGTAATCAAGCTGACGGTTCACCCGGGCGAAACCATCCACGTCGGCGTACACATGAAGGACCACGATTGGGGTAGCGCAGACGACGAATTCTGCACGGCCGGCGCAAATCTCGGACCATTTACCGATGCGCAGCTCCTTGGCATGAACGAGGACCACTCGCTCTTCATGGCACACAATGGCAATGCTGAGTGCTACGTGACCTATCGCCTTTCTCGGTGGTAACACGTTCAGCATCCTTGTCGCTCATGTAGTCGAGCAGTCAACGACTGCGCGCGGGACCGCCGCGCGCGGCGCAGGCTCATCCAACGGCTCCGTTTCTCATGACGTGAGGGAGGGAGCCATTCTTGTCGGCCACGCGTCTGGCCGCGGTTGCCGGGGCTCTTTCCGTGCGCGTGGCGTGCTCGCCGCGGGCGGCACGGGTGGGGATGTAGACTGCGCCTGAGCTCGGGATGGGGCTCGAATGGCCGATATGGTGGGCCTCAGATCGATTTCTCCCGGCGACCTCGGAATCGGCCGTCTCTTCGAGGACGTGCGCGACGCGGTCATCGTCGCGGAAGCGGCCACTGGGCAGATCGTGCTGTGGAATCCGGCCGCCGAACAGATGTTCGGCTACTCGCCGTCCGATGCAGCGGGCCTGTCAGTCGAGGTGCTCGTCCCCGAGGATCTCAAGAACCGCCATCGCACCGGCCTCGCCCGCTATCTCACGACCGGCCACGGTCCACTCGTCGATGCGGGCACCGTCATCGAAGTGCCAGCGGTTCGCAAGTCAGGCGAGGTGATCACTGTCGAGCTGTCCCTCAACCCCATCCGCGACGCCCCCATCGGTGGCGCCTTTGTGCTGGCCATCATCCGCGACATCAGCGAGCGAGTCCACCTCCGAGCCGAGGCCGATCGTCGCATGCGGGAGCTTGAAGCGCTCTACGAAGCGGACGAGATGTTGCATCGCTCGCTCCAATTAGACGACGTGCTGCAAGCGCTCGTCGATCTGGCGACCGATATCCTGGAAGCCGACAAGACCAGCGTACTGATCTGGGACGCGCGGCAGGAGCGCCTGGTTCCCGGTGCGACGCGCGGCTTTCGGCCTGACTCCGTTGCGCGAATGTCGCATCGTCTGGGCGAAGGAATCACTGGTCGCGTAGCGCAGACGCGACGACCTATCGCCGTTGAAGACGCTCGATCTGATCCCCGGGTCATGCACTTGATCACCGACCCCGAGCAGATCTGGTCACTGTTACACGTCCCCATTCAGGTTGGTGATGGGATCTTTGGCGTCTTCGGCGTGAACTACTGTCACCCGCACACGTTCAGCGGGGCTGAGGAACGGTTGCTGGTCGCGCTGGCGGAACGCGCCGCGGTTGCGATCGCCAACGCCCGACAGTACCAGCAGGCCCAATACACGGCCACGCTGGACGAGCGACAGCGGCTCGCGCGCGAGCTCCACGATGCGGTGACACAGACGTTGTTCGCGGCGGGTTTGAACGCACAAGCGCTGCCGGAGATCTGGGCCGCGGATCCGGAGCGGGGACAGCAGTGTCTGCGCGAGCTGCAGCGGCTCACCTGGGGTGCTCTGGCGGAGATGCGGACTGTGCTGGTAGAGCTGCGCCCAACCGCGCTCACGGAAATGGACCTGCGCGAGCTCTTGCAACAGCTCGCGCTGGCGGCCACGGCGCGCGCGCCGCTGCTCGACGTCAGGGTGAAGGTGGAGGGCGATCGTCGGATCAGTCCGGATGCGCAGGTTGTGCTGTACCGCGTTGCCCAAGAGGCACTCAACAATATCGTCAAGCATGCGGAGGCGCAGCATGCGGAGGTTTACCTGCTTAGAGAATCCCAGCGTGTGGAGCTTCAGGTCTCCGACGATGGTCGTGGGTTCGAGGCATCGTCCACGCCCGGAGGGCACTTCGGATTACGCATCATGCGCGAGCGAGTCGAGTCCATCGGCGGCTTGCTGTCGATCTCCAGCGAGTTCGGTGCAGGGACACATCTGCAGGTCATCTGGAACGATGTCGCATGACCGACCGCATTCGGGTCTTGATCGTCGACGATCATCTGATGGTGCGGCGGGGCCTGGCCACGTTTCTTCGTTCCGCTCGGGACCTGGAGTTAGTCGGCGAGGCCACTAACGGCGCGCAGGCGATCGGCATGTGCGAGAAAACACACCCGGATGTCGTGTTGATGGACCTCAAGATGCCGCAACTGGACGGTATTTCCGCCATGCGGACGATTCGGCAGACGCACCCGGAGATTCAAGTCATTGCGCTGACCAGTTCCCATGAAGACGAGCTCGTCTCACAGGCGCTGCGCGCGGGCGCGATCGGATATCTCTTGAAGGACGTCGGCGTGGCGCGACTGGGCGACGCGATCCGCGCCGCCATGGCGGGCCGTCCGACGCTTGCTCAGGAGGCGACGCAGGCGCTCGTCCGGCAAGCCTCGGCGCCAGAGGCGCCTGGTGATGCGCTGACCGAACGAGAACGCGAAGTTCTGGCACTGCTGGTCGAGGGCATCAGCAATGCCCAGATCGCGGAGCGCCTGGTTCTTTCGCGCTCGACCGTCAACTTCCACGTCAGCAACGTGCTTGGGAAGCTCGGAGCCGCGACTCGAACAGAGGCGGTGCGAGTGGCGTTGCAGCGCCGCCTTACGGACTAGATCAACCGCGCACCTGCCGCGCCGCCTGGCCAGTTGACCAGGTCAGAAACCGATAAGCCTATCAGGAGCAAGCCTGCTACTCGCATGTTCCCGTCGCGGCTTTTGGTGTGCATTCTGGCT
>Ga0137368_10007044_pt1 | contig 11724 bp, 10 predicted proteins | sample SagtaG_13_FD_104917 | JGI IMG/M metagenome (GOLD analysis project Ga0137368, IMG submission 104917) | Vadose zone soil microbial communities from Sagehorn Ranch, Mendocino, California, USA - Sage1_L_100_16 metaG | ecosystem: Environmental > Terrestrial > Soil > Vadose zone | place: USA...
GTACGGCGTCGACCTGACCCCCGAGATCAAGCAGCAGATCGTCGGGGGCAACATCGCCCGCCTGTACGGCATCGACGTCCCGGCCAAGCTCGAGGCGATCAAGGACGACGAGTTCGCCCGCCGCCGCAGCGAATATCTCGCCGGCCAGCCCGCGGTCGTGCCGACCGAGGTCCCCGGCACCGAGCAGCCGGCGGTCGACACCGGGGTCGGCGGAACCGAATCCCGGTGACCCAGGTCGACGCGGAGGGGCCCGGGGGCAACCTGGTCGATCCGGAGCGGGTGCGTCGCGTCGCCGGGGCGGTCAAGGACCCGGAGGTTCGGACGCCCATCGCCGAGCTGGGGCTGCTCGACGAGGTCGAGGTGGACGCCGGGCGGGTCACCGTCCGCTTCCACCTCACCTCACCGCTCTGCCCGGCGAAGTTCGCCGGCGCGATCGGGCAGGAGATCCGCCGCCAGGTGGCCCGGCTGCCCGGCGTCGAGTCGGTCGAGGTGGTGCTCGGCGACCACTTCATGGCCGAGGCGCTGCACCGGCTCATCAACGAGGGCGACCGCTCGGCGGTGACCCGTGGGGTGATGCGGCGGTGAGCGATCCGGTCCGCGTCCTGGCCGGCCGCCGCGAGCAGGCCCTGCTGGAGGTTCCCAGCGTCCGCCGCATGGCCGGCGTCCTCGCCGAACGGTGCCGCGAGCCGTCCTGGGTCCGCACGCTGGTCGCCAGCCTCGACCGGTTCCGGCGGCTGACCGGGCACGACGACCTCGAGGCGCTGCTGGCGGCGGCGCGGGCCGACCAGGCGATCGCCGACCGCTCCCTGGTCGCGTTCGCGCGCGCCCTCGACGGCCAGCCCGACGCCGCGGTCGCCGGGCTGGCCATGGGCCCCAAGGTCTGGTTCCGGCTGGGCGGCGTACCGGTGGCCTGGCGGCCGCTGCCAGCGGCGACCGTCGCCCGCCGCCTGCCCGAGGCCGGCCTGCCCGACCCGGCCGACCGGGTCCTGGTACTCGCCCCGATTGGCAGCGGCCTGCACCTGGCCGAGCTGCTGCGGTTGCGAGTCGGGGACCTCGGCTCGCTGGACGCCGACGGCCGGCTGCTCCCCGACCCCGAGGCCGAGCCGCTCGCCGTCCGCTACCAGCAGCGCCGCGGCCGGCGGGCCGAGCGCATCACCTTCCTGTCGTTCGCCGCGCGCGCCGCGGTCCTCGACGACCTCGAACGGCGGCGCCTGGCGGGAACCGCCAGCGGGCCGCGGGCGCCGCTGGTGGCCGGGCCCGACGGCCGGCCAGCGAGACCGGCCGCGGTCGCCCGCGCCCGACGGCGGGCCAACGCCATCATTCGCGCCGGCAGCAACCTCAACATCGACCTCTGCCGCAAGACCGGGGAGTTCTTCCGCGAGTGGGGCCTCCCCGGCTCCCGGTTCACCCCCGTGCCTCGATTGGTCGCGACCAAGAGCCCCGAAGGAGGTGAGCGCGCATGAAGGCGGTACGGCTGCACAAGTACGACGAGCGACCCACGGTCGAGGAGGTGCCCGACCCGAAGATCGAGGGCCCGTTCGACGTGGTGGTGCGCATCGGCGGTGCCGGGCTGTGACGGACCGACCTGCACATCATCGAGGCCCAGTGGGCGGAGAAGACCATCGTCCAGCTGCCCTAGACGCTCGGGCACGAGAACGCCGGCTGGGTCCAGGAGGTCGGCTCGGCGGTGACCAACGTCGCCCCCGGCGACACCGTGATCCTGCACCCGCTGGTCACCTGCGGGCTCTGCCGCGCCTGCCGGGCCGGCGACGAAATGCACTGCGACCTCGGCCGCTTCCCCGGCGTGGACAGCGACGGGGGCATGGCCGGGTTCCTCAAGACCGGCGCCCGGGCGTGCGTCAAGCTCAACCCGTCGCTGCAGCCGGCCGACGTGGCCGCGCTGGCCGACGCCGGGCTGACCGCCTACCACGCGGCCAAGAAGGCCTCGGCCCTGTACCCGGCACCAGGGTCGCCGTGATCGGCGCCAGCGGCCTCGGCCACATCGCCTCCAGTCGCTGGAGGCGCTCACCCCGGCCGAGATCATCGTCGTGGACCGCTCCGAGGCCGCGCTCGAGCTGGCCCCGTGGGGTACCAGAAGTCAGCTCGTCACGCCGCCCACTCGTATTCATGGATCAGCCCACCGAGGATGTCACGGCGATGGAGCTGGCGAAGAGCCGGCGCGCTCGCTGCCTCACCACTCCCCGACGGCATGGGCGTGCCCAGGCCAAGGCTGCGGCGCGGGCGGCGCCGGTTGTAGTGCTCGACGTAGACGCGGAAGACGCGAACAAGCTGCCGGGAGCCGACGATCAGCAGCCGGTCCAGGCACTCCCGGCGGACCGTCCCGACCCAACGCTCGGCAACAGCGTTTGGCCTCCGGGTCGCCCGGCTCGCAGATGACGACCTTGGCGCCCAGCACCCCACGGAACCCGTGCGCCTGCTCGGTCAGGACCGTGACCCGCCGGCGCCGCTGCCCGACCGCGCCCTCCCCGGCCCAGACCAGCACCCGCGGCACCCCACCCAGCCCCTGGATGAGCTGCCACCAGCCCGTGAACAAGTCCTCCGCGCACCGCGACGGCAGCAGCCGCGCACTCAACCAGGGGGCATAGCCGGTCACCATCACCAGCACCGGCAGCCTGGACGCCGAGCGGGCCTGGCCGAACCCGACCGGCACCTCGACGTCGGGAAACACAAGTCGCACTGGACGACCTCACCAGCCGCGTAGGCCGTCCGCGACGCCCGATCCGGCAGCAGGTAGACCGGGCGCAGCTCAGCCACCCGGTCCCGCAGCACCCGGATCGACCGCTGCCAGCCGACCCGCTCGGCGACCACCGTCGCCGGCATCGACAGCCACGCCGCCAGCAGCTCCCGGATCCTCGGCTCGGCCGCGTCCACGACCGACCCCCGCGGCGGCCGCTGGTACCGCAGCGGCCCGTCAGCAGCCGGCGCCCGCTTCACGGTGTTCTTCGAGACCCCCACCACCCTGGCGACCTGCTTGATCGGCATCCCCTCGGCCCGGCGCAACCAGCGGATCTCCGCCCAGTCCTCCACGGACAACACCCGCTCCCTCCCCGGCTCGGCTCGAGCCAGGATCCAGGAAGGGTCAGCCTTCAACTGCCGACAGGGGGTCAGCATTCACCTGCCGCCGACACGCACGCTGGTCCCGCCGGTGCCGGGTCGTTCGGCCCGTGCAGCCGGACCGTCCGGCGTGGAGCCTCATGAAATTGCGACGACCGGTCGCGAACGGCGAATCATGGACAGCGTCCAGTTCCGCGCGGGAGACTCAGGGTGCTACGTGAGTGGGAAAGGCAACCTGTGGCAAGTCGTGGCGCTCCGCCCCTCCGCTGCCGGCGCGAGCAGCTGCTCCGGAGCAGGCGTCGCCGCTCGCCGACCAGGTGCCGTATCGCCGTGTCGATGGCAGCCCAGGAAAGGTGGCTGGTCCGATGAGGGGGAACCAAAGGGCGCTGATGGTGCTCATTGCCGGGCTGACCGTGCTGGCGCTCGCTGGCTGCTCGGGCTCCAAGAGTAAGACCACCAGCAGCGGCGGCCAGGGCGGCGGCGGGGTGACCGTGACCACCGCCGCGAGCGGGGGGCCGACGGTGGTCAACGTGGCGGGAGGCGAGAAGCCCGACGGGAAGTACTACCTGACCGCGACGCCCGGATCGGTGAAGGCCGGGCCGACGACCATCACGTTCACGAACGTGGGCAAGAAGGTCCACGAGGTGATCATCCTGAAGACCGACACGCCCGCCGGCCAGCTCAAGGTCGGCGCCGACCACAAGATCAGCGAGGACGCCAGCGTGGGCGAGGACAGCGAGACCGATGCGGGCAAGACCAAGAGCACCACGATCAACCTGAAGCCGGGTACGTACGTCTTCGTCTGCAACATCGCGCGGCATTACGAGAAGGGCATGTACACCGCCTTCACGGTCAGCTGAGGATCGCGACGCAGGGAGGCACGGTGGCACCTGAACTGGGAGCGTCGGCGAGCTGGCCAAAGGCCGTCGCCGCGACCGTCGCGCTGGCCGCGCTGGGTGTGGCGCTGCTGGTCGTCGTCCCCAACCTGATCGTCAGCCGGCTCGGCGGGCTCGACCGCGGCCAGCGGGCGGGGCTGGCGACGATCTGGTTCTTCGCCATGCTGGCGGCGTTGGCGTGGCTGCTGCGGCGCCTGCAGGCCCGACATCTGATCTGAGGACGCCATGAGCGAACCACTGCCGCCCCCCACGCCCGACGCCCGGTGGCTGTGGGAGAACGAGCCGTGCCGCGCCGCCTGCCCGGTACACACCGACGCCGGCGCCTACGTGACCGCGATCGCCCAGGGCCGCTACCGGGACGCCTACCTGATCGCCCGCCAGCCCAACCCCTTCCCGTCGATCTGCGGGCGCGTCTGCGCCGCCCCCTGCGAGACGGCGTGCCGGCGCGGCACGCTCGACGCGCCGATCGCGATCCGCGCGCTGAAGCGCTTTGTCAGCGAACGGTTCGGCGTGGAGAGCTTCGGCGGCAGCGCCGTCTGGCACGAGGCCCACGGCCCGGTCCCGACGCCCACCCGCCCGTCGGTCGGCGTCGTCGGCGGTGGGCCGGCGGGCTTGTCGGCCGCCCACGACCTGCGCCTGGGTGGCCACCCGGTCACGATCTACGAGGCGCAAGACCGGCTCGGCGGGATGATGGTGCTCGGCATCCCCGAGTACCGCCTGGCCCGCGGCCTGATCAGCCGTGAGGTCGAGGCCATCCTCGAGCTCGGCGTCGACGTCCGGACCAGCTGCCGGGTCGGCGCCGACGTAACCCTTGAGGAGCTGCTGGCCGAGCATGCCGCGGTGTTCCTCGCCGTCGGCACCGGCCGGGGCCGCGACCTGGACATCCCCGGCCACGAACTGGACGGCGTGCTGCGGGCGGTGGAGTTCCTCCTGAACGTGAACCAGGGGTTCCGGGTCGACCTCGGCGAGCGGGTGGTCGTGGTCGGCGGTGGCAACGTCGCCTTCGACGCGGCCCGCACGGCGCTGCGGGCGGCCGCCCGCGGGGAGGTGGGCCCCACCCCGCAGCCGTTGCACCCGCAGGCCCAGGAGGACGCCCGCCGCAGCCTCACCACCTCGCTGGACGTGGCCCGCTCGGCGATCCGGGCGGGCGTCGCCGACGTGACCGTCGTGGCCCTCGAGTCGCCTGAGGAGATGCCCGCTACCCCCGAGGAGATCGCCGAGGCGGAGGACGAGGGGATCCGGATCGTGTACCGCCGGGGTCCGCACCGGATCGTGGGCCAGGGACGCGCCGAGGGCCTGGAGACGATCGCGGTGGCGTCGGTATTCGACGCCCAGCACCGCTTCGCCCCGACCTTCGTCCCCGACACCGAGGAGGTCCTGCCGGCCGACACGGTGATCCTCGCCGTCGGCCAGGTCGCCGACGTTGGCTTCCTCGGCGAGGACGCGGGCGTCGAACTGACCCGCCAGCGCGGCGTTGCCGTCGACCGCGCGACGTTGCGGACCTCCCACCCGCGCATCTGGGCCGGCGGCGACCTCGCCTTCGGGCCCAGGAACCTCATCGACGCCGTCGCCGACGGCCAGCTCGCGGCCGCCTCCATCCACGCCGAGCACGCCGGCGCCGCCGCGCGACCGCTGCGGCTCGAACTGGCCGACCGGCCAGGCTTCCGCCGCCTGGCCAGCGGCTACGACGCCGTCCCCAGGGTTCAGATCCCGGTGGTGCCCCACGACCGGCGGATCGGCTTCGCCGAGGTGGAGACCGGCTACGGCGAGGCGGAGGCCCGCTTGGAGGGCCACCGTTGCCTGCGCTGCTTCGACAACGTCATGCTCCAGCCCGAGCTGTGCATCCTGTGCGGGCTGTGCGTGGACGTCTGCCCGCACAACTGCATCACGATCGTGATGCAGTTGTGCGGGCAGACGTCCACGCACAGCCCGCACAGGATGCACAGCTCGGGCTGGAGCATGACGTTGTCGAAGCAGCGCAGGCAACGGTGGCCCTCCAAGCGGGCCTCCGCCTCGCCGTAGCCGGTCTCCACCTCGGCGAAGCCGATCCGCCGGTCGTGGGGCACCACCGGGATCTGAACCCTGGGGACGGCGTCGTAGCCGCTGGCCAGGCGGCGGAAGCCTGGCCGGTCGGCCAGTTCGAGCCGCAGCGGTCGCGCGGCGGCGCCGGCGTGCTCGGCGTGGATGGAGGCGGCCGCGAGCTGGCCGTCGGCGACGGCGTCGATGAGGTTCCTGGGCCCGAAGGCGAGGTCGCCGCCGGCCCAGATGCGCGGGTGGGAGGTCCGCAACGTCGCGCGGTCGACGGCAACGCCGCGCTGGCGGGTCAGTTCGACGCCCGCGTCCTCGCCGAGGAAGCCAACGTCGGCGACCTGGCCGACGGCGAGGATCACCGTGTCGGCCGGCAGGACCTCCTCGGTGTCGGGGACGAAGGTCGGGGCGAAGCGGTGCTGGGCGTCGAATACCGACGCCACCGCGATCGTCTCCAGGCCCTCGGCGCGTCCCTGGCCCACGATCCGGTGCGGACCCCGGCGGTACACGATCCGGATCCCCTCGTCCTCCGCCTCGGCGATCTCCTCGGGGGTAGCGGGCATCTCCTCAGGCGACTCGAGGGCCACGACGGTCACGTCGGCGACGCCCGCCCGGATCGCCGAGCGGGCCACGTCCAGCGAGGTGGTGAGGCTGCGGCGGGCGTCCTCCTGGGCCTGCGGGTGCAACGGCTGCGGGGTGGGGCCCACCTCCCCGCGGGCGGCCGCCCGCAGCGCCGTGCGGGCCGCGTCGAAGGCGACGTTGCCACCGCCGACCACGACCACCCGCTCGCCGAGGTCGACCCGGAACCCCTGGTTCACGTTCAGGAGGAACTCCACCGCCCGCAGCACGCCGTCCAGTTCGTGGCCGGGGATGTCCAGGTCGCGGCCCCGGCCGGTGCCGACGGCGAGGAACACCGCGGCATGCTCGGCCAGCAGCTCCTCAAGGGTTACGTCGGCGCCGACCCGGCAGCTGGTCCGGACGTCGACGCCGAGCTCGAGGATGGCCTCGACCTCACGGCTGATCAGGCCGCGGGCCAGGCGGTACTCGGGGATGCCGAGCACCATCATCCCGCCGAGCCGGTCTTGCGCCTCGTAGATCGTGACCGGGTGGCCACCCAGGCGCAGGTCGTGGGCGGCCGACAAGCCCGCCGGCCCACCGCCGACGACGCCGACCGACGGGCGGGTGGGCGTCGGGACCGGGCCGTGGGCCTCGTGCCAGACGGCGCTGCCGCCGAAGCTCTCCACGCCGAACCGTTCGCTGACAAAGCGCTTCAGCGCGCGGATCGCGATCGGCGCGTCGAGCGTGCCGCGCCGGCACGCCGTCTCGCAGGGGGCGGCGCAGACGCGCCCGCAGATCGACGGGAAGGGGTTGGGCTGGCGGGCGATCAGGTAGGCGTCCCGGTAGCGGCCCTGGGCGATCGCGGTCACGTAGGCGCCGGCGTCGGTGTGTACCGGGCAGGCGGCGCGGCACGGCTCGTTCTCCCACAGCCACCGGGCGTCGGGCGTGGGGGGCGGCAGTGGTTCGCTCATGGCGTCCTCAGATCAGATGTCGGGCCTGCAGGCGCCGCAGCAGCCACGCCAACGCCGCCAGCATGGCGAAGAACCAGATCGTCGCCAGCCCCGCCCGCTGGCCGCGGTCGAGCCCGCCGAGCCGGCTGACGATCAGGTTGGGGACGACGACCAGCAGCGCCACACCCAGCGCGGCCAGCGCGACGGTCGCGGCGACGGCCTTTGGCCAGCTCGCCGACGCTCCCAGTTCAGGTGCCACCGTGCCTCCCTGCGTCGCGATCCTCAGCTGACCGTGAAGGCGGTGTACATGCCCTTCTCGTAATGCCGCGCGATGTTGCAGACGAAGACGTACGTACCCGGCTTCAGGTTGATCGTGGTGCTCTTGGTCTTGCCCGCATCGGTCTCGCTGTCCTCGCCCACGCTGGCGTCCTCGCTGATCTTGTGGTCGGCGCCGACCTTGAGCTGGCCGGCGGGCGTGTCGGTCTTCAGGATGATCACCTCGTGGACCTTCTTGCCCACGTTCGTGAACGTGATGGTCGTCGGCCCGGCCTTCACCGATCCGGGCGTCGCGGTCAGGTAGTACTTCCCGTCGGGCTTCTCGCCTCCCGCCACGTTGACCACCGTCGGCCCCCCGCTCGCGGCGGTGGTCACGGTCACCCCGCCGCCGCCCTGGCCGCCGCTGCTGGTGGTCTTACTCTTGGAGCCCGAGCAGCCAGCGAGCGCCAGCACGGTCAGCCCGGCAATGAGCACCATCAGCGCCCTTTGGTTCCCCCTCATCGGACCAGCCACCTTTCCTGGGCTGCCATCGACACGGCGATACGGCACCTGGTCGGCGAGCGGCGACGCCTGCTCCGGAGCAGCTGCTCGCGCCGGCAGCGGAGGGGCGGAGCGCCACGACTTGCCACAGGTTGCCTTTCCCACTCACGTAGCACCCTGAGTCTCCCGCGCGGAACTGGACGCTGTCCATGATTCGCCGTTCGCGACCGGTCGTCGCAATTTCATGAGGCTCCACGCCGGACGGTCCGGCTGCACGGGCCGAACGACCCGGCACCGGCGGGACCAGCGTGCGTGTCGGCGGCAGGTGAATGCTGACCCCCTGTCGGCAGTTGAAGGCTGACCCTTCCTGGATCCTGGCTCGAGCCGAGCCGGGGAGGGAGCGGGTGTTGTCCGTGGAGGACTGGGCGGAGATCCGCTGGTTGCGCCGGGCCGAGGGGATGCCGATCAAGCAGGTCGCCAGGGTGGTGGGGGTCTCGAAGAACACCGTGAAGCGGGCGCCGGCTGCTGACGGGCCGCTGCGGTACCAGCGGCCGCCGCGGGGGTCGGTCGTGGACGCGGCCGAGCCGAGGATCCGGGAGCTGCTGGCGGCGTGGCTGTCGATGCCGGCGACGGTGGTCGCCGAGCGGGTCGGCTGGCAGCGGTCGATCCGGGTGCTGCGGGACCGGGTGGCTGAGCTGCGCCCGGTCTACCTGCTGCCGGATCGGGCGTCGCGGACGGCCTACGCGGCTGGTGAGGTCGTCCAGTGCGACTTGTGTTTCCCGACGTCGAGGTGCCGGTCGGGTTCGGCCAGGCCCGCTCGGCGTCCAGGCTGCCGGTGCTGGTGATGGTGACCGGCTATGCCCCCTGGTTGAGTGCGCGGCTGCTGCCGTCGCGGTGCGCGGAGGACTTGTTCACGGGCTGGTGGCAGCTCATCCAGGGGCTGGGTGGGGTGCCGCGGGTGCTGGTCTGGGCCGGGGAGGGCGCGGTCGGGCAGCGGCGCCGGCGGGTCACGGTCCTGACCGAGCAGGCGCACGGGTTCCGTGGGGTGCTGGGCGCCAAGGTCGTCATCTGCGAGCCGGGCGACCCGGAGGCCAAACGCTGTTGCCGAGCGTTGGGTCGGGACGGTCCGCCGGGAGTGCCTGGACCGGCTGCTGATCGTCGGCTCCCGGCAGCTTGTTCGCGTCTTCCGCGTCTACGTCGAGCACTACAACCGGCGCCGCCCGCGCCGCAGCCTTGGCCTGGGCACGCCCATGCCGTCGGGGAGTGGTGAGGCAGCGAGCGCGCCGGCTCTTCGCCAGCTCCATCGCCGTGACATCCTCGGTGGGCTGATCCATGAATACGAGTGGGCGGCGTGACGAGCTGACTTCTGGTACCCCACGGGGCCAGCTCGAGCGCGGCCTCGGAGCGGTCCACGACGATGATCTCGGCCGGGGTGAGCGCCTCCAGCGACTGGAGGCGATGTGGCCGAGGCCGCTGGCGCCGATCACGGCGACCCTGGTGCCGGGTACAGGGCCGAGGCCTTCTTGGCCGCGTGGTAGGCGGTCAGCCCGGCGTCGGCCAGCGCGGCCACGTCGGCCGGCTGCAGCGACGGGTTGAGCTTGACGCACGCCCGGGCGCCGGTCTTGAGGAACCCGGCCATGCCCCCGTCGCTGTCCACGCCGGGGAAGCGGCCGAGGTCGCAGTGCATTTCGTCGCCGGCCCGGCAGGCGCGGCAGAGCCCGCAGGTGACCAGCGGGTGCAGGATCACGGTGTCGCCGGGGGCGACGTTGGTCACCGCCGAGCCGACCTCCTGGACCCAGCCGGCGTTCTCGTGCCCGAGCGTCTAGGGCAGCTGGACGATGGTCTTCTCCGCCCACTGGGCCTCGATGATGTGCAGGTCGGTCCGTCACAGCCCGGCACCGCCGATGCGCACCACCACGTCGAACGGGCCCTCGATCTTCGGGTCGGGCACCTCCTCGACCGTGGGTCGCTCGTCGTACTTGTGCAGCCGTACCGCCTTCATGCGCGCTCACCTCCTTCGGGGCTCTTGGTCGCGACCAATCGAGGCACGGGGGTGAACCGGGAGCCGGGGAGGCCCCACTCGCGGAAGAACTCCCCGGTCTTGCGGCAGAGGTCGATGTTGAGGTTGCTGCCGGCGCGAATGATGGCGTTGGCCCGCCGTCGGGCGCGGGCGACCGCGGCCGGTCTCGCTGGCCGGCCGTCGGGCCCGGCCACCAGCGGCGCCCGCGGCCCGCTGGCGGTTCCCGCCAGGCGCCGCCGTTCGAGGTCGTCGAGGACCGCGGCGCGCGCGGCGAACGACAGGAAGGTGATGCGCTCGGCCCGCCGGCCGCGGCGCTGCTGGTAGCGGACGGCGAGCGGCTCGGCCTCGGGGTCGGGGAGCAGCCGGCCGTCGGCGTCCAGCGAGCCGAGGTCCCCGACTCGCAACCGCAGCAGCTCGGCCAGGTGCAGGCCGCTGCCAATCGGGGCGAGTACCAGGACCCGGTCGGCCGGGTCGGGCAGGCCGGCCTCGGGCAGGCGGCGGGCGACGGTCGCCGCTGGCAGCGGCCGCCAGGCCACCGGTACGCCGCCCAGCCGGAACCAGACCTTGGGGCCCATGGCCAGCCCGGCGACCGCGGCGTCGGGCTGGCCGTCGAGGGCGCGCGCGAACGCGACCAGGGAGCGGTCGGCGATCGCCTGGTCGGCCCGCGCCGCCGCCAGCAGCGCCTCGAGGTCGTCGTGCCCGGTCAGCCGCCGGAACCGGTCGAGGCTGGCGACCAGCGTGCGGACCCAGGACGGCTCGCGGCACCGTTCGGCGAGGACGCCGGCCATGCGGCGGACGCTGGGAACCTCCAGCAGGGCCTGCTCGCGGCGGCCGGCCAGGACGCGGACCGGATCGCTCACCGCCGCATCACCCCACGGGTCACCGCCGAGCGGTCGCCCTCGTTGATGAGCCGGTGCAGCGCCTCGGCCATGAAGTGGTCGCCGAGCACCACCTCGACCGACTCGACGCCGGGCAGCCGGGCCACCTGGCGGCGGATCTCCTGCCCGATCGCGCCGGCGAACTTCGCCGGGCAGAGCGGTGAGGTGAGGTGGAAGCGGACGGTGACCCGCCCGGCGTCCACCTCGACCTCGTCGAGCAGCCCCAGCTCGGCGATGGGCGTCCGAACCTCCGGGTCCTTGACCGCCCCGGCGACGCGACGCACCCGCTCCGGATCGACCAGGTTGCCCCCGGGCCCCTCCGCGTCGACCTGGGTCACCGGGATTCGGTTCCGCCGACCCCGGTGTCGACCGCCGGCTGCTCGGTGCCGGGGACCTCGGTCGGCACGACCGCGGGCTGGCCGGCGAGATATTCGCTGCGGCGGCGGGCGAACTCGTCGTCCTTGATCGCCTCGAGCTTGGCCGGGACGTCGATGCCGTACAGGCGGGCGATGTTGCCCCCGACGATCTGCTGCTTGATCTCGGGGGTCAGGTCGACGCCGTAC
>Ga0137368_10007049_pt1 | contig 11719 bp, 10 predicted proteins | sample SagtaG_13_FD_104917 | JGI IMG/M metagenome (GOLD analysis project Ga0137368, IMG submission 104917) | Vadose zone soil microbial communities from Sagehorn Ranch, Mendocino, California, USA - Sage1_L_100_16 metaG | ecosystem: Environmental > Terrestrial > Soil > Vadose zone | place: USA...
CGTTGACGAATACGGCGTTTACCTGTTCATGGGCTTTATCTTCCTCTCGCCTCTTCTCATTGCATGGCTACTCCGATGGGCGCGCAAACATCCAGGCGCTAACCGTCCCGTAGGCACCTTCCCGCACGGCTATCCGCCCCCTCGTGACCCGTACAAAGACCCGATGGAGTTCAACGAGTGGAACCACAAGACCTGGCTCTGAAGCTCAAACAGCATCGGATAATTATCCGGCTCTCTCGAATCTGGGTGGTGAGTGATGCTGCGGATTTGTTCAGCAATGGAAGCACGCACACCAGCAATCAAGCCCGATGATGCGGAGGTCCCAAAGCACTGAACGACAAAAAAAGCGGATTGGGGGCTTGAAAATTGTGGATCGCCGCTCAAGAGAATCGGAAATCATCGATTGAAAGAAACCTTGAGAAAATTTCCGTGAGAATTCGAAAGCGCGATTTTCACCTACATTCCACCTACACTCGACGCAAGTCCTTGATTATCAATGGAGCGGGTGAAGGGAATCGAACCCTCGTCTCAGGCTTGGGAAGCCCACGTTCTACCATTGAACCACACCCGCTTCCGAGCGCAATTTTGTAGCAGGCTCCGATGCGGTGCGCAACGGATTAGATTCGCGTCAGTGCCTGGAGTTGATTGACTCGCTGGTCGATCGCGGCACGGGTCAATTTGGTCGTCCGATTGAGACCAAAGCCCTCGCAACAAAACGATGCAACGATAGTGCCATAGATCATGCCGCGCTTCAGATTCGTTTCGAGCGGCCCTTTCCTGCCGGCCAGGTAACCGATCAGTCCACCAACAAAGGAGTCCCCAGCCCCGGTTGGATCTACCACCTTGTTGAGCGGGAATGCCGGCGCAATGAACATCCCGCCGGGCGATGACAGGATGGCGCCGTGTTCGCCTTTCTTGACGATCACGTACTTCGGCCCAAGCCGGTGGATCTTCCGCGTTGCCGCAATGATATTGTCTTCCTTGGTCAGTTGGCGGGCTTCGCTGTCGTTGAGAACCACGGCATCGATGCGGCGCATCAGCTTCAGTAAATCGGCCCGAGCGATGTTCAACCACAGATCCATGGTGTCGGCGACAACGAACTTGGGCCGGGTCATCTGGTCGAGCACATGATGCTGCAAGGCGGGAGCAATGTTGGCGAGGAGGACGAACGGAGTTCGTCGATACGCGTGGGGCAGGTCGGGAGTAAACCTTTCGAACACCCCCAATTCCGTTTTGAGCGTGCGCCGGTTGTTCATGTTGACTTCGTATTCACCCGCCCAGTGGAATGTCTTGCCCGCGGCGACCTGCAGCCCCTCCAGATCAATGCCGTGCCGCCGATAGAGTTGCAGGTAGCGCTTCGGGAAGTCGGCACCCACAATGCCGACCAGTTTCACCGGCGCAAAGAAACTGGCGGCGACGGCCGCGTGACTGGCTGAGCCGCCAAGCAAACGCGGGTTTTCCCGGTAGGGCGTCTTGATCGAGTCCAGTGCCGTCGAGCCAACTACGAGAACGCTCATTTTGTTCCAGTGAATGTTTAAATCGTCAAATCGCTGAATCGTTGGGTCGCTACACCACCTGGCTAATTACTCGATTCGGAACGGATCCGCGCTTCACTTCACATACCCCAGCAGTTCTTCGGGTCAAAACCGGGCGGAAAGTAGGCGGTTCTTGAATTTCTGGCAAGCCTCGACCACATCGGGCGCGTTCAGAATCGCCGAGACGACGCAGATGCGCCGGGCGCCGGCACGAAGCACGTCGTCAACGTTGTGCAGGTCGATGCCGCCGATCGCAAACCAGGGGATGTGGACGTTTGCCGCGGCCCAGCGGACGAAGTCCAGGGTGACTGGTTTTGCGGCCGGTTTGGTGCCGGTCGGGTAAACAGGCCCCACCGCAATGTAATCGGCGCCAGCGGCGACAGCCCGCTCAGCCTGCGTTGATTCGTGGGTGCTGAGACCAATTTTCAGTTTTGGATCGGCAGCCTTAAGCTCGGAGACATGACAGTATCCGGCGTCGAAGAAGTCTTCCTGGCCCAGGTGGCAAAAGTGGGCGGCCGATTGCGTGGCAACCGAAGGATGATCGTTGATGACCAACCAGACGCCGGCACGCGACGCGATCGGCAATATCGAGGCGGCGACATGGCCGATCGTATCGACCGACGCCTGCTTGGCGCGAAGCTGAATAATGTCCGCGCCGCCAGCACAGAGTTGTCGAGTCAACTCCTCCGGACATCGGCCGTGCAGGTAGTCGGTATCGACGAACGCGTAAAGCCGACATTCCCAGAGTGGCTTCATGAGTTATCGATATGTTGAAGTGTTAGCTACGCCGAAACGTCGCGGCCGCGACGAGTCGGACAGATACGGATGGAAAAAGTAGGCCGAGCAACGCTGCCGGCTACGAGAGCAGGACTTCAACCCTTCTACGCCTTCTCCTCGAACAGTTCGCGGCGCGCTCCGCCGAGCAATTGATCAACGAAGTTTGTTGTATAGACGCCGCGCCGAAAATTCGGGTCTTGAAGCACGGCCTGCTCGAACGGAATCGTCGTCTTGACGCCGGTGATCAAGTATTCGGCAAGCGCGCGGCTCATCTTGTCCATCGCTTCGCGGCGGTCTTTGCCGTAGGTGATCAATTTGCTGATCAAGGAGTCGTAGGTGGGCGGGATGGTGTAGCCGGCATAGGCGTGGCTGTCCACGCGGACGCCGCGGCCGCCGGGTTGATAGTACATCTCGATGCGGCCGGGGCAGGGGCGAAAATCGTCGAAAGGATCTTCGGCATTGATCCGGCATTCGATGGCGTGGCCCTTGAAATTGACGTCGTTTTGCGAAAGCTTGAGTGGTTCACCCATGGCGATGAGGATCTGCTGCTTCACGAGGTCCACGCCGGTGACTTCTTCGGTGATCGGGTGTTCGACCTGAATGCGCTTGTTGACTTCCAGGAAGTAGTAATTGCCGTGGTCGTCCACGATGAACTCGACCGTGCCGGCGTTGGTGTAATGGGCCGTTTCCGCCAGCCGGAGGGCGGCCTTTCCCATTTTCTTCCGCAGATCCTTGAACCGGCTCTCAACCAGCGGGGACGGGGTTTCCTCGACGATCTTCTGATTCCGTCGCTGGATCGAGCAGTCCCGTTCGCCCAGATGGATAATATTGCCACGAGTGTCACCGAGGATTTGGAACTCGATGTGGTGCGGGTTTTCGATGAGTTTTTCGATGTAAACACCGGAGTTGCCAAAGGCCTTTTCCGCCTCCGTGCGCGCCGTATGGTAACCTTTGACTAGCGAGATATCGTTGTGGGCAGCGCGCATACCGCGGCCGCCACCGCCGGCGACCGCCTTGATCATCACGGGATAACCGATTTTCTTTGCTGTGGCGATGGCCTCCTGCTCGTCCTCGACCATGCCTTCCGATCCGGGGGGTACAGGAACTCCGGCCTTCTTGGCCAAGGCCCGGCTTATGGCCTTGTCCTGTAACGCGTTCATGGCCCGGGAACTCGGGCCAATGAAGCGGATGTTGCAATTCTCGCATACGTCGGCGAAGTGGGCATTCTCGGAGAGGAAGCCGTAACCGCCGTGGATGGCGTCAACGTCGGCAATTTCCGCGGCACTGATGATGCGATCAATCCGCAGGTAGCTCTCGCTGCTGGGTGCCCGGCCGATGCAAATCGCTTCGTCGGCCAGTTGCACGTGCATCGAGTTGGCGTCGGCTTCCGAATAGACAGCGACCGTGCGAATGTTGAGTTCCTTGCAGGCGCGGATTATGCGAACGGCGATTTCGCCTCGATTGGCTACCAGAATCTTCTCGAACATTTGGTGTAACGTGTGCCCGACAGCGCGCTCCAGGCAGGATCGCACGCCGGGGTCGGCCGGGTCAGGTTGGCCGAATTCTGAACAGCGGTTGACCAAACTCGACCGGCTTTGCGTTTTCGACTAGAACCTGTGTTACGACCCCTCTCACCTCAGCCTTAATCTCGTTCATGACTTTCATCGCTTCGATGATACAGACAACTGTCTCGGGGTTGACTTCCGAACCGATATTCGCGTACGGAGCCGACTCCGGCGACGGGGCCCGGTAAAATGTGCCAATCATCGGCGACTTAATGTCCAATTCGGCGCCTGCCGAGGCGGCAGATTGCGCTTGGGTCGATGCGCCAGCGACGGGAACGGCGGCAGGCGCAGATAGAAAGGTGTTCGCTGCGTCCTCGTAGGGGGATGCTGCACCATTGACTCCCCGTTTGAGTCGGATCTTAAAGTCGGCGCGCTCGAGTTCGAACTCCGAGATGGAGTTCTTTTTCATGAGATCAATGATGGCCTTAATATCTTTAAGATCCACAGATTGCTTTCGATCTTCCGCCCGAGGCCCCTGGGCGTATTTCGCACGATAGTCACCAAGCAAAAGAGCAGCAGCCGGAAAACTCGACTCTGCTCGAACTCGGTACTGAATTAGAGTGAGAATAATGGTCGATACCACACCCGTCAAGACCAGATTCAACGGTAAAGCCAGAGCTTAAGCAGGTCGGAAAAGGTGGCTAAACCGGCCTGTCGCTTCAATCGTTAATGTTAACGGCTGCGTCAACTGCCAAAACGTAAGTATTCGGACCCAATCCGGCGATTTGACCGACACAGACGGGAGCGATGAGCGATTTGTGGCGGAATTCCTCGCGGGCATGAACGTTGGAGAGGTGGATTTCGACCGTCGGGATTCCGACCGCTGAGATTGCATCTCGCAATGCTACGCTCGTGTGAGTGTAGGCAGCCGCATTCAAAACTATCACATCAAAGCGGCCCTTTGCCTCTTGAATCCAGTTGACCAATTCGCCTTCCTGGTTGGATTGGCGGAAATCCACTTTCGCCTTAAGCTGAGTGGCGCGTCGTCGCACTTTCGATTCGATGTCCTTCAGCGTGGTTCGCCCATAAACGCCGGGTTCCCGTGTGCCGAGGAGGTTGAGGTTGGGACCGTTGAGGAACAAAATCTTCATGAGCGCGACAGATTATGGTCGGTCGCTTCCGGTGTCGATGTCATTTGAGGTGGCGCTCCCTAGCCAACCAGTGAGGGTAAACGCCGGCCAAGCCAGAGCTGGAATGTAGAGCGCAAACTCGACGAGGCATTCCAAAGCCCAGCCCAGCAGTCCGAGCCAAATTGAGAACGTTATCGGATCTCCATTCAGTTTGCGATAAAGGATGGCCAAAGAGCCGAAAATCCAGGCAAAGTACGACACAAAACCAACGAATCCAGAGTCCGACGCCTGTTCCAGGTAGTCGTTGTGGACCAGCTTGGCCATCTCGGAGTTTGGTGCTTTCAGTCTGGCGTACGGAACGGAAAAAGTGCCTGGCCCCGTGCCCAGGACCGGGTTGGCAATGGCGATCTGCAACGCTGCTTTCCAGTAATCGAATCCTGCGCCGACGCTCGGCGCTCCTCGTCCAAAATAGTCCGCGAACTTCGTCGCAAATCCGATCAGGCCACACACCAGAGCAGTCGTCAGTATTGCCACTTTAATCTTCCGTTGGATGGGGAGCCGTGCCGCCGCGATCAGACCAAGAACCAACGCGATAAGCCAACCGGATTTCGACCCCGACCAGAGCAGACACGCCAAACCACTGTAGGCCACCAGACCAATCAGGACTCCCCAAGCGACGAAGGGCAGCTTTCGGCCTAATTGGTGAATTGTGACGAGGCTTGCCGGCAACAGCAGAATGATTGCCGTGGCCAACGCATTCGGGTAAACGAGCGTTCCGAAGATCCTTGTGCTGGCGAGCCTTTTTTGGAATTCCGGCTGATGAAACAGGCGCCGGAATTCCGGCGAATCATGCTGTTGCTGGATCTCCGGTGGATGTTCACCCCGGTACAGTTTTAGATAAAACTCACGTGTCGCCGCAAGATCTCCGTAGTGTTGTCCAACGCCTGCCCACAGGGCGACGAGCAGACCGACAATCAGCGGCAGAATAAGGGGCAAAGCGCGGCGGGTTCTTCCGACGACAAACAAGCCCAAATAAAAGAATCCTACGCAGGCGGTAAAATGCTTCAACGCGGCACGGGTGGAGGCCGGATCCACCGACTCGGTTGCTGCCACGAACTGCCACGTTAACCAAAACCCTGGCAGCACGATCAGCCAACGCGGCACGGCGATTCTCCAGTCTGCAATCGCGATACCACAAAGTCCCAGAACGGCCACCAGCAAATAGCGAGTGTTCGTTGGTTGCTCTTGGTCGGGCAGCACGGACAACCGTTCGGCTGGAATTGACGGATCATCGAGGATTACGGGGTTGCCCCACTTTATGAGGGCCGTCATCAGGATGAGCCCAACAAGAGCCGCGAACAACGAGGCTGTCTTTTCGGTCCGCCGGCGTGAGGCGGGGGAAGAAAACGGCTTCATTGAAGAAGGCTTGGCCGGCGAAATTGAGCGGCCCATTCGTTCAAACGCCTTCCACGGCTTAAAGTTTGAGCTTCAATAGGTTGACCTCCATGGCGAGCGCCTCCTGAACATTGGTGTAAAGGAGCCGCTGCATTCGCTCGAGCACCTGCAGGTTTTCCGTCGCTTCCGCGGTCGAGATGCGTTGCGCAACCGCTTGTGTAGTTTTCACCAGATGCGGCAGGCTCAAGCCGTCGCTTGACAGCTTCAGCGTCTGAAGCCACACGTCACGCAACCACCACTGCAGTACGAGGAGCAGATCTGTCCGTTGCCGCCGATACTCCGCTTCGACAGATGCAGCCAGCTCCTCTTCCCACTTTTCGCGCAGTTTGGGATCGACGTCGTCATAGCGCTCCAGCGGTGACTTTGCGGTGAGGGCCTTTTCGATGTCGGTCTTCATTTGGGTGAGTCTGGTGAGCAACGTTCCCAACAGTCGGTAACGGTCCAACAGGGTTCTTTGTCCCGCCGCGACGGCTTCGCCGAATGCCGTCAGCCAGCCCACTTGATCGGGGGCGAACCGCGGCCCGCTTTTGCCGGCGAAGTTGAGGCGCAGACAGCGGGAGAGGACAGTTTCCAGAATCCGCTCTGGCTCGGTTGAGAGCAGAACCAGGATCGAGCGCACGGGGGGCTCCTCGAGCGTTTTCAAAAACGCGTTCGCCGCCGGAGCGTTCAAGCGGTCCGCGCCGGCAATAACCGCCACCTTAAACGAGGCTTCCGTCGGCTTGAGGTGCACCTCTCCCAGTAAATCGCGCATCTGATCGATGGTGATGACCCGCGACTTTGACTCCGGTCGGACCCAATGGAGATCCGGATGGATGAAGTTGTCGATCTTTCGGCAGCACAAACATTTATCGCAACTGTCGAGCGCGGTGCCGTTTGACCCGTTTCGCGCCGGCTGGCGACAGTTAAGGGTCTTTCCCAGCGTTCGCGCTACGCCCTCCAACTCGGCCACGTCGTCGCCAGTGAAAAGATACGCATGCGCCAGTCGGCCGCGCTCGAGACTGCGTTGCAGGAGCTCTACCGCCCGTTGCTGTTCAGGAAAATCCACGAATGACACGGTGGCCTTATAACGCATCGCCGAGCGCGAGTCACAAGAAATTCCGAGCGTGGGCTGGTCCTCGTGCCTAACCGAGTCTGGCTCGCAACGCCTCGGCAACCTTGATGAAGGCCAGTCCACATGGAGCGTCTGGATGCGACACGACGACAGGAACACCCGAATCGCCTCCGATCCGGATTTCCGTGTAGATGGGAATCTCTCCCAGGAAGGGTATGCTCTGCCGTCCCGCCTCCGCTCGGACACCGCCGTGGCCAAAGATCTCCACGCGCTCTCCGTTCGGCGCCATGAAGTAGCTCATATTCTCCAGGATGCCGAGAATCGTCACATTCACCTTTTCGAACATGGCAATCCCTTTTCGCACCACACCCAGTGAAGCTTCCTGCGGCGTCGAGACAATCACGCCCCCGTCGAGCGGGACGGTCTGGCAAAGTGAAAGTTGGGCGTCACCGGTTCCCGGTGGCAGATCCACGAGCAGGTAGTCGAGCTGCCCCCAGTCAACCTGCGTGACGAATTGCTGAATCGTCTTCACGATCATCGGTCCGCGCCAGATGACCGGTTGATCGCCGTCGAGCAGGAAACCCATGCTCATCAATTTGACGCCATGATTGGTGGGCGGGACGAGCCTTTCTTCCCGGCTGATCGTGGGCTTCTGTTTGATACCCATCATGAGCGGGATGCTCGGACCGTAAATGTCGCAATCGAGCAATCCGACGTGTGCGCCCAGATGCGTGAGAGCGCATGCCAGGTTGGCTGACACGGTGGATTTGCCCACGCCACCCTTGCCGCTGGCCACGGCGACCACGCGTTGGATCCCGGGAACCTTGTTGTGCTGCGACCACCCCGGCGATGCCACCGCTCCCGCCTGGTTTGTCGGCAGCTTCACCTCCACGTGCACGTGTTGAACTCCGGGAAGAGTCCGGAGGACCTGCTCGCAATCCGCCTTGATTTGTTGGGCAATTTGGGGATTACCGCCGGTCAATTGAAGTACCACGCTCACGGCATCGTGTTTCGCAGCCACTTGTTTTGTCAATCCGAACGAGACAATGTCTCTTGAATAGCCGGGGTACTTGACGGCCTTCAGCGCGTTGATGACGACTTCTTCGGTTAGCATGAGTCAATTCGAATTCAAAAGTTGCCGAATGCCGCCCGGAAAGCAAGGCCGGCCGGTATCCCTCTCCCGATTTTGTTGACCCGAGCGGTCATGGGCGTACATCCAGCGACTTTCGCGGTGGGGAGTTTTCGGCCCAGGCAAGGCGCAAGCGGGGCGCGTATCCCGCACTGTTTTACGTCCGTTCCGGCTGCTCTGCGCTGGCCACACGAGGCGCAACGGGCGGTGCCGACAATCCCCGCGGACTGATCGACGAATCAACCAGACCGCGTTGGAACTCGTCCCATGCCGGTGACATACTGCGCAGTTTGCTGACCACCGTTGCAAACGTCTCAACCACGAAATCGATGTCGGCCTCTTGATTGTCCTTTCCCAGCGAGAGAATAATGTTGCCTTGGGCCAGTGAATGGTCGAGGCCGATCGCCGAGAGGACATGGGAAATCTTCATCGACTTGCTCACGCAACTCGGCCCGCTCGCTACCGCGATGCCATGCATATCGAGCATCAACGCCAGCCCTTCTCCGTCAACGAACTCAAAGCTGACGTTCAGGTTGGTGCTGATGCGGTCTGGCCCGGGTTCCGGTCCGTTCAATTTGACGTAAGGGACCGCGGATTTGATGCCGTGCCAAATACGCTCCTGCAATCGGGCCGCGTGGGCGATCCGTTGGGGCAGGTCCCGAGCCGCGATTTCCGCCGCGACTCCCGCCCCCACGATGGCGGGGATGTTCTCGGTGCCGGCCCGCAGCCCTCTCTCCTGGACGCCTCCATGAATGAGGCTGGCCAGCCGCGCGCGCCGGTGCCGATAGAGCACACCGACACCCTTCGGTCCATAGAACCGGTGCGCCGATAGCGAGAGCAATTTGATCCCCAGCCCCTGCACATCGATGGGCAGCCAGCCGCCACTGGCCACAGCGTCAACGAAGAGTGGGACGCCCAAGTCTCCGGCGATGCCGCCAATCTCTCGGATCGGCTCGATGACACCGATGTCAGGGTTCACGTGATGAACGCAGGCGAGAATGGTTTGGTCGGTAATTGAGGCGCGCACGGCTTCCGGATCGACCCACCCATCGGCGTCCGCCTTGACCCGCGTGCACCTGAACCCCTGCTGTTCCAGAAACTGGATCGAGTTGATCACCGCAGGGTGTTCGATTTCGCTAATAACGATGTGGTTGCCGCGCCGCCGATTTAAGTACGCCGTCCCCTTCACCGCCAGGTTGGCTGCTTCCGTTCCTCCTGAGGTAAAGACGATGTCATCGGGAGATTCGGCGTTGACGAGCGCGGCCACCTGCGCGCGCGCGGTCGCCAGCGCATCGCGCGCCCGAAGCCCGAGTTGGTGCAGCGACGCCGGGCTGCCGAAATCCTCCGCCAGGAAGGGTTTCATCGCTTCGAACGCTTCCGGAAGCAGCGGCGTGGTGGATTGGTGATCGAGAAATATGCGTCGCATCGAGTCGCTAATTGTTTACTGCCAGCAAAACAGTAATCGCTCCTCGTCCAAAGGCCATCCAATTCCGACTGCGCGCTCTGACCCGTACGATTCTACCCATGAACCTCCCTTTCGTCCTCGTCATCGTTCTCGCCTTCGATTGAGCTCGGTACGAAGTCGAGGACCACGACGAACCGGCTAATTTTTTGAATTCCCCTCACCCTGACCCTCGCCCCACTCGTTCCGCGCGGGGCGAGGGAGCGAATTCCTGGCGGGAGTCTCAGGACGCGCCCGTTCGCAGGATACTCTCCCCGGCTCGCTTGCGTTGGGTGGGTTGGTTCGTTAGTGTGGCCGATCGATGCGGCTTCTTGACCGTTACTTGCTGCGTGAATTGCTGGTGCCGCTTGGTTATTGCCTCAGCGGTTTTTTGATTTTTTGGATTTCGTTCGATCTCTTTTCCGAACTGGACGCTTTTCAGCAGGAGAATTTGGGCACCCTTGAGATTGCCAGGTACTACGTCGTGCGGATGCCGGAACTGCTGGGCGTGGTCCTGCCGGTGGCCTTGTTGCTGGCCCTCCTCTACGCGTTGACCAACCACGCCCGGCATCAGGAGCTGACCGCCATTCGCGCGGCCGGCGTGAGCCTGTGGCGGCTGTGCATTCCCTATTGGGCTGTGGGACTCCTGCTCAGCGTGCTTGTTTATCTGCTCAATGAACGGTGGGCGCCCAACAGCCCTGAACTCGCCGAACAGATTCGCAAACACCATTCGGCCAATCCGGCCAGTGCCGCGCAGCGTCCGTGGCAACAGGAACTGAATTTCCGCAACGATCATGACGACCGCTTCTGGCGCATCCGGGCTTACAACGTGCAAACCGGAGAGATGCTCGACCCGTTCGTGGACTGGCGGCTGCCGGATGGCTCGCGCCGACACCTCCTCGCCGAGCGCGGCATATGGACCAACGGCGTCTGGACGTTTTTCAACGCCCAGCAGTCCGTTCCCAATCCCTCGCCGGCCTCGCCGAAAATCTGGGAAGAGACGAACCGGCTGGCGGTGACCGAGTTCACCGAGACACCCGAGCAGATCAAGAGCGAAATCAAAGTCAGCCAGCTCAGCAGGATTCAGGCGTCGAAGAAAGTGCAACTCTCGATTGCCGAGATCACGCACTACAAACGGTTGCACCCGCATCTCCGGCCGCGTGATCGCAAGCTGCTTGACACGCAGTTGTACGCCCGGCTGGCGAATCCCTGGACGTGTCTGGTGGTCGTCTTGATCGCGGTGCCGTTCGCGGCGCCTTCGGGACGGCGCAATGTGTTCGTCGGGGTCGCGGCGAGCATCTTTATTGGCTTCGCGTACTTCGTCCTTCAGCGGTTTGGAATGGCGCTCGGCACCGGCGGGTATCTGCCGCCGTTGCTGGCCGCCCTCTCACCCAACCTGCTCTTTTGTGGCGCGGGGCTTTGGCTCATGACACGTGTGCGCTAGTGTCCCGCTCCCGTCTGGGCCAACTTGGCCGCCACGCGCTCCCAAGGCCGACCGTGTGGCCCAGAGATCGAGTGCACGCCCGGAATTAGCCTTGATGTTTGAAGCCGGCACTTTGAACTTACCGCTGTGAGCGACCCACTGGCCGAACTGCAAGCCCAGTACGAGCGCCTCAATCTGCTCTATCAGGTCAGCAAAGTCATCCATTCCACGCTCGAACCGCATGAGGCACTGAAGCTGATCCTGGACGAAGCA
>Ga0137368_10007050_pt1 | contig 11718 bp, 8 predicted proteins | sample SagtaG_13_FD_104917 | JGI IMG/M metagenome (GOLD analysis project Ga0137368, IMG submission 104917) | Vadose zone soil microbial communities from Sagehorn Ranch, Mendocino, California, USA - Sage1_L_100_16 metaG | ecosystem: Environmental > Terrestrial > Soil > Vadose zone | place: USA...
ACCTCGGTGCCCGCGCTGAACGCAATCACCGACGGCGCGCCCTGCTCGATGAGGAACCGCACGAGCCACGGCATGAGCGCGTCAGTGAGCTCGGTCGCGGTGCACGCCATCGCGAGGGGGGAGAGGACATCCCCTGGTACGCCGACCGCGACCGGCGACACCAGTCGCAGACCCGACGAGATGGGGTCCACAGCGTCGCCATCGGGGCCGTCGACCAGGAGCACGGTGACCTCGGCCTCGGGATGATGCCTGTGGAGCGACGCGGCGAGCACCCGCGCCGATGGGAGTCGGGCACGCGTCGCCGCCGTGCACACGTGCAACGAACTGCGAGCGCTCATCGACACGCGTGCACCGGGTCGGCCATCTCTTCCACGTCTGGCGGCAGGATCCTGCCGGCGACTTCGGCAGCCTAGAGGCTCCGCGGAGAAGTCGGCTGACGCTAGGCTTCCGTCGGCTCGATCGGGTTCGTTGGGTAGGGAGTTCCCATGCGCAAGCTGTCGTTCCTCTTCAGCGTCCTGCTGGTCACGGTGATCGCGGGCGCCTGCTTCGGCGGTCCCGCGCCGCCTCCCCCCGATCCGGGGCCGCATCGCGACGTGGTGATGTTCGGTGACTCGAACGGCTGGGGCATCGGCTGCTACCTCGGCCACGAGGGCATCGCCGGCGTGGCAACTGCGCCGCTGCCGTGCAACCCGCAGCCTGACTTCTCGACCGACAACGAGGCGCTCGGCGCGTGCACGATCGCCGGAGGCCAGACGCTCTTGTACAACCGCCAGGTGATCGCGCCGAGCTGCGCCAACTGGAGGAGCGCGTGGCCCGGGATCCTCGACGAGCGCACGCCGAAGCTCGTGGTCCTCAGCACGGGCGGCTGGGAGATCAACGACCGCTGGATCAACTTCCCGCCCGGCTGCAGCACCGCGGACGCCTACAACTGCCCTGCCCCCGACTACCAGTGGGGCAGCAGCAACCCCAACGACCCCGTGCTGTTGGCGTCGAAGAACCACTACCAGGGCGAGCTGCGCGACGCCATCGCCTTGTTCCGCTCCAAAGGCGCCAAGGTGCTCGTGACCAGTTCGCCCTACTACGACCCTCACGAGGCGCAGGTCCCGGGACTCTCCGACTGGTGGTACGAGCGGTACCCGGACGACGGCGGAGCCGGTGATCCCGCGCGGAATGACTGGATCAAGCCCAACGTGAACCTCTCCTACCGCCCGAGCGAGCGGAAGACCGACCAGTTCAACGTGGCGGTGAAGGAAGTCGTCGATCAGGCTGCGGCGAACGACCCCGTGCCGGGGAGCGTCCAGTTCTTCGATCTCTGGAAGCTCGTGGATCCCTTCAACCCCGGCACCCAGGACAACGAGTACAACGACTTCTCGTGCGCCCCTCCGAACCAGGAGCTATGGCCCCAGACCTCCTGTCCGAACAACATGATCTCGCAGCGGGAGTCGGACCACGGTCACTTCACGGGAGACGCCTACGAGCAGGTCATCATGCCGTTCATGTTCCAGAGGGTGCGGGGGATGCTCTCGTAACATCCCCCCGTGAGCAGATCACGTGACACTCTGGGGCGGGTGGGCCGCGCGCCGATCCGGCTGATCAGTGAGTACTTCAACCGGCGCTTCGCGGACGTTCACGAGCATCTCGACAACGAATCCGCCGCCGTGAACGCTCAGGTGGAAGAGATGCTGGCGACCACGCGTGAGCTGCAGGAGCGCGTCACGACCGACCTCGAGGTCTTGTCCGAGCTGACGCTCTCCCTGGAACGGCTGGTGGGGCGGTTGGAGGAGCGCATGGACGCGCTGCAGCTCGAGGTCGATCGCCTGCACGAGCAGGGCACGAGAGCTTGACGGCCGGTCCACGCCTCTTCGTCGACATCCAAACCATCCAGAGCCTCGGCCATGCCGACCGTGGCATCCCACGGTTCGCGAACGACCTGAGCTGTGCCCTCATCGCCGCAGACGCTCCGGTCGCGGCGTTTGCGCTCAACCCGCTCGTCCCGTGGCCCCGAGGGATTCACCCTGACGTCGCACGCTCGCCACGCCTCACCTGGAACACGGCGACGGCGTTTCGGCGAGCACTTGCGGGCGGTCCGCTCGTATATCTCGTCGTGTCACCGGTCGAGCTCAGCCGGCCGGTCCACGGTGTCCTCGCCGCTCACGTCGTCGACGTTCCCCGCGTCGCCGTCGTCCACGACCTCATCCCTCATCTGTTCCCCGAGCTGTTCGGTTTCGCCGACGAACGGGGCAACTTCCCGCGTCGGTACGCCCGGCGGGTCGAGACCATCCGGGAGTCCGATCTCGTGCTCACACCGTCGGAGAGCACCCGCCGCGACGTCATCGAGCACTGGAGCATCCCGCCTGACCGGATCGAGGTCATCGGAGAAGCCGGCTCATCGTTCTTCGTCCCTGCCGAATCGGGCGAGCAACCGGCAGACGTCGTACGACGCGAGCTGCCGTCGATCACATCTCCGTACGTGCTCAGCGTCTCCGGCCGCGAACCCCACAAGAACACCGAGTCGTTGATCGACGCATGGGCGCGGCTCCCCCGCTCCGTGCGGAACGCGTACCAACTCGTCGTCACGTGCCGCCTGACCGACGACGACCGACGTCGCTGGACCCAGCGCGCCGAGCGTCTCGGCATCGGCGCGCGCGAGCTGATCATCACCGGGTACGTGGAGGACACGGTGCTACGCGCTCTCTACCAGGCCGCGTCCCTCTTCGTGTTTCCCTCCCGCTACGAGGGTTTCGGACTGCCGGTGCTCGAAGCGATCCGGTGCGGATGCCCGGCGATCTCGTCGAACACGTCATCGCTCCCCGAGGTGCTCGACTGGCCCGACGCGACGTTCGCCCCTACCGATCCGGAATCCATCGCCCGGCTGGTCGAACGGGCGCTCACCGACGACGCGTACCGCGGCGAGCTGATCGTCCAGTGCCAACGGGCCTCGCAACGCCACACGTGGCCCCGAGTCGTCCAACGCGTGCTCGACGCCTGCTCACGGTTCTCCGACCAGCCACGTCGTCGACCCCCGCGCCTCCGGATCGCGCTCGTCGGGCCGTTCCCGCCGGGGCGCTCGTGGACCGCGGGCTACAACACGCAACTCGCCGAGCGTCTCGCTCCACATTGCGAGCTGGACTGCTTCGCGGAGCCAGCCGAGGCCCTGGACTTCGGCACCCGTCGTCGCGGCTACCGGATGTTCCCCGCCGGTGCATTCGGGCACGCGCTCAGCCCGGCCGCGTACGACCTCGTGCTCTACACGATCGGCCGGGACCCCGACACCGCACACCGCCTCCTCACGCGCACCTACCCCGGAGTCGTATGGCTGCACGATCTTGCCCTCGCCGACCGCGAGCTCCTCGCCAGGGCCCTGGGGGTCATCGTCGATTCGCACGATGCTCGCGTGCGCCTCGAGGCGGCCGGCCTCGACACCACGCGGATCTGGGAGCTTCCCGCAGCGATCTCCGACGGAGCCCGGCTCGTCCCACCTCCACTCGGCGAACCCCCCTCGTCGTTCGAGGAAATCGCCCGACGTGTCATCGAGATCGCAAAGCTCGACCTCGAGTCACCACGGCCCGACCAGGCGCCGCCGGTGCCGGTCAGCGCGCCGGTTGCATGACCAGCGGCGGACCGAGCCCGAGCGCGTCCAGGAACGCGGCGTCCGCCCGCGAGCCGTCTTCGGGCGCGGCGACCGACGGTGAGACCCGGCCGAAGGGACCAGCGTCGACCGCCAACGCCGACAGCTCGGGGCTCCGCACGATCGCCGATGCGGCGCGCGCCAGCTCGGCGGTGACGACGTGGCTGTGGGGCTGCTCGACGAACCACACCACGCCCGGGTAGGCCTGTACGAGGTCGAGAAGGTCGCGCGTGGGATGGACGTCGACGACGTAGACGATCGCGTCGTAGCCCCACGCATCGCGAACCCGTCCGAGCGCGCGCACGGGGTATGAGCCGCTCCGTCGGGCGCGAGACGCCGAGGATGCAGCGTCGTCGGACGGGTCGCCGGTCTCGAAACGATCGACGTGACACGTTGCCGGCAGCAACGCCGAGATCCGGTCCACGGCCGCCGACGAGGGGCTCGTGGGCGGCGCGAACCGGCCGACGAGCGCGATCCGCAGTGGCACGTCGTGAGAGCGGCTCCGACTCGCCGGCAACCGGGAGCACGCGTCGACCGCCTTCTGTGCAACGCGGTTCCACGTGTGGCGCCCCGCAGCCGCGTCTCCGACCGCGCGTAGGTCAGCCCGAAAGACGGAATCGAGGAGTCCACGCTCGACGGTCTCCGCCATCCGGTCGACGTTCTCCGGAGGGAAGGTCGCCGACTCCCATTCGAGTACCTCGGGCAACGACGACGTGCACGAGGTGATCGCGGGGCAGCCGCAATGCGCCGCCTCGAGCACCGGGAGCCCGAATCCCTCCTCGTAGGACGGCAGGACGAAGAGGTCGGCCTGCTGGTACAGCGCGCGCACCACATGGTCGTCGACGTGGCCGGTGACCACGACCTCGTCCGGTGCGAGGCCGAAGCCCTCTGCGACCGCACTCCAGGCCCCGTCCGCGTCCGGCGGGAGCGGGCACGTCAATACCAATTGATACTGGCGGCGAACGTCCCGCGGCACCCGCGACCAAGCTTCGATGAGGGCGTCGACGTTCTTGTGTGGCAGCCATCCGGTCACGCTGAGGACGAATGGACGCGTGACACGCGGCAGATGCGAGGCCAGAAGGTCGAGCGGGCGTTCGCCCGGGTCGCGGGGCCGGAAGAACTCAGACGCGGCAGCCCCGATGACCGCAGTTCGTTCGGCGGCTATCCCGAGCCGTTCGACCGCATCTCCCCGCACATGCTCCGACAGCGTGAGCACGAGTGCCGCCTCCTTCAGCAGCTGCCGTCGCGCTCGGTACCCGGGCATGAGCGAAGGCGGGTACACGTCCACGATCTCCGGAATGAGGTCGTAGAGCACCACAACGAGCGGCGTACCGCTCTCGACGACAAGCGAGGGAAGGATCGAGTCGGTCGGTGATGCGTGCTCGAACGGCGAGGTCATCACGTACGCGGGCGGTGCGCCTGCAGTCAGCCTGCGGAGGGTCCGGCGCGTCGCCCACGAGAGTTCCGAGGCGGTGCGGAGGTCGCTCGGAAGCTCTTCCAGCCACGGCCGACTTGGATTCAAAAGCAGCGCGCGCACCGCTCGCCGCGCCAACAGTGCGCGCGCGAGACCGAGGGCGTACCTGCGAATGCCACGATTGCCGAAGAACCCGCCCTGAACGGTCTGGATGTCGACGAGCAGATCGGGAGCGCTACGGGTCATTGCCAGCACCCACGACGAAGGTCGAATGGGACGGCGATGGCATGAGCAACGTATCCTAGGGCGACGTCAGCAGTACCGGAAGGCGGCGCAGCGATGTCCGGTGTCCCCTCGTCCGAAGACCGAGATTCGGCGGCCAGGCGCGCCGTCCGAGGCGCGGCCAAGCCATTCGTCGGATACTTCGACCATCGCTTTCAGGATCTGCACGATCACCTCGACAGGTTGCCGTTCGACCAGCTGGAAGCCGTCCTCCGTCAGGAGCTCGCGCAAACGCGAACCGACGTCGCGGCTGACACCGACACCATCGCCGAGCTCTCGTTCACGCTCGAACGCTTTGCGGATCTCTTCACTGCCCGGATGGAGCAGCTCGCGGGCCATCTCGCCCGGCTACCCGGACAGACCGCTGCGGAGCACGGCTCGAAGGTCGTGGAACTTCCGTTCGCCTTCGCCACAGCAGCCGACCTCGAGCGCGAGGCGAGGGTTGCAACCATTCGGGATGACAACGGCTCCCTCTCGACCGGCTTGGCTGCTCTCGGCCTCCAGGTGACGGCAGTCGACCCCGACGGCGCGGTCACCCACCCCGACGTCGTGGTCGTGGAAGAGCGCGTCGACGACTGGGTCGGCCCGGCGCAGCCGCTCGACGCTGTATTCGCGCTGACGTGTGCGACGTGGTCACTCGATGACTCACGTCCAGGTCGGGAGATGCTCGCGTGCTTCCACAAGTGGATCCGCCCCACTGGTCTGCTCGTGCTCGCGGTGCACATCGCCGCCGAGGACGGAGCCCGAGCGGAGAACCTCGACGATCTGCTCACGGACTGGGATGTGGAGCGCGAAGCGCACTTCGAGCAGGACGGGCGCGGAGCGTGGCGGCGCATCGCTCGAGCGCCTACGACCGGCCTGACGGTGCTGAGGGCCACCCCACACGCCTGAGTGCCGTCCCGCTACATGACCTGGCGCCCGTATCTGGATCTCCAGATCATCCAGCACAGCCTCTATGAGCGCGGCATACCGCGCTACGCGGGGGAGCTGAGCCGTGCGCTCCTCCAGGCGGACGTCCCCATCGCAGCGCTCGCGCTGAATGCTCGAATGCCGTTTCCGAAACGCTTGCCGGCCGAGCTTGTCCGCGCACCGCAGCTCATGTGGAACACGTCCGAGGCGCTACGACACGCCATCAAGGAGGGCCCGACGCTGTACCACGTCTTCGCTCCATTCGAGGGGACTGCCCCGCGGATCCCGTGGTTGCCTCTTCAAGTCGAGCGCAACGATGTCCCACTCGTCGTCTCCGTCTACGACCTCATCCCCGCGGTCATGGAATACCTCGTACCCGGGTCGCGGGACGAGCGCTTCTACCGGCTCCGCAGTCGGCTGCTTGCGCACGCCGATCTCCTGCTCGCGATCTCGGAGGACACGCGGCGCGACGTCATCGAGCGGCTCGGCGTGCACGAGGACCGTGTCTGTGTCGTCGGCGCCGGATGCTCCGACTATTTTCGAGCACCACTTCCAGGGGAATCTCCCGAAGGCGTCGTGCAGCAGCACCTGCCTGCGATCGATCGACCGTTCGTGCTCACCGTGTCGGCGTGGGAGGCACGCAAGAACACCGAGCTGCTCATCGACGCATTTGCGCTCCTGCCACGGCCTCTGCGCAACTCCTTGCAGCTCGTTGTCGTGTGCAACGTTCCTCCGGACTGGCAGCGAGCGTGGAGTGACCGCGCGCGCGAACGCGGCCTTCGCGCCCAAGACGTGGTGTTCACCGGCTTCGCACCGGACCCCGTCCTGCGCGCGCTGTATCAGCAGACGAAGCTCTTCGCGTACCCGTCGCGCTACGAGGGCTTTGGCCTCCCCGTCGTCGAAGCGGGTCGTTGCGGCGCGCCTGCGGTCGTCTCGGACGCGCCGGGCTTGCGCGAAGTCCTCCCGTGGGAGCCAGCGCGCTTCGATCCCAACGACGCCGACGCCCTCGCTGCGCTCATCGAGCGGGGGGTGTCCGACGAGTCGTACCGTTCGCGGCTCCTCGACCTCGCAGAGCAGGCCGCCCGTCGTCACACGTGGGAGCACGTGGCGCAGCGCACGATCAGCGCATACGACCGCCTCGACCCCCCGAGTCGCCGCCGACGGACCCACAGAGCTCCGGAACCCCGGCGTGTGGCGCTCGTCGGCCCGTTCCCACCGGCGCGCACGGGGATCGCCCAGTACAACGCCGCGGTAGCGGCACATCTCGAGGCGCACTGTGAGCTGGACTGCTTCGTCGACGCCGGCGACTGGTCTCACGACCACGTCCTCGCCGAGGCCCCGACGAGGCGCGTCCAGGCTGTCGGACCGCGCCGACCGACCGGCTCCCGAGCCCGGTGGCTTCCCGCCGTCACGCTCGGGCGCCGCATCGATCCGGCCCGATACGACGCCGTCCTGTACGCACTCGGCAACAGCTGGTACCACCACGACACCCTCTCGCTGGCGCGTCGATTCCCCGGGATCGCCTGGTTGCACGACGTCGACCTGACTGGTCTGTACATCACATACGCGCACCGGTTGCTGGCCCGAGAGCCGAAGGACGCTGCAGCGCTGTTCCGGAGTGCGCTCGGCCGCTACGGCGCCCGTGCTCCCGACGTGCCGATCACGGACAGCTACGGCGAGTGGACGTCGTACGAGCCATACCGCCGTGCGGGCGTCCACTTCATGCTGGAGCTCGCGCGCGATGCAGCTGCCTGCTTGGTCACCTCGGAACGGGCCGCCCGCATGATCGAGTTCGACGCCGGGCCGCCGGAGCTGCTTCCCCCCGTCCACGTCTTGCCCTTGGCCGTACCGCACCGTGGACGGCGCGGGGAACCGGGATCGGGCCTGCCGTGGGTCGTCAGCGTCGGGCGTCAGGACCTCGGCGCCAAGCAGCCGCAGATCGTCCTCGAGGCCATGGTGATCGTCCTGCGCGCGCGGCAAGCTCGGCTTGCAGTCATCGGGCAGATCGGGTCCGAGCTTCGAACACAACTCACCCGAAGAGCCGACGACCTCGGGATCGGGAACGCAGTCGAGATCACCGGTTATGTGGACGACCGTGAGTACCAGCGCCGGCTGGAAGAGGCAACGTGCGCAGTCCTGCTCCGGCGATCCTTCGCCACCGGCGAGGGTTCCGCGGCCGTGAACGACGCGCTCGCGGTCGGGGTTCCGGTCATCACGAACATCCTGTCGTGCCGTGAGTTGCCGGCGGGCACGGTCGCGCTCGTGCCTCCCGGTGCCACGCCGAGCGACATTGCCGCCGAAATACTGCGGATGCTCGACGACCACGAACACCGCCACCGCGCAAGCGATGCCGCGCGGTCGTACGGCGCGGCGTGGTCCTTCGAGGACCTGACAGGGCGACTGCTCCACATCATCGACGCGACGAGGACACAACGGTGGGAACGGCAGCCGAAGACCGCGTGATCCCTGGCGGGCGGTGGACCCCACTCGAGCTCCCGTGGGGCGAGTCCCTCGAGTTCGTCGTGCCGCCGTCGGGGGACAACATCGGTGACTTCGTCCAGGCTACGGGCGCGTACTTCCCGGAGTCGTTCGAACTGGCATTGGGCCTCCTCGCTCCCGGCTCACTCGTCCTCGACCTCGGTGCCCACCTCGGAACGTTCTCGCTCGCCGCCGCGACCCGCGGCCACCGTGTCGTGGCGATTGAGGCGTCCCCGCGCAATGCCGAGTTCCTTCGTGCGAGTCGCCGTGCGAACGGCTTCGACCGACTCCGCGTCGTCGAGGTGGCAGTGAGCGACGCGCCCGGCACCGTCCGCTTCCGTCCCGAGGGCGCGTGGGGCCAAATCACCGAAGGATGGTCACCGGGCGTCGTGGAGGTCCAGGCGCGGCCGGTGTCGCAGATCCTCGCGGAGCACGACGTCGAGCGCGTCGATTTCGTGAAGTTGGACGTCGAGGGATCGGAGATCGCGGCAATCCGGGGCATGCACGACCTCTTGAGCGGACCCGATGCGCCCCCGGTCATCTACGAGAGCAACGCACACACCTTGCGGATGTTCGGGGCGACACCGGAGCAGCTGATCGCGACATTCGAGGAGCTCGGTTACACGAACTATCTCATCGGGAACCGAGACCTGATGCCGGTGGACGCGCACTCGTTCCAGCCCGACACCTGCGTCGACTATCTCGCGGTCAAGGGCGAACTCGTGCCCCCCGCGGAATGGACGATTCGCGGCCCGCGCACCGAGCGTGAGCTCGCTCGGGTCGTCGCGCTCGAATCCACGCTCCACATCGTCGACGCCCGCGCACAGGTCGCCCGTTCTCTGGCCCGAGCTCCGAAATGGCTCCTCGTGCGGCGTGACGTCCAACTCTCGCTGACGGCCCTTGCGCTCGATCCCGACGACACCGTCGCCCGGGCCGCCGCATGGTGGACGGACCGAGGGACCTTCGGGCAGGCCGGCGAGCGCCCACACGAGATTCTGCATTCGCTGGCCGAGCTCGGGCGCGCGCTGCACGATCGAATCGCGCAAATCCGCATCCGATGGGGCATGCGACCATGACCACCGATGGCGGACTGCTCGCGGCATCGCAGGTGACATCGGCCCTCGCGTCGCTTCTCGACGCGCCTCTCGCCGTCGTCGACGTCGGGTGCCGGTGGGGGTTTGCCGACGCCTGGGAAGACCTCGGGGACCAGTGCGAGATCGTGGGCTTCGAACCCGACACCGTCGAATCGCAGCGCCTGCGCGAGCACTACCGGGAACGGCCGTGGGTGCGCATCGTGCCGCATGCGCTCGGCGCGGCACCGGGCGGTGCGACGCTCCACATCACCCGGGAGCCGGCGTGCTCCTCCCTGTACCCACCGATCGACGAAGTAGTCGATCGGCATCCACGCCTCGAGCCCCAGCGCGAGGTCAAGAGCGAGGCCATCGACCTCATCACGCTCGACGGATGGTGCGCGGAGAACGCGTTCGAGAACGTCGACTTCATCAAGCTCGACACGCAAGGCTCGGAGCTCGACATCCTGCGCGGCGCGCAGCAGACGCTCGAGTCCGTCTCGATCGTGCAGACGGAGGTCGAGTTCAACCCGATGTACGAGGGGCAACCGCTCTTCGGGGACATCGATCGTTTCCTCCGCGACCGCGGCTTCGTCCTCTGGCACTTCGACAATCTGAGTCATCACCGTCAACACGGATCTCGCGTCAGCTTGCGCCCCGCGTATCAGGTCTACGACTTCGACGGAGCTCGCTTCACGCACCGCTCCGGGCAGCTCTTCTGGGCCGATGCCGTCTTCGTGCGCGCCGAGATGGCGAACCCCGATCCGGCTATTCGCTGGCAGACCGCGCTCCGGCGGGCGTGCCTGGCAAGCGCACTCGGGCTCGTCGACCTCACCGGACTGGCGCTCGACACGCACGTCCGGGGCTTGCGAGGTTCGACGCGTGACGTCGTCGAGGCGGCGCGCCGGTTCCTGCCCCCGACCGACAACGAGATCGAGCGCATCACCGACGTGGTGGGCCGAGACCCCCGCTGGTCCAAACCGATGGCGACCGACGTCGGCCGGGTTCTCGACCGCCCGCTCATCATCGGGCTCGAGGAGCCGATCGAAGGCACCGGCTGGCGGGAGCCGCAGCGGTTCTCGGAGTTTCCGGTGCGCTTCACGGGCCCCGGCAGAAGGGCCTGGCTCGACGTACCGGTGAGGCTTCTCCCGGCCACGAAGATCGAGTTCGTCGTCGTGTCCGACGACCTCGGCTTGTGCGACACGCTCGCGTTGGAGGTCAACGAGGTCCTTCTCACCGTGCGCTGGGCAGTCGAGAACGGGCTCCGCGTCGGATCGGCGTGCGTGCCGGACGACTACCAGGCGTCCTGGCCGTTCACAAGGATCGCGATCACCACCCGCGAACCGATTCCACGTCCCGGCCCGGATCCGAGCAAACGCGGGATCGCGATCAGCGAGCTGCGATTCGCACCTCCGAACGCCGTATCCTGAGTCGCATGACCGTCCCCGCGTTCAAGGAGTGGGCCGTCATCGTCCGCGCACTCCTCGAGGGTGAGCAGATCCTCGACGTGCGCAAGGGCGGCTTGATCGAGGACGGGCGGCGCTTCCGGGTGAAGTCCGCGCGCGTGTGGCTGTACCCAACGGTCGAGCACCAGCAGCCCGAGCTGCTGAAGCCGGCCTACCGGTCGACGGTCGAGCTCGCGGCGGGGTCCCCCGTCGGCGAGCCGATCCGCATCGACGGCTGGGCCGACATCGTCGGCGTCACGACGATCACCGAGCCCGAACAGCTCGAGGCCCTCGACTCGAAGCTGATCTGGGCGTACGAGTACGCGGAGTCCCGTCTGCACTGGAAGAAGCGACAACCTCTCTGGGTGCTGGCGATGCGGGTGCACCGACTGATGGAGCCGCTCGAAGTGCCCTGGCGCGACGAGTACGGCGGCTGCACGTCGTGGGTGGACCTCGCTGCGCCACTCCCCGACCCCGACGAGCTGGAGAGCG
>Ga0137368_10007059_pt1 | contig 11707 bp, 9 predicted proteins | sample SagtaG_13_FD_104917 | JGI IMG/M metagenome (GOLD analysis project Ga0137368, IMG submission 104917) | Vadose zone soil microbial communities from Sagehorn Ranch, Mendocino, California, USA - Sage1_L_100_16 metaG | ecosystem: Environmental > Terrestrial > Soil > Vadose zone | place: USA...
AGCCGCTCGAATCGGGCCTCATCGACGTCACGGTTGTCCCGCCTTTTCTTAGCCGCCGCTTAGCGGAAAAGGGTTTCACAGTGTTGGGCCGCTGCGAGCAAACCAAGTTGCCGTCGGTCGGCATGACCGTTCTAGTCGAAAGGCCATACTTGCAGCAGAACGCTGAGACCTTGCAGGGCGTCATGATGGCGCTGATCGAAGGCATGGCATTCACCGGTCATCCGAGGAACAAATCCGTGGTGCTGGAAACCTTGGCGAAGCAATTCAGAATGACCGACACCGCCGCCGTAGAAGGCGCGTATCAGGATGTCGCCACCCTCGTGCGCCTGGAAGAAGGCCGCAAACCTTATGTCTCCCTCGAAGGCATGCGCATTCTGCAACGGCTGCTGAAACCGCAGAATCCCAAGATCGGCGAGATCAAAGTGGAAACCCTGATCGACTCGAGCATCATGAAGCGAATCGAAGACAGCGGCTTCTTTGAAAAAATGGCGGCGGAATACAGCGCCAGATAGCGCCTTTGACCCATATAAAGTTTCATTCGGTTTGAACGATTTGAACAGCTTGAACGTTTTGAACCTGCGGTGGCGAGATTATGACGATCGAAACTCAACTGCTAAGTTTCAAAACCAGCGACAAAGAGACGCTGCACGGCCTGCTGTTCATGCCACTCGAGCGCAAATCTGACCTCGCGCTCCTGCTCGTCCACGGCGTGGCGATGAATTTCTATTTGCCGCCGCTGCCGACGATCGGACAAGCTCTGGCGGAGCGCGGCTATCACTGTTTCGTCATCAACACGCGGGGCCATGATTGGATTTCGCGCGCCGGCAATCTCACCAAGTTCGGCGGCGCGACTTATGAAACCTTCGAAGACAGCGCCAAGGACTTCGACGGCGCGTTGGATTATTTGAGCGCAGAGGGATACAAACGCTTCATCCTGGTCGGCCACAGCCTCGGTTGCGTAAAATCATTACTCTATCAAGGCAACCGCCAGCGACCCGATATCGTCGGCGTCGTCTCCTGTTCCTGCCCCAGACAGTTCTACTCTGCGCGCGCAGAGGAGCAGCCGGACTTTAAGCAATTAATGGCCAAAGCCGAGGAAATGGTCGCCCAAAACAAAGGCGAGGAATTCCTCTGGGCGTGGACCAGCGGCGCCATGGGAATTTTCACCGCGCGCACCTACGTCAACAAATACGGCCGCCACGAAATCAACGACGTGCGCCCCCACGCGGGCCGCTTGGGCTGTCCGTACTTGGCCATCGCCGGCGGCGCTGAGCATGCTTTCTTCCCACGCTACGCCAAAGAGCTAGCGGAAGCCGGAGGCGCGAGCGCGAGCTACAAAATCCTTCCCGGCGCAAATCATTTCTATACCAATCATGAACCAGAGGTCGTCGAAATCATCGCGGACTGGCTGAAACAATTCACAAATTGAACAACCCTGCAGCAAGGTGCGCGGTATCAGAACGACCCGATAAGAATTAACCTAAGTGAGTCACCCCCGAATGTTTTTATCGGGGGTCCAGTACGGGACTCGCCTGGATTCCCGCTTAAAACATGCGGGAATGACGGAGTCGGATAAGCAATTAACTTAACACAGCGAGCTACGGTAGTCAGATCTCAGAAATCGATCTATTCTTTTTCGAAGACAAACAAGTCGTTCTCGGCAAGCTTCGGATGATCGGGGTGTGCGGAACAATATTCGCGGAGGGCAGCGAGGCCTTCGCGGAATGCAACATCGTCGATGCACTCCAGATCGGAATAGGTGCGCAGCGAGATTTTCTCGACGTACTCCGCGTTGGTCGGGGCAATCTCATAACTGAGAGTTTCGATTGCAACGACACGAAATTGGCATGACGTAGCCAGCCCGACCAGCCCGTCGCGGGATGGCAGCCGCCGTTCATCGATAGCGCGAGCAGCGGGAAAAAATCGCTGGTAGAAGTAGCTGTCAAGGTTTTCTCGCGTAGTTTGCCGGACGCACAAGTTCCCATTTGACTTCAGAACCCTGTGGATCTCTTGGAGCGCTTTCGGAGCGTCCTCAAGGTGGTGCAATACTTGAGACATGAACACAAGGTCCGCCACACCATCGTCTAGCGGAATGCCGTCAGCTTGACCCTGAACGAAGCGCGCAGTGAGAGGATGCGGCTTAGCTTCCGCTGTCGCACGCATGTTAGCCGCTGGTTCAACACCGAGCACCTGCGCCGCAAACGCTTCCGATAACGCAGTCGTGAATCGCCCCGTGCCGGAACCGAGATCGACGATGAGGTTGACTGATCGCGCTACATAACCTCGGAGCAATTCCACCAACGCATCGGTCGCCTCAGACGTTAGAGTGCGGCCGAGATCGTACCGTCGATGTATGTCCGATTCCTGGTAAGTAAAAGTGGTCATTCAGCCCTTAATTCAAACCGAAGCACAATCAAGAATCCGATCAATTGTTCGGGTACGCCACGTATAGATCGCAAAGTTTTCTGCGGATTGCGAGTCAGTTTAACGCTAAGGCTGAGCAGCCGAGGCCCGCAAGCTTTGCGAGCGGTCCGAAGATCTGTCTCAAGCCAGATGTTAGGCTCCGTTGACACCCCGTACCGTGAGCGAACGGATTGTCTCGGAAGAAAATCCCATACCCTCATAGTGCTCCTTTTGTTGCTTATTCTCGATGTCTTCCACTTCTTCTGACAAATCGACGAGAAGGTTCCAATGTCCGAGCTTGCCGAGACTCCATGCGAGGATCCCGAGCCGTGCATCATCCTTATACTCCAGGAACAGCCTCTTTGCCTTCACCACGGAGAGCGTCTTCGAAAGACAGGCACAGACGTACGCATACGTAATGCCATCGCACTTTCTGAGTTGACCCAGTGCTGATGGCCACTCGCTCGCGACGCGAAGGAACAGTTTTGACATGCCTGCACCACCGTCCAAATCTGACGCGAGTTTCTCCAAGTGCTTCACGAGGAAGGCGCTCTCGAATTGGTCCACGATCAGTAGGGCAGCATCGCGGTCGCGCCAGGTGCGCCACGCCTTTGCGAGCGACGGCTTCCACCTGCTCCTTCGATCCTGACGCATCATTTTGTACGCGCGTTTCCGTCGACTGCGCATCCGCGATTCAAGGAATGTTCGCAGGATCACTCGTCGATTCGGCGCGGGAACTTGTTTGTAGACCAGCTCCAGCAGATACTCAACTGTAAGTCGGCGAGCATAAGGCGTCATCTTAGCGAGTTGAAGTAACTTCCTAGCTGCTCTGGTCCGAGCAGCACGCGTTAGCTCATCAAAGGCCTCCGCTGCGCGACCAAGTACCTTTTGCTGCAGTCGACCGTCAATGGCACTCTCAGAAAGCAGTAGTTCAAGAAGCTCGTCGAAAGTGAGGCAGCTTAGGAGTCCGCCAGCGATCGCACTGCGGAGCGAGGTTGTTGGCGCGGGAGAGCATGATGTGTTCCAGAATGCGACAATGTATTTTCGCCGTGACGATGTCATCGCGTCCTTTAACATTGAGCCTAATGCGATGCCTCTGAGCCGCCACTAAAGAAATAGCGACTCATTATAAACCTTTGTTGCGGTCTTCAGCGGCGAGTTAGCCAGCCTTCTTTAACTGCGTGGGCCATGCGGCCTGGCAGCCGATACCCTTGAAATACACACGACCATTGGAGCCTATGGAAGAAATAACGTGTTCACTAATGCGCCTATGAACACCGCTTTCTGTTTCGTACTTTTCTGTGAAGACGACTTTGTCACCTTTACTTAGCTTTAACCGGTCAAGGGCCTTCTTATTCGCCGCAAGAAGTGCATCTGATATTCTTGCGCTTGCGACACGCATTGAGTCTTTAGTAACATTTAACTTTAGCGATCTAGCAAATTTTCTTTGCTCGGCGCTCGAAGCCTTTGCAGGAAATTGTTTAATTGCAAGCGCCACAATGTCTAAAATCCTCGCAGCGGCCACGTCATAAGAGTCACCGGAAACATCAAGACCCAGCCGAGCTGCAATTTCCTGCTGGAAGTCTGAGGGCGTGAAATTCGGCATGAGATCCTTCTCTAAGGGCTAACGGCATGCCGCTGAGCCGTCATCTGAAATCCACGTATCCATTACGTAATCTCGCAATCGGCTCCAGCGGCGGGTTAGACCGACCTATGTGCGCTTCTTCTTGCCGCCAGCGCGCCGAATCATATTCCGTCCGACCGCTCGCACTCGAGAGATTCGAGAGGGGACTGAACGGGGGCGCATACGGCTTTCCACTTCCGCAAATCCATGTTCGCCCATTCCTGATACGAACGCTTGCCCCGTTGCCAGTTCCGTTGGATGCCGCAGCACCCGTTCTGAAAAGCGCTGTGCGAAGGGGATGAGGCGATCATCAAGATAGGAACTCAAATAATCCTTATGAACGATATCTAAGACACAAAAGCGCTCCCGCTCAAACCGTTCAGCAGTACCGTGATATTCATGCCGCATTAATCTAATCCAAGGTAGGGCTGTGAGATGCGCTCCTGCGGAGTCGACTGTTACTCCAATCATTGGCGCATCTATCACGCCGACTCCTAACGTCGCATGACAGTCGAAGTACCACGCTGTTTCGGGAGGTGATTCAGCAATCGCGAAGTGCTCGAGAGCTTTCACTAGAGGCAACACTAGACTGGAGTACGCGTCTGTACCTGACAATTCGAGTTTAGGACCCTTTCTGACGCACTTACTAAACGTATTGCAGTACGGCGGGAATTGTAGAAACGAATCTCTATCCAAATCTAAGCAATGCGTGATCGAATACGTCCACGAAGATGGGTCGTCATCTGAGGTAACTATGACCTTGTCGGCGTGAAGCCCTGATATTTGCGGGAAACGACTCAACCATGGCTTGTTGGAAGATTGAAAGAAGATGTACGGAAGATCTGACTGTTTGCACTCTACCAAAAGACTGAGCTGTGGCCGAACGCGAGGTTGAGTATCCCATTTATGTAATCGCAGATCACAGCGCAAGTCGATATTTCGAAGCTCGTTAGTATCTCGGTCCACAAAGCTCCATTCGTCTTGTACTTGAAATTTCTCACCCTCGATCGGCGCGTGAGTCCTAAAAATGTCTCCAACCCAAAGCTGTAGTGGATAGCCCGACGCCTCAACGGCATCTTTGACCTGTTGTTCATTCAATCCCGTTCCGAGTTGATTGCTTGGGGGATTTCCTTCGGCGTTATTCATTGGCACGGATATTTCGGTCTGACTAATAATATACGGAACCATGTTTGCTGATATTAATATTGGGAAATGCTGAATGCAAAACTTCGTCCACGAGCGTGTAATCCGGGGGCAACGACTGCCGATTCCCGCAAAGCAAACAAGTAGAACGTTTTGGTGTCAACTTAGCGCCCGGCAGCGCCCATCACCTTGACAGTCGTCATCTCCCATATCATAGAATCGCTGAAATTAGTTATGAACTACCAAACCCAAATTCTCACATTCACGACCGCTGACAACGAGCGGCTGCATGGCGCGCTGCTGACGCCGCCAAATAAGAAATCAGACACGGCGCTGATCTTCGTTCATGGCGTGGCGATGAATTTTTACTTGCCGCCGCTGTTTAACTTCGGCCAAGAACTCAGCCAACGCGGCCATCACAGCTTCATCATCAACACCCGCGGTCACGACTGGATTTCCCGCTCTGGAAATTTGACGAAGTTCGGCGGCTCGGCATATGAAAATCTCGAAGACTGTCTTCCCGATCTCGACGGCGCTCTCGATTATCTGCAGCAGCAGGGCTACCGGCGTTTTGTTTTGATCGGCCACAGCCTCGGCGCCATCAAGTCGATTATCTATCAAGGTACGCGCCAACGAGCGGAAGTGGTCGGCATCGTTTCATGTTCGGCGCCCAAGCAATTCTATTCAGAGCGCATCGCGCGTCAGCCGCAATTTCGCGAGCTCATCGAGCGAGCCGAGGTGATGGTCGCCGAAGGTAGAGGCGAAGAACTTATGTCGATCTCCGTCGGCGCCACGCCGGGAATTTTCAGCGCCCGTAGTCACTTGAACAAATATGGTAAAGATGATCGAAACGACTGCCGGCCGTACGCCAAGCTGATTGGCTGTCCGCTGCTCGCCATCGTCGGCAGCGCCGAGCCCAAGTTTTTCTACGAATACGCTCAGGAAATCGCCGCGGGCGCGGCGCCGAACGGCACTTGCAAGTTGGTCGACGGCGCCAATCATTTTTACAACCGGCACACGGCGGAAATCGTCGAGATCGTATATCAGTGGCTGGCGCAGTTTAAGAATTGAAAAATCTTAGCATGATGTTTGGACCGCGGATCATGTTTACGTCTAGTGTGGTGACCCAGGAGTTCATTCAAAAACTCCAAACAATGGCAATGGTTGAAGCCGCACTCAAATCCTCCTCTATCCCCCTTTTTCAAAGGGGGAAGTTTCGCTGGCAGGACTCTAACCCCTCTTTGGGAAACTTTGGGAAAGAGGGGAAGGGGAGATTTTTGGGCGGAGTGAGGGGAAATTATGTCGCGAACTTCTGGGTCAGGACACTAGCTCGCAGAGCTAATTGACGATTCCATCATGCATACGTTAGACAAGAGCGGCAACTTCGACCGGATTTGTGCGAACTACGGCGTGAAGTGAGGAAAGTATCAATGAATTGGATTTTGGCAATCATCGTTTCTGCTTCGATTCTTCTGACCTGCAATACTCACTCCCATAGCGCCTCTGCGCCTTATAAACTCATCGTCGGCTACGCCGCTATCAACGCGCGGGTCGCGCCGCTGTGGATCAGCGAGGAACAAGGCTATTTGGTGAAGTACGGTCTGCAAGTCGAGCAAGTTTATTTGCGCGGCGCGCCCACTCTAGTCGCCGGAATGGCCTCGGGCGATATTCAACTCGGCCGCAGTGGCGGCAGCGCCACGCTGGCAGCCATCGGCGCCGGCCATGATTTCAAGATCGTCGCGACTTTCTCCAGCCGCAACTCCTACGATTTAATCGCCCGGCCCAGTATTAAACGCGCCGAGGATTTGCGCGGCAAGAAGATCGCGGTCACCAGCATCGGCGGCACGACATGGATGGGCGTGCTGCTTTGGCTCGAGCACTTCGGTTTGGATCAACAGCGCGACAATATCCTACTGCAAGTCCTCGGCGATCAAAGCGTGCAGATGCAAGCCGTCGAAACCGGCGTCGCCGACGCTGCCGGGCTCGACGGCGTGTTTAGCAAAAGACTGAAACAGAAAGGCTTCACCGTGCTCGGTGAGTACTCCGATTTGAAACAACGCATCGTTGGACAGGCGATGGTCGTGCCGCATTCGTTCCTTACCCAGCGGCCGGATATTGTCGAAAGTTACCTCAAGGCCGAGATCGAAGCCTTGGCCTTCGCGCTGGCGCCAAAGAATAAACCGGCAGTGCTAAAAACGCTGATGAAACGGCTCAAGATCGATGCCGCAGGGGCCGAAGAAGGTTATCAAGATCTGCTCAAAGGCGTCGACCGAAAACCGTTTCCCTCGCTCGATGGCTTGCGCAATGTGCAACGCATGTTGAAGATCCGCACCCCGAAAATCGGCGAGATCAAAGCCGAAGAAGTCATCGACTCGCGCATCATGCGCAAACTCGATGAAAGCGGCTTCATCGACCGCACGTTCGCAGCCCACGGCGCGAGCTTCCGATAGGAGAATTAACCCAAAGACTCTAGCGTGGCTAAGCCGCAACCAAATCTGATTGTCTCGCGCAAAGGCGCAAAGGCCGCCAAGGGGGAGCTTGTCATTTCGACCTAAGGGAGAAATCTTTCTCAGATCCCTGACATTCGTTCGGAATGACGGGGCCTGGCCCGTCACTTTGCGTTCTTGGCGTCTTGGCGCGAGAACGATGCGAGTCCTTCGTGTGCTTCGCGCGCTTCGTGGTGAAATAGGAGGTTCAAATCATATGAGCTATCGTGTGCGAGCAGATACGTCCCGCAAACACTTCGATCTAACCGATCAGTATTTCCAATCGTAATTGAGCGCTTCGAAGTCGATTACGTAGTCCCCGCCGGCTCTCGCACCACGGCGCAGCTTGCCTCGGAACCCCTGTGCGCAGTACATCTCGAAAAGATTCCCCGATGGGTCGCGGAAATACATCAGCGCCTTGACGTCGTCGCGCGTCCAGGGTTCCGTGGTCGGCACACCGTAACGTTCCAGCCGCTCCTTCATCGGTAAAAAGTCTTCCGGCTCGATGAAAAACGCATAGTGCGGGTACTCGGAATCGCGCGCCGTCCAGCCGCCGCTGGCAGGCGAAAAGGTCACCAGCGTCCCGCCTATGCGGACCTCGAGCTTTGGCCCGGGATGGGCGATTTCGCCACCCAAAACTTCAGTGAAAAAACGCCTGCTCTGCTCGAGATCTTTGCATGGTATGGTCAAGTGGCTGAAACCCGAAAATCGCGGTTGCTTTCCGGATGAAGTTGAAGTAGCAACCGATTGCGCCGAGACAGAATCTTGCATGGCCATATCCTCCTTGGTCAATATCAATTCAGTAACAAAGTTTAGCGTGCCAAACCCAATTCCTTGCGCGCCTTTTCCACGAAACTGTAGTCAAGTACCTGGGCGATGGGCACCGGACGCGTCACTTTAGCACTCTCGCGCTGCAGGTCGATGAGCGCCTGGACGCCCTCGGGCCGCACAGAGGCATCCCTGGTAAGGCCACGGGTGCGCTGCTTGAAAACTTCCGCGGCAAATCTTCGATCGTCGATTTTGAGCCGCTTCATGATGATGTCCAGGATCGCATCGCGATTGCTCTCGTCCCAGGTAAACATGAGGCCGCGCAGTGTCGCCCTGACCATCCTTAGAACCTCGTCCGGACTTTCTTTAATTTTTTTGTCGGACGTGCCGAAGCCGGTCTGAGGGAACCGCGCGATCTCGCCGAGGAAAAACAGCTCGCGGTAGCCTTTTTCGACAGCGACGATGCTGATGGGAACCGAAAGAACCGTAGCGTCGGCGATGCCGGATTCCAAGGCAGCGAGCCTGGCTGAGTCGCCGCCGCCCATCGTCAGGATGCCGACGTCGCGGTCGGGGTCGAGACCGAAGTGCTTTGCCGCGAGTCTGGCGAGCAGGGTGGCCGTGGCGCCAGGAGTGCTACCTGCAATCTTTTTCCCCTTCAAGTCCTTGGGCTCTTTGATCTCCTTGCGACTGATAATGGACTGGAGCGAACGATCCGCCGTGAAGATCAAGACTTTCATCGGGCGCCCTTGAACCGCTGCCGCGATCACGCCGGTGACCGCGCCGTTGTAGTCGATGTCGCCGGTCAGCACGGCGCTGCTGGCGAGAGTGGCCGGCATGAGAATGAGCTCCAGATCGATCCCTTCGTCGCGAAAGAATCCCTTGAGCTGGGCGGCGTAAATGGACAAAAAAGCGATGCTCGTGGTCGAGATTCCCATGCGGATCTTTTTCAACTGCGGTTGCGCGAAAACTGTTGGAGCGACCAGTAAACCAACGATTGGAAGGCAAAGAAAAATTTGGCCGCGTGAAACCCGCATCTCTTTCACTCCCGGTCAGATGAGAACCAAGCATCGCTTCGGACCAGCGAATCGATTGCTAACCTAAGTTTCAGCCTCGTTTACTCCAAGGTGGAGCAAATGTCTATCGTGAATGGCTCACATTGACATGGTTCTCACTTGTTGACTAATCTCCCGCCATCATTGCTACCTTTAGATTCAAATATCAGCGGCTGCCGAAAAGACGGATGCCGTGAAATCTGAAACCATTTGGATAACAAGCGGGATACTTGAGCCGATGGCGAAATTGACAATGTCTCCGTCAGGGTAATAGTCTCGGTCAAATGAAACCTAAAGGAGATAACTCATGGGCAATGAGTTTGCGGCGATATCGCGACGCGATTTTCTCAAACTCACAGCGAAAAGCGCGGTCTTTTCATCCGCTTTTCTAAACGGATGCGCAATCATGGCCGCTGACGGCAGCAAAAAAACGGCCCGCGCCATCGACATTCATCATCACTACTTTCCTGCCGAGCTTATCGACGAGATCAAGCAGCACGGCAAATCATTGGGCATAGAATATCTGCCATCAAAGGGCGAGGCACATTCGCTCAGTTTCGGAAAGGGAAATCGAACCGGTGTCGATCCTGAAATCATGGACGTGGACAAACGTCTGGAGGTCATGCGCGACGGCAGGGTCGCAATCGCAACCGTCGAGTCGCAACCCAGCGCTCAAGGTTATCCGCTCGACGGAAAACAGGGCGAAGCCTGGTCGCGGCTCTATAACGAAGGCATTCACAACCTGGTCAAACGCTATCCAAAGCGGTTTGTCGGGATGGCGACGGTGCCGCTGCAAGATCCCGTGCGAGCCGCAAGTGTCCTGGAACACGCGATTCGCGAGCTCAAATTTTCCGGCGTGACGATCGGATCGAACGTGAACGGCAAGTATTTCGACGGCAAAGAATTCGATCCGTTCTGGAAAAAGGCCGAAGAGCTGGACGTGCTGATGATCATGCATCCGGACTCCATACTGGGCAGTGACAAAATGGGCGCCTACAGTCTACGAACCGTTTGCGGCAACCCGGCCGACACGACACTGTCGGTCGGCTTTATGATTTACAGCGGAGTTTTCGATCGGTTTCCCAAACTCAAGCTGGGGCTCCTCCACGGAGGCGGTTTTTTTCCTTACCATCTCGGTCGTTTCGACCAGGGATTCAAGCGGAGCGGCGGAAGAGAACCTTTCCCGGCTTCGCAACCTCCGAGCCGTTATCTCAAGAACCTCTATTTCGACAACCTGGTGTATCGGGTAGATACCGTCGAGTACCTTAAACGCGTGGTCGGCGCGGATCATGTCCTGGTCGGAACGGATTATCCCTATACTCTAGGAGATTGGATGGCGGTGGAAAAAATCGAGCAGATGAATTGCACCGAAAGCGAGCGCGAAGCGATGCTGCACGGCAACGCGCGGGCGCTGCTGAAATTGTCGACGATGTAACACATTCACTCGATCGTTTACCGGTTCAATGGAGTAGAACGATGAAGCGCCCAACCTCTACGATGACCCGGCGCGATTTCCTGCAGTTCGCCGGAAAGACCGCGGCCGTCTCTGCGGGAATGTTACTAACGGGATGTGCGCAGACGGCGACGCAACCATCGACAAAACCTGGCGGCAGCGGTTTACGTGCCATCGATATTCATCACCACTACATTCCGCTGGAGCTTATCGACGAGGTCAAACGCAACGGCAAAGCGCTCGGTGTCGAATACTTTCCGCCGAAGGACACCAAGGACAATCCATTCCAGATCCGATTTCCCAATGGCAACCGGCTCAATCCGGATCCACGCATGACGGAGATCAATAACCGCCTCGAGGTCATGACCAAAGGCAACATTGGAATTGCCACCGTCGAAGTGCACACGGCATGCGTCGGCTATGAGCTAGATGGCAACCGCGGCGAATCATGGTCGAAGCTCTACAATGAAGCGATCATGAATTTGGTTAAGCGTCATTCCGATCGCTTTGTCGGCATTGCCACCGTGCCGCTGCAGGACCCGCCGCGCGCGGCCCGCGTGCTGGAGCACGCTATCCGTGACCTTAAAATGTCCGGCGTCACTATCGCATCCAACGTCGTCGGCAAATACTTCGACAGCAAAGACTTCGATTCGTTCTGGGCGAAGGCACAGGAATTGGACGTGCTTATGATCATGCATCCGGAATGGGTCCTCGGCAGCGATAAAATGGGTGCTTACGGGTTGCGCACCGTCTGCGGCAATCCCGCAGACACTACGCT
>Ga0137368_10007063_pt1 | contig 11704 bp, 10 predicted proteins | sample SagtaG_13_FD_104917 | JGI IMG/M metagenome (GOLD analysis project Ga0137368, IMG submission 104917) | Vadose zone soil microbial communities from Sagehorn Ranch, Mendocino, California, USA - Sage1_L_100_16 metaG | ecosystem: Environmental > Terrestrial > Soil > Vadose zone | place: USA...
CCCCAGAACCGAAGGCACCAGTGTGCAGCCATATGTGCGTGTCTTTGCTGGCTGAGCCCGCGTGAGTCGCCGCACCAGTTCCCTTCACCCGCGTTTGCCAATGCGCACGCGGCCGCCCAGAATCGGTGGCGTCGGTGAAAACACACCTTGGGTGTATGGTGGTCCTAGATGGTATGTCATGCTGACCGAGGGACCACAAATGTTGTGAGTCGTGGTATGGCTGGACAACGGGATCTAGGTACTGATCCGGGTGTGGCCCTCGCGACTGCGATCGACAGAGGAGCGCTAACGGGGGCATCAGCCTCTGCTCGCAAGATACATGTACGTAAAGCAATACACTCGCCTAGACGTGAGAGGCTGTATGCGTATGACCGCACTACCACAAAAACGTAGCGCGGGAAGCTCCTTTGTGATAAAGTTCACAATATCATGTGGGATTGGAGGATCCCTCCGCTACTTCCCGTCACATGCTTCGCCGTTTCTCCTCTGTATTGTATCTGTATACTGTTCGGATGACCTGGCGATTGTTCGTGCCATCTCCCTGAGGTAACTCTACGTGAATATCTTTGTAGGCAATCTGGCGTTTACCGCCACCAATCAAGACATCCGCCAGCTCTTTGAGCAGTATGGTGTTGTGGACCAGGTCAGTGTCATTACGGACCGCGACACGGGCCGTTCCAAAGGCTTTGGGTTCGTCGAGATGCCTGACCGCCAGGCGGCCCAAGCTGCCATTACTGGGATCCAGGGCACAGAGCTCGCGGGCCGTGCCCTCACAGTCAATGAAGCCAAGCCTCGCGAACCGCGGCGTGAGCCCCGTCAGGCGCGCTGGTAGACCGCATACCGCATTAACCTGCGCAAGCGTTTGGGACACTAACAGCCACCCCCTGGGGGTGGCTGTTAGTGTTTGTGGATACCGGGTCCGCGATACGACAGCGATGCGTTGGAGGCTTCCAATACCAGCGCCTGCACACACACGTGGACCACGGCGGGCTTGGACACGCACCCGATGAGACCGCGCGAGGAGATCCATGGATTTAGTCATTGAACTCGACCACAACGGGCGCTTCTTGGTATATACCCCTGACGGCACTGTGCTTGAGGAAGCTTGGGTGCCAGGAGCCGACGAAACACCCCTCGAGTTGCGCCAGACCGGCTTGTGCCCCATCGAGGAGAAGTATATGCCGGGCCACTGGGCCTCGACCACCTTAGATCCGCAGGAGGTCGCCGGTCAGCTGTGGGTCAGCGTCCCCCCGGAGACGCCACCCTCTTCCCCGAAGAACCCTTAAGGGGCAGAAGGCGTGTTGAAAGAGAGCGAGACAGGACTCCTCCGGACGTGGACGGAAGCCGATCTCGGCATTTGTGACTCTACTCATACATCCTACGTCCCCTGACAGGATCTCAGATGTAATATAGCACACTTCACTCCAAGAAACGCCATCGCTCGCGCACAATTTTTTGTGCAAAAAGCTGCGGACTGTCCGGCGCACCAATGTGATGATTTTGAGGCGTATCTCGATGCCGCCATTCTTTTTGCTCGCATGGCACTTCTGAGGCTACATACCCGATATAAAAAACGCTCCACCTGGGACCAAAAATGGTGGGAGGGTGTGCTCTCCGAGCAAGCGGTCAAATTCTTCACGGATAAGCACCATGGGATTTTGCACGTAGCGCCACCCATGATGCCCCAGGGCACTCGTCTAGGACGATCGCCCATTTCTGCGGCGGACTTGTACTATTACGAGACCCCTGATATCGCAGCGACAAGCACGGTTGCGCGCTACCTGCAGGCGATGGAAACAATCGTTCTTGATGCGCGCCAGCGCTTTCGCCCGTCATAGACCACCAAACTGGATGCCAAGACGCTCCCGTCTGGGAGCGTCTGTACGACGTGGTGCGTACCAGCGCTGATGGAGGAGAGAAACCATGGCTGAAGAATCGCTCCACATCGGTCAACAGAGGGTGGAATGTCTTTTTGAGAATATACAAGAGGCACATCGGACTTTCGCTGCGCCCCAGCCCAGCATTTTCTGATTATTTCAAGGGGATTATGGCTTTGATTCGTGACCCGGCCAAAGGGATGCTCCTGCCTTCCCCGCCTCTCTTCGTTTCTTGTCCACCGCGTCTGCGATCCACGTGTTGCGGGTCCAGTGGCCCCATTGCCCGGTGACAAGAGGTACCAACTCTCACTACCCTTCCTGTATGGTGACCGTTCTCACGCGGCAGAGGATGGCTCACCAGCATACGCATCTGCCTGGACGAAGGCGCGTTGACTGCGGTCCCACCGGAAGAGCTTGGCACCACCAATGTGCGTGGCCTGCGCGTCGATGACAATATGGTCGACCGGATACAACGGCTCGGCGGTGTCGTCAGGTTCGCGTCCCAGGGCAGCGCGAATATCTTCAGCGGAGAAGTAGGACCCCACGTCAATATGGGAATGATAGATGATCTTGACGGGCCGCGGGGTCTCAATGCTCTGCATCAAGAAACGTAAATCTTTACCCCCCAGATAATACGCAATGTGGGCCGTGCGCGGGAACCGTTCGGGATCAAGTGCGTGATAACGGTTTTGCTCATTCACGCACCGGCGCGCTTCTTCAATGAATGCGCTATCGCTGGGTCCGATAAGAAAGCCACAACACTCCTCAGGATACGTCTCCCGGGCATGCGCGTAGATCTCCTCCAGTACCTGCGGCGTAAGGGTAGGCAGGGCGGCATTTGTGGCGGTGGCTCTAGCATCGGCTCCCATCAGGGGTCTCCTTTCGGCAAAGCTGAGGTCCGAACTCCCCTCACCCCAACCCTCTCCTGCAGGGAGAGGGAGCAAGAGGGGACAACACTTCACGAGAGTAGAACTATACAGCGCCTGGTTAGGACCATGCAACCGTGACGGCTTGGACCCAACGCCGGAGATATGCTATGCTGCGCCGCGTGAGTCCACTCTCTGCCGCGCGTTCGAGCCAGTCGCCGTTGCACAAGGAGCAGGTATGCAGGCCAGCAGCTTTGACCAGTTTACTGGTACCGAAACATACATTGTATCCCCCGATTTGCGCGATACAGTCAATGTGGCCATTGCCTTGCAGCGCCCTCTCCTCGTGAAAGGGGAGCCTGGCACCGGGAAGACACTGCTGGCGCACAACATTGCCCGGGCTCTCGGTAAGCCTCTGCTGGTGTGGAACATTAAGTCAACTACGAAGGCCAAAGACGGCTTGTACGTCTACGACACGGTGCAGCGCCTCAACGATGCACGCTTTGGCGACGGTGATGTATCGGACATCAAACGCTATATCCGGCTTGGATGTCTCGGGCAGGCATTCACGGCGGACGAACAGGTGGTGCTGCTCATCGATGAGATTGACAAAGCGGACATCGAGTTTCCCAACGACCTGCTCAATGAACTCGACGAGATGAATTTTTACATCCTCGAAACCGACGAGCGCATTGTGGCCCAACAGCGGCCAATCGTCATCATCACCTCGAATGCGGAAAAAGAACTCCCCGATGCCTTCCTGCGACGTTGTGTCTTTCACTACATTGCTTTCCCAGAACGTGACTTGATGGCTGAGATCGTGCACGTGCATCACCCCAGGCTGGAGGACGATTTGCTAGGGCAGGCCCTAGAGCGTTTCTACGAGTTGCGCAAGGTGGAAGCGCTCCGTAAAAAACCGTCCACCTCGGAACTCATTGACTGGTTGCAAGCGCTTGTTGCTGGTGGGATCTCTGCAGAGCAACTGGCCACGGCATTGCCCTTTTTAGGGGTGTTGCTGAAAAAGGAAAGTGATGTCGAGGTCATGCTGAAAAAAGGGGCCGCGGATCAACGCAGATTAACGCGGATGGGTTCATGATGCGAACCATATGTCTAGGTGTGTATGAGGCTTAATGAAGTATGTTTCTTGACTTCTTCTATACTCTGCGCCGCCATAAGATTCCAGTGGCACTCACCGAATGGCGTGTCTTGATGCAAGCCCTCAGCCTGGGTTTTGCGCACTCCTCGCTGGCGCGTTTCTATACGCTGGCGCGCTCGCTCCTGGTCAAGGATGTCGGCTATTACGATGCGTACGATCTTGCTTTCAAAGAGACGTTCCATGGGATCACGACGCCGGAGGAGATCCTCGACGAGATTGTGGCGTGGCTGCAGGACCCCTACACCCTGGAGCACCTGACCCCAGAACAGCTCGCCTTGCTCCAACAGTTTGATCTGGAGGCACTACGCGAACTCTTTGCCCAGCGTCTGCGGGAGCAGAAAGAACGGCACGATCGCGGCAACCGGATGATCGGTACGGGGGGCACCTCACCCTTTGGCCATAACGGTAAGCACTCCAAGGGCATCCGCGTGGGTGGGGAAGGGGGACAGCACAGCGCCGTGCAGGTGGCGGAGGAGCGCCACTATGAAAACTACCGTCGGGATCGCACCCTGGACATTCGGCAGATACAGATGGCCCTCAAAAAACTTCGCAACTTGCAGCGTCTTGGGGCCGAGGAGGAATTAGACCTCGAAGAAACCATTGATCAGACCTGCCGGAACGGTGGTGAAATCGAACTTATTTTTTGCCCGCCGCGCAAGAACAACGCGAAAGTGCTCCTGCTCATGGACGCCGGGGGCTCGATGATGCCCTACACCACTCTAGTCGAGGGCCTCTTTTCCGCCGCCCACAAGGCAACGCATTTTAAAGATTTTCAATACTACTATTTTCACAACTGCATCTACGAGCAGCTTTACTCTGACATGCGCATGAACAAAAAAGTGTCCACGTCCTCTCTGCTGCACATTCTAGACGCGGACTACAAAGTGATTCTGGTCGGGGATGCGTACATGGCTCCCGAGGAGTTGATTGATCCCGGTGGGGCCCTGTACTATTACCACCACAACGATACGCCAGGCATGACCTGGCTGCACCGCATCCAGGAGCATTTTCGCGTCTGCATCTGGCTGAATCCTCTGCCAGCAGGCCAGTGGAATCGGACGACCATTCACCTGGTGCGGCAGGTGTTTCCGATGTACGAGTTAACCCTTGATGGGTTAGAGCGTGGGATTAAGCAGTTGGCGCGCAAGGTGGCCTAGGGCGAGAGCTATGGGACTGCATGCTGAGAACTGAGTGAGATATCCTTGGCTTTCTACTCAGTCCTCAGCCCCATGCCGGACATCAGGCATTGACTTTTTCGGGCAGTGCTGCTTCGCCGGCCGGCTTGGCGATAGGTACACCTTTTCCTGATGGGTTGGTAAACTTGTCATTCAGATCCTGGACATAACGATTGGCATCAATGAGCACATCTTTCAGGCGCTGCTGGGCACGCTTGCCCCAGCCGACAGGGCGCTTATGAAAGACGCTGTGCCAGATACTGGTGTTCTTACGAAACGCAGCGATGAAATTCTCTAAAAAGTCCTGCTCCCGTATGTCACTGGTCTCACGCCGGAGTTTCGTCATGACCGATCTGGCGGCGAATTTCCGGATTAGCAGGTGGGCATACCCCCCCACAACGATGACGGCCCCCAGAACAATCAAGGACCATATCGGGTCGCTGAGGAGAGCTGACCAGAAGGGATGCGTGAAGGAGAATCCCAACCATTCTCCAGTAGACAACGTCCAGATCAGGACACCAGCGAGAATGGCACCAAAGAAGATCCCATCACCCCAGAGGATACGACGACGCCACTGCTCCAGCATAGTCTGGAGCTTCGGAATGATCCTGGTCGTAATGTCGTGCACTGTCTGTTCCAGGATGGCCACGATGCGATATGCCCGGTCGACTTCGACTTGTTGCATGCGGGCATAAATTTCGGCTATATCCTCATCGCGTTTTGCCTCGAAGCGCGCCCGCAGCGCCTCCTCTTCGATTGGAATGGAGGCTTCTCGGTCATAGATGCGATAAAAGCGCCCGGCTGTGAGACCGGCCTGGGCCAGGGCACGTTGCCAGGAGGCGACCACGTCTTCGGGATTGTCCTCTTTGGCGGTGGCGTCGATTTGATTGAGAATGTACAGGAACTTACTCGAGTCAGGGCGTACAATGGTCTGCGCCACCAGATGCTCCAGGGTATCCTGCATGGTGCCCGATTCGGGGTGCCGGGCGTCGAAAAACACCAGCACGAGATCGGCCAGGTCGACGATGTGATTGGTGATGCGCAGCGTTGAGGTGCGCTGGGCATCGGCATCAAAGCCTGGGGAGTCAATGAGAATTTTGGCGCGCACCCCCTCGCTGGGACAGGTTTTGAGTTGCAAGTAGGCATCGACGCGTCGCCCTTCACCGGGTGCCGTCTCTTCAATGGCGCGACTGATCTGATAAAACGGGAACCGTGGGTCAGCGTCGAGCGCCAGGCCCGGTAAGACTCGGACGCCGTCTTCATTACTGAAACAGACCACGGTAAACTTGTCATCAACCGCCTGGTTGCCGGTGAGCTGCAGTCTGTAGCCCAGATAGGCATTGAGAAAGGTCGATTTGCCGGCCGAATACGTGCCCAGAATAGCGATGAGAGGCCACCACGGCACGCGCGTGGCGTATGATTCCTCTTGGTGGAAAAACCCAAGGCGGCGCGCCACACCATCCAGATCACGAAAACTCTTCACGGCGCGCAGCAAAATCGGGTTTTCCTGAGCCAAATGCGCTTCCAGGCTCGCCAGGCGCCTTTGGAGCTGAGTGGGTTGAGCCATAACATCCCTTTTGACACAAAGTCATATGCGGGGTGGTCTCTACATGGGACACCACGCGAACTGCTTTCTGATAGACTCGACTGAGGAAATACTAACAAGCTGTGGCACAAAAAACCACCGGCTTCACGCGTGTGGGGTGCGGAATGCGGCATACGGAACGACTTGGCAAGGCGGGAGCAGAGCATCTAAGACCTTCTATGCCAAGGCCTTATCAGTATTGTCCGTGCTGTGGGACCCCCTTTACACGTCAGGGGTTGCACGGGCGGGAACGCCTGGTGTGTCCAGCATGTCAGTTTATTTTCTGGCAAAATCCTGTGGTCGGAGTCGCGGTGATCGTCATGCAGGACGACTGCATTGTGCTGGCACGGCGTGCGCGGGGGGTGTATAAGGGAGCCTGGTGCATTCCCTGTGGGTACGTGGAGTATGACGAAGACGTGCGGCAAGCGGCGCAGCGGGAGTTCCAGGAAGAGACGGGGCTCCTGGTTGAGGTCGGTGAGGTCTACGCGGTGCACTCGAATTTTCACAATCCCGCCTCGCATTCGGTTGGCATCTGGTTTCGTGGCACGGTGCTCAGCGGCACCTTGCGTCCGGACGACGATGTGGACCAGGTGGCGCATATGTCTCTGCGGCACTTACCGGACAATGTGGCGTTTCCTACCGATCGTCTGGTGTTGGCGCAATTACAACGGGAATATTCTTCCTAAAAGAAAGGCACAGCCTTGGCCAAAACCATCTGGCTCATTTGGGACGGCGCATCCCACCCCCTCGTAGCGGACCTCTTGCAGCGAGGGGCTTTACCGCACCTGCAACGCGTCGTCGCACGCGGTGGTCTGGCTGCCATGGCACCACCCGGACCCAACAGTGAAACGCCACCGGGCTTGATGACCCTGTTTACGGGCTGTGAAGAGGCCGACCATGGCACACCAGGTTTCAATGCGCCTCTCCCTGTCACGTCACAGTACAGCGTGTCGGAGTCAGTGAGTGGCTTCGACGCCCGCTGGCTGCGCTGCCCTCCGGTATGGGTGGAGGCCGCCGCAGCCAGACGGACGGTGTCCCTGGTGTGTACGGCCTTTGCCCCTGATCCTCGGCAACGCGTGCCCTATCCCTGGCCATACCCTACGCCGTCCTATTGCTGTGTCATAGATGGCTATAATCATGAGGTGGCCCGGCACCAACTCGTGCGTCTGCGGGAGGGCACGGCAACCATCACCATTGCGGAGCAGAAGTACGAAGTACGCAAAAAGGACCGGGGTTATACGGTGTATAGTCCAGCTGGCGCCGCTATGCCATTAGTGCCGTTCCAGCAGCCTGACAATCTGCTGCCGCTGTGGCTTGACCGCACGGCGGGTATCGGGGCGTATCTCGCCTGGTTGCGTGCACCGGGTCCCCCAGAGACCGATTGGCTGTGGTGCTCTGCAGTACATCAGTTTGCCTCTCAGCCACGCCAGAGCTGGCCCCATGAACTGGGCCCATTTCTCGGAGCGGGCATTGGCTGGTTTTTCAGTCGCGGGATCTTAGGAAAAGGTCCGCGCCTCACACTCGCTACCCTCCAGGTACTGACGTGTGGCGTGGCTCGCTTCTTCGGAGAGATGGCGGTCCAAGCCCTGGCGCGTCATCCTGCCGATCTCATGCTGTTTTACCAACCGGCCATCGATGAAATCTCGCATCAAATGCTGCGTGACGCGCTAGCTGACTGGCCGTACGGTGCGGCGGCCCGGGCGATGCTCGCGGTACATCAAGAAGTCGATCACCAACTCGGACGCCTCCTCGATGGGCTCGAGGACGACGACACGTTGCTGATCTCCTCCGATCACGGGCATGAGCCGATTCACTGTTCCATACGGCCCAACGTTTTACTGCGCCAGGCTGGGTTGCTGACCACCAAAGGCGACAAGATTGACCTGGAACGCACCCATGCCGTCTTTCACAGTAGCGGCTGGGTGCTCATCAACACGACAGATCGGGCTGGTGGTATCGTACCACGTGGGGCATACGAGGCGACACTCCAGGAGGTCGAACAGTGTCTCGATGCCGCCATGGATCGGACGACCGGCAAACCGCTTAGTCTCCAGCATAGCCGCTGCCTCTGGCAAGGTGACGCGCCTCCGCCGGGCGATCTGTTTATATGGGCCCCCCCCCATATGGAACTACGTCCTTACCTATTTGGTCCAGTCTGCACCCCCCCTGAAATCGGCGGCAATCATCAGACCTCCCTGCATGATTCGCCCTATCTCCAGGCCATCCTGGCCGGTTGTGGCCCAGGTTGGCACGGGACAACACTGCCCACGCGGAATAGTGGTGTCGCGGCGCTCATTCGGCAGGCGTTACGTCTCCCGACAACAGTGGCACCTGGCATCTAAGGGAAAGGCATCTCGGGGTATTAGAGGACTATCCTATGGAGGCAGTATACGACCAGGTTGGCCACAGCTATGTGGCGACACGTCAGCCAGATCCACGGATTGCTGCGGCTATCCGGGCGGCACTGGGCGAGGTGCACACAGTGCTCAACGTGGGCGCTGGCACAGGCTCCTATGAGCCTACCGACCTCCAGGTGGTGGCGGTGGAGCCATCGCTCGCCATGATTCACCAGCGGCCGGCTGGCACAGCGCCCGTGATCCAGGCAGTTGCTGAACACCTGCCGTGGCCAGATACAGCGTTTGACGCGACATTGGCTATCCTCACAGTGCACCACTGGAGCGATCGAGCCGCGGGGCTCGCCGAGTTGCGTCGTGTCGCACGGCACCGTATCGTCCTGCTCACGTGGGACCCGGCGTATCGCGATGCCTTCTGGCTGACAACCCGATACGTGCCCGAGGTCGTTGCCTTTGATGTGCCGCGCTTTCCATCCATGACCGAGCTGGCGTGTTGTCTGGGGCGCATCGAAGCGCAACCGCTCCGCATCCCGCACGACTGTCAGGATGGCTTTCTGGGCGCCTTTTGGCGACGCCCTGAGGCGTATCTCGACCCTAACGTGCGTCGCGCCATGTCAGGTTTTGCGCAACTCCCTCCCGAGGTCGTCCATGCTGGTCTAGCACGTCTCGCCGCAGACTTGCGCTCAGGGCAATGGGATGCCCAGTTTGGCTGGGTGCGCGATCAGACCAGCTTTGATCTCGGCTATCGGCTGATCATTGCACCGGGTTCAATACACTATGATCTACTGTGAAAGGAGAAAGTGTGAAAGCGATTCGTATCCATACGTTTGGTGAGCCAGAAGTCATGCAGCTTGAAGAGATCCCAGACCCCCAGCCTGGCCCTGGCCAGGTCGTGGTGCGTGTCCAGGCCGTGGGGGTCAATCCCGTCGAAACCTATATTCGCTCAGGGGTTTACCCCAAACCACCCACGCCCTACACGCCGGGGAATGATGGCGCTGGGGTCATTGCTGCCATTGGCCCAGACGTCAAGGGCGTTGCTGTGGGTGATCGGGTCTACCTTGCCGGCTCCAGCAGTGGGACCTATGCCGAACTCGCAGTGTGCTCGGCGCAACGCGTGCATCCACTCCCACCCCAGGCCTCATTCGCTCAAGGGGCCGCCATCAACGTGCCGTATGGCACGGCGTATCACGCCCTGTTCCAACGGGCACGTGGGGTTGCCGGCGAGAGTGTGCTAGTGCACGGTGCGAGTGGTGGTGTGGGGAGTGCGGCAGTGCAACTTGCCCGGGCTGCTGGCATGACGGTCATCGGCACGGCAGGGACAGAACGCGGCAAACAAATGGTGCTCGAACAGGGGGCCCATCACGTGCTGGACCACACGGCTCCGGGGTATCTGGAGCAAGTCATGAGCCTCACCGAGGGGCGTGGTGTGGACGTCATTCTGGAGATGCTGGCCAATGTCAATCTCAGCAACGACTTGAATGTGTTGGCCCGCGGTGGTCGGGTCGCCACTATTGGCAACCGCGGCCCTGGCAATCAGGGGACAGCAACCATTAACCCGCGCGCGATTATGAGTCGCGACGCCGCGATTCTGGGCATCGCCTTGGCGAATGCTTCCGAGCGCGAGCTCGTCGGTATGCATGCCGCCCTCGTCGCCGGGCTCGCCACGGGCGCCCTGCGGCCGGTTATCGGCCAGGAATTCCCGCTGGCAGACGCGGCCAAGGCACACCACGCGGTCATCGAAGCGCGCGCCTATGGTAAGATCGTGTTGATTCCGTGACGCGTAAGTCTGTTGACTCGCCCCGCCAAACTGGCGGGGCAATTGCGGTGCGCAGCACCCCCCGCTGTTAGGCCTCATGCCAGCAGGCGGCCAGGTAGTCGCGTCCTACCAGCTTATCTTCGAGTGAGCCAAAGGCCATCATATAATGGTCTTGGTAACCAGCCACCTCCAGGCGTTGCAACAGGGCGGCAAAGTCAATATTCCCCTCCCCAGGGTTGAGGTGCACCTCTCTGTCGCCCAGGTTGTCAGCTAGACGGACCTCACCAATGCGTGTGATGCCGAAAGCGTCGAGGAATCCGTCAATACCTTCAGGCACAAGATGGGCGTGATTCACAGTAAACACCCAGCCAAAATGGGCTGAAGCAATGGCATCGAAGTAGTAGCGGCACTCCTCAACGGTATGGCCCAGGTAGTGCACCTCAGCGGCGGCCGGCTCAAGATTGAGATTTTCGAGCAGGAGGCGTGGTCCCACCTGTTCGGCATAGGCAACCGCACGCTGCAGGTGCTCGAGAGCGGCAGCCTGACGCGCTTCGACATTAGCACTGAAGTGGAAGCCAGCGTGTACTACCAGCCATGCGCATCCCAGCCGTTGGGCGACATCAATGTTCGCCCGCAGGTACGCGTCCACTGCCTCGCTGACGTAGGGTGAAAACTCGGCCACATTGACGCCCGAGAGCGTATGCAGTCCAAGATGAATGTTCGCACGCTCACAGTGCTGCCGTATTGCTCGTACACGTGCCTCATCCCAGGCATCGAGAGCGTTCGGCGGCCGGTCCGCGTTAAAATCGACATAATAGACATTATCGTGAATAAGAATTTGAAGTTTCTGCGTGTCTACACTCAACTCGCAAATTGTGCAACCCACAGGCGATTTCCATAACCAGATCCTCATACATGTCTTTAGTATTGCGAAA
>Ga0137368_10007072_pt1 | contig 11697 bp, 10 predicted proteins | sample SagtaG_13_FD_104917 | JGI IMG/M metagenome (GOLD analysis project Ga0137368, IMG submission 104917) | Vadose zone soil microbial communities from Sagehorn Ranch, Mendocino, California, USA - Sage1_L_100_16 metaG | ecosystem: Environmental > Terrestrial > Soil > Vadose zone | place: USA...
ACCGGGCCGCGCAGCACCGCGCCGTCGGCGATCTCGGCGTTGTCGGCGACGTACTGGTTGCGGCGCCGCTCGGTGGCGTTGATCGGCAGGTGCAGGCGCCCCTCCAGCAGGTCGGCCTGGGCCTGCAGGTAGGCGATCGGGGTGCCGAGGTCGCGCCAGTAGCCGTGCAGCTCGTAGCCGTACACCGGCGCGCCCGACGCCAGCAGCCTGGGGAACAGGTCGCGCTCGAAGGAGGAGGGGCGGCCGGGCGGCACGTGGTCGAGCACCGACGGCTCCAGCACGTACACGCCGGCGTTGATCAGGTCGGTGACCCAGCGGTCCTCGTCCGCGCCTGGCTTCTCGAGGAACGCCGCCACGCGGCCGTCGCCGTCGACCGGGACCAGGCCGAAGGCACTCGGGTCGGGCACGCGCACCAGCGCGAGCGTGGCGGACGCCTTGCGCTCGGCGTGCCGCTCCACCAGCCGCTGGAAGTCCAGGTCGACCAGGATGTCGCCGTTCAGCACCAGGAAGGTCGAGCCGAGCAGGTGCGACAGGCGCTTGACCGCGCCCGAGGTGCCCATCGGGGTGTCCTCGGACGACAGCGTCACCTCCACCCCGGCCTTGCGGGCCGCCGGCAGCAGCTCGTCGAACGCCTCCGGCAGGTACATGGTCGACAGGATCACCTCGGTGAACCCGGCGGCGGCGAGCTGGCGCAGGTTGTGCAGCAGGAACGGCTCGTTGGCGAAGGGGATCAGCGGCTTCGGCCGGGTCGAGGTGAGCGGGCGTAGGCGGGTGCCGAAGCCCCCGGCGAGGATGACGGCTTGCACTGGTCGGTCTCCTTTACAGAAACGGTCGGTTGGCCGCCGCCGCTTGTGCGCCGGCTTCCCTCGTCGCTCCTTCGTCGCTCCTCAGTCCAGCCGGCGCGCGGCGGCGGCCAACCTCCCTAAGGCCCCGGCCGTGCCCGGTTCGCCGCTCTCGCGGGCGTCAGGCGCAGTCTACGGCGCCCGGGCGCCGCGGCGCGCCCCTGCCGCGACCGCCTTGCGGTAGGCGGTGGCGGTGAGGTCGGCGCAGCGCTCCCAGGTGAAGGCGGCGGCCCTGGCGCGGCCCCGGCGCGCCTGGTCGGCCCAGGCGGCCTGGTCGCCGAGGAGCTCGAGCACGGCGGCGGCGAGCTGCTCCGGGTCGCCAGGCGGGACCAGCAGGGCGGCGTCCCCTGCGACCTCGGGCAGCGACCCCCCGGTGGTGGTCACAACCGGGGTGCCGCAGGCCATGGCCTCGAGCACGGGCAGGCCGAAGCCCTCGTAGCGGCTCGGGTAGACGAGCAGGTCGGCGCCGCTGAGCAGGGCCGCCTTGTCCTGTTCGGGAACGTAGCCGGTCAGGCGGATGCGCTCGGCGGCGCCGCTGGCCGCGACCGCCTCGGCCAGCTCGTCGGAGCCCCAGCCGGCCAGGCCGGCCAGCACCAGGGTGTGGGGCAGCGCGGCGGCGAGGGTGGCGAACGCCCGCACCAGCGTGGGCAGGTCCTTGCGGGGCTCGAGGGTGCCGAGCCCTAGCAGGTAGGGGCCGTCCAGGCCGATGCGCGCGCGCAGCAGGGCCACCTCCTCGTCGGAGGCGGGGACCAGGTCGGTGCCGAGCGGGGTGACGTCCACCCGCTCGGCGGCGACGCCGAGGTGCTCGGCCAGGTCGCGGGCGGTGGTGGCCGAGACGCACAGGACCCGGTCGGCCGTGGCGACGGCGCGGCGCAGCGCCCAGCCGAAGTAGCGGACCTTGGCCGCCTCGTGCCATTCCGGGTGGGTCACCAGGGTGAGGTCGTGCACGGTGACCACGGTCGGCAGGCCCGCACGCAGCGGCAGCTCGTAGTGCAGGCCATGGAGCACCTGGACGCCGCTGCGGCGGGCAGCCCCACCGGCGGCGAGCTGCGTCCAGCCGATGCGCATGGGTCGACCCAGCCCGGCGGCTCGCACCGCGCGCAGGCGCAGCCCGGGGGCGGCGAGGGCGGCGAACGACCCGATCGCGGCGAAGACCTCCAGGTCGAGGTCGTCGCGCCGGGCGAACCGCGCGAGCAGCTTGGCCGCGTACACCCCGGCGCCGGTCAGCCGCGGCGGGATCGCGGTGGCGTCCACCGCCACCCGCAGGGGCGCGCTCATGCCAGCGCCTCCAGGTAGGCGGCCCAGGTCGCAGTGGCCGTTGCCGGCCAGGTGAAGCGGGCCGCCCGCCGCGGCCCGGCGGCGGCGAGCCGGGCACGTAGCTCCCGGTCGCCGACCAGGCGCACCAGCCCGGCGGCGATGGCGTCCTGGTCGGACGGGTCGACCAGCAACGCGGCCTCCCCGGCGACCTCGGGCAGGCTGGAGCGGTCGCCGGCCAGCACCGGGGTGCCGTGGGCCATGGCCTCGACAATCGGCAGGCCGAAGCCCTCGTAGAGGCTGGGGTAGGCGAGGCCGTCGGCGGCGGCGTAGAGGCCGTGCAGGACGGCGTCGCTGACCGGGCCGGCGAGGCCGACCCGGGCCGTCGGGCGCAGCGCCGGTCCCCAGCCGACCGGGCCGGCCACCACCAGCTGGTGGTCGGGCAGCTCCCCGGCCACGGCCGCGAACGCGGCCAGCAGCCGCCGCAGGTTCTTGCGCGGCTCCAGGGTCCCGACGGCGAGCAGGAACGGCCCGCGCACGCCGAGCTCGTCGAGCAGGCGCCGGGCGGGCGCCGGGTCGAGCGCCGGCAGCTCGACGCCGAGCGGGACCACCGCCACCCTGGCCGGCTCCAGCCCGTAGAGGTCGGCGAGGTCGCCGGCGGTGGCCGCCGACGGCACCAGGACGCGAGCCGCCTCGGCGACGACGATGCGGGTGGCGCGCTCGTGGAAGCGGCGGCCGGCGGCCGGGTAGGTCTCGGGGTGGTGGTGGAAGCCGAGGTCGTGGACGGTGGCGACCAGGGCGCGGCCGGGCGCCGGCGGCACCGCCGCGCTGGTCGCGTGGACCAGGTCGAGCGTGGCCAGCAGGCGGCCGGGCAGGCGCGGGCGGCGCAGGCGCACCCAGGCGCGGGTCGCCACCCGGCCGGGCAGGGCCAGGGCGGTGGTCGCCGCCGGGTCGAGCCCGGCGCCGGCGAGCCGCTCGGCCGGGTGCCTGCCGGTGATCCAGCGCACGCTGCCGCCGCCGTCGCCCGCCACCGCGGGGAGGTGGCGGGCGAGGGCGCCCACGTAGCGGCCGATCCCGCCGGGCACGGGCCCGAAGAGCTGCTCGGCGACCACCCCCGCACGCGGCCAGGGACCGGACGAGGAGTGCCCTGTCGCGGCCGGGCGGCCAGCAGGACCCGGGGCGCCGGCACCTGGCGCGCTCATGTCAGGGCGCGGCGGTAGGCGGCCATGGTCGCGCGGGCGCACCCCTCCCAGGTGAAGCCGGCCGCGTGGCGGCGCCTGGCCGCGCGGCCGCCGGCGCCGCCGTCGTCCTTCAGCACGGCGGCGAGCGCCCCGGCGAGCGCGGCGTGGTCGCCGACGGGTACGAAGTCGGCTTGGTCGCCGAGGACCTCCCGCAGCGCCGGCAGGTCGGAGGCGACCACCGGGGTGCCGCAGGCGAGCGCCTGCAGGGGCGGCAGGCCGAAGCCCTCGTAGCGGGAGGAGAAGACCAGCGCCGAGGCGCCGGCCAGCAGCCGCATCAGGTCGCCCTCTGGCAGGTAGCCGGGCATGTGCACGGCCCCTTCGGGCAGGCCGCCGAGGTCGAGGTCCTCGCCCCAGCCGGGCGGGCCGGCCAGCACCAGCGGCGGCGCGTCCGGCGTGCCCGCGAGCAGCTCGCGGTAGGCGTCGAGCAGCACCCCGAGGCCCTTGCGCGGCTCGCGGCTGCCCACGAACAGCAGATAGTGCCGTGGCAGCGCGTGGGCGTCGAGCCACGACCGCTCCGGCGGGCGCGCCTGGGACCAGGCAGCGCCGACGCCGAGCGGGGTGACCACCACCCGCTCGGGGGCGATCCGGTAGGCCTCCACCACCTCGGCGGCCACCGCCGCGGTGGGCGTGCAGACCGTCGCCCCCCGCGCCAGCCCGCGCGGCACCAGCGTGGTGTAGCGCGTCGTCGCGGCCGTGACCATGGACGGGAAACGGAGGTAGGTGAGGTCGTGGACGGTGAGCACCCCGGCGGCACGGCGGCTTGGCGGCAGCACGAAGTTGGTCGCGTGGAACACGTCGACCCGCCCGGACAGCCACTCGACGGGGGGCAGCGGGACGCGCGCCCAGGCCGCCCGCAGCACGCGGGCGGGCACGCGGCGGCGGCCGCAGCGCACCCGCGGCCCGGCCGGGGCGGCGCCGGGCAGGTCCCTGGTGCCACGCCAGGTGAACGGCACCAGCACCAGCTCGTCGGGCTCGTCGAGCTGAGTGAAGCCCTCGACCAGCCCGTGCACGTACTGCCCGACGCCAGTGCGGACGCCGAGCAGCGGGGTGGCGTCGAGCGCGACCTTCATGGACCGGGCCGGGGCACCAGCCAGCGCTCGAGCTGCCCGCGGTCGACGCGGGCTCGCCGCGCCAGGTCGCGCCGGCGGGCCAGCATGGCGGGGAGCAGGCGGAGGTAGGAGGCGCACACCCGCAGGCGCAGCAGGGTCGGCCGCAGCGGCGGGCGGCGACGGGTGTGGCGCGCCCTTGCCGCCTCCCGCAGGGCGAGCGAGGCGGTCGTCAGCGGGTAGCGCAGCACCTCGCGCACGGCGAGCCGGGGGCTGGCGTTCTTGGTCAGCATCAGCAGCCGGTTGCGGTCCACGTGGAAGGTGAACAGCGGCGACCACTCCTTGGAGGAGGCGGAGTGGATGTGGCGCACCACCGCGGCCGGCTGGTAGCTGATCGACCAGCCGAGCGCGCGCAGCCTCCAGGCCAGGTCGGTGTCCTCGTAGTAGAGGAAGAAGTCGTCGTCGAAGAAGCCCGCCTCGCGCAGCGCCTCGCTGCGGAAGCACACCGCCGCGCCGCAGAAGGTGAACACCTCCTCGGCGCGCTCGTACTGGCCCATGTCGGGCTCCTGGTAGGCGCGGTCAGCCCCGTAGCCGTCGGCGAACACCTTGCTGCCGGCGTTGTTGAGCACGTCGACCAGGGGCACGCCGGCGGGCAGGACGACCTCGGCGGCCGCCACCTCGGGCGCGGCCTTGACGGTCGCGCCACCGCCCTCCCAGCTGACCTCGACCGGCTTGGCGGCCTCGGCGGCCAGGCGCAGGCCGAGCTGGAGCTGGGTCGCTGCAGCGCGCCAGCCCGGCCCGGAGACCGGCCCGCCGTGCAGGTCGACAGGGACCAGCATGGTGCCGCTAGGGCGCACCCAGCGGAAGCGGCCCTCGCCCTCCCCCTCCGGGCCGTAGGCGAGCTGCTCCCAGAGCACGTACTCGGTGACGTCCTGGCCGTCGACGGTGACCCGGTAGACGCGCGCGCCGAGCTCGCGCGGGTCGAGCCCGCCAGGGACGAAGCCGGGCATCGAGAGCCGCAGGGCCACGAAGCGCGGCAGGAAGACCACCTTGGCGGTGGCCGCGGCGAGCCGCTCCCCGCCTGGAGACGAGAACGGCTCCAGCAGGCGGGCGAGCCAGTCGGGAGCGGGCCGGGCGTCGTTGTTGAGCAGGGCGACGAAGGGGGTCTCGACCTGGCGCAGGGCCACGTTGTTGCCGCCGGCGAAGCCGTCGTTGCGCGGGTTGGCCAGGACCTTCACCCAGGGGTAGTCGCGCGCCAGCAGCTCGCGCGAGCCGTCGCCGGAGGCGTTGTCGACCACCCACACCGCCATCTGGCCGTCGGGCAGGTCCTGCGCGGCCAGCGCGTCGAGGCAGTCCGGCAGCAGGTGGGCCCCGTTCCAGTTGACGATCACCACCGTGACCAGCGGCGTGGCCGCACCGTCGGTGGCCTCGGTCACGACCGTTCCTCGGACTCGCCGAGCAACTCGGCCTCGAAGTCGACCAGCTGGAAGCCGTGGGTGGCCGGGCCGTAGACCCGGATGCGCTCGGAGAAGCGCCGGGCGTCGAGCACCTCCTTGGCGCCGGCACGGATCAGGGCGACCGAGAGCGAGAACAGCCCCTGAAGGTAGGGGAAGGCGGGCAGGAAGAAGCGCACGGTGTGGGCCTCGCCACCGGCGGGCACGACCCCGGGGGCCTCCATCAGGAACATGGGGTAGTCGGCCGGGCCGGTCACCACCAGGCGCACGTCGGCCGCTGGCGCTTCGTCCCTGCCCCTGACACTTATGTCGATTGCCAGCTTGTCGCCCACGTCGAAGTCGAGCTGCTCGGCACCGGTGGCGGGGTTGACCACGCGCGCGTCGACGATCTCCAGCAGGCCGTCGCTGCCGAGCCCGGCGGCCGGGTCCTCCGAGGTGCCGAGGAAGGCGCGCAGCTTGGAGACGGCGTCGGCCGGCTCGCCGTCGAACAGCATGCGCCCCTGGTTGAGCACCACCGCCCGGTCGCAGACCTGGCTGACCTGGTCGAGGCCGTGGGTGACGAACAGGATGGTGCGCCCCTGGGCCTGGAACTCCGCCACCTTGGCGAGGCACTTGGCCGCGAAGGCCTCGTCGCCGACCGCCAGCACCTCGTCGACCAGGAGCACGTCGGGGTCGACGTGCGCGGCGACGGCGAAGCCGAGGCGCACGTACATGCCCGAGGAGTAGTGCTTGACCTGGTTGTCGATGAACGGCTCCAGCTCGGCGAAGTCGACGATGCTGTCGAACTGCCGGTCGATGTCCCGCCGGCTGAGCCCGAGGATGGAGGCGTTCAGGTAGACGTTCTCACGGCCGGTCAGCTCCCCGCTGAAGCCGGCGCCGAGCTCGAGCAGCGAGGCGATGCGCCCGCGGACCTCGACCGTCCCCGTGTTTGGGGCGAGGATGCCGGCCAGCACCTTCAGCAGGGTGGACTTGCCTGAGCCGTTGGGGCCGATCAGGCCGACGGTCTCGCCGTGGCCGACCTCCAGCTTCACGTCGCGCAGCGCCCAGAAGTCCTCCGACGAGGACGTCCGCGCCAGCAGCAGGCGCTCCTTGAGGCTGGTCGCCCGCTTGTGGTGGAGCTGGAAGCGCTTGCCGACCCCTACGGCCGTGATCGCCGCCGCGCCCACCTAGAGCTCCTCCGCGAAGTCGGCCTCCAGCCGCCGGAAGGTGACCAGCCCGACGGCGATGAGCACCAGCGAGACGGCCCCGGCGACGCCGAGCCACCTGAGGTAGAACGCGTAGCCGCCGGCGGCGAGGACGTGCACCGGCGGCCCGGTCTTCACCGGCCGCCACTCGTACCGGTAGACGGCCCGCTGCATGGACGCCACCACGGTGGTCATTGGGTTGGCCATGAAGATCCAGAACAGCCCCCGCAGCTTGTCGCGGACCAGCGCGAGGGGGTAGACGATCGGGGTGAGCCAGAACCAGGCGAGCAGGGCGACCTCCAGCAGGTGCTCGACGTCGCGGAAACGGACGTTGAGGCTGGAGGCGAGCAGGCTCATGCCGACGGTGAAGGCCACCGCCACCGCCAGAGCGGGCAGCAGCAGCCAGAGCTGCGGGCCGAAGGCGCTGCGGTAGATCACCAGCAGGACGGCGAACAGCACCCCGAGCTGCAGCACGAAGTGCACCGCGGCGAAGCCGACCGACGCCAGCGGCAGCACGATGCGCGGGAAGCGGACCTTCTTGACCAGGTTGGCGCTGCCGGTGACCGCGCCGGTGGCGCCCATGGTGCCGGTCGCGAAGAAGTTCCAGACCAGCAGGCCGGACATCAGGTAGACGCCGAACTTCGGGATCCCGCCCCTCAGGAACCCACCGAACACGATCGAGAACACCGCCAGGTACAGCAGCGGGTTGACCAGCGACCAGGCGAAGCCGAGGGCCGAGTTCTTGTACTTGACCTTGAGGTCCTTGCGCACCAGGTTCGCCAGCAGCTCCCAGCGGACCCGGGTCTGGGCAAGGGCGCGGGCGTCGGCCGCACTCGCCATTGCGTGCCTCTCCTCGCTCGCCAGAGGCGAGCAGCGTGACCATCGGGAACGAAATCCGCAACCAAACGTCCCGGCCCGACAGGCCCGGGACGTGGGGAGTATACCGGCGCGCACCATGCGAACGGCGCACGTGGCGACTGTGCCACAATTCGCGCTGTCATGAGCGACAGGCACACGGCCGTGGAGCGCCAGGAGCCGACGGTCGCGGAGCAACCGGCACCGCTCGCGCACTCCCCCACCGGGCCTCTCGGCGCGTGGCGTCGGCTGGCCCGTGGCCGCGCGGTCGACCTCGCGCTGGTCGCAGCCCTGCTCGTCGTCGCGACGCTGAGCCGGCGGCTCGGCTACCTGTTCTCGCACTCGTTCTGGCTGGACGAGGGCTGGGTCGCCGACTCGGTCCGCGCCCCGCTCCAGCAGCTGCGGCTGCTCACCTCGTCGACGCCGATCGGCTGGACGCTGCTGCTGAGGCTGGTCCCGCCGGTCGGCCCGCCCGAGCGCCTGCGGCTGCTGCCGATCGCCTTCGCCGTGGCCGCGGTGGTGCCCGCCTACCTGCTCGGCCGGCGTCTGGGACGGGTGCAGGCGGTCGCCGCCGGCCTGGCCGCCGCCGTCGCGCCGAGCGCGCTGGCCAACGACGACCTGAAGCAGTACACGGCGGACGTGCTGGTGACCCTGCTGCTGCTGTCCCTGGCCGCCTGGGTCGAGTCGGGCTGGAGGCTCGATCCATCCGGGGCTACCGCTTCGCTGCACGAGCCCCGGAGCCCCGATCCATCCGGGGCTACCGCTTCGCTCCATGAGCCCCGGACCCGGCGGCTGGCGGTCCTGTGCGCCGTCTGCGTGCCGGCGGTGCTGGTCAGCCACGTGACCGTGTTCGTGTCGGCGGCGGTGCTCGGGGCGCTCACGCTCCGCTGCCTGGCCGAGCGGCGCTGGCGGCGGCTGCGCTGGGTGGCCGGGCTCGGGCTCGCCGTTGCGCTGGTGGAGGGCGTCGTCTACCTGGCCTTCGGATCGGTCGGCGACAACGCGGGGATGCAGCGCTACTGGGCGCCGTTCTTCGTCCCCCTGTCATCGGGGCCGCGCCGGGCTGTCGCCTTCGTCGCCTCCCACCTCGCCGCGGCGCTCGGCCGTGCCGGGTTCGGGCCCTGGGCGCTCGCCGCGCTCCTGGCCCTCGTCGGCCTTGCCGCGCTCTGGCGCGGACGCCTGCCCGCGACCGCGCTGGCCGTGCCGCTGCTCCTGGCCGAGCTGGTGGTGGCGGGCACGGCGCACCGCTACCCGTTCCTCGACGAGCGCACCAGCCTGTTCTTCACCGTGCTGGTCACCGTCTGCGGCGGGCTCGGGGTGGGCGCGCTGCTGGCGCTGGCGCTGCGGCGGCCGCTGACGGTCCCGCTCGGCCTGGCCGCCGCTGGCCTGGCCGCCGCCCTGCTGCTGCCGGCCAGCCGCGCGGCGGTGCGCACCCCGATGCCCGGCAGCAGCCTGCGGCAGCAGGTCGCCTTCGTGCTCGCCAAGCGGCAGCCTGGTGACGTGGTGGTGGTCGGCCGCGGCGCCTCCTTCGCGTTCGCCTACTACTGGCCGCAGCGGCCCACCTTCGTGCGCACCCACACCGGTTCGGCGGTGCTGTTCCAGGTGGAGTACCCGGACCGGCCCGAGCTGGTGGTCACCCACGTGCGCGGCCAGGGCGACGCCGACGCGGCCATCCGCCAGGCAACGGCTCGAAGCCGCTCGGGCCGGGTGTGGCTGGTGCTCGCCGAGGCCGGCGACGGCGGACCCATCTGGCCGACGGCCGCCCCCGGCGCCCACCGCGCCGACGGCACCCGGCTGCCGCTGCTCCTGGAGGTCCCGCGGCACTGACCGGCCGGCCCTTGACATGTCGCTGGCACCCTCTATGCTCAACCTCACGGTTGATCAACTAAGCGGTTGATAAACCAGGAGGTGAACAGCGCCGTGGCAGTCGACCAGCTCAGCAGCACCTTCGCCGCCCTCGCCGACCCGACACGCCGTGCGATCCTCGCACGGCTCGCCGACGGCGAGGCCACGGTCAACCAGCTCGCCGAACCCTTCACCATGAGCCTCCAGGCGATCTCCAAGCACCTCAAGGTGCTCGAGCACGCCGGGCTGATCACGCGAGGACGCACGGCGCAGGCGCGGCCCTCGCGGCTGCACGGGGCACCGCTGAAGGACGCCGCCGACTGGCTCGAGGGCTACCGGCGCCTCTGGGAGGAGAGCTTCGACCGCCTCGATGAGCACCTGAAACGGCAGCCGCACTTCCCAGCCCTTCAGCGTGAGCGGCCGGCGCCGCCTGGTGGCGCGGGCCTGCCGACGTGACCCGCAATGCCAAGGCAGGTCGCCCGGCAGGCTCGCGCCGAAGTGCGGCTGCCGTTTCACGAGACATCCAGCGGAAGGGACCGGGCCATGCCTGAGTGGACGCCAGACGGCAGCGACCCCGAGACCCAGGGGATCACCATCACCCGTGTCTTCGACGCGCCGCGAGAGCTGGTGTTCAAGGCCTGGACCGAGCCCGAGCGCTTCGCACGCTGGTTCGGTCCCAGTGACGCGGAGGTGCCGCCCTCGACGGTCTCGATGGACGTGCGGCCGGGTGGCGCCTGGCGGGCGACCATGTTCGCCGGCCCCGGCCGCCACGAGATCCGCTGGAAGGGCGTCTACCGCGAGGTGGTGGCCCCCGGCCGGCTGGTCTTCACCATCTCCGACCAGCCCTCCGGGGAGCACGAGGTGGTGACCGTGATCCTCACCGACCTCGGCGACGACAAGACCGAGATGCGGTTCCACCAGGTCGGCGGGCACCTTCCGCCCGAGGAGTACCCACGCGCCAAGCACGGCTGGTCGGTCTTCTTCGAGCGCATGGCCGAGCTGCTCGCCGAGGCCTGACGGGACGCCAGCCCCATCCGGGACGACCACACAGGAGGTCAGCATGAGCAAGCTCGTCGTATCGCAGTTCGTGACGGTGGACGGCGTGATGGACGACCCCGGCGGATCCGAAGCCTCCGAGTCCGGGGGTTGGGCCTTCCAGTTCGACCGCGGACCCGAAGGCGACCAGTTCAAGCTCGACGAGGTGACGAGGGCCGACGCACTGCTCCTGGGACGGGTGACCTACCAGGGCTTCGCGCAGGCCTGGCCTGGGAGGAGCGACGAGGCCGGCTTCGCTGACAAGTTCAACAGCATGCCCAAGTACGTCTTCTCGACCACCCTGGAGCAGGCCGAGTGGAACAACTCGACGCTGCTCAGGGGCGACGTCGCCGGCGAGGTCTCGAAGCTCAAGCAGCAGCCCGGCGGGGACATCCTGGTCAACGGCAGCCGCACGCTCGTCCACACGCTGATGGAGCACGACCTGGTCGACGAGTACCGGCTGATGGTCTTCCCGATCGTCATCGGCGCCGGAAAGCGCCTGTTCGAGGACGGCAGCAAGAAGACCCCCCTGCGCCTCACCGAGGCAAAGCCGGTCGGTCCGGACGGCGTCATCGTGCTCACCTACGAGCCGGCGCGAAGCTAGCCGCCAACCTTCCAGATCTCGACCTTGGCGGCGACGCCGACGTCGTGGCTCGGCCGGGTGGTGTCGGACTCCTGCCAGAACGGCATCAGGACGCGGAACCCGTCCACCCGGCGCAGGCCGGCGGTGCGCAGCTCCGGTGGCAGGCCGAGCGCGCCGGTGACCAGGAACACCGGCTGGCCGGGGAAGGCGCGCTGGATCCGCTCCAGGTCGGCGCGGGTGCCGCCGGGCGGCAGGATCACCGAGAGCTGGTCGCGCTGCAGCCACACCGGGGCGGCGAACAGCGGCATGGTGTCGTAGTAGGTGCGGCGCGGGCCCCACACGAACACGCCCTGGCGGCCGC
>Ga0137368_10007073_pt1 | contig 11697 bp, 8 predicted proteins | sample SagtaG_13_FD_104917 | JGI IMG/M metagenome (GOLD analysis project Ga0137368, IMG submission 104917) | Vadose zone soil microbial communities from Sagehorn Ranch, Mendocino, California, USA - Sage1_L_100_16 metaG | ecosystem: Environmental > Terrestrial > Soil > Vadose zone | place: USA...
ATCCACCGGGCCTGGAACGCCCGCTACGTCTGGCCGCGGTTCGTCGTCGGGCTGCCGAGGGACTTCTTCGCCGCCGTGCGGGCGGACGCCGTCAAGCGCGGCACGGTGATCACCCCGCAGACGCGGGATATGAACCCGGTCTACACCGGCAAGGACGTCTCCTACATCGACACCAAGCAGGCGCAGCGGGCGGCCGAGGTGGCCGTGCTCGACGGCGAGCGGCTGGCGACCCTCGCCTGGCTGCTGGGCGCGCGCTTCCCCGCGGAGGCGCTGGACAAGGCATGGCGGCAGCTGCTGTTCAACTCGCACCACGACGCCATCACCGGCACCGAGTCCGACCAGGTCTACCTCGACCTGCTCGGCGGCTGGCGGGAGGCGTACGAGCTGGGCGACGCCGTCCGCGGCGCGGCGATCGACCACCTGGGCGGGCGCATCGACACGGCCGCCGCCGGGCGGGGCCGGCCGGTGCTCGCGGTGAACACGCTGTCATGGCCCCGCGACGGGCTCGCGCGCGTGCGGCTCGCCCTCCAGGAAGGCGAGGCGCCCGGCATCGAGCTGCGCGACGACCGGGAGGAGGTGGTCCCTGCGCTGGCTGAGGGCGTGCGCCGCCACGCCGACGGATCCCTCGCCGAGGTCACGCTCACCTTCCTGGCCGGATCGGTCCCCGCGCTCGGCTATCGCACCTACCGTGCCGCGCCCGCGGGCACCATGCCGGGCGGCTGGGCGGAGGCGCCGGCGGAGACCGCGATCGAGAACCAGGCGTTCCGCGTCGAGGCCGCCCCGCGGCGGGGCGGCGCGCTCACCCGGATCCTCGACAAGCGCGCGGGCAAGGAGCTGCTGCGGCCCGGCGCCGCCGGCAACGAGCTGGTGCGCTACGACGAGTACGAGGCGCATCCGACCTGGGCGGAGGGTCCGTGGCACCTGCTGCCCAAGGGTCCTGGCCGTGGCTCGGCAGGCCTGCCGGCCGAGGTCAGGGTCGAGCGCTGCCCGATCGGCAGGCGACTGGTGTCGAGCTGGGCGCTCGACGAGCTGCGCGTCAGCCAGGAAGTGCTGCTCTGGGACGGCGTGGAGCGCGTCGACTTCCGCGCGCACGTCGACGGCTCCGTCGGCCACGACCGGCTGCTGCGCGTGCGGTTCCCGCTCGACGTCGCCGGCGCCCGGCCGCTCTACGAGGTGGGCAACGCGGTCGTGGGGCGACCGTTCGGATTCCCGAACGAGGACAGCGCCGAGCACCCGTGGACGCTGGACAACCCGGCGTCGGCCTGGTTCGGGCTGGGCTCGACCGCGCGCGTGGCGCTGCGGGACGAGGCCGACCCCCCCGACTCGGCGCGGCCGCCGCGGGCCCTGGTCGCCATCGGGATCGCGGAGATCGTGGCCCCGGACGGCGATCACGAGCCCGTCCGCGAGCTGGTCGCCCGGCTGGCCGGCAGCGGCGTGACGGCGACCTGCACGCGGCCGGAGGCGCCGCGGTACGGTTCCCTGGATCTCGACTCCAACCTGCCCGACGTGCGGATCGCCCTGGGCGGCCCGGAGCGCAACGCCTTCGTGGATGGCGTGCTGCGGGACGCCGACCCGGCCTACACGGCGTGGCTGCGCGACGAGCTGGCGCGCCACGGCAGCGCCCGGATGTGGGTCCCCGCCGCCAGGCCGCGTGAGCAGGCGCCGGCGCCCAGCGCGGACCTGCGCGGAGCCCTCGACCTGCCGGTGCTGATCGTGGCCTCGGCCTCCGACGACCTCGGCGCCGCGATCGCCGCGATCGCCGCCGACCTGGACGACTCCACCGTGGAGGTCGGCCAGCCAGCCTCGCTGGACGGCACGGTGACGCCGCTCGAGGACTACTCGGTGGCGCTGCTCAACCGCGGTACGCCCGGCTGCGTGGCCGAGGCGGACGGGACGCTCTCCGTCTCGCTGATGCGCTCCTGCAGCGGGTGGCCCGCGGGGGTCTGGCTCGACCCTCCGGTCCGCACCGTGCCCGACGGGTCGAGCTTCGCCCTGCAGCACTGGAGCCACACGTTCCACTACGCCCTGGTGGCCGGCGGCGGCGACTGGCGGCGGGCCGGGTTCGTGACCGCCGGGCAGGAGTACAACCACGACCTGCACGCGCGGGTCGCCGGCGCTCACCCTGGCGACCTGCCGCCGTCCGCGAGCCTGCTGGAGGTGAGGCCGTCCGAGGTCGTGCTCACCGCCCTCAAGCCGCGCGGCAACCCGCTCGCGTCAGGGCTGCCCGGCGAGGCCGACCCGGCCGGGTCGGGCCTCGTGGTCCGCTGCTTCGAGTCGACGGGCCGGCCCGCCCGGGTGGGGCTCCGCTGCTTCACGGGTCTCACCGGCGGGGCGGCGACGGACCTGCTGGAGGAGCGTGACCGCGGGGCGCCCGCCGTTGCCACCGAGGACGGCGAGCTCACCTTCGGGATCGGCGCCGCCGACACCGTGACGGTCACGGCACGCCCCGCACGCGCGCCGTCTCCCGGGCCCGCCAGTTCGCTGGGGCCGAGCGCGGAGCCCGCCCAGCCGGTGTTCACCCGCTATTGGCTGCACAACAAGGGGGCGGCGCCCGTGGGCTACGTGCCGGTCAGCGTGCACGTGTCGCCGACGCGGCTCGTCCTGGCCGCCGCAGCGGGTGAAGAAGGTCCCGAGAAGCCGGACGACGCAACCCTCCGTGTGACCGTCGCCTCTGGGGTCAGGGCCGTGACGGGCCGGCTCGAGCTGCTGGTCCCGCCAGAGCTCTCCGTCGCGGCGCCGACCGATCTGGCATACGACCTGGCACCCGGCGAGCACGTCGCCTTCGGCGCCACCGTGCGCGCACGGCCGGGAACGGCCGCCGGGCGGTATTTCCTGGCCGCCCGGATCAGCGACGAGCTGGGCCAGACGCTGGAGGACGCGGCGGCGATCACCGTGGACGAGAGGGGCCCGGAGCGCGCGGAGCCCCTGGCCGTGGCGCTGGAGACCTCGGCGCTCAGCCTGGCGCCGGGCGAGCTGGGTGCGGTCCTGGTCCGGATGGAGAACCGGTCGCGCTCTGAGATCCGCGGTGAGGCGCAGCTCGTCAGCCCTTACGGCAGCTGGGAGATGCTCACGCCCTGGACCCAGGGCTTCGCCGTCCGCCCGGAGGCGTCACAGACCCTGCACTACGCGGTCAGAGCGCCCGCGACCGCCCGGCCGGGCAGCCAGTTCTGGGCGCTCGTCAAGGTCATGTATTTCGGCCGCCTCGCCTACACCGACGCCGTTGGGGTCACCATCGCGGCCGTGTGAGGGCCGGCCGTATTGTGCATGCTGTGACCTGAGGAGGTTGTGATGACGTCGAAGGAGTCTTCAAAGCCTGAAGTGCAAACGCTGATGGCTGGCATCGCGTTCGGCGAGTCGCCGCGCTGGCACGATGACCGTCTCTGGTTCTCCGACTGGGGCGCGCGGGAGGTCGTTGCCGTCGATCTCCAGGGCAAGAGCGAAGTCATCGTCCGGGTCCGCTTTCCGGCATTTCCCATGTGCATCGACTGGCTGCCAGATGGGCGCCTGCTGATCGTCTCGGCGCGCGATGGGCTGCTGCTGCGCAGGGAGCCAGACGGCTCGCTGGTGACGCATGCCGACCTGAGTGGCCTGTCTGAGAAGGGGCACCCCTGGAACGAGATCGTCGTAGATGGTCGGGGCAACGCCTACATCAACAACCAGGGCTTTGAGTTTCCAGGCGGCGAGTTCGCCCCCGGGACCATCGCCTTGCTCACACCCGACGGCGCGGCTCGGCAGGTGGCCGATGGCATCGCATTCCCCAATGGGATGGCCGTGACGCCCGACAACCAGACGCTGATCGTCGCCGAGTCCTACGGCAACAAGCTCACGGCGTTCGACATCGCCGCCGACGGCGGCCTGTCGAACCGGCGGGTATGGGCCGACCTCGACGGCGGCGTCCCCGACGGCATCTGTCTGGACGCCGAAGGCGCCGTCTGGTACGGGGACGTCCCCAACAAGCGCTGCGTGCGCGTCCGCGAAGGTGGTGAGGTGCTGCAGAGGATCGACCTCGACCGCGGCTGCTTCGCCTGCATGCTCGGGGGCGTGGACAGGAGAACGCTGTTCCTGGTGGCGACCGAGTGGCGTGGTACTGAGCACATGGCTGAGGGGGCGCGAACGGGGCAGGTGCTGACGGTTGCGGCGCACGCACCCGGCGCCGGCTGGCCGTAGGATCAGAGCCGCCGAAGCTCCACGTCAACGAACAGGTTCTCGACGGCCCTCAAAACCGCCTCGACCTCCCACTGCAAACGTGTGAAGGAGGCTGAGGTGTCGCCCCGCTCGTCCAGCACGTAGACCTCGGTCTGGTGCCGGTTGACCGTCGACGGGCCGTAGTTCACGCCGAGGCCGAAGCGCCGCCGGATCTCCTGGAACCCAGAGGTGACCCTGAAGAACCGCGCATCCTCGCCAAACTGCATGCCGCGGTCGTTGCCGTACAACCTGAGCCGATTCGGCAGGTCGAAATCGGGGTCGTAGGTGATGGCCGTGACCTTCAGGGCACCCGCCAGTCCTCGTTCTTCGAGGGAACCCTGCAGCGCCGCGAGTTTCGTGATGGTCAGCGAGCACTTGTAGGGGTTGTCGCACCGCGTGTAGAAGAACGCGACGACCGAGGGCTTGCCGCGGAAGAATTCCTCGAAACTCTCCGGCCGCCCGTCCTGGTCTTCGAGCATGGCGCGCATTGAGGCGTGGTCCTGCACCTGCTCGGGCAACGCCAGGTCGGCGCAGCAGGAATCGTCCGAGCCCAGTTCCACAGCCGGCACGCATCCGCAGGACTCGCATTCGCACGCCGCATCGCAGGCAGGCTCACCGTGCCCCGCGCCTGCCTCGTCCAGAACGCGCCGCATCTCCTCCAGCAAGGGGCTCGGGAACCGTTCTCGCTGCCGCGCCAGAAGTTCGAGCTCCGTCAGGGCCGCCTCGGCCCGCACGCCGAAATGGCCTATGGTCCTGACCACTTCCGTCAGAGCCGTCGTCGGCTGAGCGTAGGGCCAGGCAGGTTTGTAGCTTTCGAAGCTGACCGTCGCATCCGCACCGCTGAGATTGTCAATGGCGCGCAGGAGCGACGCCGCGACGCCCACTGAAGGCGTTTCGAGGCCGCGCAGACCGATAGCGGCGCCGGCGACCTCGTACGCGATATGCCCCGTCTCCAGCGACTCGATCACATAGGGCAAGGCCGCGTCCGGCAGTCCAGTGTCCGCAAAGGCGGCGAGCAGATAGCCTCGCAGCCGGCCCATCTCGGCGGCGCTGCGCTTCTCGTACATCGGCAGGTTCTCGGGCAGCAGCGCCGCGAGCTCGTCGGGACCCTGCGGCAGGTGGCGCAACGCATCGATGAGAGCGCCCACCTCCGTTTCGGGCGTCGAGCTCTCCAGCGCCGTCACGGGTTGGGCCGCTGTTCGAGGAGATCGCGGGCGACCTGCGCGACCTGTGGTGCGGACTCGTCGCTGCTGACGTCCTGCACGCGATTCACGAAATCGGCGTCAGCGTAGACACGATCGGTGTCGCCCAGATGCTGGAGCGCGCTGAGGCAGGCCGTGCGCACCTCCGGATCGTCAGTGGTGTCGGTGGAGATCTCCTTGGCGATGACTTCGAATCGGTCCGGCGCCAGGTAGCGCAAGGAGGCCCCGCTCTGCTGGCGCACGCCCTTCGATTCGCGCTTGTCGCGCAGGATGCCTTCCAGGGTCGTCTGGGCGGCCGGGTACGAGCCCATGAACCGCACGGCCTCCTCCCGCGCGCTCTCCGAACCGCTGCGGTACATCTCCTGCAGCCACGGCAGGTTGTCGAGGTGATCGTCCTCGGCCAGCAACTGGATGGCGCGCTCACGCTCGACCGGTAGCGGACCGTCGCCCCTGAGGCCTTCGAGCAGCGTCTCCTGGACGACGGGATCATGCTGCTGCGCGAGGATGCTCACCGCCGTCTCGCGCAGGGCCGGCTCCGGATCGGCGACCAGGTCGTGCAGCGCGTCGTCGTACTCCTGCTGGTGCGGGCGGAAGCGCACCACCTGGAAGGCGGCGCTGCCGAGCACCTGCAGCGCGGCCTCGCGCACCGCGGCGCTGTCACTGCGGTCCTTCACGATGGCAAGAATCGCCTCGATGTATTCGGCTCGGCGGCTGATGGACGACGCCAGCCGCTGCAGCACCCCGACGCGCGATTCCTCGGGAAGTGACCTGTCGGTCAGGACCGTCATCGCCGGCTCTTCATCCGCGTCGGGGCGGAGGCCCCTCCTCGAGGGACGCGCCGCCCGGCTGGCCGCGGCGGTCGCCGCGAGATCGGAAAGGTACCGCGAGCGGGCCGCCCGCGCCTCACTCACCTCCCGTCGCGTCGTCTCTCCGAGGTTCTCGGCTGCTCCTTCGGACATGGAAATCTCCCTGTGGTTGGCCTGAACCGTTACGGCGCGATGCCGTACGGGACGTCGTCGTAGGCGAAGTTCATGTACGACTGCGCGTTCAGGAAGCCCTGGTAATCAATCATGTCCCCGACCATCGGGGCAGTGCTCGGGGCGGTGGCCGTCGGCACCGAAGGGAACGGGGTCCGAGGCGCGTTCAGCGGCCGCGGAGCGCCCGTGACGTTGTTCCAGGGCCACATCGTGTCCAGCAAGTTGTGGCCGATCTCGGTGGCGGGGACTGAATTGGCGGAACCACGGAAGAAGAACGTGTTCGCCTGCGTGCCGTCGAAGCGGTTGTTGAACCACTGCCAACGAGCCCACAGCCGGTCGACATTGCAGTGCAGGAGGAAGAACAGGGGATCGCGGGGTGCCGTGCCGGGCGTCCGGATCCATTCGGTGAAGCTCGTATGCGCGAACCCGTGCGGATCCCCTTCCATCTCGTCGAACCCATCCTGGTCGGTCCCCGTATCGAAGATCGCGTTCGGCGGCAGGCCGCCCATTGACAGGGTTGTCGCCTCGTCACTCACGAAGGCACCGGCGTTCTGCACATCAAACCGGGGTCGCCGACTGATGCCCGGGGCCCCGTCCGTCTGCCAATGACGCAGAAGGTTGGTCGCGCTGAAGATCAGGTTGCCTGTCGCACCGGTTCGCCCCATGAAGTCGGCAGAGAACACGTTCGGCGCCGGCTGGTCGAAGCGCCAGTAGGGCAGCGTCACGCTCGGGTCGATCCTCTGCAGCTCCCGCTCGAGGTCCAGCAGGTAAGCCCGGTGCCAGGACAGGAAACCGGCGCGCCCGTGCGCCTGGTTCAGCGCGGCCCGCTGTCGATGCATCTCGCGAAAATCCTTGAACAGGCCGGCACCCTGATCGTTGAGCCTCGCCAACGCCGTCGTGAAGCGGTCTCGTTCGGCGGGGTCGAGCTGGTTCGCGTTCTTGCGAATGCGGACCATCACCGCCTTGGACATCAACGCCGCCGCCACACCTGCCTCGGCCACCCGGATGACGGCGTCCCCATCGGCGCTGCTCGCCTTCCCCACGACACCGGCGACCCAGAAATCGACTGGCGTGCCGTCGGGCGGAAGCACCAGATCCAGTGATGCCGCACGCGCCTGATCGCGCGCGGCGGCGAACTCCAGCTGCCCGCCTACCCCCGGGTCGTCGTTGCTCAGCCTCACGACGACCGGGTCGGCGCCGTCCCCGCCGTCCCCGCCGTCGACATCCAGAAGCCGGACCTTGCCCTGGACCGGCGCCCAGGTCAGGTAGTTCCTTCCGGCCGCATCCTCGTTGGCGATAGTGATGTCGATCTGCATGGAGCCCCCTGACGAAGCCGGGCGTCAGCTCTGGACGATCGAGGTGGTGACCGCCAGCCGCCGAAACTCGAACTGATGGAGCGGCCCTGACACGAGGCCCGGGCCTCCGGAAGGACCGGCGACGTCGATGACACCGTCACTGCCCGCACCGCCGACGACGAAGTGGATGGGCCGGTCGAACCCCATCGAAACCCCCCGCGGAGCAGCGTCATCGCCCTCAAGAAGTCTGATCCCGCCTAACCATCGAGACAAGAGGGCATACCCGCAAATCGCCGGAATCCCCCGCACACCTACACAGTGACCGTTCGGTCCGACATCGTGGCATCCAGCAGTTCTCCAAACCGGATCGTATGAACTCCCTATCTTCATCCAGGTCGCGCTGGACGACACGGGCGGCCCCGAACGAAGATCTGGTGGCATCGGGTGAAGCTGGCCTGGGAGAGGAGTGCGTCAATGCGCGAACTGCCGCCCAACATGACCGACTACCTGGCGACCAGAGCGTCGTTCCGGCTGGAGGTCCCCGAGCTCTACAACTACGCCCGTGACGTGGTCGACGCCTGGGCATCCAGAGAGTCGGGCAAGCTGGCGCTGCTCGCGGTCGGACCTGACGGCGGCAGCCCCCGCCGCTACAGCTTCGCCGACCTGGCGGCGTCGTCCAACCGGGCGGCGAACTTCCTGGCCGCCCGGGGCGTGCGCAAGGGCGACCGCGTCTTCGTGATGCTGCCCCGCATCGCCGACTGGTACGACGTGATGCTGGGCTGCATCAAGCTGGGCGCCATCCCCATGCCCGGGACGACCCTGCTGACCGCACGCGACATCGCCTACCGCCTGGAGCGGGCCGGCGCCACCGCGGCGATCACCGACGCGCAGGGCGCCAGCAAGGTCGATGTGGCCGCCGAGCCGCTGGGCCTGGAGCCACTGAAGCGGCTGTGGGTGGGCGACCCTGGGGCGAGTGAGGAGCCCCCGCCCGGCTGGTACTCGTGGGCCAGCGGGCTGGAGGAGGCGAGCGATCGCCCACCGGACGCCGAGCCGACCCGCTCCGACGACCCGCTGCTCATATACTTCACCTCTGGGACGGTGGCCACCAAGATGGTGCTGCATACGCAGGCCTCGCTGGGCATTGGCCACGAGATCACGGCACGGTTCTGGCAGGACCTCAAGCCGACCGACCTGCACTGGACGCTGTCGGACTTCGGCTGGGCCAAGGCCGCCTGGGGCAAGCTGTTCGGCCAGTGGGCGCTGGGCGCCGCCAACTTCCTGTGGGACCTGCGCGGCAAGCCCGACTACGATCTGCTGCTGCGGCTGCTGGGCGACTACCGGGTCTCGACCTTCTGCGCGCCGCCGACGGTGTTCCGCGCGCTGGTGCTGGAGGACCTGTCCCGCTACGACTGGTCGAGCGTGCGCCACTGCGTGTCGGCGGGCGAGCCGCTCAACCCCGAGGTCATCAAGGTCTGGAAGGACGCGACCGGGCTGACGATCTATGACGGCTACGGGCAGACCGAGACGGTCAACCTTCTCGCCAACTACCGCTGCCTGCCGGTGCGGCCGGGGTCGATGGGCAAGCCCACGCCCGGCTTCGATGTGTGCGTGGTCGACGACGACGGCAAGGTCCTGGACGCTGGCGAGGAGGGGCACGTGGCGGTGCGGGTGGCGCCGGAGCGGCCGGTGGGGCTGTTCCGGGAGTACTGGCGCGACCCCGAGGCGACCGCGGCGGCGTTCCAGGGGGACTGGTACGACACCGGCGACCGCGCGCAGGTGGACGAGGACTGCTATTTCTGGTTCGTGGGCCGAGCCGACGACGTGATCATCTCGGCGGCGTACCGGATCGGCCCGTTCGAGGTGGGGTCGGCGCTGGTGGAGCATCCCGCGGTGGCCGAGGCCGCCGTGGTCGGCAAGCCTCACCCCGAGCGGGGCCAGATCGTCAAGGCGTTCGTGGTACTGGCGCCCGGCCGGACCGGGTCCGACGAGCTGGCGGTGGAGCTGCAGGAGCACTGCAAGCGGGTCACCGCGCCGTTCAAGTACCCCCGCGAGATCGAGTTCGTCGCCGAGCTGCCCAAGACCATCTCCGGCAAGATCCGCCGGGTCGAGCTGCGCGAGCGCGAGATCGAGATCAGCAACAGCGCCGATTCCGGCTGAGCCTCCTCTTCTACGGAGCTGCCAGGTTCGGTCTGGGACCATCCAACTCTCGCAGTCCACCCCTGCGCGTGAACGCCCTTGGAGCGCTGTGTGCCAGCCACTGACCAGCGTTTCCACTGGTCAGGGCTGGTGTGGTAGGCCTGGGAGGACTTGGACCTCGGACCTCCAGGCGAGAAAGCAGCGCAGACGCCGTCCCACCCTGAATTGCGTGGGGTCGTCACCTGTCCTCCCCCGGCGGCGTCGTAAGCACCTGCTCGACCGACCAGCCCTTGCGACACCGGCGCAGCAGTGTCTCGACCCGGATGCCCGTCCGCTGCGACCACCCGATGAGGGTGAGCGTCTCGCCGTTCCACGTGAGCACGTCGTCGCGGTCGTGTCGTCGCGCGGACGGCGATCGGTCATCGCTGGGCGACCCGGAAGCGGCAGGTCCACGGTCCGGTACAACCGTCGCCGCTCGGGGTCCTCGCGCAGCGACAGGTCGGTCTCTCGCTCCAGCGCGCGCCGGAACTCCTCGTTGGGGTCGGGCCGCTGGTCGGGTGGGGGGTTCCGCCGAGGGCGTCGCTCGTCGGTCACATCCAAACCTCCTCCACCTCGACGCCAGGTAGTTGCAGGGCGGCCCACGCCAGGCAGGTAAACCGGTAGTACACACCTAGGATGAGGCGCGAGTGCGGCTCGGCCCCGTCCTGGCCGCTCTCTTGGAGGCGGAGCCAGCCGACCGGAAGGTCGGTGGCCTCCTGCACGGCCTGCACGTACCACCGTAGTCGCGATGCCGGTTCCGCGGCGGCCGTCGAGCAAGGCCAGGTCGCGACGCGAGACCGCCACCGGTCACCTTGTTGCTCGGGAGCCCAGCGGCGCCTGTTCCGGTCTTGCTCCGCCCGGGGTAGTCCAACGCACGTCGCCCGGCTCGTGGTTGCCGCTGTCCACGCGGGCGAGCTGTAGCACGGCCCCGGGCCGGACGGGCTGCCGTTTGATCCGTGGCTGCGGGTGCACGCGCGGCTGGGCGGGCGGATCCTGCGCGCCGAGCCCGAGTCGCTGCGCATCAGCGGGACGGCCGCCCACTGGCAGGCGTGGGTCGGCATGGCCTTCCCGAACAGCGGGCGCTCTACGTTCCCCGGGCGGGCTGGCGCCGCTGCAGGTCGACCGGGAAGCGGACACAGGGCTCTATTACGAGCCCAACGTCTGGGGTGACCCACAACACTCAGTCTGCCGACAGGCCGGGATGGCAGGCCCGCGATCCGCTCTTGGTGGCATGAGGGGGGCTCGGACGGGTTCGATCCAGGAAGAGACGAAAGCGACGCTCCGTCGGCTGATCGGTCGTGCGGCCGTGGTCGGGACCAGCGACGCTGTCGCCGCCGCCACGCGCATTCCAGATCGGATGGTCGTCAGCCGACGGAGCGGGGAGTCGGGCGCACCCGCAGTCAGGGGTGGCCCGCCAGATGGTCGGGTGGCATGTCGATCGCATCCCTCCTTACCAGTCCGTCGGACAAACCCAGGCCAGGACACCGCCTGATGGATGCCAGTTTTGGCCTGGCGCGCCTGGTGTCTGCTGGCCGACGCTGGCAGCGTGCCACCGGGTCGGGCCACGGTCAGGGGCCATTGGTCCCGAGTTCTGCCGGCCCGCTGACCCTGGCCACGGCGACGGCGACCTCGTCCACCAGCGGAGACCAGCAGTAGCTGCGTGCCTCATGTCCACGTCGACGCGACGGAGCGGTTGTCGTGCCGCCGACACGCCTCACCCGGGACGGTGGCATTCCTTCTGGCAGCCAGAGACTGCCATGAGGCCACAGCCAAGCAGGTAGGCAGGTGGGCCAGGTCGATGGCCTGCCGTCTTGTGCGCCGCAGCCGGCGACTGTGCCCACGGGCCCGCGGCTGCGACATCCG
>Ga0137368_10007083_pt1 | contig 11686 bp, 14 predicted proteins | sample SagtaG_13_FD_104917 | JGI IMG/M metagenome (GOLD analysis project Ga0137368, IMG submission 104917) | Vadose zone soil microbial communities from Sagehorn Ranch, Mendocino, California, USA - Sage1_L_100_16 metaG | ecosystem: Environmental > Terrestrial > Soil > Vadose zone | place: USA...
ATCAATACGAGGTCGCGGGTTCAATTGCGGCGTATCTTCCGGTTTATTTGAGCCAGATTGTTGAGTTTGGTTATCACGATGCGCCTTTTGAACGGGACGCGAGAGCGCATGAAATTGCGCCCTAACCCGGCGTTCGCGTGGGACGCCCACCGGCAGCGCTGCGCGCCCGCCGGGCGCCCCTCAACTTGGCTCGTTAGCAGTTCGTTGAAATTCGATTCATTTTGGGCGAACTTGGTTAGGTGCAAACATTTCGACCCCGTAGAACGAGCTACAAGCGATTATTTTCTGCGCGGAGGGGTCAGAACACCCCAAAATCCGAGCTTGTCCGCCACCGCACTTCACTTTTCAACGAACTGTTAGGCGTCATAGCCCACTTGGAGTCTGAGCATGTCGACCGTTGAAGATCGCCTGCATGCACTTGGCTACGTCATACCGGACCCATTGCGGCTTCCTCCTGGTGTGACGCTTCCGTTCCCATGGGTACGGGTGGTGGGCAATAGGGCTCTCATCTCGGGTCACGGACCGACCAACGCGGACGGCTCGCTTGCCGAACCTCTTGGCAAGGTGGGCAGCCAGGTCACACAGGAGCAAGCGTTTGTGGCGGCTCGCCTTACGGGGCTGGCCATCCTGGGTAGCATCAAGCGCGAGCTCGGAAGCCTAGAGCGCATCGCCTGTTGGACGAAAGTGTTCGGCATGGTGAACTCAGCACCCGGGTTCAACCGACAGCCCGCGGTCATCAACGGCTTTACAGAACTCATACTTGCCGTCTTTGGCCAGGAGCGCGGAGCTCACGCTCGCAGCGCAGTGGGAATGGCCGAGCTTCCCTTCAACATTCCCGTGGAGATCGAGGGTGAAGTTGAGCTCTTTCCAAGACACGCCTAACCCTTCCTATATGGACTCCCCCCGCAAAGAAAGCGACTGATCGATAGTGGTGGCAAGAAGGGTGAGCCTGCAGTCGTATATCCGGCATCTGAAGCGGGCTCGTGAAGGCCCGTGCCGACATGGAATCTGCGGACACCACTGCGCCAATCGTTACAAGCGGCAAGCGTGAAGCAGCCGGAAGGGTTATCGGCGTCAAGCGGTGTGGGGACGACTCTGGGTGCCATGGTGGGCGATCAATCTCTATGCAAGGCTCGGGGTGAGGTAGACGAGGGCAAGGATATTTAGGCCGGCAGTGCGAACGCCGTGCGCGCGATCTTCTTGTTCAGACGAGCAGCGCTGTAGGGTTCGTGGTCACGTAGCGTGGCGTAGCAGATTCTTGCCAGCTTGTTGGCGAGTGCGCAGGCTGCCTTGTTGTGATTGGAGCGGTGCTGAACGCCCAGCGCCCACTGCCGTAAGCGGTCGACCGTTTTGCCCGCGCGCACGGCGACACTGGCCGCACGCAGCACCGAGCGCGCGCCGTGGGTGAGCAGCATGCGCAGGTAGCGGTCGCCGCGTTTGGAGATACGCCCGAGATGGCGCGTGCTGCCCGACGAATGCTCCTTCGGCGTGAGCCCGAACCAGGAGGCGAAGTGGCGCGCATCGCGAAAGTGGCTGACCTCTCCGGAAGTCGCTGCCACCATTGCCGTCGCGGTCAGCAATCCGACACCGGGAATCGACAGCAGCGTGGTGCACGCGGGCGATTGGCGGGCCAGCGTGGTCAACTCGCGTTCGAGTTGCGCGATGCGCACCTCGAGCAGGCGGATCTCCTCGACCAGCAACGTCATGGTGCCGCGGATGAGCAGCGGGACGCAGGAGCGTGGATCGGCAAGCACGCGGCCGATCTGCTCGACGCCGAGGCGGCTGCCCTGCGCAATGACGATGCCGAACTCGCGGCAGAAGCCGCGCAGCGCGTTGATGCGCGAGGTGCGCGTGGCCATCCACAACGAGCGCGTGCGATGCACCCCTTGCAGCGCCTGCTGCTCGATCGACTTGATCTTCACCGGAGTGATCTCGGCGCAACGCGCGGCTTCGAGCAGCGCGCGAGCATCGGCGGCATCGGTCTTGTTGCGTTTCACATAAGCGCGAATGTAGGCCGCCGGCAGCAGCCGCACCTCGACGCCCAGCCCGCTCAACCAGCGCGCCCAGTGATGGGCACTGCCGCAGGCTTCCATGACCACCAGGCCGACCGCGCGGTTGATGAACCAGCGCTCGAACTGGGTACGGCTGAGCCGATGCTGCTCGACCAGGCGCCAAGTGTGATCGGCGATCGCGAGCTGGAAGACGGACTTCGCAACATCGACTGCCACGACGGGCAAAGCGGCGGTAGCATTCATGTCGGACTCTCCCTGGTTGAGCGCTGACACCCCACACCACATGAGGCCAGCCGGCACGATGATGCCGAAAGATCAGGGGGAGTCCATCCCATCAATCGAGCGGACGTCTTCCAGCCGGCTTCGCCGTCTGGAAGCCGCCGCTCATGTCAAACGTTAAGCGTGATCATGGACGCATCCACTGCGAAGCGAGTGTGGAGATATATCGGGACAGGTGACGCTGCGAGGCTTACCGCCTTCGCAAAGCCGGTTGGCTTCCCGGCGATCATTCGTCGAATACCTACAGCTAACCTTCACAGTAGCGCCGACGACAACATGGTTCACTGATGGATTCGCAAGCGACGCGTGCGGCACTTTTCCTCCTAATAGCAGCCGGGCCGCTAGCCGAGGTTCTGTCGCAAAACGTGCCGCTGTCGACTTACCTGCAACCCATTCCATTTCTGCTCGTGTCGGTGACTTACGGCGTGCCCGTGCTTTTGATCCGCGAGCTCGCGGTCGCGCGCAAGCTGGATGACGTTGGCGTTGCACTGCTGGGGCTCGCCTACGGCATCCTTAACGAAGGCGTGCTGGCAAAGACACTCACGCAGCCTGGCGGGGCGCCTCTGGGCGAATTCGCCGGCTACGGTCAGGTCGGCGCGCTCCAGGGAGGATGGGCGATTTTCATCGTCTTCTGGCACTCTTTGCACAGCGTGTTGTATCCGATTCTGGTGAGCCGCTGGCTGTTTCCAGCCGCGGCGGATCGACGCTGGTTCGCTTCGGGGCGCGCCCGCTGGTTGCTCTACGTTTTGCTCATCGTCGTGACCGGCCTCTATTCTTTATATTTTCTGAACCCGGTCCGTAACGAAGTCGACGTCTTTGTCATTTACGTCGTGGCGACCGCGGGGCTGGTCGGTATCGCGCTGCGATTCTGCAAGGTCCGGCGCACACCGCCTGCAGCCCACCCTGCGAGACCATCACCGACGCCCGTTCTGTTGGGTGGCTGCATGCTGTCCTACTATGTGTTTCAGTTCTGGGCGCCTGGCCGTATCCCCTTCGCTGGTTATCTCGCCGTATCGCTCGTCGTCATCGGGTTTTTGATGGCCGCGATGCTCCGCGCGCGTTGTCGCCCTCTATCCGATCTGCTGCTTTTCGGCATCGGCGACTATCTGACGTTTTCCGTCTTTTCCTCCCTGTTGTACGTTATCTCCGGGCGCAATCCATTGCAGGCCGCAATTGCGGGCGCCATGTTCGTTGCCTTCTTCTTGTATCTCTTGAGAGCGGTGAGGCGCAAACCTTTCGGCAGGATCGCTCCACCTTCGCCTTCGCATGCAGGCGTTTCCTGAAATCAAGCTGCGCGAGACAATGCATTTGCAGCTAATCCGCGAATCTGTCCTCACGTATCTGCTTTGCGCTGTCACTGCACGCTCATTCAGCTTGCAGACGGTTGTTGCCGGTAACGCTTTCGAGGTTCCGCCGTCGCGGCTATCATTCGTCACGTATAACTCCAATGGCGCCTAACTCTGCGCTCAACCGGACGGGCCGGCACGCGGCTCGTCATTGGTGAGCGTTCGCGCGACCCGCCGGTTAGCTTGATGCGTTAGTCGACGTGGCGACTCGCACGAACATTCGCGCCGTCGTATTCGATATTGACGGCGTCCTGATCGACGTCAGATTTCCGACTGTTCTCCCCAGCGCGTTGGGTATCTCGGCGAGTGTCACGAATGAGTTCTTCGCCGGCCCATTTACGGATTGCCTCCTTGGAAAGAAGGACTTACGGGAGGTCATTCCTCCGTATCTTGCGCAGTGGGGTTGGGGACGCACGCTGGACGATTTCCTCGAATTCTGGTTTGAGGTGGAATCGCACGTGCACAATCCGCTTTTGGCGCTTGCTGATCAGCTTCACGCGAGCGGCCGTCGATGTCTTCTCGCTTCCACGCAAGAGCGATATCGTGCCCACTACCTCGAGGACCTGCTTGGATTGGGCGAGCGATTTGACGGCGCTTTCTTTTCGTGCAGACTGGGATGCCAAAAACCAGACCCCGATTTCTATGCGGCAGTTATTAGGCAAATCGGCCTGCATCCTGCCGAAGTATTTTTGATCGACGACAATGCGGCAAATGTCATCGGAGCGAAGGCTATGGGATGGAACGCAGCCCTTTTCCGGATTGGGGACGATCTCGATATCCTTAAGCGGACATTTGAAACTGAGTGACGCGTGGCCTAACCACGCTGTATGGACTTCCGCGGGAATGCAAGTAGTGCGACGTTGACGAAGGTGCAGACTGCAACTCTGTATCCGGCCGTGTTGGGTGATCGCTGCACACCCGGGCCATGCTAGTAACCGCGCGCTGCGCCCTCATTCGTTCAGCGGCCTCGTGGTGCGGCCACGTGGTTAGCCAGGTGCGCGCAGCGTCGGTCTGACCGTCGTCGTAGCTCTGCTTGCTCGCAGTCCTCGGAGTTTCGGTTCAGTTCGCTGCGCCGTGCGCGCGCAGCGGTTCGTCTTTCACCAGTAGTGCCCAGATCAGTCGGGCGTGCTTGTTGGCAATCGCCACCAGCATTTTGTGATAGCCGATGCGTGCGTAGGTGGCGACGATCCAGGCGGCCAGCCGCGTTCGTCGGGTGGAAGCCGCCCGCAGCGCCGCCTGCAACGCCGAGCGCGCGCCCTGCACGAGCAACGTGCGCAGAGATACGCGTCGCCGCGCCGTGTGATGCGTCCCAGCCGTGTCTTGCCGCCGGTGGAGTGCTGGCGAGGCGTCAGTCCGAGCCAGGCCGCGAACTGGCGGCCGCAGCGAAATTGCTGCGGGTCCACCACCGTAGCGGCGACCGCGCTCGCAGTCAGCAGGCCAACCCCGCTCAGGCGCGCCACGCGCTGCGCGCGCGCGTCAGCTTGCGCATCGCGTGCAACTTCGCGATCGCACTCGGCGAGGTGCGCCTCGAGCTCGCCCAGGTGCGTCAGTTGCCGCGCCATGCACTGGCGCAACGTCGCCGGCAGCGTCTCGTCGGCTAACGCCGCTCGTGCGCCGGCCAGCGCCGCCGCCGCACTGTTCGCATACACGCGCCCAAACTCGGCGAGCAACCCGCGCAGCCGGTTCAATGCAGCGGTGCGCTCTTCCTGCAGGCGCTGGCGCAGCCGATGCACCGAAAGCCGTGCCTGCTGCTCGGCGCTCTTGATCGTCACGAAGCGCATTTGCGGCTGGCGCAACGCGGCGCAGATCGCCGCCGCATCATTGGCATCGTTCCCGATAACCGAAACGGACGAACGAATTCCGCCGCTATGATGCGCGGCATGTGACCGAGCCCAGCGAGCTCGCGGGCAAAGTGATGCGCGCTTGCGCACGCTTCCATCCCCACCACGCAGGGCGAGCGTTGCGCGAACCAGGCGAGCACGCCCTCGCGTTTCAACGTCCGCCGCAGCACCGCCTGGCCTGCTCGATCCTCCGCAGGCAGCTGCACCACGCGCTTTGCCAAATCCAGCCCCACGGTAGTAATCTCGCCCATGACTTCGCCTCTCTTGATTGAACGTGCAAATTCAATCGTGGCACTTCGCTGCCGACCCGAGTAGGGGAAGTCCTTTCTATTCGTTCAACCGGGCCGTGTCAGGCGGCGTCCTGCGGCGCCGCCGGACACGGTACGGTTAACTTGGACTCATTAGTTGCACGTCCGCTGCCGAGGGGTCGCCGGCCGCTCTGGCCCGATTGCGCTGCATGGTTGTTGTAGCTACAATAACGCATGCGCGTCACCTTCGATCCGGTCAAGCGGGCGAAGACGCTTGCCGAGCGCGGCTTGGACTTCGAGGACGCAGCAATCGTTTTCGGAGGCACGACCGTCGAGTTCGAGGACACGCGCAAAGATTACGGCGAGCCCCGCATCATCTGTTACGGCCTGCTTTCGGGCCACCTGGTGGCGATCGGCTACACGCCGAGAGGCGCTACGCGCCACATTTTCAGCATGCGAAGGGCCAACCATCGTGAGAAAGCCCGTCTCGCGCCGTACTTTGAAATCTGACCTTGCCAAGGTCGATGCGCATTCGATTCGTCCGCACGAGTACAAAGAGCTTCCTGAACTGACCGAGGAGGCTTTGTCGCGCGCGGTCGTGAAGAAAGGTGGGCGTCCGCGCTCTACCAATCCGCGCAAGTTAATTTCCATTCGCCTCCCACTAGACGTTATCGAGCGCTGGAAGGCCACTGGTCCAGGCTGGCAAACGCGCATCGCCGCGCGCCTCAGCAAGGTTCGCTGATATCCGTGCAACCTAACCACGCATTCAACCGGACCGTGTCCGGCGGCGTCCAGCAGCGTCGCCGGCACGGCCGGTTAACTTGGTCTTGTTAGCCCCTTCAGTCATGCGGCGCAGCCTCATCGCAGGCCTCGCTTCCCTCGCAATTGCCGCCCTGCTTGTAGCAGGAGGCGTTGGCGAAGTGCTGAGGCAACCTGCACTCCGGTCGGTCGGCGCGCCACCCACAGATCTACCCGCCAAGTCGATCGTACTTCGAACCGCACGGAACCAGCCGGTTGCCGGCTGGATGGTTAGCGGAAAGCCGGGCGAAGGTGTGGTGGTTTTGCTTCATGGCGTTCGTGGAGACCGGCGCGAGATGATCGGTCGCGCTAAGTTCCTCCACCGGCTTGGCTACTCGGTCTTGTTGATCGATCTACCCGCTCATGGCGAGAGCGCCGCAGAGCACATCACGTACGGATGGAACGAGTCGGAAGGCGTCAAGACTGCGATTGGTTACCTCTCACACGAATTCCCCGACGAAAGGATTGGTGTGATTGGGGTTTCTCTTGGGGCCGCGTCCCTAGTTCTCTCCGACCCAAGTCCCGCGCTCAGCGCTGTAGTCCTCGAATCAATGTTCCCTACAATCACGGAGGCGCTCTCGGACAGGCTTCGGCTCTATCTTGGGCCGCTTGCAAAACCGCTCGCCCGCTTGCTCCTGTCGCAACTATCTCTGCGCCTTGGTGTATCGCCCGAGCAGTTGCGGCCGATCGCTCGGCTGTCGTCGCTGCATTCGCCGGTGCTCATCGCTTCCGGGTCGATCGATCAGCACACGACTCTCTCGGAGACAAAGCGGTTGTACGATGCCGCCAGTCGACCAAAGGACCTTTGGATAGTGGAAGGGGCTGCCCATGTTGATTTACATGCATTCGATCCTTCGGCGTACGAGCCGAAAATCTCGGCCTTTCTTGCCAAGTATCTTCGGCCCCGGGACTAACTGATCCATCGAGCGGACCTCCTCCGCGTTTTCCTCGATGCACGAGAGTTTGCCGTTGATGTGGCCAAGCCAATACTCGTCCTCCGATGGCCTTTACTCGTGCTCTTGTCGGCTCTAATTAGCTTCGCGTACATGTACCGCACGAGAGTGCGTGCTGGCGCTTTGGCTGATCACAAAGGGCTTTCGCGGCCACGCGTACTCGAGGAATGAGCGAGGTGACGCCTACACCGATGGCCATTGCCCGTAGCCTGTCCATTCTTGGGCATCCGCTTGTTGTAGTTCCGAGCACCGTCGCGACGCTGGTGCTTCACGTTCCGTGGGCAGCGCTTCGCGCCGACCCGCGGGTCGCCGCTTAACTTAGTTCCGTTAGGTGGCCACCGCTGGTCCGTCCCACTAACCAAGCAGCGAGGAATGTAGTGTCGAAACTCCGCGTCCAAAGCTTCGCGATTTCCGTCGATGGGTACGGCGCTGGGCCGAACCAGGATCTTCAGCATCCGCTCGGCGTCAGAGGCCCTGAGTTGATGGAGTGGTTCTTCCACACGCGCGTGTGGCGGGGGATGCACGGCCATGACGATGGAGAGACGGGAGTCGATAACGGAATTGCGGAGCAAGGCTTTGCCGGAATCGGTGCCTGGATTCTGGGGCGCAACATGTTCGGTCCCATCCGAGGGCCGTGGCCGGACGACAGCTGGAAGGGCTGGTGGGGCGACGAGCCGCCGTATCACACGCCCGTCTTCGTGCTGACACATCACCCGCGGGCGCCACTTGCGATGGCGGGAGGTACGGAATTTCGCTTTGTCACCGAAGGCATCCATGCCGCTTTGGAGCAGGCGACCGCTGCAGCGGGCGGCCGCGACGTCCGCCTCGGTGGCGGCGTATCCACTATTCGGCAGTATTTGCGCGCCGCCCTGATTGACGAGCTGCATCTCGCCATCCGACCTGTCTTACTCGGTTCCGGCGAGCATCTCTTGAACGACATCGATATGCCTGCTTTGGGCTATGAATGCGCGAAGTATGTCGCGGGCGAACGTGCGACCCACGTCTTTCTACGCAAGCGTGCGTGACCCGTCCGGCTCGCTCGCAGTGAGCACGCCCACTCCGCTCAGGCGCGCCACGCGCTGCGCGCGCGCGTCGGCTTGCGCATCGCGTGCAACTTCGCGATCGCAGTCGGCCAAGTGCACTTCGAGCTCGCCAGGTGCGTCAGTTGCCGCGCCACGCATTGGCGCAATGCCGCCAGCAGCGTTTCGTCAGCGAGTGCACCACACGCTCCGGCCAGCGCCGCGCTCGCACTGCTCGCATACTCGCGGCCCTCGGCGAGCAACCCGTGCAGCCGGTTCAATGCAGCGGTGCGCTCTTCCTGCAGGCGCTGGCGCAGCCGATGCACCGAAAGCACTTGGCCCGCTGATCCTGGCATGCAGGTGCACTACTCGCTTTGCCAAATCCAGCCCCACGGTAGTAATCTCGCCCATGACTTCCCCTCTCTTGATTGAACGTGGAAATTCAATCGTGGCCTTTCGCTGCCGACCCGAGCAGGGGAAGTCCTTCCTATTCGTTCAACGGACCGTGTCCGGCGGCGTCCTGCGGCGCCGCCGGCACGGCCGGTTAATTTGGTCAGACGCACAGTGGCTTCGATCCATAGCGTTTCCGTCGCTCCTGAATCGCGAGTCTTTTCACATCGGCGCTTGGATCTTGTTTTCTTCGGCGCGCTTGAACTCATCGCATCGCGTTTCGTGCGCGCACAAGCATCCAGCGGGTCGTGGCTGGGCGCGCATCACTGGTTTTGCCAGGCCGTGAACCGATGAATGCTGTGCCACCGGGCCGCCTCGCTTGATCCCTCGACTTGCCTTTGAAGGAGCGTCGTCTCGCCGCGACAGCGAACCAGGTCGTGGAGAGAATGCCTCTCCCGCCACGATCATCAATGCAGTCAACAAGGCGAGGCCAGCATGCGCGCAGCGTGGTATTCGAAAAACGGTGAAGCCCGTGACGTACTGGTGGTCGGCGAACTGCCCACGCCAACGCCCGGACCCGGAGAAGTTCGCGTCAAGCTCGCGACCTCGGGCATCAATCAGTCGGATGTCAAGTCAAGAAGCGGCCGCCCGCTTGGCAGCGAACGCATCGTGCCGCACAGCGACGGCGGCGGCATCATCGACGCGGTGGGCGATGGCGTGTCTTCCAGGCGCATCGGCGAACGGGTTTGGATCTGGAACGGGCAGTGGCAACGAGCAATGGGCACGGCCGCAGAATACATCGTGCTGCCCGAGAAACAGGCAGTGATGCTCCCCGATTCGACCGACTTCGCGGTGGCCGCCTGCATCGGCATTCCGGCGATGACCGCGCTTCAAGCGGTCCGTCTTCTTGGCGATATAGCGGGCAAGACGGTGCTCGTGATCGGGGCGTCCTCTGCGGTCGGTCACTATGTCGCCCAGGTCGCGGTCATAAGGGGAGCGAAGGTAATCGGCACGGTCGGCTCCGTGGACAAGGCGAAGCATGCACACGCCGCCGGCGTCGCAACGACGATCAATTACAAGACCGAATCAGTTGCCGAACGCGTCAAAGAACTCACTGCCGGCCGCGGTGTGGATGCAATCGTTGACATGGATTTCTCGACCACGGTCCAGTTGCTCGGCAATGGTGGCCTGGCATCGCATGGCACACTGGATTCTTATGGCTCGAATACTTACGGCGATATACCGGTTCCATATCGAGACTTGCTGTGGAACTCTTTCAGCCTGCGTTTCTTTCTCGTCTACGACCTCACGCCGCAGGACCGGCGGGCTGTCGTCGATGGACTAGGCCAGTTGTTGGCGGGCGGACTGCTGTTGCATACGATTGGAGCGCGGTTTGGATTGGATGAGGTTGCCGCAGCGCATCAAGCGGTCGAGAGAGAAGGGTTGATCGGGAACGTTATTGTCGAGTTGGTTTGAGCGGCTTGGACCTCCGAGCTTGGTTGCAGTCGGTGCTTGTGGCTGAGGGCATTGTGGATGCATAACGGTCGCGCGTCCGCTGTCATTGCTTCATGGGCGCGCGTGTGATTCAGTTTGCAGCGACGATTTGACTTAGGGGAGTGACCTATGAGCGGCACGAAAATACTCGGAATCGTCCTCGTGGTTGGCGGCCTCCTGGGACTGGTCTATGGCCACTTCGATTACACCAAGGAAACGCACGAGGGCCAGATCGGGCCGTTCAAATTCTCGGTCACTGAAAAGGAGACAACCGTCATTCCGAGCTGGCTCAGCATCGCAGTGCTCGTGGCGGGCGTCGTGCTGTTGGTCATCGACCGCAAATAGCCACGCTCGGCTGCCGCACATGGATCCGCAGGCGGGACTTGATCGGATTAGGCAGCGTTAGACGCCCGACATGCGTTGGAGATCCATGTGTTCATCAACGGCAAGTGTCACTGCGGCAACATCGCTTTCGAGCTCGAGTGCGAAGGAGATTCCCCTGAGATTCCGGCGCGCGCATGCAGCTGCTCGTTCTGCGTCAAGCACGGTGGCGTCTGGACATCCAACCCAAACTCCAGCCTGGCGGTCACGATTCGCGATGCCTCGCTCGTGTCAAAGTACGCGTTCGGATCTCGGACAGCAATGTTTCACGTCTGCTCACGCTGCGGCGCCGTGCCGCTCGTCACCAGCGAAATCGCGAATCATCTCTATGCAGTTGTCAACGTCAACGTGTTGGAAAATATCGACCAATCGTGGCTACGCCGAGACAGCGCCAACTTCGAAGGCGAGGACGTCGAATCTCGCCTCGCGCGTCGAAGGCGTAATTGGATCGCCGATGTTCGGATTGCAGAAGGGGACGCATAAGCTCTCGCTGGGGCGCGCATGCGCGTTATCGACATTGGCAGCCTGACCCTGGAGCCTCAGACCGCGGCGCATGCGGAGGCGATGTTCGTGGTGCTCAGCGATCCCGCGATCTATGAATACGAGAACGAACCGCCGGCATCGCTAGATTGGTTGCGCACCCGGTTCGCAAAACTCGAGACAAGGCTCTCCGCAGACGGCGCCGAGCGTTGGCTTAACTGGGTCATTCGCCTTCCAAGTTCCGAACTCATCGGCTATGTTCAAGCAACAGTTCGTCCGGGAGGTCGCGCAGCTATCGCCTACGAGTTGTCCAGCGCTTACCGGGGTCGCGGCCTTGCGGGCCAAGCTGTCGAAGCCATGTCTCCGAGCTGGTCGAGCACCATGAAGTACGTGACGTGTACGCCGTGCTGAAGCGTAGGAATCTCCGCTCCATGCGCTTGCTTGC
>Ga0137368_10007084_pt1 | contig 11685 bp, 12 predicted proteins | sample SagtaG_13_FD_104917 | JGI IMG/M metagenome (GOLD analysis project Ga0137368, IMG submission 104917) | Vadose zone soil microbial communities from Sagehorn Ranch, Mendocino, California, USA - Sage1_L_100_16 metaG | ecosystem: Environmental > Terrestrial > Soil > Vadose zone | place: USA...
CTCGCTGATCGCGAGCTCGAGCGTGAGCGTCCGCACATCGTCCGGCGGACAAGGTTTGATCTTCCAACCGCCGTGTTGCATGGGCGGTTCACGGTACGAGGCCAGTCGGACGGCAACCGTTTTCTGGAAATTGGGAATACTCTTCCGTCGAATGATTCGCCGCACAGTCGTTCTCGTCGCGTTCGTCGCGCTCGCGTGCGCCGCCGCGCCCGGCGCTGCGCGCATGCCGACGATCCCGCCCGGGGTGATCGTCGGCGGCGTCTATGTCGGCGATCTCACGTCCGAGCCCGCCCGTGCGCAGCTCGCCGCCGAGTTCGACCGCCCGATCCCGGTCGTCCGCGGAAGCCGGCGCTGGCTCGCCTCACCGCAGCGGCTCGGCGCGGGTGCGGCGATCGACGCGGCGGTCAAGAAGGCGCTCGAAGCCCGGCCGGGAACGGAGATCGCCGTCGACGTACGCTGGTCCGTGAAGAAGGTCCGGCGGTTCGTCGACCGGATCGCCCGCAGCATCGACCGGCCGGCCGTGGACGCCGCACTCGTCAGCGTGTCGAGCACGGGGCCGGTCATCAGCGAGGCGAAGCCCGGCGTCGCCGTGCGTCGCGGGCTGCTCGAGCGGAGGCTCGAGCGCTCCCTCGAGAACAGTCTGCGCACGCGCATCGCCGTGCCGACGCGGCCCGTCGAGGCAGAGCGCACCCGTGCGACGTTCGGGCCGGTGATCTGGATCAGCCGCGGCTCGAACACGCTGCACCTGTACAACGGCGAGCAGGCCGTGCGCACGTTCGGCGTCGCGACGGGCCAGTCGCAGTACCCGACCCCGAGCGGCTTGTGGCACATCGTCGACATGCAGCTGAACCCCTGGTGGCGGCCGCCGGACTCGCCCTGGGCGCAGGGGCTCGAGCCGATCCCGCCCGGGCCGGGCAATCCGCTGGGCACGCGCTGGATGGGCCTCGACGCCGCGGGCGTCGGGATCCACGGCACGCCCGACGCCGCGTCGATCGGCTACTCGGCCTCACATGGCTGCATCCGCATGCAGATCCCCGACGCGGAGTGGCTCTTCAACTACGTCACGATCGGGACGCCCGTCTACATCACTTAGAGCCGCGCAGCGAGTCCCTGGCCGCGCGGATCCACAGCAGGACAAGGCCTGCGACCGCGGCCGTCCCAAGGACGATCACGGGCGCGAGAACGAGGACGTTCTCGGTCGACAGCTCGAAGAGCCAGGCCACGCCGAACGCAGCGAGGACGCAGAGCGGCCCGGCGATCCAGAGCAGAGCGCGGCGCATGCACGCGATTATCCTTTCGTGGTGACCACCGAAGCCAACTACTGGTCGGGCGAGGACTACGTGGTCGAGTTCCTCGGCTACCGCTTCGGCTTCAACGGCCAAGACTTCGAGGAGCGCGTCACGGCAGCCGCCGTCAAGCTCGGCCTCCTCGAGGGAAACGAGCTCGACGACGACGAGACGGCCGACTTGGTCGAGCTCGCCGCGGACGGAGTGATCCAGGACGCCCGCAGCGGTCTCGGCCGGTACCTCGTTCGCCACTGGGAGCGCGTCTCCCTCGTCGAGGGAGAGTCACTCGTGTACTGGCTGCGGAAGCTCGTGTTCCGCGGCGCGTGGCTGGATCACCGCGTCAAGGAAGAGCTGCTCGAAGTGGCATTCGACGACGAGAACGGCGAGTTCGGGTACCGCGACCCGCGCGGCGGCCGTGCTCTCCTGGAGCTCGCGCCCGTGCCGTCCTGGCACGAGCTGCAGTTCAGGCGCTAGACGACGGCAGGGTGAATCCGAGCGGGCGTTCTTCGCGCGAGCCGCTCACTTCGATGCGGCGAATCGAGCCGACCGGGACGACGATCGCGTCGGGCGGCTCGCCCTGCGGATGCGGGCGAAGCGTGACGAATCCGTAGCCCGGCTCTGCCGAGATCGACTCGATCGGGAGCCGTGCGCCGTCGAACAGCTCGACCTCGACGTACGGGCGTTCACCACATTCGCGGATCGTCCGGTGCAGCTTCTCGACGAAGTCGTCGAGCCCCGGGCCTGTCGGTGTCCACAGCGACGTCAGAAGAGTGCCTCGCCCCCGGCTTTGTCGCCCAGATGCGCACGGCCGAGCTCGGTGACGATTCGGCCGCGCGGCGTGCGCTGGATGAAGCCGAGCTGGAGCAGGTACGGCTCGTAGACGTCCTCGATCGTGTCGGGCTCCTCGCCGAGCGCGACGGCAAGCGTCGACAGCCCGACGGGGCCGCCGCCGAAGCGCTCGACGATCGCGCGCAACAGCTCGCGGTCGACGCGCTCGAGTCCGAGCTCGTCGACCTCGTGCAGCTCGAGTGCCTCGCGCGCGATGTCGATCGTCACCGCTCCCTGATGGCGCACCTCAGCGACGTCGCGCACGCGGCGGAGGATCCGGTTCGCGACGCGCGGCGTGCCTCGCGCCCGACGCGCGATCTCGTCCGCGGCCTCGTCCGCGGTGTCGACGCCGAGGATGCGCGCGCTGCGGCGCACGATCGACGCAAGCTCATCCGTCTCGTAGTAGCCGAGGCGGAACGTCATCCCGAAGCGGTCGCGAAGCGGGGTCGTCAACAGGCCCGTGCGGGTCGTCGCGCCGACGAGCGTGAACGGCGGCAGATCGAGCGTGAGCGTGCGGGCGGCCGGGCCCTGGCCGACGACGATGTCCAGCCGGAAGTCCTCGAGCGCGGGATAGAGGATCTCCTCGACGGCGCTGTTCAGCCGGTGGATCTCGTCGATGAACAGGACGTCGCGATCGTCGAGGCTCGTGAGGATCGCGGCCAGGTCGCCCTTCCGCTCGACCGCGGGCCCCGCGACCGTGCGGATCCCGACGCCCAGCTCGTTGCGGACGATGAACGCGAGCGACGTCTTGCCGAGACCGGGCGGGCCGGCGAGCAGCACATGGTCGAGCGCCTCACCTCGCGCTTTCGCCGCGTCCAGTGCGATCGACAGCTGCTCCTTGACGCGCTGTTGCCCGACGAAGTCGTCGAGCGTGCGCGGCCGCAGCGAGCGCTCGAGCTCGGTGTCCTCCGGTAGCAACTCCTTGGCGACGACGCTCATGCGGCCTTCTTCAACGCTTCGCGGACCTGCTCCTCCGGCGCCAGGTCGGGATCGACCTCGGCGAGCGCGCGCTCCGCGTCGGGGACGCTGTAGCCGAGCTCGACGAGCGCGGCCCTCGCGGTCAGGTCGCGTGCGGCGGGGGGCACGACCACACCGGCGGCCAGCTTCTCCTTCAGCTCGAGCACGACGCGCTGCGCGGTCTTCTTGCCGATGCCGGGGATCGCCTCGAAGCGCGCCGTGTCCTCGAGCGCGATCGCGCGGCGCAGCTCGGCCGGGGGCGAGCCGGAGACGATCGCGAGCGCGACCTTGGGGCCCACGCCGTTGACGCTCAACAGGTGGACGAAGAGATCGCGTTCCTCCGCGGACGCGAAGCCGTAGAGTTGCAGCGCGTCCTCGCGGACGACGAGGTACGTCTCGACGGTCAGCTCGTCTGCGGCGCGTCCCAGCACCGTGGGCGTCGCCTGGATCAGGTAGCCGACGCCGTTCACGTCGAGCACGAGCCCGGAGGGGGTGATCCCCGCGCGCTTGCCGCGCAGCCGCGCGATCATGCGGCCACCTTGCGCGGCGCCGTCGCGTGGCAGATCGCGACCGCGAGTGCGTCCGCTGCGTGCTGGTTCGCGACGTCGATGCCGAGCACGAGCTTCACCATGCGCTGCACCTGCGCCTTTTCGGCGCGCCCGTAGCCGCACACCGCCTGTTTCACGTGTGCAGGCGCGTACTCAGCGGCCGCGACGCCGGCGGTTGCGCACGCGACGAGCACGGCTCCGCGCGCTTGCCCGACAGAGAGCGCGATGCGGGCGTCGGCGCCGACGTAGGACTCCTCCAGCGCCACCGCATCCGGCGCGTGCTCGGCGATGAGCGCCGCCACGCCCTCGAAGATCGTCTTGAGGCGCAGATCCAGGCGTTGGCCGGCGCGTGTTGTCCAGCACCCGTGGACAGTGGCCCTGAGGCGCCCTTCGCTTTCGTGGACGATGCCGTATCCGCACGCTGCCGTTCCGGGGTCGATGCCGAGGACTTTCACGCCGACACGTTAGGCACCGTGCCGGACGACTCCTGCTCCGGGGCCATGTCCCGGGACCAGGTCCCGGGACAGTGTCCGGATCAGCCGGCGACGGTCTCGAGCACGCGCTCGGGAATGTCGAAGTTCGAGAAGACGTCCTGCACGTCGTCGTTCTCCTCGAGCGCGTCGATCAGGCGCAGGATCTTCTTCGCAGTGCTCTCCTCGGCGACCTCGACGGTCGTCTTCGGCACCATCGTCAGCTCGGCGTTGTCCACCGTGATGCCCGCCGCCTCGACCGCCGAACGGACGCCGGCGAGCACCTCCGGCGCGCACGTGATCTGGAATGTCGAGCCGTCGAGCTCGACGTCGTCCGCTCCGCCCTCCGCCGCGGCGAGCGTCAGCTCGTCCTCGTCGACTTCCTCCGCGTCGACGAGCACGATCCCGCGCCGGTCGAACTGCCAGGCGACGGCTCCGGACGCGCCGAGGTTCCCGTCGTGCTTGCCGAACGCGGCCCGAACGTCCGATGCCGTGCGATTCCGGTTGTCCGTCAGGGCCTCGACGAGAATCGCAACACCGCCGGCGCCGTACCCCTCGTACACGACCGTCTCGTAGGCGTTGGCATCAGCGTCCGCCCCGGAGCCGCGGGCGATCGCACGCTCGATGTTGTCCTTCGGCATCGAGTAGCTCCTCGCCTTCTCGATCGCGTTCTGGAGCGCGAGGTTGCCGGACGGGTCGGGCCCGCCCTCTCGCGCCGCGACGATCAGGGCGCGCGAGAGCTTGGAGAAGAGCTGACCGCGTTTCTTGTCCGCCGCACCCTTCTTGTGCTTGATCGAGGACCACTTGCTATGCCCGGACATTCGCTCCTTCTTCTACCAACTGGAGGAATCGTTCGTGGACGCGGGTGTCCTCGGTCAGCTCCGGGTGGAAAGCCGCCACGAGGACCCGGCCCTGCCGCGCGAGCACCGGATGCCCGTCGTGCTCGGCGAGGATCTCGACTTCCGGGCCGGCATCGTCGATCCAAGGGGCGCGAATGAAGACGCCGCGGAGCGGCACCGGATCGCCCTCGACATCGAGGTCCGCCTCGAAGCTGTGCACCTGCCTGCCCCACGCGTTGCGTTCCACTGCGAGATCGACGAGACCGAGGTGATTGCGGTCGAGGACGATCATGCCGGCGCACGTGCCGAGGATCGGGCCGCCGAACTTGCGCACCGCCTCGTCGAGCCCGTAGAGCCGCATGAGGCGCATGAACGTCGTGGACTCGCCGCCGGGAATCACGAGGCCGTCGAGGCCCTGGAGCTGCTTCGGCTGGCGCACCTCGACCGCGTCGGCGCCCAGCCGCCGCAGCATCGCCGCATGCTCGCGAAAGTTGCCCTGCACTGCCAGCACGCCGATCTTCATGCCGAAAAGCGTAGTCGGCGCTACGCCGGCTCGGCGAGGCCGCGCCGCCACGCGAGCCAGAGGCCGAGCAGCATCAGCACGAGGCCGTAGCCGGCGTACAGGAGCGCCGCGGCCCAGGCCGAGCTCCCATCGGACCCGCCGTCGAAGTCGCCGACGAACGGGATGAACGGCGCGACGAACCACTTGTCGACGAAATGCGTCGTCACCAGGAACAGCCCGAACGCGGCGAGCACCGCGTAGCTCGACCGGCCGATGCCCGAGGCGATCGCCACGTACACGAGCGAGGCCAGCGCGATGAGGATCCACTCCGTGTCGCTCGAATGCCAGAACGACAGCAGGGCGCCGCCCATCGTCAGCCCGGCGACCACCTGCACCCAGAAGCCGTAGACGCGGTCCGCCCCCAGCCCGATGAGCATCGCCGCGATCCCGAAGATCAGCGTCACCGTCGCAGACCAGTTGCCGCCGTTCGACAGGACGTCGGTCACGAAGAACCACGCCGAGCCGGCTGCGACGAAAACGAGCAGCGGGAACTGGAAGATCCGGCGCGCGACGGCAGCGCCGACGAGTAGCGTCAGCTCGATCAGGAAGTGGTCGACGTGGAAGCCTGAAAACGGCGCGTCCGTGTGCGCGAGCCACCCGGCCGACTCCTCGAGTGCGCCGACGACCACCGCAAGGGCGACCACGGCCGACACGGAGAAGAGGCCCGCGGTCAGCGGTCGGTCCGCGACGCGCGCGCCGAACGTCAGGTCGCCGAGGATCACGAAGACGAGCACAGACCACCCGAGGAACGCAGCGTCGCCGTAGTCACCGCCGAGCGCCTCGAGAAGAGCACCGGTCGCGGCCAGAATCGCAATCCCGCCGGCGTAGAGGAGAAAGGACGCACTGGACCACGAGGCGCGTATCGCCTGCACGTCACGATCGTGACGTCCATCCCGGACAGAACAGCCTTCCATCCGGCCGGCAGTGCGGCTTTGCCGCACTGCTCACCCACTACGAACGAAGAAGCACGCCCCCAATCACGCCGCGACAGTTACCAGCCGCGAGTCTCGAGCAGCTCTTCGGGGGCGAGCGACGCGGCCGAGAGGCCGCTCATCGCGTCGCCGAGACCCTGCGAGACCCGCGCGAGGATCGCGGCATCCTCGAAATGCGTCGTCGCCTCCACGATCGCCTTCGCCCGGAGCTCGGGATCGCCGGCCTTGAAGATCCCGGAGCCCACGAAGACGCCGTCGGCGCCGAGCTGCATGCAGAGCGCCGCGTCCGCCGGCGTCGCGATGCCGCCGGCCGTGAACGTCACGACTGGGAGGCGTCCGTTCTCGGCGACCCAGCGCACGAGCTCGTACGGCGCACGCAGCTCCTTCGCCTCCGCGAAGAGCTCCTCCTCACGCAGCGACTGCAGGCGCCGGATGTGCCCGAACACTGCGCGCATGTGCGTGACGGCGTTGACGATGTCGCCGGTGCCCGCCTCGCCCTTCGTGCGGATCATCGCCGCGCCCTCCGCGATCCGCCGCAGCGCCTCGCCGAGGTTGGTGCAACCACACACGAACGGCACGGTGAACCGCCACTTGTCGATGTGATGCTGGACGTCCGCCGGCGTCAGCACCTCGGACTCGTCGATGTAGTCGACCTCGAGCGCCTCGAGGATCTGCGCCTCGACGAAATGCCCGATCCGCGCCTTCGCCATGACGGGGATCGTCACGGCCGCCTGGATCTCGCGGATCTTGTCGGGATCCGCCATGCGCGCAACCCCGCCCTGCGCGCGAATGTCCGCCGGCACACGCTCGAGCGCCATCACTGCGCACGCGCCCGCGTCCTCGGCGATCCGCGCCTGCTCGAGGGTCGTCACATCCATGATCACGCCGCCCTTGAGCATTTCTGCGAGGCCGGTCTTGACCCGAAGCGTCCCGATCTCCATCGCGGTCAGTCTAGCCAGTGGGCCCTAGGCCGCAGATCGAGCAGCGGCCGCAACGTGCGGCGGGGCGATCACCAGCACGCGGCAGGGAGAGTGCTTCAAGACGGCCTCCACGGTGCGGCCGAACGGCCGCCGCCGGCCCCGCCGGGCGCCGACGACGACGAGCTCGACCTTGCGCGACGTCGCCTCATTCGCGATCGCCGTTCCGGCTTCGCGGCTGCGGACAACTCGACCTTCCACGCGGATCCCGTACGAGTCGCCAACCGTTTCCGCTCGTCGCAGGAGCAGCTTCGCGTCGGCCTCCTCTTCGAGCATGTGCGACGCCAGCGGCAGCACAGGCGGCACCTCGATCACCGCGAGCGCGGTAATAGACGAGCCGTGCTCGGCGGCGAGGCGGCAGGCGACGTCGAGAGCCTTGTCCGTCTCGGCGTTGTCTGCGAGCGGGACGAGGATCGAGCGATAGCCGATCGTCCGCGACACGCCACCGACGGTAGAGAGGTCGAACTTGCCACCGGCTTAAGGACTCCGGCGCGACTCTTAAGAAGGACTTACGAGCCGGTAACCGACACCGGCCTGGTTGAGCAGGTATCGCGGCCGGGCAGGATCAGGCTCGATCTTCCGCCGCAGGTGAGAGACGTACACGTGCAGGTAGTTGGATTCCTCACGGTACGCAGGCCCCCAGATTTCCCGAAGGATCGCCGGATGGGTCAGCAGCTTGCCCTCGTTCTCGGCTAGCAGGCGGAGCAGATCCCACTCCGTCGGCGTCAGTGAAACGGGCTTCCCGGCCATGGTCACGGAGCGCTTGTCGCGGTCGATCCGCAGCTCGCCGACCTCGATCACGGGCTCGCCCGCCGGCGCCGTCCTCCGCAACGCCGCACGCAGGCGCGCGAGGAGCTCGTCGCCGCTGAACGGCTTCGTGACGTAGTCGTCGGCGCCTGCGTCGAGCGCGGAGATCTTCTCCTTTTCTTCTCCGACCGCGGAGAGGACGAGGATCGGCGCCGACGACCAGCGCCGCAGCTCGCGGCAGACCTCCGTCCCACTGCCGTCGGGAAGCAGCAGATCGAGGATCACGGCCTCCGGCGGGCGCATGGCCGCCTGCGTGAGCGCGTCCTTGGCGGTGGCGGCGGTATCGACCGCGTAACCGGCATTGCGGAGCTTCATCTGCACCGCACGCAGGATCTGCGGCTCGTCGTCCACGACGAGCACGCGCGAGCCCGTCACGCGGGTCCTCCAACGGCCGGCAACGCGAAGGCAAACGTCGCGCCTCGTCCCGTGTCCGACTCGAGCCAGAGCCGGCCGCCGTTTACGTCGAGAAACCCCCGCGCGATGGCGAGCCCGAGCCCAGCGCCGCGAGCGCCGTTCACGCCCGATCCGCGCGTGAACGGTTCGAAGATGAGCTCGCGCTCGTCGGCGGAGACGCCCGGGCCGCGATCGGCGACTCGGACGACGACCTCCCCGTTCGTCTCCCCCACGGCGACCTCCACGGACGGCGAGGCCTTGAGCGCGTTCTCGAGCAGGTTCACGAGCACCCGCTCGAGCTGCGCTCCGTCCACGCGCACGGCAGGAGGCTCCGGCGGCAGCACGACCTCGACCGCATCGCCGACGGGGCCGATCGCTTCGAGCGCGCGGGCGACGAGGCCGTCAAGCGGCCAGACCTCGGCCTCGGGCGCCGCGGCCCCCGCCTCGAGCCGCGACAGGTCGAGCAGGTTGCCGACGAGACGGTCGAGCCTCGCGGCCTGCAGCAGAATCGACTCGAGCAACTCCTCCCGTTCGGCGTCGGAGATGTCGCCGGCAGCGACCTCGCTCGCGGTCAGGATCGCGGTGATCGGCGACCGCAGGTCATGGCTCACCGATCGCAGCACCGCGGTCTTCGCGACGTCCTCGCGCTCGAGATGACGGCGCCGTGTCGCCAGGCCGCTGACGCTGACGGCCGTGACGAGGTAGACGGCGAGGGCGACCCAGTTCTGGGAATCCTCGAGCTGGAACGTGTGCGTCGGCGGCAGGAAGAACCAGTTGAAAACGAGCATGCTGACGACCGAGACGGGGACCGCGAAGCGAAGTCCCCACAGCGCTGCGACCGGCAGCACCGCGAAGAGATAGAGGACGCCCAGGCTGAGCACCGGCGCCACCGGCTTCAGCGCCAGCACGCCGAGACTGACGAGCGCGACCGCCACGAGGCTGAGGATGGGACGCACGGCTCAGTCCAGGATACGGAGTCTTAAGAAGCTCTGAAAGTGCGGCGCCTTTCCGAGTCAGGCGAGTAGCGTCGCGCCGATGCAGGCCGAGGCGCTCAAGCGGGTCCTCGTCGGCCGCCCGCGCGCGACGGGAGAGCTCGAGGACACGCTGCTCTCGAAGAAGCTCGCGCTGCCGGTCTTCGCCTCCGACCCACTGTCGTCGGTCGCGTACGCGACGGAGTCCGGGATGGTCGTGCTCGTCGCCGTCTCCGCCCTGGCCGCGCACCTGATCCTGCCGATCTCGTTCGTGATCGCGGCACTGCTCGCGATCGTCGTCCTTTCCTACCGGCAGACCGTTCGCGTCTACGAGACGAGCGGCGGCGCGTACATCGTCGCGAAGGACAACCTCGGCACGCTGCCCAGTCTCGTCGGAGCCGCCGCGCTGCTCGTCGATTACATCCTCACAGTCGCGGTCTCCGTCACTGCGGGTGTGCTCGCGCTCACGTCAGCGGTGCCCTCGCTCGCCGCGCACAAGGTCGGGCTGTCGCTCGTCTTCGTCGTTCTCCTCACGCTCGTCAATCTGCGAGGCGTGCGGGAATCGGGCATCGCGTTCGCTTTGCCCACCTACTCGTTCGTGGCCGCGATGTTCGTCCTCGTCGGAGCCGGCATCGGCAAGTGCGCTGCCGGGACGTGCCCGCAGGCCGACGTGCCGCATCCCGTTGCGATGGGCGGCGCAGCGACGGTCGGCGCGTTCGTGCTCGTCCGAGCGTTCGCCTCGGGAGCGGTCGCGCTCACGGGAGTCGAGGCGATCTCGAACGGCGTCGGCGCGTTCCGGCCGCCGAAGGGACGCAACGCGGCAACGACCCTCGGCGTGCTCGGGGTGATGTCGATCTCGATGTTCCTCGGCGTCTCGTATCTCGCCGTCGAGATGCACGCGCGGCCCAGCGAGACCGTCTCCCTCGTGTCGGAGATCGCGCGTGCCACCTTTCCTGCGGGCTCCTCGACGTCGGCGCTCTTCTGGGCCGTCCAGGTCTTGACGTTTGCGATCCTCGTCCTCGCCGCGAACACGTCGTATCAGGGCTTCCCGCGCCTCGCGGCGGTGCTTGCTCAGGACCGCTTCTTTCCGCGCCAGTTCGTGAACCTCGGCGACCGCCTCGTCTACTCGAACGGGATCATCGTGCTCGCTGCTCTCGCCTCGCTGCTGATCTGGGTCTTCGACGCGAACGTGATCTCCCTGATCCACCTCTACGTCGTCGGCGTGTTCACGGCGTTCACGCTCTCTCAGTTCGGCATGGTGCGCTACTGGCGGCGCACACGGGACCGAGGCTGGCGCAAGAGTGCGCTCATCAACGGCGCCGGCGGCGTGACGACGGCGATCGTCACGCTGCTCGTGATCCAGGCGAAGTTCACCGAGGGGGCGTGGATGGTCACCGTGGCGGTGCCTGCCCTCGTTGTGGCCTTCTACGGCACCCAGCGCCACTACCGGCGCGTCGGCCGCCGGTTGAGGGCCGGCGTGAGCGCCGTCGTTGCGGCACCGCAGGCCACGAACGACGTCGTCCTCTACGTCGAGTCGTTCGACGCGGCGCTGCACGAGGCGCTGTGGTACGCGCGGCAGATCTCGGGTGACCGCTTCCGGGCCATCAGCGCGCCCGGCCGGCGCAGCGACCCAGGCCTTCGCGCCCGTTTCCGTCAGCTCACCGACATCCGGCCCGATCTGAAGCTGCTCCCGACGCACGAAGGGCGCGTCGAGGGCGTGATCGAGTACCTCTGGGCGCTGCCGCGCGGCGAGTCGCAGTTCGTGACGGTCATCGTCCCTGAGTTGTTCCGGCGCCGCTCGCTCGCGTCAGCCCTCGCGCGGCGCATGGAGTTCTCGCTCAAGCTGCGGCTTCTGACCGAGCCCGGTGTCGTCGTGACCGACGTGCCCGTCCTCGCGGAGGACGCAGACCGGCCACTGCCGCGGCGAGCCGTCTGCCGCATCCTCGTCTCGGGCGCGCACGCCGCGACCATGCGTGCGGTGCACTACGCGAGCACGCTCGGCTTCGACGATACGAAGGCCGTCTTCTTCGCCTTCGACGCCGAGGAGGCGACGCGGATCCGGAGGGAGTGGCAGGAACGCACGATCCCCGCTGAGCTGGAGATCGACGAGGCGCC
>Ga0137368_10007086_pt1 | contig 11682 bp, 5 predicted proteins | sample SagtaG_13_FD_104917 | JGI IMG/M metagenome (GOLD analysis project Ga0137368, IMG submission 104917) | Vadose zone soil microbial communities from Sagehorn Ranch, Mendocino, California, USA - Sage1_L_100_16 metaG | ecosystem: Environmental > Terrestrial > Soil > Vadose zone | place: USA...
GCCTTGGGCAGCTACGTGGGCGGAGCCATTGATGCTCTGGTGCAGCGTGTGATGGAAGGGATCATGGCCTTCCCGTCTCTGGTACTTGCGCTGGCGCTAGTGGCTCTGGCCGGACCCAGTGTCACCATGCTTTGGTTCGCCATTGCCTTCAGCTCCATTCCCCGCTACGCGCGCTTGGTCAGAAGCGGGGTGCTGACGCAGAAAGAACGGGAGTATGTGGATGCGGCGCGGGCCATGGGACAAAGCCCGATGCGCATCTTGCTAAAGCAGATTCTACCGAACATCATGGCACCCATCGCGGTACAATTGACGCTCGACTTTGCTCGGGCCATCAGCGTGGAAGCGTCCCTCAGCTACCTCGGACTTGGATTGTCGATGCCCTACATTAGTTGGGGCACGATGATCAGGGACGCCCAAGACTTTCTAGAGGTGGCACCTTGGTTGGCGATTTTCCCTGGACTGGCCTTGGCAGGGGTCATCTTGGCCTTTACCTTGGTGGGTGACGCCCTGCGCGACCGGATGGACCCGCGCATGCGCAGGAGCTTGAGTAGACGACTGGCGTAGGCATCGACATGGTCATGCGGGTCGCCCCTTGGCATTTGGCGACTGAGCGGAGGTTTTTACGTTGAAATTCCATTTAGCTGTCCCTAGTGTCAGTGAGGCCTAGGAAAACGAGCAGATTCCCAAGCATACGTCACAGCTCTAGGTGTACTTCCATTACCGTGAACATTTAGCATCGACGCTCCAATAATTTTCGACGAGGAGGGACCATGGGCATTGACGCAATTGATCACTGGGTTCTTGTGGTCACGGACTTAGAAGAGACCTTCGCTTTCTACCGAAAGCTCGGTCTTCAAGCGGGTTGGCAAGAGCGTCCGGGTGGACGGGGGACCCGTCCGATCATCCGCATCAGTGAGACGCAGAAGCTGAACCTCTACGTGGTTGATCGATATGAGATCGAGAGTCCCACTTTCGCACCTCGCTACGCAACGGGGTCGGCGGACTTCTGCCTGCGGTGGGAAGGAACTGTGCAGGAGGCGCAGGACTTCCTCAAGCAGGCCGGAGTTCCGGTGCTCCAAGAGCCTGCGGCTCGCTCAGGCGCCCAGGGCCCCGGGACCAGTCTGTACGTGCGTGACCCCGACGGCAATCTGATCGAGCTGATAACCTACGGAGACCCCAAGTACCAATAGTCCGACGCGAGTCTTGCAAACTGTGCGCGTGCCGCGGGGCCCGACATCGAACGTTTGACGTAGTCGACAATATGGCGCGCACACCCAAGAATTCCGTTCACCCGAAGTCAAGAGCAGCTTGGCGGGCCGGGAATTGCACTACCGCTAATCCAGATAATCCAGAAATCTCAGTATCGATCATCCCTTCCCTGTAGCTCGTTTAGTTACCCCTCCAGGGCATCGAGCATCGAGCACCGCCTCGGACAGCTCATTTCTGATCTCCGCCCGGATTTTTGAAATTGAATCCTCACCGGCACGCATTGAACCGGAAAAAGCCGGGCGTAATGGATGCCTGCAAAGTCGCTGGGGAGACTAGCCTCCGAAACGGTACACAGGATGAAACTTAGAATGCTATCGGCGGTTACGTGTCCGTGAAAATAACTTTGCTTGTTCTATTCTTGAAACTGCGCCACCAGCGAAATTCTCATGGCTAGGACAAATGAGAGTGAAATTTTCCAAAATGTCATTGTCGATTATCGCAATAGTTATGGCACAATCGATGCGAGCGCTTTGTATCTGTAGCAAGGAGGTTTTTATGTTTATAGAAACTTATTACAACGACAGGGCTGCGGTTGCCGGAAACATAAGTGAAACAGGGATACCATATCCTGAATTGGCGGGAGAGGAACTGACCGTGTGGCGGAAATACTTACCGTTTAACAGACAGGTAGAAAGTCTCCACCACTCGTTTAATGGCGTGCCTGTTCCTGACATCGTGAGTGCAGAGGTAGAGAGAGCCCAAAAAGCCCCACATTTATTTGACCAAATAGAGATCTGGAGTCGCACAGACGATCCCATGGCCGTTGGAGTCATCGGTGGCGCGAAGCCACGTTATTTTTCTATCGTACGCTGGGGGGATGCGGAATTAACGCTGGCGCAGGTGAAAAGAAAACTGCGGGTCGAGAAATGGATACTCTCGTTAACCTGGATAGCGGGGATCTCGGTTTCCCTCGCTGCCGCAATGTACATCGTGCTGGAATAGGCCGCCTGATTCTGTCAGAAATCGAGTGAGGAGGCGGGGGATGTAAAAAGTTTTTAACTATGCCATTCTAATGGCATGGCAAACAAAGCAAAGAAAAGAGCTGCAGGGTCGAAGAGAAAGAGCACCGATTGGAATATAGGCCAGCCACTAGCCTTCCCTCCAAAGAGGAATCCCATTATTAATCTCTTAGCGAAAGAAGCCGTAGAGGAAGCCGTAAGCGGGCCTCTCCACCTCAAACGACAAAAGCGCAAGAAAAGATAGCTAACCGCTTTCCCCCAGTCTCTACCTGCGTTGGTGTTTTTTGCTACCCCACCACGATTGCAATGAAGGCGTATTGCTATCACTCCCCGCCCCATGATGACCGGCGCCGATGGTCGTTTCTGACGGAATCGTTTAGGTAACTCACACTGATTCCGAGCTGGCAAGCCGCGCTCTTCGGCTCGTATAAATCATAGCCCGGATTCTCCTGTCGCCATTCTACCCGCCGGTCCGTTCTGTCCGGCGGAAAATATCTCGGCTCCTCTTTCCGAAACTTCGGATCGTAGAGCATCCACCCGCACGCGATGCATCTAACCCGCGCTGGCGTCTCTAAGAACTCCGGCTCCCAGGTCAGATATCCACCGCACGCTGGGCATCGGTCCATGGTTCTCTCCACTTCACTCAATTCACGCGACAGAATAACAAACGTTGCTTTACAGTAGCACCGAGAGCGCAGCGGATGTAACTGGTTGATTTCCGAGGGAGAAATGTGGCCAGGGACAGAATCGAACTGCCGAAACGAGGATTTTCAGTCCCGATACCGTGCAGGGACTATGTGTCACCATTGGTCGCTATTGGTATCTATTCAAGCTTTTAACGGCGGTGGCTGACCTTCATTTTACCGATTCGAACACATAGTGCCAAATAGTTCTGGCAAAGTTGTGGCAAAGTCAGCTGCCCAGATCGCAAAGTACCCGCAGCCACGCACACAAAGAGTCGATGGTATTTGGTGGTTTAACGCTTTACGCTGAGCGCAGTCATAAAGCCGTGCTCCGGCCACTGTGGGATTCGAGGACTCTTTGTACTTCGTCGAGAAAGTCCTTCAACCTGATCGGCTTGGTCTGATAACCGTCGAAGCCTTCGGCCAGCATCGTCACCCGGTTGTAAGTCATGGCCGACGCCGTGATCGCAATAACGGGTATGCTTTTCGTTTTCGGGTCGGTCCTGAGCTGCTTTAGCGCGGTAATCCCATCCATCCCGGGGAGCTGGATGTCCATAAGAATGAGATTAGGAGATTTCTCGATAGCGAGCTTAAGTCCCTGCTCGGCTGTGTCGCTCTCTATGGTCTTGTGACCCTTAACTTGGAGCACGTCGCGCACGAGCTTTCGGTTCTTCTCGTTGTCTTCGATGATGAGGATCAGCTCGCCGGCCATCTTATTCTTTCAATCTCACCGAGTTTTTGTTTCACCTTGGCGTCTTTGTACTTCCTGGTTAGGGTTAGGCGTCACGAGTTAGGTGATTCCGCGCTTCACTCCCCTTTACCCCTTACCCTGAGTGGATCGGCAGCGTGAAGGTGAATCTACTGCTCTTGCCGACCTCGCTCTCTACCCAGATCTTTCCCCCATGCAGCTCGACAAACTTCTTGGCCAAGGTTAAGCCGAGTCCCGTACCTTCCGTCTTATGTGCATAGTCGGAGCCTACCTGACGGAATTCCTCGAATATCTTTGGCTGATCCTGGGGGGCGATCCCAATCCCGGTGTCACTGACCGATATCTCTATCGAACCGTCTGCCTGTTTGGCTTCGATTCCAATCCGTCCGCCCTCTGGAGTGAATTTCACCGCGTTGGAAAGCAGATTGAGGAGAATCTGTTTGATCTTGCGCTCATCTCCAACGTAGTCGCCAAGACGCTCGTCAACACTAACCTCGAGGTTGATGCCGTGCTTGGTCGCCCTCTCACGAACAAACGTGCGGGCGTTGTCGATCGCCAAAGGAAGATCGAACGTGGTTAGTTCCAATTCCATGCGCCCAGCTTCGACCTTAGACAGATCGAGGATCTCGTTAATCAAAGAAAGCAAATGGCGCCCGGAAGTGAGAATATCGTCTGTATACTCGGCTTGTTTCTCGTTCAGGTCACCGAACATTCGCTCGCTTAGGACTTCGGAGAAACCGATGATGGCGTTTAGCGGCGTGCGCAGCTCATGAGACATGTTGGCGAGAAACTCCGACTTGTGCCGGTTGGCGGCTTCAATCTGGCGGCTCTTATCCTCGATTTCCCGGAACAGCCGCGCGTTTTGGATAGCCAGGACCGACTGCGTAGCAAAGGTCCGGAGGAGATTCACAATCTCTGGCGCAAAGCTGCCGGTTTCACGCCGGTAAATCGTCAAGGCTCCCATGATTTTCTGATCGAGAAGGAGCGGCACGGCGAGAAGTGATCGGTAGCCAAGTCGAGATAAGATGGGACGCATTCCTCTGGTAGCGAGTTCGTGCTCTTCGCGAAGGTCGGCGATTTGGTACGGTACTCTCGTTTGGGCTGCTCTACCGGTAGCACCTTGGCCGAGACGAAGCGGGGTCGCCTGATACGCGTCTACCAATTCGTGTTCCATCTGGTAGCTGGCCCGAAGATGAAACTCCTGCGTGGCCTCATCGTATTCGTAGATGATGCCGCAATCAGTTCCGGAGAGCTGAACCGCCCGGCCGACGATGGTGCTGAGCACGGTCTGGAGATCGAGAGTAGAACTCACCGCTTGACCGACCTCTCCCAGCGCCTTTAATTCCCCGACCGACTGCGCAAGTTGTCGGGTCCGTGCTTCCAGTTCCTGGAACAGCCGCACGTTCTCAATGGCAATCACCGCCTGCGAGGCAAAGGTCTCCAGTAGCGCCACCTGCTTGTCAGTAAAAGGCTTGACCTCGGTGCGGCGGATGTTGATCACCCCGATGGCGGTCCCTTCCCGCAGCAGCGGCGTCACAAGAAAAGTTCGAATACCGGGCCCTATTTTTACGCTGTCCGGGAACCTCTCTGTTTCCGCCTGAAGGTCTGGAATGTGGATCGTCCTGCGCTGGAGCAAAGCCTCGTTGCCAACCGAGCGCCATCCCAAGCTTCTCCGCCCTGGTCCACTGGGTGGTATCGTTCCGAAGTGCGCCGCCAGGATCATCTCATTGCCTTCGAGAAGGCGAATAGTTGCATCATCGGACCCGCACACCCGTGCCGCGCTCTGCGCAATCGCATCCAGCACCGGCTGAATGTCCGTCGGCGAGCTGGCAATGACACCCAAGATTTCACTCGTGGCGGTTTGCTGTTCTAATGCCTCTTTCAATTCTCGGAACAACCGCACGTTCTCTAACGCGATCACCGCCTGGTCGGCAAAGGTTTCAAGAAGCTTGATCTGCGCCGGGGTGAAGGGGTGCACGTCGGTCCGACGCGCGGCTAGCCATCCGATGAGCTCTCCTTGCTGACGAAGGGGAACGCCTAAAAACGTGCGCAAGTAGTGACGGGCACCCAACATTGGAAAATCATTCTGCGCGCTGATATCTGGAATGTGTAGCGTACCGTGGTCGCGCATCCAGCGAAAATTGGACTCATCGACATCGATTTCGCCATGGACGACGGGTATCGGGCCGAAATGGGCCCGCGAAACCAACATGCTCCCAGCTTTCAATCGCAGATGCACGTCATCGATTCCGCAAACCCGCGCTGCACTTTGGACGATGGCATCGAGCACCGGCTGCACGTCCGTGGGCGACCGGCTGATGATACCGAGGACTTCGGCGGTCGCCGTCTGATGCTCCAGTGCCTCGCGCAATTCTGCATTGCGCTCCTGGAGTTCCTTGAACAGCCGCACGTTCTCGATGGCGATGACACCCTGCGAGGCGAAGGTTTTTAAGAGGGCGATTTGCTTATCGAAGAAGGGTCGGATTTGCGGTCGGCGGACATGAATTGCTCCGATCGCAACGCCTTCGCGAAGCAATGGTGTGACCAGAACAGTGCGGACGCCGCCTGACCGAAAGGCTTCAGGAAATTCCAACAGAGACTCCGGGCTCAAAATGTCATGGATGTGCACGGTCTCGCGATCGATCAATACTCGGCCGACATAGTTACCGCGAGTCATCGATCTAGGTTCCTCAGGCCGGAGAATCGGGATTGATCCATGAGAGGCTACGAGCCAAAACCTATCGCCCTCAGCACGCCAAATGGCCGCATCACTTGCATCACACAAACGTGCAGCATTTTGAGCTACAACGTCGAGCACAGGCTGAATGTCTGTCGGCGAGCTGGCGATGGCACCTAGGATTCCACTGGTCGCCGTTTGCTGCTCCAACGACTCCTTGAGTTCTTGGAACAACCGCACGTTCTCGATGGCGATGACGGCCTGGTTGGCGAAGGTTTCCAGCAGCTTCATCTGCGCCGGGATGAAGGGGCGGACCTCGGCGCGTCGTGCGGTCAGTAATCCGACGAGTTCCCTCTTCTGACGAAGGGGAACGAATAAAAAAGTGCGCAGCGAACCTGGAGACACCAACGGGATGTCGCTCTGCGCGCGGACGTCGGGAATGTGGAGGGTGCCATGCTCGCGCACCCAGCGAACCGGTGGCGCGTCAATACCGATCTCGATGTTGCGAATAGGCACGGAACCATAATGAGCTTTTGGAACCAAATTGTTCCCCTCGCGGAATCGCAGCACTACATCATCGATTCCACAAACACGCGCAGCACTCTCGACAATGGCGTCGAGGACCGGCTGCACGTCGGTAGGCGAGCGACTGATAATGGCGAGAACCTCTGCTGTTGCCGTCTGATGCTCCAGAGCCTCGCGCAATTCTGCGTTGCGCTCCTGAAGTTCTTTAAAGAGGCGCACGTTTTCGATAGCGATCACAGCCTGATCGGCGAAGGTTTTGAGAAGCGCAATCTGCTTCTCGGTGAAAGGGCGAACCTCGGTGCGACGAACCCCTATGCACCCGATGGCCACACCTTCTTTCAGCAAAGGAGTGTTAAGTACGGTTCGAACACCAGTAATTTGCTGAGGGACCCTAGAATCAGGATATTCGGTGTCGATCTCCGCTTTCACATCGTGGATGTGAATTGTTTGGCGGTCGATGACGGCCCGGCCAGGAGGAAAGTCTCGACTGAGCGGCAGAAAACTGGCAATTGGTATCGCCCCGTATTTCGCCAGAACCCGAAGGCTGTCGCCTTCAGGGCGAAGTATTACGGCGTCGATTGCATCGCACAGCTTGGCCGCATTCTCCGCAACCACGTCCAGCACCGGCTGGATATCCGTCGGCGAGCTGGCAATGACACCTAGTATCTCGCTCGTCGCGGTCTGCTGCTCTAGCGACTCCTTGAGTTCTTGAAACAGCCGGACGTTCTCGATAGCAATGACGGCTTGGTCGGCGAAGGTTTCTAGGAGCTTGATCTGCGCTGGCGTGAAGGGACGCACCTCAGTGCGACGTGCGGTCAGAGTTCCAATGATTTCTCCTTGCTGACGAAGAGGAACGATCAAAAAGGTTCGAGCACTGATACTTACAATCCGAAAGTCGTTCTGCTCGGTGACGTCGGGAATGTGAAGCGTGCCGTGCTCGCGCATCCAACGAGCGTGTGGCTCATCAATACTGACCTCGAGGCGATCAGTTGGTATCGGTATCGAACCAAAATGAGCCCGCACAACCATAGTGTTGTCTTCGCGCAGTCGCAGCGTCACATCATCGATCCCACAAACCCGAGTCGCGCTTTCGACGATGGCGTCGAGGACGGGCTGCACATCCGTCGGCGAGCGGCTGATGATGCCGAGCACCTCGGAGGTCGCCGTCTGGTGCTCCAGGGCCTCGCGCAACTCTGCGTTGCGCTCCTGCAATTCTTTGAACAAGCGCACGTTCTCGATGGCGATCACGGCCTGATCAGCAAAAGTTTTTAGAAGTGCGATCTGCTTGTCGGTAAATGGACGGACCTCTGTACGACGAACCGCTATGAATCCAATGGCCACGTTCTCTCGCAATAGCGGAGTATTGAGCGCGGTTCGAATACCAGTGAGTTGTTGAGGGGCCCTAGCAGCAGGATATTCCTCGATCTCCACCAATATGTCGTGAATGTGGATCGTTTTTCGATCGAGCACAGCCCGACCGGCGGGAAACTCTCGGGTCAAGGGTACCCTGTCTGGCACCGGCACTGCCCCGTATTTCGCGACGATTCTAAGCTTATCGCCCTCAGGAAGTCCTATTACGCCATCAATGGCATCGCATAACCGTGCTGCATTCTCGGCGACCACGTCTAGCACCGGTTGAATATCCGTCGGCGAGCTGGCAATGACACGCAGAATCTCGCTCGTGGCCGTCTGCTGCTCCAACGCTTCGCTGAGATCACGGTTGCGCGTTTCGAGTTCGTTGAACAACCGCACATTCTCAATGGCGATCACGGCTTGATCAGCAAAGGTTTTGATGAGTTCAATCTGCTGCTCGGTAAAACCGTCGACGAAATTACGCCAAATTGTGATCGATCCAATTGGCGTTTCCTCTCGCAGGAGAGGTACCCCTAGAAGCGTTCGGGCCCCCCTTTGAAGCGCCAAAGGGTAAGAAGCAGGCTCCGCTTGGGCATCAAGGACGTGGACGACTTTCTTCTCCAGCAGCACACGACCACCAAACTTGTTCTCAGGAACTACCCGAATAGGATTGCTTTGGAGAAGGGCGATTTGTTCAGAAGTCGCACCATAATGCGCGACTACTCGCAAAAATTCCCCGTCGTACCGTCGTATGTGACCTTGAGTGGCGCCGACGAGTTTAACGGCATTTGCAATTACTGTGTCCAATACAGGCTGAAGATTGGTTGGCGAGCTAGCAATGACTCGCAATACTTCTCCGGTAGCGGTCTGCTGCTCCAGCGCCTCGGTCAGATCACGGTTGCGCTCCTGCAATTCTTTGAACAGCCGCACGTTTTCTATGGCAATCACAGCCTGGTGGGCGAAGGTTTTAAGAAGAGTGATCTGCTTGTCAGTGAACGGGCGGACTTCCGTGCGGCGGATCAAGATGGCTCCGACGGCCACCCCCTCGCGCAGAAGCGGAACGGCCAGACAAGTCCGAACGCCCAGACGCTCGTCCGCTTGCCTAACTGCGGCATAGTCCTCGTCAAGCACGGCTAGGCTGTCGTGAATGTGGACGGGTTCACGTTGAAGAATGGCTCGGTCGATCAGGCACGTTCGATTGATCGGGCGAGTCTCTCCGACCGCAAGTACAGGAGGGACAATCCCATGACTTGCCACTTTTCGCAGAAGATCGTTCTCGACGCGATAAATCTGGGCATCTTGGGACTCGCACAAACGCGCCGCGCTGGCTGCAATCGTGTCCAGCACAGGCTGAATATCCGTCGGAGAGCTGGCGATGACGCTTAGGATTTCACTCGTTGCAGTTTGCTGCTCCAAGGCCTGAGTGAGTTCTTGAAACAGCCGGACGTTTTCAATGGCGATGACGGCCTGGTCGCCGAAGGTCTCTAGGAGCTTGATCTGCGCCGGGGTGAAGGGGCGCACCTCGGTGCGACGCGCAATCAACCCGCCGATGAATTGCCCCTTCTGACGAAGGGGAACGGCCAAGAACGTGCGCGTGTCAGACCGAGAACCCAGGCTTGGAAAATCAGTCTGCGCTAGAACATCGGGAACGTGAAGTGTGCCGTGCTCGCTTGCCCAGCGAATGTGTGGCTCATCAATACTAACTTCACCCCGGGCGGTAGGCATGGAACCAAAATGAGCCCGCGGAACAGTCACGGATCCTTCGCGAAGTCGCAGCGTCAGGTATTCCATCCCGCAAACCCGCGCCGCACTCTCGACGATGGCGTCGAGGACGGGCTGCACATCCGTCGGTGAGCGGCTGATGATGCCCAGCACCTCGGCGGTTGCGGTCTGATGCTCCAGGGCTTCGCGCAATTCCGCGTTGCGCTCCTGAATCTCCTTGAACAAGCGCACATTCTCGATAGCGATCACCGCCTGGTCGGCAAAGGTGTTGAGGAGAGCAATCTGTTTGTCTGTGAAAGGACGAACTTCCGTACGACGAATGAAAATGACGCCAATGGGAACGCCCTCGCGCAGCAGAGGTGTGGCTAATACGGTGCGTGTACCGGTGCGTTGCTGGATGTGCTTGTACTCCGGGAATTCCGTTTCGACCTCTGCCGCGATGTCCTGGACGTGGATCGTTTGCCGATCAACGACGGCTCGGCCTCCAGGGCTTCCACGAATGATAGGCCGTGGCATTTCCACGACTGGCATTGGTCCATAGTTCGCCATGCATTGGAGGGTGTCTCCCTCAATCCGAAAAATTACAGCATCGGTTCCCTCACACAGTCGCGCAGCATTCTCAGCCAGCACATTCATCACCGGCTGGACATCCGTCGGCGAGCTGGCTATGACACCCAAGATTTCACTCGTCGCAGTTTGCTGCTCCAACGACTCCCTGAGTTCTTGGAACAACCGCACGTTCTCGATCGCGATGACTGCCTGGTCAGCAAAGGTTTTGAGAAGTGCGATCTGCTTGTCAGTGAAAGGGAGTACTTTCAGCCGCCGAAGGTGAATTACCCCGATTGGGATTTCCTCTCGCAATAAGGGCACCGCCAAAGCTGTTCGAATGCCTTGTGGAATGGCATAGCTCTTCGTCCCGGGAAACTCACTTTCGGCTTCCTGAACATCATGGATATGGACGATCCGACGCTCTAGAATGGCGCGGCCCGGCCCACTGCCTATCTCGACGGGGATTCGATCACCACTATGTGGGATTGAGCCAAAGTGAGAAACAGTTTCGTATGTAACACCATCAGTTCGCCGCACCAATATGTCGTCGGCCTCACACAACCGCGCTGCATTTTCAGCAATAGTATCCATCACCATCTGAAACCCTGTTGGCGAGCTAGCGATCACTCGAAGGATTTCGCTCGTGGCCGTTTGCTGCTCCAGGGCTTCGTGCAGCTCCTTGGCTGTTGCGTTCTCCCGCTGCAAAGATTCGGTAAGTTGCTGGCGTAGCTCCGCAATCGTCTGCGCTTGTTCAGCAACAGACGTTTTCACCACGGGACGGCGCAGTTTTGGTTTTTTATTCCTAGAGCCTTTTTTGGTCGTGCTTGCCATAAAACAAAAAGACGAAACTGCGATTTGTTGGTCGCGGGAGAAACTAGAAGTATGACAGGATAGGGGTACGCTCTGGCAGCAGCCTTCCCCAGCGGCTGAGCTGACTTTTACTTCAGGTCGTGGGTGGCGTCAACGATGAAATCTGAAAGCACACTCTGCGAAGGTTTGCCTCGGACCCTGATGTAATCGAATCGAACGACACGAGGATTGCCAATCCTCAGTGCAGGCCCATACACTTGATTTCGAGGAGCATCCCTACGCTACCCCATCAACAACGACCGACAGCAATCAGCATACATAAGCGGCTAGCGGCTCTCACCTACCAGTCAGTTTCCCTAAAATGTCTAGCGTCGGACTCGGACAATTCTCGGACACTACGTCGCCTCTTGTTATATGGAGCAAAAA
>Ga0137368_10007090_pt1 | contig 11680 bp, 16 predicted proteins | sample SagtaG_13_FD_104917 | JGI IMG/M metagenome (GOLD analysis project Ga0137368, IMG submission 104917) | Vadose zone soil microbial communities from Sagehorn Ranch, Mendocino, California, USA - Sage1_L_100_16 metaG | ecosystem: Environmental > Terrestrial > Soil > Vadose zone | place: USA...
CGCGTCGTACGAAGTGGGTTCAGCATCGATCCTCTCCTCTCCGGGACGTATTCGTGGGTGAGTCCACCGAGACGATCGCGTCGATGGACGCGAGCTCAAGAAGCATGACGGGAAGGCGTAGACACCGCTCTGGTTTAACAGGCGGCCGGGGAAAAGGAGGTGAGTTGTGCGAGTGGTCGCGTCCGTCCTGGACAACTTGGCAAACTGAGCTCGCGTCGGCGAAAGTTGGCTGGTGGCCGACACGCTCGTCTGTGCGGAGTGTGAACGGGAGTAGTGGGCCGGAGCCATCGCTGGCTCCGTAGTCGACGGAGGCAACACCGCAACCCTCAACCTTGCCACGAGGCTTGGGCGTTTACCTTCCAGACAATCGCACCTGCCGATTAGCAGGGGTCTTTCAGAGCGGATGATGGGACTCGAACCCACGACCTTCTGCACGGCAAAGATTGGCGAGGGTTCGCGCCAGTTCGCTCCCGTTCGCCGAAACCTCCTGTTTGCAGCGGCTTCGGATCCGGCGAGCGGACGGCAGCGAACCCGAGCGAACACCCAGTGCAGCCATTGCAGCCGTTGTGCTGGCTGCCACATCAAGGGGGTCGGCCCCCGACGACGCCCACGCGAGAGTGTGATCGCATGAGGCGCCCGCGGGACCGGCGGGCACGATGGTTGCGGTGTGCTCAGCCCTGGGCTTCGATGACGCGCCGCAGGTTGTCGGGCAACTCGCCGAGCATGCGCTTCATCCTCGGGCGCATCAGCAGCATGAGCCCACGCATCGGTCCGTGTGGCTCCATCCACAGCTTCCCGGACACCTCCGTGCCGCCGTTCCTGGCGTCACAGCGAAAGTCCAAGCCGCAGCTCATGCCGCGCCCTTTGTCTCGACTGGCGAAACGCGCCGGGCGCTCGAACTCGACGATCTCCGACTCCAGCCGGCCCATCCCCTTCTTCGCGCGAAAGGTCGTGCCCTTTCCGATCGGGCCGTCGGACGTCTTCACGACCTCTTGGCAGTTGGGCTCCCACTGCGGCGCGTTGCGAAGGTCGACCAGGAAGTCGAAGACCTCTTCGGGGGACCGCGCAACCGTCGTCTGGAAGTCGTGCTCGATCACGGCTCCACCTCCTATGCGTGTGCCTCTCGTTCCAGCGATCTGGGCTTTAGTCCTCCGGCGACGTTGATTTGTTACGCCGCGAGGCCCATCCCCCGGGTTGGTCCACTCCTCCCGAACGCCAGCGTCAGCAAGCCGCCGCCTGGCGTCGGAGCCTCCGAAAAACCCAGTGGTCTACACAGCGCGCATAGTGCTTTGATTGCGACGCAGACGCTGGTTCGAAAGGAAGGAGGAGCCATGGTCGCTCGCGTCGCGAGCTTCGAAGGGGTCAACGTCGAGGTGGCGGAAAGGACGATGGACCAGGCGGAAGCCATCATCTCGCCGCTGATGGAAGGCCTGCCGGATACCAGGGCCACCTCGAGCTCGTCGCCTCGGACGGCAAGGTCTTGTCGATCGCGCTCTTCGACTCGGACGAGAACGCGGGAGCCGCCGAGCCGACCTTTGACGAGGAGATGCCGCGCCAACTCGGCCATCTCTTCGAGGACTGGGAAGGCCGCCGCGTCTCCGTCGAGCGCTACAAAGTGCTCTCCGACTCGCGAGCCAGGAGGTAGTCGGCGGCGAGCGACGCGACTGTTCGAGGCCGAACCCGGCAAAGCACGTGCCATGCTTGGACAGGCAATGTCCGATGTGTGGGCGAGCGTCTCCGAACTTGATGCGGCAACACAGGCCCGTCTCGCCGAGGTACTCGAAGCCCGCGGCGCGGACGCGCAGCAGCACGCGATGCGGCACGCGTTCCTCGAGCTGGTCGACTTTCCCGCGGAGGCGAAGGTGCTCGAAGTGGGCTGCGGCACCGGTGTCCTGTCGCGGCGGCTCGCCGAGTGGCCTCAGGTCGGGTCGGTGATCGGCGTCGATGCCGCGCCATCGCTTCTCACCAGGGCACGCGAACTGGCCGCCGGGCTCGCCAACATCGCGTTCCAGGAGGGCGACGCGCGCTCGCTTCCGTTCGAGAACGAGGCGTTCGACGTCGTCGTCTTCGACTCCACGCTGAGCCACGTGCCCCAGCCCGAGCGCGCGATCGCGGAGGCATTCCGGGTGCTCCAGCCGTCCGGCTGGCTGGCCGCGTTCGACGGCGACTATGCGACGGCAACGGTCGCGCTCGGCGACCACGACCCGGTCCAGGCCTGCGTCGACGCGATGATGGCCAACTCGGTGACCGACCGCTGGCTCGTCCGTCGATTGCCTGCCCTCACTCAGGAGCACGGCTTCACGCTCACCTCGTTCCGCAGCCATGGCTACGTCGAGACGGCAGGCGGCGAGTACATGCTCAGCGTCATCGACCGCGGCGCCGACCTGCTCAGCTCCCGCGGGCAGATCGACGACGACACCGCAACCGCACTCAAGCGCGAGGCCCGCCGGCGAGTAGAAGCCGGCACGTTCTTCGGACACATCGCCTACGCCAGCCTGATCGCGCGCAAATCCCCGCCCCAACGAGCGTAACCGCACCACCCGGCGTCTTCACACGGGGGACCGCCGTTGGCGTGCGGCCCACACCGATAAGCGAACGCCGAATCGCCGGTGATCGGCGTCCCGGAGGCGCGAACAAGTGATTCGTGTCGACTCAGGCGGCAGGAATGTAGTGACCTGACAGCGGGCGCGCCGATCTCGTCGTGTCGGGGGCCCAGCTCGTCGCTGCAGCGCGGATGCTTCCGCCTCCACTTTTTGGCGCGATCCTCGCTGACGCGTTCGCTTCGGTGAGCAGCAGCCGTTCCGGTTCCTCGTCCACGACCGTGACTCGAAGTTCGGCCATGCCTTCGATGAGGTCTTCCGGACCGAAGGCATCAGAGTGATCCGCACGCCTGTCCAGGCGCCGAACGCGAATGCCCACGCCGAGCGCTGGGTTCGCACGGTTCGCACGGACTGCCTCGACCGAATCATGATCCTCGGCCGACGGCATGTCGAGCACGTGCTCCGCGTCTACCGCCAGCAGTACAACGAGCACAGACCGCACCGTGCTCTGCGCCTCATGCCACCAGACGGTCGCGACCCAACACCGCTCGACGCAACTGCTCGCCTACGCCGCCGTGATCTCCTCGGCGGACTCATGCACGAATACGAGGCCGCCTGAGTTTGCGAACCGTACGGGGTTATTCGCTGGGCTAGCTGCGCTCGTACGTGCCGACGAGCTCGGCCGTCGTCAGCACATGCCCCTCGATCGCCTGTTCCAGCTCGGCTTTCGTGACACCGGCGCGGAGCTCAGGGTCTGCATCGAGCGCGTACAGGCGGAAGACGTAGCGGTGGCGGCCGTGGCCCGGAGGCGGGCAGGGACCGCGGTAGCCGGTCGTGCCGAAGTCGTTCTGCCCCTCGTTCGGCGCCGGCTCGCCCTCGCCCAGCCCCTCGGCCGCTGGGTCGAGCCCCCAGGCGATCCAGTGCGTGAAGACACCACCCGGGGCGTCCGGGTCGTCGACCATGAGCGCCAGCGACCGTGTCCCCTCGGGGATGTGTGCCCAGCGAAGCGGCGGCGAGACGTCCTCGCCCTCGCAGGTGTGGCGGCTGGGGATGGCTTGGGCGTTCTCGAACGCGCTGGTCTCGAGAGCGAACGCGTCCATCAGCAGGTCAAGTGAAGTGCGGCCGCCGTGCGGTGCGGGTCGAGCTCGCCGTAGCGACGCACGGCCTCGTCCGTCGACAGGGCCTCGACCTCGACGCCTCGCTGCCGCAGCCGCTCGAGCATCTCCGGGTCGGGACGCATCTGCCCATACGCGCCGGTGCCTACGACCAGCCGCTCGGGCAGCTCGTCGATGACGTCCTCCAAGTCGGCGAGGACGAGTCGGTGCCCATCTGCCCGCCACCAGTTGGTGAGTACGCGCTCGGGGAGCACGATCACGTCACGGGTCTGCTCCTCGCCGTCGACGACGAGATGACCGAAGTGGTAGCCCTCGATCCGCGGAATCGACTCACCTCCGATCATCGCCTCGTTCTCCCGATCCCTTGCCCCGGTTGCACGACGAGAAACCCTGGACATGACCTACGGCGGACTGTCCCCGAGGGCCTGGAGCAGCGCCGTGTCTGCGTTGATCACACCAGCGGCGTAGGCGTAGCGGGCCAGCATGTGGGATCGTGAGCCAAAACCGCCCGCCGAAGCGACAGAAGGAGGAGGCCATGAGTTCGGACTCCCCGCGGCTCGAGCGAAAGGTCGCCCGATGACGCAAGGGCCCGAGAGCCATCCCAGCGTGACCGTCTACACGCCTGCCCGGCTCGCGCTCTACGACCTCTTCATCCTCGGCTTCTCGTGCCGGTTCGTCTGGCGCTGCCCGAAGCGGCACTTCCTCGCGCTCTACGATCGCTACGCGAGCGCCCGCCATCTCGACGTCGGCGTCGGCACCGGCTACTTTCTCGACCGCTGCCGCTTTCCGGCCGAGCGGCCGCAGATCACGCTCCTCGATCTCAGCGAGGCCTGCCTCAGCAAGGCGTCGAGGCGCCTGGCACGCTACGCGCCCAGGGTCGTCAAGGCGAACGTCCTCGAGCCGCTCGAGCTCGGCTCGGCCCGCTACGGCTCCGTCGGGCTGAACGGTCTTCTGCACTGCCTCCCCGGCACGCTCGAGACGAAGGCGGCTGTCTTCCAGAACCTGAAGCCGTTCGTCGAGGACGGTGGCGTCGTCTTCGGGAGCACGATCCTCGGCCACGGAGTCGAGCATGGTCGGCTCGCACGGAAGGCGCTTTCACTCTACAACCGTGAGGGCATCTTCACGAACCTCGAGGACCACCTCACCGGCCTCGAGCGCGCGCTGGCGAACGAGTTCTCGGAGCACCATGTCGAAACTCGCGGCTCCTTCGCCCTGTTTGTCGCGCGGCGCTGAATCGCGTGGCCCCGGGAGAAGAGCGACCCGCGAGGGAGTTGCTCCCCGCTTTTACATCTCTGGGAACTGTGACGTGTTCGCCACGGGAGTGGTCGATCTATTTGCCGAAGAGCTGCAACACAGACACGCGGGGGCATTTCCTCGCACTCGCGCGGAAAGCCGAGGAGGGCTTGGAAGGAGCCGAGCAAGCCACGAGGGAGCGCTACCCGTACCGCTTCAGCAAGCAGGGAGCCCAGACGGTGCGGGAGACCGTTCCCGCCGGCGACTACGCAGTCCAGACAAGCGACGGGACCGTTCTTGCCGCCGTCGAGCGCAAGAGCCTCGACAACCTCGCCGCCACGCTCTCCGACGGAACGCTCGCCTTCCAGCTGCAACGACTCGCCGAGCTTCCCCTCGCCGCCGTCGTGGTCGAGTGCAGATACTCGGCTCTCTACAAGCTGGAGCACGTCAACGGCAACTGGCTCGCCGACCAGCTCGCTCGGCTCGAGGTGCGCTACCCCGAAGTCCACCTCGTCTTCGCCGACTCCCGCCGCTACGCCGAAGAGTGGACCTACCGCTTCCTCACCACCGCGCTCGCCGACGCCACCGACCCAAACGCGAGCAGCGGCTGAGACACACCTTCACCTCCAGCGCCGCCCGCAGTCGAACCCAATCACAGCGAATCGGGAACGCCGACTGCAGCCATTGCTGCCATTGCGATTGCTGTTGCCCCGCTCCCCGGTCCGGCGTTGACAGGTAGCTGACTTGGAGCGCCGGGCGATCCCGGAGGCGCGTAGCGCCGGAGGGATCGTCCGGCGGCCGGCTCAGCATGGGGCCGCTCGACCGACAAGGAGAAGAGGTTGAACGAGCAGAGGAAGTACCGGACCTGGACGGCGCAGCAGAAGATCGAGATCGTGCTGGCCGGGCTGCGCGGCGACCGCTCGGTGAAGGAGGTCTGCCGCGAGCATGCGATCACGGAGACGCTGTACTACGGCTGGCGGGAGAGGCTGCTCGAGGGTGGCCGCGACGCGCTTGCGGGGAAGGAAGAGCGCCTGGGCGAGCGGGAGCTGCGGCGCAAGGTCGCCGAGCTGGAGCGTGCGCTCGGGCGCAAGACCTATGAGTTGGAGCTCGCGGGAAAACTCTTGCGGGAGTGGGAGTGAGACAGCGCGTCGCCCGCTCTCGTGATCTCGTCGCCGAGGGGCACTCGCCCTCGCTGGTGGCGCGCGTGGCCGGGATCAGCCGTCAGGCGCTCTACCGGACGCCGAAGCCGCGGTGCGCGTCGCAGCGTCGGCCGCCGGCTGATCCGATCGAGCGAGCGATCGTCGAGGAGGCGATGGCGAATCAGACCGACGGTTACCGGATGATCTGCGCCTTCGTTCGCCGCAAGCTCGGCGTCGCGGTCAACCGCAAGCGGGTGCTGCGGGTGATGCGGGAGCGGAAGCTGATCCAGCGGCGCCGTCCGCTCGAACGGCGCAAGCGGCCGGGCTTCTTCCGGGTCGAGCGTCCCCGGCAGCTCTGGCAGCTCGACATGTCGAGCGTCTGGGACGCCGAACATGGCTGGACCTACCTGATGGCGATCATCGACTGCTGCACGCGCGAGATCGTGCCTGGCAGCTCGAGCTGCGCTGCCGTGCCGACGAAGCCATCGCAGTCGTCCAACGTGCCGCAGTCGCCCATGGCATCGAGCGAGCGAGCTGTGCTCGGGAGCGACAATGGCTTCGCCTTCACCGCCCGCCGCTTCAAGGCGCGCCTGGCCGAGCTCGGGATCCGCCACCGCCGCGGCGGCTACCGCGACCCCGAGTCGCAAGCCCTCATCGAAAGCTGGTTCGGGAAACTCAAGCAACGGGAGGTGTGGCTGAACGAGTACGAGACGCTCGACGACGCAAGACGCGGCATCGGCGGCTACGTCGACCGCTAACACCACGCCCGCACAACGGGCTCGACTACCGGACGCCGCTCGAGGTGCGGCAGACCTAGGAAGATCTACAAAACATCGCGGCCTAACTGACAATGCCGGCGGGGAGCACGTCACTGTCACGCAACTCGCGTCTCCTGGGCCGCGGTCTCAATAGTCCCCGTGACAGACAGGGTCGGAGTTTCGACCCTCTACCTTCGTGACACTCCCAGTCGTGGTCACCGGCCTCGCGGCGCAGCGTCTCGATCGCCGGCGCTCGAGGGGACCCAGATGCGCGCCACTTCTACGCGCGCGCGATCAGTGGCCCGGCTTGTAGCTCCGCTCGACATGACCCTTGAGGTCCTTGGGGTAGAAATAGACGGGTCGGAGGTTGCCGCTCGCGAAGCTTTCGGCTTGGTCGAAGAAGTGCGGCGAGTCGGGATGCCCACTCTCGCCACCCTCCCTCACCGCCCACGCGCTCAGCTTCGGCCCGAACTCCACGATCGCCACGAAGGTGTTGCCGCTGGTGGCGTAAAAGCGCTTCGTTCCCGGCCGGCGCGCCCCGGGGTACGAGGCGAGAGAGCCCCAGGTCCCCGAGACGAAAGGCACCGGGATGCTCGGCTTCGCATCGTCGAACGTCTGGACGATCTCGCCGTCGTTGCGCTGAAAGCGGTTGATCTCGCCCCAGGGCACTTGCCAGCTGCCGAAATCTTGCGTCAGCCGATCCACCGCCGCGTCGAGCGACGCGAGTCGCTGCTCATCGGTCGCGCGCGGCCCCGCGGCCCAGAAGATGGCCAGCGAAGTCGCAGTCGAATCCGCGCCCCAGCGGTAGTCCCACCCACGTAGCAGGGCGATCGGGCCTGCGAGCCTCGCCTTTTGCTCGTTGCCCTCAGGCAGGTTGTCCCACGCGGCGACCAGCTGCGGCACGAGCTGGGCGAAGGCGCCGAGGTAGGAATCGAAGGCGGCGTCGCGCAGCGTCTGCGGGGTGAAGTCGTTCCGCGCGGTCATCAGCTGGATAACATGCCGCCCGCGCTCGTTCTCGCCGGTCCTGTTGAAATAGCGCGGATAATCGGCGGCGTTGGGGCTGTCCGCGCCGCAGCAGGTCCAGGGCCAGTTGTTCGTGTTGAACACCCAGCCATTCGGCGGATTCACTGCCTGCGGCATGCTCTCGAGGCTGTGCAGCCCTTGCCAGTCGGTCGCCGGATCGCTGCCGTCGACCGGCTGGAGATAGTCGAAGCGATCGTCGCGGATCGGCATGAACTGCGGCAACAGGAAGGCGATGTTGCCCTTCGAGTCTGCGAACAGCGTGTTGTTCGAGCTGTTGGCCTTGAGGCCCGCCACCTCGATGTAGTCCGCATAGTCCCGCGCCTTGGTGCGCAGGAAGCTCTGCTCCAGCGCCTCGAGGGGCTTGTTCATCAAGGCGAAGGCGATCCACTTGCCGGACGCCTGGCGCACGATCGGGCCGTGATGCGTGGCGAAGGTCGTGAAGCTGCGCTTGGCCTGCCCGCCGTCCGCCGTGCGATAGGACAAGGTGATCGTCTTCGTCGTCACCGGCCGCAGCGCGTCGCCGAACCGGTAGGAGAGGCTGCCGTCCGCCCCGGTCACGATCGTCTCGGCGAACTCATCGACGTTGTCGACGGCACTCGACGTGTGCATCCAGCCCGCGTTCTGGTTGAAGCCCTGGTAGATGAAGAACTGCCCCCAGGTGGCCGCGCCGAAGACGTCGAGCCCTTGGCCGCTCGTCACCTGCAGCTCCGAGCGGAAGTAATGGCTGGTATGCGGGTTGATCAGCAGCAGCGCTTCGCCGTCCTGCGTGTGGCTCGGCGCGATCGCGATGCCGTTCGAGCCCGAGGGCTCAGGCTCGGGCAGCGCGGGCTCCGCATCGGTCGTCGCCGCCGCGCGGTTGTCGGTCATCGCCAACGCGCTGGTGTCGTAGAACGCCCTGAGCTGGGTGAGCGACACCCGCTCGATGTCGCCGCCGATGCTGCCTTCGCTGAAGCTCAGCGCCATCCACGGCTCGAACCGCGTGATCACGCGCGGATGCACCTCGGGGTGCGTCGCGAGATAAAAGTTCAGCCCGTCCGCCCAGGCCTCCATCAGCTCGCGCAACCAGGCCGGGCTACTCGCATAGAGATCCCTCAGCACCTCGGGATCGACAAACAGCCGCTGCCGCAGGTCCTGCCAGATCGCACTCTCGCCCTCGGCCTCGGCGAGGCGGCCCAGGCTGACCAGATAGTTCCTCTCGACACGGTTGAAGTCGTCCTCGGCCTGCGCATAGATCATCCCGAACACCGCATTCGCATCGGTCCTGCCCTCCACGTGGGCGATCCCCAGGTCATCGCGGGTGATGCTCACGTGCGCTGCTTGCGCGTGCCAGCGGGCGAGATCGGGCGCGGTTGGCGGGGGAGCGGCGGACGTGCCGCCGGCTACTAACAGCCCCGCCGCGACGGCGGCGGCGACTGCACCGGTACGGAGGAAAGCGCGTCGGACTATTCCAGCGCCAGATCGCTCGTCGTCGACCGCGGAAGCCTGGCTTGCGTCAATGTCACACATCACGCCATCCCCCCTCACTGCCTTCTAAATGACCGCAGAACTCTGACTGGTGTTATTCGTGCTGTCAAAGAAGGCGTGGGTCAGCCCTGCAACGGCGGGCTTGACCGCTTCCTGGTCCGTCCGCGCCCTCATTGCCCGCCTCACGGATGGTCGTCGTACAACCGCTCAGAGGCCCAGAACCTGGCCAATCGCAGTACCGCCTTGGACGGCGAAAGCCGCTGATTTTGCGGGCTTTCTAGAAGCGGATGATGGGACTCGAACCCACGACCTTCTGCATGGCAAGCAGACGCTCTAGCCAACTGAGCTACATCCGCGCGGCGCGAAGTATAGCCCGGCCTGCTCCGGCTCGACCCTGCGCTTTCACGGCGCTCGAACGCCGGCATCAGCCGGCGTAGCCGTCCCGTTCAAGCGTCGAGCGCTTCGTTGACGAGCCGGTCGGCGAGTTCGTTGTGCTCGCGCCGAACCGCCGTGTAGGTGACCGAGCCGAGCTCACGCGCGAGACGCGTCGCCTTCAGCGATAGCTGGCGGAGGGTCTCGTTCTTGACCTTGTACTCGCCGCGCATCTGCTTGACGAGCAGCTCGGAATCGGAGACGACCTCGAGCTCGGTCACCCCGCGCGCGAGCGCCGCCTCGAGCCCCGCGACGAGCGCGCGGTACTCCGCGACGTTGTTCGTCGCGACGCCGATCCTCTCGCCGCGCTTGTCGAGCACCGTTCCGTCATCCGTCTCGAGCACGTAGCCGTAGGCGGCCGGCCCCGGGTTGCCGCGTGCGCCTCCGTCGGTCGAGAGCTTCGCCTTCACAAGAGCTCGTAGACATCGAACGCCGGCTCTTCGTAGGGATGCGCGCGCCGGAGCGCCGCGATCACCCCCTCGTGCAACGCCGCCGGAAAGACCGTCTCGAGCCGCAGCTCGCGCACACGCTCCTCGCGACCCGGCTCGCCGAGCGTGGGCGACGTACCTTCGCCGCCGAGGAACGTACCGGTTCCCTCCGTGTACCACGAGCAGCGCTCGTAATCGCCGACTCGCCCGGCGCCCGCGGCGAAGAGCGCGTCGCGAACCGCGTCGAGCGCCTCGGGCGGGACGAACACGATTAGCTTGCGCTTCATCGGGGAACCGCCGCCTCGTGGCGACGCTGACGGTGCAACCGCGCCCCACGCCCGAGGAGCGGACAGGCGTTCCGGTCGAGATCGAGATCGACGACGCGTTGAGCGTGCACGTGACGACGCTCGAAGAGTGGGCGACGCCGCGCCAGAACTGGGAGCTGGAGTTGCGCGAGGGGCACGACTTCGGACGAGCAAACAACGTCGAGGCGAGGTTGCTCTTCGTGTCCGGAGAGCAGACCTCGTCGCTGCTGTTCCGGCTCGACCAGCTGGACGCCGCCGAAGACACCGGACAGGAGCTCATCCTCCGCTTCGAGGAGCGCGACGGCATCGCGAAGCTCGCGCGCTGCACGTCCACGGGACTCGACGTCGAGCTGCATCACATCCTGACGTTTACATAACCTCGCGCCGTGGACACGGAGCAGGCGGTTCGGCGCTGGATCGACGGCTGGCTGCGCGGCTGGCGGGCGCTCGATCCCGAGCCCGTCGCCGCGGTGTACGCAGACGACTGCTTCTTCCTCTCGCACCCGTTCCGCGAGCCACAGCGTCCGCGCGACTACATCGAATGGGCGCTTGCGGAAGAGGAGTGGGCCGAGCCGTGGTTCGGCGAGGCGCTCGTCGAGGGCGACCGAGCAGCCGTCGAATGGTGGGCGTTCGTTCGCGAGAACGGCCGCAACGTCACGCTCGCGGGTACGTCGCTACTGCGTTTCGACGAGGACGGCCGGTGCGTCGAGCAGCGCGATGCGTGGGCGGTTGCCGACGGTCGGATCGAACGGCGCGAGCTCTAGGTCGCCGTGTCGATCTGCGCCTTCTGCAGCTTCCCCGAGTAGTCGACGTAGATCGACTTCCACTCGGTGAAGACGTCGAGGGCGGCCTGGCCGGCCTCGCGGTGGCCGTTGCCGGTGTCCTTGGTGCCGCCGAAGGGGAGGTGCACCTCGGCGCCGATCGTTCCGGCATTGACGTACGTGATGCCTGCGACGAGATCTCGCATCGCGCGGAAGGCCTTGTTCACGTCGCGCGTGAAGATCGACGACGAGAGGCCGTAGCGGATGCCGTTCGACACGCGCACCGCCTCGTCGAAGTCCTTCACACGGATCAGCGCCGTCGTGGGCCCGAAGATCTCCTCCTGCGCGATCCGCATCTGCGGGTCGACGTCGCCGAAGAGCGTCGGCCGGTAGTAGAAGCCCTTGTCGAGGCCGTTGCCCGACGCGACCTCGCCGCCGGTGAGCAGCTTCGCGCCCTCGTCGATGCCGATCTGCGTGTACGA
>Ga0137368_10007099_pt1 | contig 11671 bp, 11 predicted proteins | sample SagtaG_13_FD_104917 | JGI IMG/M metagenome (GOLD analysis project Ga0137368, IMG submission 104917) | Vadose zone soil microbial communities from Sagehorn Ranch, Mendocino, California, USA - Sage1_L_100_16 metaG | ecosystem: Environmental > Terrestrial > Soil > Vadose zone | place: USA...
CATCCGTGGCGTCATCTGGGTCACAAATCGCGGCGATCGCTTCGGGCAGCGCGCCGCCCACGAATACGGCGAGCCGCCGGAACAATGTTTGCTCCCCAGTGGGGAGCAGGTCGTAGCTCCAGCCGATCGCGGCGCGCAAGGTCTGGTGCCGTGCCGGCAGGTCACGCGCCGTGCTGATGAGCACCTGTAGACGCCGTTGCAAGAGCAGTAAGAGTTTTTGTGGCGGTAGCACACGTACCCGCGCCGCCGCCAACTCAATCGCCAGCGGCAATCCCTCCAACCACACGCAGATAGCTGCGACGGCGGGCGCATTCTCGGCTGTGATGGTGAAGTCGGCCTTCACCGCCTGTGCGCGTTCGATGAACAGGCGTGCCGCTTCGTATGTGATGAGCAGCTCTGGCGACGACACGCCGTGCGTGTCGGGCACGCCGAGCAGGGGCACGGCATATTCGCGCTCGCCCACGATCCGTAACAACGTGCGGCTGGTAATCAACACACTGACGCGCGGCGCGGTCGTGAGTAGCCCTTTCACGGCCGGCGCGGCGTCGATCACCTGCTCGAAGTTATCGAGCACGAGCAGAAGTTCTTTCTCGCGCAGATACGCAGTAAGCACCTCGTCGATCGTCGTACCGGCTGATTCGTGCAAGCCCAGCGTCTGCGCAATCGTCGGAACAACGCGCGTCGGATCGCTGATCGGCGCCAGATCGACAAACCAGACACCATCTCTGAAAGTGTCGGCCACCGCGGATGCCACCTGGAGCGCAAGGCGCGTCTTGCCCGTGCCGCCCACCCCGGTCAGCGTCAAGAGGCGCGTGGTGCTGAGCAGTTGCTGCACGTCGGCGATCTCGCGCTCGCGTCCGATAAAGCTACTGAGTTGCAGGGGCAGATTATTCCGGATGGCGCTGCGCGCTACGAGCGGTGGAAAATCGGACCGCAGATCGACTGCCACAAGCTGCCACACGCGTTCGGGCGAGAGCAAACCCTTGAGATTATATTCACCCAAATCGCGCAGAGTGACGCCTTCGGGGAGTTGGCCGCGCACGAGCTCGGCGCTGGCGTTGGAGAGCAGCACCTGCCCGCCGTGGGCGGCCGACATGACGCGTTGGACACGGATCAGCGTCAGATAGCCATCATACCCGCCGGCGATGGCTTCGCTCGCGCCGGCCTGCGCCGCGCCGGTGTGGATGCCCATGCGCACGTTGACCACGGCCGGCTGCCAGGGTTCAGCTTGCAGTTGGCCTTGTGCTTGAATCGCGGCCTGCAAGGCGTCTGCGGCAGTATGGAACGCGGTACAAAACGCGTCACCCGTGATTTGGAAGACATGCCCACGGTAGGCTTCGATCGATTGGCGCAGAATGGCGTGATGCCGTGTAAGAAGCTTGGGCAGCGCAGCGGGGTAGTGTTGCGCCAGAGCGGCGCTGCCCTCAATGTCGGTATACAGGAAAGTGACCGTGCCGCTTGGCAATGGCGTGGCTGGGGGAGCATGCGGGACGTCGAGATCCTGCGCCACAGAGTTGATGGGCTGATCCCCCACCACGAGCCGGTCGGTTGCCAGTTCGGCCCGCGCCACCTGGAGGAAAGCGGCGCGCTCTTCTGACGGGACCCGCAGACAATCGGCCAGACGTTCCGCCATCTGGCGCGAGGGGCGGCGCACATCGGTCTCGATCTTCCTGATCGTCTCCAGCGCGCAGCCAACCTGCCGAGCCAGTTCCTGCTGGGTCAGGTCGCGCGCTTTGCGCCGCCGTCGCAGCCAGTAGCCGAACGAGGCAGTGCTGTCCATACCGCCCTCCTTTGAGCCGCGCGGTCAGGCGCGCCGGGTCGATCACCAGCAGCACGAAGTCGCCCACGACGTCGCGGTAGAGCGCATTGGCGACCGCACGCATCAGCTCGTCGCCGGCGGTGCAGTGGACGAAGCCATCGGCCGCGTACGCGGCAGGCCGGTAGGGCACATCGGCTGGCCAGGCGCGCCAGCGCCCAGCGGGGCCAGAGTAGCTGGAGTGCATCATCCCCTCAAGCGCCGCGCACCTCCAGCGCGAGCGCGATGGCCTGATCCAGCGACATCGCACGGCCTTCGGCCCACGCCGCCTTGAAGGTCGCTTCGTCGAGTTGGGCGCGTGCGGCGGCTACGTAGCGATCAAAGTCGGCGCGCACCTCTGGCCAGGCCGCGAGCGAAAGGCCAATCGAGTCGAGCAGGGTTTCGGCGGCGCTCAACAGCCGCGCGGCGCGCTCCGCTTGTCCGACGGCGCTCGCGACCCCGCCTATTCCTACCAGACACTGGGCGATACCCTCCTTCCATTCAAATCGCCGCGCCAGGGCCACACTCTCCTGGTACAGCGCCAGCGCGCGCCGGTAGTCGCCCTGATCCTGCACGACATCGGCTAAGCCCCGTAACGATGTGGCGCGACTGCCCTTGTTACCGGTTTCACGGCTGATCGCCAGGCTCTCCTCGAAAAGCAGCCCCGCCTGCATGTAGTCGCCCTCAGCCCGTGCGACTATCCCCAGCTGATCCCGTGTATCCATCAGGCCCCACGCGTCTCCGACATCCCGAAAGAGCGCCACACTCTCCTCCAGGATGGGGCGCGCGGCGGCTGGGTCGTCGCGCCGGACTGCGGCACCGAGGCTCCAGAGTGCCTTAGCGAGCCCCCACTTGTCGCCAAGCTCGCGCCAGAGCGCGACACCCTCCGCAAACAGGGCGCGCGCTTCCGCGACGCGGCGTTCATAGAGCGCGACCCATCCCAGACCATTCGCGTAGGTCAGTGCCAGCGCGAGGCCGCGCTTGTCGCCAAGCTCGCGCCAGAGCGCCACGCTCTCCTCCAGCCGCGCGCCCCCGGCCACATAGTCGCCCCAATGTGCAGTGAGCCGTCCAGCAGCGAACAGCGCCATCGCCCGCGCCGCCGTGCGGGCCGGCGCGCCTGTCCGTGCAAGCGCTCCTCGAGCCAGCGCAGCCCCTCAATTTGATAATTGCGTATATCCCAGAACCAGAACAGGGCACCGGCCAGGCGCAACTCCGCTTCCACGCCAGTAGTGGTGGAATCGTCCACTGCCCCGCGTCCGTGCGCCCAGGCCAGCGCGGCGCGCAGATTGTCGTGCTCCACTTCCAGCCGATCCGCCCAGATGATCTGCTCCGCGCCGCGCAGGTGTGGCTCCGCCGCCTCCGCCAGCGCCAGGTAGTAGGCGAGGTGCCGCTCGCGCAGCGCCTCGGCTTCACCGTGCGCCGCCAGCCGCTCCAGCGCGTACTCGCGGATCGTCTCCAGCATCAGAAAGCGCCCTTTGCCGTCCACACCTTCTTCCAGTCGCAGCAGGCTCTTGTCCACGAGCGACGCTATGCCCTCGGTCACGTCCAGTGGCAGGGCGCCATCCGCATTGCACACGGCCTCTGCCGCCTCAAGCGTACAGCCGCCGACAAACACGCCCAGCCGCGCGAACAGCGTCTGCTCGGCCGCAGAGAGCAAATTGTAGCTCCAGTCAATCGCGCCACGAATGGTTTGATGCCGCGCCGGCAAATCGCGGGCGCCACCGGTCAGGAGCGCAAGCCGGTGTTCCAGTCGTGCCAGCAGTGCTGCGGGCGGAAACAGCTTGAGTCGTGCTGCGGCCAGCTCGATCGCCAGCGGCAGGCCATCGAGATGCCAACAGATCTCAGCGACTTCGGCGGCGTTGTCGTTGGTGACAATAAACTCTGCCTTGGCGGCCTGTGCCCGCTCGATGAACAGCCGCACCGCCTCGTACTGCCTCAGACGCTCCGGCGGCGGGAGCTGATGGCGGTCGGGCAGGGCCAGCGGCGGCACGCCAAACTCGTGTTCGCCGTAGAGGTGCAACGCCTCGCGGCTGGTCACCAGCGCTTTCAGCTTCGGGCAGGCCGCCAGCAGCTCGGCAATCTGCGGCGCGGCCTCAAGCACCTGCTCGAAGTTGTCGAGCAGCAGCAGCAGGTGTTGCTCGCGCAGCTCGGCTTTGAGACGTTCAAGCAGCGGCCGGCTCGCGCTCTCGGTGACGCTGAGTGTCTGGGCAATCGTCGCGACAACCAGGCCGGGATCGCTGATCGGCGCCAGGTTGACGAAATAGGCGCCATTCGCGAAGTCTTGGAGCGCCTCAGCGGCGGCCTCGATTGCCAGGCGGGTTTTGCCGATCCCACCGGGGCCTGTCAGCGTCAGCAATCGCACCTCCGCGCGGCGCAAGATGTCGTGGATAGCAGCTAGCTCCCGCTCACGCCCGATCAGCGCGGTCGGCTGCACCAACAGGTTGGTGGCGTGACGGTCGAGGGTCCGCAGCGGCGGGAAGTCGGCAGGAAGGTCCGGAGCGACGAGCTGGAAGATATGCTCTAGGCGCGGCAGATCTTTGAGCCGATATTCGCCGAGGTCGCATAGCTCCACGTCAGGCGGCATGTGATCACGCGCCAGCTCCCAGGCCGCCGCCGAGAGCAGCGTCTGGCCGCCATGGCCAACGGCGAGCAGGCGCGCGACACGGTTGAGCGGCGCGCCGAAGTAGTCGCCGTCGCGCTCTTCGGCGGCGCCACTGTGCAGTGCCGCCCGCACGCGCAGCGGGCCGGTCACGCCCCAGTCCTCAGCCTGGAGCCCGCGCTGGATCGCCAGCGCGGTGGCCATCGCGTCGGGGGCGGTGGCAAAGGCGGCGCAAACAGCATCGCCGATGGTCTTGAAGACCTGGCCGCCGTGTGCCGCGATCTGCTGCCGGAGAAGTGCGTCGTGGCGAGCGAGCGCCGCAGGCATGGCCTGCGGGTACTGCTCCCACAGCTTGGTGCTCCCTGCGATGTCGGTGAACAAGAAGGTGATCGTGCCGCTAGGTGCGACGGGCAGTTGATCGAGCGGCTCATTCGCCATGTCCAGCTGATCCACCGCCAGTTCGGCCCGCGCCACCTGGAGGAAAGCGACGCGCTCTTCTGACGGGATCCGCAGACAGTCGGCCAGACGTTCCGCCATCTGGCGCGAGGGGCGGCGCGCATCGGTCTCGATCTTCCTGATCGTCTACAGCGCGCAGCCAACCTGCCGAGCCAGTTCCTGCTGGGTCAGGTCGCGCGCTTTGCGCCGCCGTCGCAGCCAGTAGCCAAATGAACTGGTCCGGTCCATTATGCACTCCCGCTGGATGTACCTGTTTCTGTGCGACTTTTTGTGGTGAAAACCAGCACCTACTCATCGGAGCTTCGTGGTGTAATAAGCCACGAAAGGTTAAGTAACCATAACGCACAAGGAGGTTCACAATGAAGACGCACAGCCATTATACCACCCCGATCAGAATGAGGCCCTGGGTTCGTCGATATGGGGTGGCGCTGGCAGCATGCTTGGCACTGGTGGCCACAAGTATCGGGCTGCTCTACGCGCTCGGATTCTCCATGTCAATAACACCGCCCGCAGCTGACCGCGCCCTTCGCACCCCGACGCAACACCTGATCGCCACCTGTCGGCCCTGCCGTGACGAGGCTCTCGCAGCACAGATCAAGGTGGCGGCGCAGCCAATCCAAGTAGCCCCCGCAGTTCAAACGACGACACGCGCACGTATTGTGAACTGTCGGCCGTGCCGCGACGAGGCGCTGGGCGTAAATCAAGCCAGCCTTCGCACGGCTGACGGCGGTACGGTTTTCTCGCAGCTGGACGATCGGCGTGGGCCTGGTCCTCGGTAAGAACTCGATGGCCCGGTCGCCGGCGGTGCGCTTATTGTAGCGCAAACCGCAACCAGCGGGAAGCGCGGACATGATGTAATGCTGCCACACGTTGTTACTCAAACTCACGCATCAAGGAGGCCAACATGGATCGTATCCGATCGATCAAACTACACCCAGCGTTGTTCGTGCGCCGCGTGAACCTGGGCCGCATACTCGTGGTGGTGGTCAAGATCGCGCTGGCACTGTTGATCGTCGCCAGCATTGGCTTCGGTGTGGCCGTGCGCGCAGGTATCGCACCGGACTTCGACCAGCAGATCGTGCTGAATACCCAGCACCAGCTGGTGATACACAACGGCCCCAGTCCGACCTGTGCATTCATCCCGAACCCGCCCCAGCACGATTGCTTCTGGCCAGGCCCCGAGCGCCGTGAGTTTTCTGTGGATTATGTGACGCCACATGGCGTTCGGTCACTGGTGTGGTTCGGGCTGCCGGCGCGCTGACCCCGGCGATGTTGGCGCCACCTGGGTCAGGTCCAGGTCGCGCGCCTTGCGGAGCCGGTGCAGGAGGCGGCCGAATGACGCGTCGTGGGCCACGGTTTGCCGTCCGATCAGCACTGCTGTGCATACGCGCAAGTATACCGCATTATGCGCGGCAATACTACCCGCGCTGTCCACCTTTATGTCGACCTTTTTGTCTTCGTTGTCCTCTGACGCTTGGGCAGCGGGTGTGCTTACATGTGTTCAGACCGCCGGCAGTATTGCAATACCGACGAGTGATGTTTCGCAGGAGATAGCCCGCGTGTGCCAGGCAGACATAGGAGCGTACGGTTGCTAGTGCAATTGCAAATTGCAAAATGCAAATTGCAGATGAATTTCTACGCTTTCAGATGCGATCCAGCATGTCTGGAAGGCCGAATAGGTCGCTTGGAATTGCACTAGGTCTTTGACGACCCCACGCTCAAACAGGATATCGGTTACTCGTGAGCGATGCTGACATCAGCAGTGCCAGCTGAGCCGCGCCACAGGAGGAAGATCATGCGACGAGCCGTGTTGTTGGTAACGTTTGCCAGTTGTGGCGGGCTGCTCCTGCTCTGCCTGGTGGGGTTGGCGCTGGTGTGGCTCGGCGAGGTCAATACACTCGTTCTGCCGGATGCCACTGACGTGCATATCGAGCAGTCGAGCCTCTCCCGTCAGCAGATCACCTATCGTCTGCCGCTCGACCAGGCACCGGACGATCTCGCTGCGCACCTCGTTCAGGATGGCTGGGCGCGCGATATCCGCGGACAGCTTGGCCGCTTTCGCGACCAGAGTGGTGCTGAAGCGTTCATGGTGTTCACGCGGCAGAACTGGTTGGGACTGGTGCCGGAGCTGGTGACAGTGGGCCTTGCAACGCCCGACCAACACGCGGTGGACCTGCAACTGAGTCGCTGTTTCAGGCTCGGTTCGTGGATGCGCTGCCTCTGAGCTGACGATCCAGAAAGCCTTCACAACACAGCGGATGGCCAGCGATGCCAGGCCGCTCCTGAATATAGAAGGAAAGGAGTGTTCACTGAAGACATAGCGTTCGCTGCGGTGGGAGTTTGCCTGGTTCTGTCTGCTCACATTGTTGTCATTTTCGGGGATGGTGCGTTCACAGGACGCACGCCCGCATAAGGAGAAAACCATGCCACTGTTTATGGATACTCACCAGCATGTCGAAGGGCTCACCGCCGATGCGGTTGCCCAGGCCCATCAAGCCGACCTCAAGACCCAGCAGAAGTACGGCGTCACGTACCTGCGCTATTGGTTCGACGAGGCGAGCGGCAAGGTCTTTTGCCTGGTTGAAGCGCCAAATAAAGAGGTTGCGATTGCCGTTCATCGCGAAGCCCACGGCCTGGTTGCCGATGAGATTACCGAGGTCAAAGAGGGAGCGTAGGCAATTGAGCGCCTGATGCAGGCGCGAGGCGTGGGGCAGGCCAAGCCCGCCGCACACCTCCCACCCGTCCGAGTTATTTGGATAGCCTTCAAGAGGAGATCATCCATGAAGAATAAATATCTATTCCTGATCGGTCTGGTTGCCCTATTGCTGATCGCGGTGACCTCCGTCGCCGTGGCGAGCTCCGGCAGCGCGAAGCCGGCGATGACCTTCGCCGAGACGGTTCGCCAGGCAACCGCGCAATTCAAGGATGTACACAAGGCCGAGGCGGCCGGCTATGCGCTGGTGCATGGCTGCGTCAGCGGGCCGCAAGAAGGGGCGATGGGCATCCACTTTCCCAATGGCGGCCTGGTAGGCGCCACTGCACTCGACGCGCTGCACCCCGAGGCGCTGTTGTACGAACCCAAGGATGGAAAACTGCAACTCCTCGGTGTGGAGTACATCGTCATCGCCGAGGGCTGGAATGCCAAGCACACGACGCCTCCGGTGCTGATGGGACAGCTGTTCAACTACGTGGGCGCGCCCAACCGCTACGGTCTGCCGGCCTTCTACGAATTGCACGTCTGGGCGTGGAAGAGCAACCCCGCGGGTATGTTCGCCGATTGGAACCCGCGTGTGTCGTGCGAGGAATTTGTCGGAGACGCCGCAATGCACGGGTCAGATCACTAAATGGTGCATCTGACAAGTTGGGTGTGGTTTTGAGGACGGCCACACACCCTTCCCAAGCCCTTCCCGCCCACATGAGATGATGATCGGGCGGTAGGCAGGCCGGTCGCCCTGGAAGGTTTGTTATAAGCTGCTGCCGCTAACCGCTCTGCTCGATCAGCGCTGGCAGCAGCCCAATGTGCTCGAGCTCGACATAACCATGCGCCTGGGGATCGTGGTCGTCGACGGTCTCGTGCGCCCAGGTGAGGTGATAGGGGATATAGACGGCGCGGGCGCCCAGTGCGGTGACTGGCAAAATGTCGGAACGCAGCGAGTTGCCGACCATGAGGAAGTGAGCCGGGTCGATCTTATATTTGTCGAACAGCGCGCGGTAGCTGGCCACCGACTTGTCGCTGACGATCTCGACATGGGTGAAGTGCTGCCCAAGGGCCGAGCGCGCCAGCTTAGTCTCCTGGTCGAACAGATCGCCCTTGGTGATCAGCATCAGCCGGTACGAGCGCGCCAGCTGTGGCACCACCTCGGCCACATGATCGAGCAGTTGAGTGGGTGCGAGGATCATCGCTTTGGCCAGGTCGATGATCTGCTGAATCGCCGCGCCGGCGATCTGCCCATCGGTGAGCTCGATCGCCGTCTCGATCATCGAGAGTGTGAAACCCTTGATGCCATAGCCAAACAAGCCTAGGTTGCGCATCTCGGTGGCGTATAATCGCTCGGCGATGCTCGATGGGTCATGATACTCGGCCAGCAGCTCGGCGAACTTCGCCTGGGTTATCGAGTAGAGGGTTTCGTTGTGCCAGAGCGTGTCGTCGGCGTCGAAGGCAATGATATCGAGCATTAGAGAATATAGCCACGCTTGCGCGCAACTTCCTCCTTGTGTTTGCGGAACAGCACGTCGCGCTCGGTGCCGCGCAGCTGGCGCGAATAGGTTGCCAGGATGCGCTCGACCTCGGCGTCGATCTCCTCCTCTTTGCGCAAGTCGCCGATGATGAAGTCGTAGATTTGCTTGACGCGTGCGGCGCGCCCCGTACCCGGTTTTTGGCTTGGCGCTTCTTTATAGGCCAGCAGGCCGCGCTGCGCCAGCTCGTCGTGCAGGCGCTCGGCAATAGCGCGAACTTTATCTTCACTTAGACGCATCGGTAGCTCCTACCTTTTCAAAGGGACACGAAGTGCTGGCAATCGTAAATCCGTTCCAGTTCCTTCAGTTCCTTGATTTCCTCTGCACAGGAACTATAGGAAATGAAGGAACTTGGGACGTCCCGATCGAACATACGAGACCCTCTCCTACGTTCTTAGGCGCTCGGGCTGGCCAAATGGAACGTGCAAAATAGTGCGAATATGCCATGGCGTGCCGCGCCCGTGCACCCAGATATTGAGCGCGATTGGCCGATTGGGGCGCTGATCCCAGGGAAACGCATCGTTGCCGATCCGGATAATGACTTGATAACGCGTGTTTGGTGGCAGCCAGATGACCTGCTCGTGCAACATGCCTCCGCGCACCGCCAGGCCGAGCGTGCCGCAGCCTAGCAATACCGCCGTTAGCAGCGTCACGCCGACGATCGAGAGATAGGTAATCTTCGTCATAGCTGCTCTCCCTAGTGCAATTGCAGATTGCGTCTAGCGCATACCAGTGCGATCGGCGTATATCTGAAATCCTAAAAGGCTGCCTGATTATGCACTAGTAAGGTGACAAAGTGACAAGATGAATTGTCGAATATGAACGATCATCTTGTCATCGGCCATCATGTCATCTTGTCACAATTTCACGCGCCCGAGCTCTTCCTCCAGACGCCGCACCACCGTCCGCAACACCTTGATTCGGGCGAAGCGTTTATCGTCGGACTCGATCACAGTCCATGGCGCCGCCGGCGTCGAGGTGTGCAAGAGCATCTCGTCGGTGGCGCGCTCGTACTGCGGCCACTTTTCGCGGTTGCGCCAGTCCTCTTCGGTGAGCTTCCAGGCTTTGTAGGGGACGGTCTGGCGCTCCTCGAAGCGGCGTAGCTGCTCTTCGGGGCTGATATGCATCCAGAACTTGCATACAATTGTGCCGAACTCGACCAGCTGGCGCTCGAACTCGCTGATCTCGGCGTAGGCGCGCTGCCACTCGTCGTCGCGCGCGAAGCCCTCGATGCGCTCGACCAACACGCGCCCGTACCACGAGCGGTCGAAGATGCCGATATTGCCGCGCGTTGGCAGCCGCCGCCAGAAGCGGTAGAGATAATGGTGCGATTTGTCGTCGCCCTCCGGCGCAGCAATCGCATGGACCACATAGCTGCGCGGGTCGAGCTTCTCGGTGATGCGCTTGATCGCCCCGCCTTTCCCGGCAGCGTCCCAGCCCTCGAACACCAGCACGACCGGGCGCTTTTGCAGGTACACTTGTAGCCCCAACAGGTAGATTTTGGCTTGCAGCTCTGCCAGTTCGTGCTCGTATGTATTCTGATCGAGCTTCAAGCTCAAGTCGACCCGGCTGAGGATGCCTGGCGCCACCAGCTGAGATATAGAACTAGACGCGGCGGTTGCAGCGATTGCCTCAGACGTGTGGCCATTGGCATTCTGCGCGAGCGCTCCGCGCGGCTGAGCGGCCTGCACCGACGCTAGACCGCGACGGAATGACGGCCCGCTATCGTCGAATGCCTCGTCGGGGTTGTCGTCGCGCGGCGGCAGCACCACGCCGAGCTGCGCCTCCAGCTCGGCGGCGATCGCCTCGAACACCGCGACGCGCACGAAATGCTTGTCGGTGGCCGGCAACAGGCTCCATTGAGCATAGGGCGTATCGGTGCGCGAAATCAGATCCTCCACGGCGGCGCGCACTCGCCCATAGTGGCGCTGCTGCCAGCGGTCTTCGTCGGTGACCTGCCAAGCGGTGAGCGGGTCGGATTTCAGCTTGCGGAAGCGCCGAGCCTGTTCGCGCTTGGAAATATGCAGCCAGAATTTGAGGATGATCGCACCGTCGTCGGCCAGTTGCCGCTCGAACGAAACGATATCTTCGCAGCGGCCGCGCCACTCGGCCGCCGACATGGAGTCTTGAGTGCGTTCGGCGAGCGCCTGGCGATACCACGAGCGGTCGAAGATCGCGATCTGGCCATAGCTGGGTGTTTTGAGCCAGAAACGATACAGCCAGGGATACATCGTTTCGTAGGTGCGCGGCGGGGTGATCGGATGCACGCGCAGGCCGCGCGGATCGAGGCGGCGGGTCAGCAGCCCGATCGTGCCGATCTTCGACGTGCCGGCCCAGCCTTCGAACACAATCAGGGCCGGTCGGCGCGCCTCGAATAAGGCCTGCTGCAGATCGTACATGCGCGTCTGCAGCTCGCGCTGACGCGCTTTATACTCATGCTTATCGATCGTTCGCTCAAGATCGATCTGGTCGAGCATGGCAAGCCTCTTTTCCAAAGCTCGGTCTGGCGGGCATTATAGCATGTTCGGCGCGAGCGTAGGTGTTCGACCTGAGTTGCCCACGCTATGCTATACTCATAATTGCAG
>Ga0137368_10007102_pt1 | contig 11670 bp, 10 predicted proteins | sample SagtaG_13_FD_104917 | JGI IMG/M metagenome (GOLD analysis project Ga0137368, IMG submission 104917) | Vadose zone soil microbial communities from Sagehorn Ranch, Mendocino, California, USA - Sage1_L_100_16 metaG | ecosystem: Environmental > Terrestrial > Soil > Vadose zone | place: USA...
CCTGACCAAGGGTGGTACGTCGGTCCAGGCCCTCCCGGGGGTCGGCAGCACGAAGGGCTCCCGCTGATGACTTCGCAGAAGGCCGTACGTCTTGACGGCGTTGCGGATTCGTACGGCCTTCTGCGAAGTCATCAGCGGGAGCCCTTCGTGCTGCCGACCCCCGGGAGGGCCTGGACCGACGTACCACCCTTGGTCAGGGCGGCGAACAAGGAGACTGCGAAGAACAGCGCGAACGTGATGACCGACATCACCGCGACGCCGTTCGGGTTGCCACCACCGTTGACCGGGGTGAGCTGGACCTGCCAGACCGGCACCGTCTCGAACGAGGCGCCGGTGATCACCTTCGCGATCGAGTACTCGCCGAAGGAGATCGCGAACACCAGGATCGAGCCGGTCAGCAGGCCGGTGCGGATGTTCGGGATCACCACCCGGACCAGCGTGGTGAACGCGTTCGCGCCGGAGGTCTGCGCGGCCTCGTGCAGCCGCGGGATGCCGGCGGCGGCCATCGCCGCGTCCACCGGCCAGAGGAAGAACGGGAAGCACAGCGCGACGTGCCCGACCACGACCATCTGCCAGCTGGAGCTGTACTCGCTCACCACCGGAATGTGCGAGGTCACCTCCTTGATGCCGAACGCCATCACCACGAACGGCAGCGCGAACGGGATCAGCGCGACGGTCGACATCAGCGTGCGCAGCCGCGGGTTGCGCACGTACGCCCAGTACAGCGGAGGCACGATCATCGCGGTCACGATCGCCACGGTGAGCAGCGCGACCATCAGCGACCTGCCGACCGCGGCGACCAGCCGGTCGTCGCTGATCAGGCCGGTCCACCAGTGCAGCGTGTACCCGTCGGGCAGCACCCGGCCGTCGTTGCCGGTCCACGACGTCGACAGCGAGTACAGCAGCGCCGCCAGGATCGGCAGCGTCACGTACGCCGTCACCAGGCCGAACAGCACCCGGCGCATCCAGCCTTTTCCGGCCATCACAGACCCTCCAGCCGCTTCATCGGCTTGCGTGCCAGCTTCAGGTACGTCGCCAGCGCGACGATCGCGATCAGCATCAGCAGTACGGCGTACGCCGCGGCCACCTGGGACTGGCTGCCGAACACCGAGCCCTTGCCGATCAGGTCACCGATCTGCAGCGGGATGGTGTGCACGCCGGACTGCGATCCGAGCAGCGCCGCGACCACGGCGTACTGGCCCATCGCCCAGGCGAAGGTCAGCACCCAGCCGGACAGCACGAACGGCGCCAGCACCGGGATCCCGACGTACCGCCAGTAGGTCCATCTGTTGCCGGAGGCAACCTGCACGGCCTCCCACCACTGCGGCTTCACCGCGGCCATCGCCGGCAGCACCAGCAGCACGAACAGCGGGATCGTGAAGTAGCAGAAGATCGCCACCAGACCGGCCTCGGAGTACAGCCCGCCGGCCAGGTCGATGCCGGTGACCCGGCGCAGCAGCAGGGTGAAGAAGCCGGCCGCGCCGAGCGTCGAGATGAACGCCCGGGCGAGCGAGACGCCGACGAAGTTCGCCGCCGTGTTGGTCAGCGCGATCGCGAACGCCTTGCCGCGGCCCCTCAGGTCGTGGATGTACCACGACAGCGGGGTCCCGACCAGGGTGCAGATGGTGCAGGTCCACAGCGACACCTGGACGGAGGTGATGATCGAGCCCCGGTACACCTTGCCGGGCTTGAAGATCTTGGTCCAGGCGTCCAGGTTCCACTCGCCTGCCGGGCCGCGGAAGCTGCCGATCACCAGCCACACCGCGGCGGCCACCAGCAGCCCGCCGCCGAGGACCAGGAACGGCACCACCGGCAACCAGTCGCCGATCAGCTTCTCGATGCGCCGCCGCCGGCGACTGGCCACGGGGGCCACCGCCGGCGCCGGCTCGAGGACGTCAGTCGTCACGTCTCGCACTCCTCGCCAGAACCCTTAGTTCTGGACCTCGTCCTTCCACCGCGACGCGAGGTCAGCGGCGCTCGGCCACTCGTCGTTCGGGAACTGCTTCACGGCCGCGTACTGCGACTCCGGCAGCCAGTTGGCCTTGTCGGCGTCGGACAGTTGCAGGTCACCGAGCACGTAGCGGATCGGGTGCGCGCCGATCTGGGCGAACAGCTTCTGGCCCTCGTCGGTGAGCGCGTAGTCCATCGCCAGCTTGGCCAGGTCCGGAGCGGTGGTGTTCGCGTTGCAGATCAGCGCGGACGGCGCCCAGACGCCGCCGTCGGTCGGGATCGACACCTCGGCGTTCACGCCCTTGGCCTTCAGCGTCTTGGCCGACTCCAGGTAGACGTAGTCGTAGCCGAGCGCGATCGGCGTCTCGCCACGCTCGAACGCCTCGTCGGAGAACTTCGCCTTGGCGAACTGGCCGGCGTCCTGCAACTCCTTGAAGTACTTCAGCGCCGCGTCCAGGTCGAAGCCGTCCTTGCCCTGGCCGAGCGCGGCCGCGACCGCGAACACGGTGGCCTGGCCGGTGCCGGACTCCTCCGGGTTCTTCATGAAGATCTTGCCCTTGTACTCGGGCTTCTTCAGGTCGGCGAACGACTTCGGCGGGTTTGGCACCTTGTCCTTGTTGACCAGGATCGCGATCGCGCCGGTGACGTGCGCCTCCCAACCGCCGTTCTTGCCGCGGTACTGCGCCGGCAGCGACTTGGCCTTCTCCGGCAGGTAGTTCAGCGCGACCTTGTTCTCGTCGGCCGGGCCGGTGAACGCGATGCCGATGTCACCGCAGACGGCCGGGTTCTGCTTGTCGTCCTTGAAGAACTGGATGGTCTCCGCCGAGCTCGCGTCGGAGGCGTCCTCGCGGTTCTTGCCGGCGGCGCCGGCGCAACCCAGGTCGTTGGTCTTGCACACGCCGTCCCAGAAGGCGCCGTAGTTGTTCCAGTCGTCGGGCATCCCGATCGTGCGGAACTTCGCGGCCTGCTCCTTTGCCTTCGCCACGTCGGCCTTGGCGCTGGAGGTGTCGTCGTTCGCTTTGGACTCGCCACCACACGCGGTGACGGTGAGGGCGAGCAGGGCGCTGCCCACCGCCATGAGCTTCGTGGTCCGGTTCATCTGAGGTGTTGCCCTTCTTGTCCGATGCTGCCAGGTTGCGACGCTGCTCGACTCCGAGCGTGCTGCCGGGCAAGGGAAAACCCGACGGCGCCAACGCTGCCGCCGGAACAGTAGGGATCGCTAGAGGGCGCGGGGCAGGGTGCTGCTATAGCCGGGATCGATCCTGGCTATCCCGGCAACATGCCGATGAACGGCGCTTTACCGCAGAACTTCACGGACGCGGACCTCCGGACACTGCTGACGCCGCGTAAGGCATCGTCCACGAACTGTCGATGCTGCCCTCTAGGCTCACAGCGCACCGCAGGACGTCGGGGCAACAAATTCGTAGCCCCGGCGACATGACCAAGGTCAGCGGTCCACCGGGGCTTTCAAGACACACCATAGCAGCACGTGGGAGCGATGCAGATGACCAGCACGCCTGTGCCGGTAGATCCGTGGGTTGTGCGATGGCTGAGCGCACCGCGGTTTGCCACCTACCTTCAGGCCGCTTGCAACGACCCGAGACGCGCATTGGATCTCTACGAGTGGAACGCGCAGCTCAGTGCTGCTGTGCTGAGAGATCTCGCGCACATCGAGATCGGCCTACGGAACGCGTACGACGACGCGCTGAGCCAGCACTGGCCGGGGCGCACTCACTGGGCCAGGTCACCAGGCCAGATCTTCGCACCACTCACGCGGACCAGGAACGGTCGCCGAGTCGACATCAACGCACGCATGCGAGACCACCTGGAGGCGGCTTGCCGACGGGTGTCGCCAACCGCTCCGCCAGGCAAGATCGTTGCTGAGCTACCGTTCGGATTCTGGCGTTACCTGAGCTCGGCAGCGCACGAGAAGACTCTCTGGGTGCGCTACCTGTATCACGCGTTTCCGCCTGGCACGGATCGCAAGGCGGACGTCGATGATCGGGTCCGGCAGCTGCACGCGCTGAGGAATCGCGTCGCCCACCACGAGCCCCTCCTGCGCGAGAACGTCCGCTCTCACATCGCCGCTGGCCAAGCGCTGGCGCACATGCTGATCCCGTCACTCGCCCAGCACATCGCCTCGACATCATCGGTGCTCCACGTGGTCAGCCAACGACCGTGATGTTCGCTTTGGCTGCGAACTCGGGAAGCGCCACTGTGCCGCCTTCGCTGGTCGGAGGGCCGCCGCAGAGGTGCACACCATTGGGCGGCCGCGGCCAGCCCCGGTTCAGTCATCGGGGGTGAGGAAGCCCTCCACGACGAGATCCCGGATCCGGCCGGCGTACCGGGACCGCAGCGCGGCCGCGTCCTCTCCGATCAGCTGCGCGAGCGCGTCCAGGATCTGGCCGGCGGTCAGGTCGCCGTCGCACGCCCCGACGAAGCCGGCCAGCGCGGTGTCCAGCTGCTCGGCCCGGCGCATCCCCCGCTGCCGGCGCAGCACGATGCTCTCCGGGTGGTCCGCGCCCGGCGGCCCGGTCCGTACCTCCTGCACGTCGGCGGCCACCACCAGCCGTACGGCGTCCAGGTCGTCCGCGGCGCGCTCGATCCGCCGGAACCGGTCCAGCACGTGCGGACCCAGCGGCCGCTCCACGTCGTACGGCCAGTCCTCGCAGACGGCACTGCCGCCGGTGTTGTGCAGCACGATCCAGCCCATCCCGATCGCCTCGACCCGCTGCTCCTCCAACCAGCTCAACCACTCGTCGTACCGCTTCGGGTACGACGGCGTGCCGTGCAGGCCGGCATCGCGCAGCCAGAGCTCGACGTACTCCTCCGGGCCGAGGGTCTCGCGCTGCACCGCCCACGCGGACCGGTCGCCGACCCAGCCGCAGACCCGCTCGCGCCAGTCCTGGCCGCGCACGTGCGTCCAGTTCGCCAGCGTCTGCAACCAGCCGCCGTCGGTCAGCCGCGCCGGCGCCTCCCGCACCAGCAGCTCGACGAGCGCGTCCGCGGCCAGGCCGGCCTCGCGGTAGGTGAGCTTCTCGCGGCTCGGCGGCGCCACCACGAACGGCGGGTTGCTCACGATCAGGTCGAACCGCTCGCCCACGACCGGCTCGAACAGGCTGCCGGAGCGCAGGTCGACCTCGACCTCGTTCAGCCGGGCAGTCAGGTCGGCGAGCTCCAGGGCGCGCGGGTTCACATCGGTCGCGACCACCCGGGCGGCCTGCTTCGCCAAGTGCAGCGCCTGCACACCGCACCCGGTGCCGACGTCGAGCGCGCTGCCCACCTCGACCGGCACGGTCAGGTCGATCAGGTTCAAGCTCGCGGGCGAGATCCCGAGCACGTAGTCGGGTCGCATCACCTCGCGACGCCCGTCCAGACGCGGCGTCAGGTCGGCGACCACCCACCAGTCCTGGTACGGCCTGACGTCCACCGCTGCGCGCACCTCGTCGCCGTCGGCAACCAGGAGGCCGGCCTCGGCCAGCACCTCGGCGATCCCCGGGAACGCCTTGTCCGCAAGGGCTCGCGGCACCGGCCGCTGCAGCAGGAACAGCCGGACCATCGTGTCCACCGGCGCACCGGCCGCGGTCGCACGCCAGGCCGGCGTGGTCTCGTTCCGGCCGAGCGCCGCGTGCGCGGCCTCGCCGAGCCGGCCGGCCACGCCGTCCACGGTGTAGCCGGCCGCGCGCAGGCAGTCCCGCAGCGTCGCGATGTGCTCGTCGGTCAAGGGCGCCGTCACCCCGCGACCGTATCGAACGGCGCGCGCGGGCGCTCAGCCGTAGTAGACCTTGCTGTCCTCGAAGCGGAACCGCCAGGCGGCGATCGCGGTGTAGAGCGCGCCGAATCCCGCCATCGCCAGCACCGGCGTGGCGACGGATCGCACCCCGGCGCCCGCCAGGATCACGTCCCGGAAACCCTCCATCGCCCAGTACGTCGGCAGCGCCGGCGCGATCACCTGGGCCCAGCCGGGCATCGTCGCGACCGGAACCCACGCACCGCCGAGCATCGCCATCGCCATCCCGCCGGTGCTCCCGACCGCGTTGAGCTGGTTCATCGTCCGGGTGATGGCCGTGACCAGCATTCCGAAGGCGCTGAGTGCCAGCGCGAGCACCGCCGAGAGGAGCCCGAGCGCGACCCACGACCCGGAGACCCGCAGGCCGAACAGCGGCCCGCCGAGCGTGAACAGCACGCCGAGCTGGACGAACGTCACCGCGACCGTCGGCAGCACCTTGCCGACCATGATGTCGACCGAGCTCGCCGGCGTCGCCCGCAGCCGGTCCCAGGTGCCCCAGCCGTGGTCGCGGAAGAACGTGAAGCCGGCATAGCCGACCCCGAAGGCGGCGAACCCGACGGCCATCGCCGGCACCGCGAACTCCGACCCGTTGGCCCCGGCGAAGCCCTCGTCGCGCAACGCGAGCGCGAACAACTGCTTCATCAGCGCGACCATCACCAGCGGCATCGCGATCACGAAGATCACCGTCGACGGGTCGGTCCACATCACCCGCAGCTCGTGCCGCAGGATGGCGAGGCTATTGCGTAGTGACACTGCGCTTCCCCTCCTTCTCCTCGTCGGGCGCACCCTCGCGATCGGCCTCGTCGTACCGGCGGCCGGTGAGCGTCAGGTAGACCGACTCCAGGCTCGGCCGCACGATCTCCACCGCCGAGAGCGCGCCGGGCGGCACCTGCGGGATGACCTCCACCAGGGTCGCCGCCGGGTCGGGCGCCGGGATCCGGACCCGCTGCCCGTCGACAGCCGCGCCGCGTACCGGGATCGGCGGCACGTCGCCCTCGAACACCAGCTCCACCACCGGTTCCGCATGCGCCGCGATCAGCTCGCGCACGGCGCCGCGGGCGATCACCCGGCCGTGGTCGAGGAAGGCCGCGTTCGAGCCCAGCGTCTCCACCTCGGTCAGGTAGTGCGTGGAGTAGAGCACCGCCGAGCCGCCTGCGGCGAGCTCCCGCACCAGCTCGAGGATGTGACCGCGGGTCTCCACGTCGGCGCCGGTGGTCGCCTCGTCGAGCAGCAGCAGTCGCGGGCGGTGCAGCAGCGCGATCGCGGTGTGCACCCGGCGCTTCTGGCCTCCGGACAGCTCACCGCCCTTGCGGTCGAGCAGATCGGTGATGGCGAGCCCCTCGGCGACCTCGTCGATCCGGGCCTTGAGCTCGGTACGACGTACGCCGGCCAGCTCGCCGAAGAGCTGAAGGTTGTGCCGGACCGACACCACCGGGTACATCCCGAGGTCCTGCGGGGCCAGCCCGATCCGGCGTCGTACGTCGGCCGACCGGCGCAGCGCGTCCATGCCGTCGACCTCGACCACACCGGAGTCGGCCTTGCGAAGCCCCGCGACGATCGATACCAGCGTGGTCTTGCCCGCCCCGTTCGGCCCGAGCAGCGCGACGATCTCGCCCGCCTGCGCATCGAGATCGACGCCCTGAAGCGCCTGGAGCCGCCCGTACGCCTTGCACAATCCGTAAATGTGCAGCATGAGGCCATCATCGACCCGCAAGCCGTCGACCGCGATCCGGGTTCGCCCCAGACCCACCCCTGGGTCCGGGGTGCGTCCTAGTGCAGTGTCGGCGAGGCCGCTATCGCCAGGCGGTCAGGAGTTGCTCGGGCCTCACGGCTTCGACGCCTTCGACCGCAACCCCACTGCGGGCCACGGCGATCAGAGGGGTGGTTTCGTCAGCGCCAGGGAGCTGCGATCGGTGGATGACGAGGCGCGACAGATCACGTGTGTCGAAGGCCTTGCGCTCCAGCCACTTTAGCGACCCCACCGCAGTGATGCGCTTGGCGACCGGAGCGCGGTCGGCTGCGACTATGTCGATCTCAGGGTCGTTCGTCCGCGTCCAGTAGCCTCCGACAGCGCCGGTGTCTTCCGGCAGTCCACCGTCATGGAGGCGGAAGAGCGATTCCCGAACGACCGGCTCGATCGCGCGACCTCGCCAGGATCCCCACGACGCGCGGATCCGCGCGAGCGTCAGATCCCCGCGACCGCGCTCGATCTCGGCTAGGTATGGACCGAGGAAGGCAAGCCAGAAGCGTAAGTGCGGATCGGCGACGTAGTAGCGGGTTTCCTTGGACGGGCGCGTCGACAGCGGCGTGATCGCCTCTACGACCCGTTTGGCGCCGAGAAGCTGGAGAGCGCGATTGAGACTGGTCGAGGGTACACCACCCGCAGCCCGGCCGATGAGTGCGGCCTGAGCAGACGATTCAGCGTCGCGATCTCTCGTGCTCGCCCGTAGAAGTGATCCATCCCCCGCGCCCCTCAATCGGCCATGCACGATACGCCCAAAAATGAACGTACCAGAATTGGGCCTATCGCCACCGGCACATACCTAGCCGAGCCGCCGGCTCGACCAGCCGCAGCGCGTCCGTGAGCGCAGCCAGCACCTCCGCCCGGCACACCCAACCGGTACGACGCCCTCCGCGCCGCGCGGCTGGATCCCGCGGTCAGCCAGCAGGTACACCACCCTGAGCGTGCGGATCGTGTTCGACGCGTGCGGCGGCATCGGGCCGGGCTCGGCCGCGCGGAAGTCCGCGAGCACCGGCCGCAGCCAGCCGGTCGCCTGGTCGGCGGACAGGTCCGGCCGGGTCAGCGTCCGCGCGATGGCGAACCCCAGCCGGTCGTCCTCCATGTCCCGCCAGACGTACTCGGTGCGCGCAAGCATCCGCGCCGCCGCCAGCTCGAGCATCCGGCCGGCCGCGACCTCCGGGCGGCTTCCGAGTACCCGAGCTCGTCACGAACCACCGGATCCGGTGACCGCAGCATCTCACCGAGCTCCCCGACGAGCCGGTCCAGCTCCGGCTCATCGGGGACGCGGTAGTCCTGCGAGCGGACGTCGCGCCAGTTCGTCACTCAGGCGTCGCGCTTGCTGGTGACGAACAGGGCGATCACCAGCAGCCCGACGCCCCATCCGGCGAAGTACAGCAGTGCCATCCACGGCGACAGCGAGGTCAGCGGGCCGGCCGAGTCGGCCCCGGCGGCGCCCATGTCCTGTCCACCGTTCAGGAACTGGTTCGAGTTCACGAACGGCGCCCACTTCTGCAGGTCGTCACCGATCTTGGGGATCAGCTGGACCAGGTTCTCGACCAGCACCGGCCACAGGATCAGGATCGCGATCGCCGCGGCACTCTGCCGCAGCAGGATACCGACCGCGACCGCGATCACCGCGCTGATCGCGTACACAAGGCCCTGGCCGGCGATCAGCCGCCACTCCGCGCCGGTGTCGATCGCCATCTGGTCGGTGCCGGCGAACAGCGCTCCGACTCCCCACGACCCGAACGCCGCGATCTCACCGACCAGAGCCGCCAGGCCGGCGACCACGACGGTCTTGCTCAGCAGCAGGCTCGACCGCTGCGGAACCGCCTGGAAGCTCGTCTTGATCGTGTTGAAGCGGTACTCCGTGGTGACCGCGAGCGCGGCCATCACCATCATCACCATTTGAGCCAGCCCGACGCCGAACTGCGACATCGCGGGCGTGACCGTGGCCTTGTCGGGCGTGAGTCCGGTGGCCAGCGAGGCCAGGCCGATCGCCAGCACGGCGGACACGATCATGCACCACCACGGCGACCGGGTGGAGAGCAGCTTGATCCGCTCTACCTGGATCAGCGACATGTCAGTTGTCCTCCTTCGGCCCCGCGGCCACCTCGGCCTGCGGCACCGCGGCCGTGGCTCCGTTCACTCCGTGCCCGTGGTACTCGACGGTGTCGCCGGTCAGCTGCATGAAGGCCTGCTCCAGCGAACCGCGCTGCAGGCTCAGCTCGTGCAGGGTGATGCCCTGGGCCGCGGCGATCTCGCCGACGGTCTCGGTCTTGACGTCGCCTTCGACGTACAGGGCGGTGACGCCCGCGTCGTCGGTCTTCAGCTTGGCGAGGTGGTTCTCCCGCCGCAGCGCGTCCTCCAGCTTGTCGAGCTGCGGGCTGCGCACCTTGACGGTGGTGCCGCTCGCGCGGTCGACGAACTCGGTCGTGCTGCACTGCGCGATCAGCCTGCCGCGGCCGATCACCACCAGCTCCTCGGCGGTCAGCGACATCTCCGACAGCAGGTGGCTGGACACGAAGACCGTGCGGCCATCGGCCGCCAGCCGCTGCATGAAGTTGCGGATCCAGACGATGCCCTCGGGGTCGAGCCCGTTCACCGGCTCGTCGAACAGCAGCACCTCCGGGTCGCCGAGCAGCGCGCCGGCGATGCCGAGCCGCTGCGACATGCCGAGCGAGTAGGCGCCGGCCCGCTTGCCGGCCACCGAGGTCAGGCCGACCAGGTCGAGCACCTCGTCGACGCGCTTCTTCGGCAGCTTGTTCGACGCCGCCATCCAGCTCAGGTGGGCGCGCGCCGAGCGGTTCGGGTGCACCCACTTGGCGTCCAGCAGCGCGCCGATCTTGGTCAGCGGCTGGTGCAGGTCGCGGTAGTGCTTGCCGTCGATCCGGACGTCACCGCCGCTCGGCGTGTCGAGGCCCAGGATCATCCGCATCGTGGTGGACTTCCCGGCGCCGTTCGGGCCCAGGAAGCCGGTCACCTTGCCGGGATTCACGCTGAACGACAAGTTGTCGACGGCAACTGTCCTGCCGTAGTGCTTGGTGAGGCCGGTCGCCTCGATCATCACGTCTCCTCATCGACTCCGCAGAGCTGTCGTCGTACGGCCGTTCCAGGGCGGAGCACCACATCGGACCGGCACGTCCCCCTGGCCGAGTCTGCCTCATCCAAGGTTCAGTCTCCGTGAAGGCAGCCCCCGGGTACGACGAAGGGCCCGGCCGGTTTGTTCCGGCGCGGGCCCTTCGGGTGCTGGCTGTCAGGCGGCGGTCGTCGCCTCGGCGGGCGTGTCGGAGATGACCGACTCGCGACGCTTGGAGACCACCACGGCCGCGACCACGACGAGCGTGGCGGCGAGTGCGATGACCAGCCGGAGCGCGGTGTTCTCGTTGTCACCCCACGACGACATCCCGACGGCGGCCGGAGCGATCAGCAGCGAGACCAGGTTCATCACCTTGATCAGCGGGTTGATCGCCGGTCCGGCGGTGTCCTTGAACGGGTCGCCCACGGTGTCACCGATGACGGTGGCCTCGTGCGCCGGCGAGCCCTTGCCGCCGTGGAGGCCGTCCTCGACCAGCTTCTTCGCGTTGTCCCACGCGCCACCGGCGTTGGCCAGGAAGACCGCCATCAGGGTGCCGCAGGCGATCGCACCGGCGAGGTAACCGGCCAGCGCGGAGGTACCGAGACCGAAGCCGACCGCGATCGGCGCCATGATCGCCAGCAGGCCGGGGGTGGCCAGCTCGCGCAGCGAGTCGCGGGTGCAGATGTCGACGACCTTGCCGTACTCCGGCTTGCCGGTCCCATCCATGATCCCGGGGATGTCCCGGAACTGGCGGCGCACCTCATAGACGACCGCACCGGCGGCGCGGCCGACGGCGCTGATCGCGAGGCCGGAGAACATGAACACGACCGCGGCACCGATGATCAGGCCGACCAGCGTCGACGGGTCGAACACCAGCGCGGCGGAGTTGAACTTGCCGTCACCGACGTCGTTCAGCTCCGCGTAGATCGAGTCGGTGTACGAGCCGAACAGCGCGGTCGCGGCCAGCACGGCCGTCGCGATCGCGATGCCCTTGGTGATCGCCTTCGTGGTGTTGCCGACGGCGTCCAGCTCGGTCAGGATCTGCGCCGCCTCGCCGTGCACGTCACCGGACATCTCGGCGATGCCCTGCGCGTTGTCGGACACCGGGCC
>Ga0137368_10007105_pt1 | contig 11670 bp, 6 predicted proteins | sample SagtaG_13_FD_104917 | JGI IMG/M metagenome (GOLD analysis project Ga0137368, IMG submission 104917) | Vadose zone soil microbial communities from Sagehorn Ranch, Mendocino, California, USA - Sage1_L_100_16 metaG | ecosystem: Environmental > Terrestrial > Soil > Vadose zone | place: USA...
AAGACGGCTGGGGAAAGAAGTTACCTATGCGAAATACGAAGGAGAAGAACATTGGCAAGGTAATTGGGGCTATGCTAATCAGGTTGATTACCTGAACCGCACCATCAAGTGGTTTGACAAACATCTGAAAAATGATCAAGAACTGAAATCAGTTGTTGAGAGCAATGGTCTGACTCGATGAACTGTGAACCGCACGTAGCAGGCGGGTAAAGCGATTCTTCGCTCTGCAAGGTAGCGGAAAGGGATAGGCGCTTTTTAGTAAGAAGTAAGATCGGCCCGGGGCTGACATCGCGAGTTTGCGTAAGCGAGTCCTGATGTCAGCCCCGAGCCTTGTTAGCTAGCTATTCATCAAGATCAAGTGATGAACTGGGTATCTCCTGGCCCAGATCGGGCAGGCCGCCTGGCTTAGGTCCCATAATCACTTTCTGGGCTTCGCCGATTTCGACGACTTCTGGCGCTGTGTATTCGTTTCTCATTGATCTATCCTCCAATTTTGAGATTCAGGTTAACCACTCTGCTAAAAGCGTAAGTGGCGTTTAATCCGTACCCGGTTGGGCACAGTGTTGGCGAGCCGCTGTCGCGGCCGCCGCGACCACCGCCGTTATCTGAGCCGACTGCTCGTCAACGACAGCAGTGTTTCTGGCTGGCAATCTCCGGCGTTCCAGAGACCGCAGCCAAAGCTCTAAAGAGATCGTTTGGATCACAGCGAAAGAGAGCGTCTCGCACCCATGCCTAGCTCGCTCTAACGCCGCGTGCAGCGCCGCTGCCTCCATGTATCCATTGGCGCACACCCGCGCCTCCGCAAAGACCGGTCGCAGCCGCGGCCACTGCCTCTCTACGGCGCGGAACAACGATTCCTCTGGCCCCTTCTTGCCCTGCCGCTTCAGAATCTTCTCCGGCAGCAGTTCGCTGAGCGCACGCCGCATCAGCGACCGGCTCTCGCCGGGCCGAACCCGTTGCTCAAGGGGGATGGCCTGTAAATATTCGACCAGCGGGCGATGCAAATAGGGGTGGCTCACTTCGATGCCGCCCCGCGCCCGGTATGACGCCTTGGAGACGGTTCTCATCACAGACAAGAAACCGACCGCCTGATCACGCCCGCTCGGCAGTTCGAAGCCGAAAACATCAGGTATGCCGAGGTGGCGCTCGTGAAGATTCATCCGCGCGACGAACCGCTCATCGAACCATGAGGGCAATTTGACAATTGGTTTAAAGAGAACCTGCAATCTCGTCGGCAGCAGCGGCACGACTCCATCGCGCCAGAACAGGGCGAGATATGGTTTTTTGGAAGCCTCGCTCCATATCTTCAGAGACCGGTGCAGGCGTCGTAACTGGCGCTGGACGAGCAGATCGCCCAGTTCTGGAGCCGGACTCGGATTGCTACACAGCATCTCATCGCCGCCATGTCCGGTGAGCAGCACACGCGCGCCATCTCCACGCATTGCTTCACAGGTTCCTCTGAGGAGGTCTACGAAACAATCGAAAAAATCTGGGAAACTGTGCCGGGATTCATCGGGGAAAGACGCCAGCGGCGGATAGTCTACATCCCGCAAGTGGCGCCCGTTCCGACTCCTTTTCTCTTCGACGCAACGGATGAAATTTCGTTCGTCCGAGCTGACGGCTTCATCATAGACATAGGAAATGGTCTCGATTCTGGAAGCCTCGGCGTCACCGCTTCCGAAAATCTCATCGGCCATACAGACAATCGCCGAGGAGTCAAATCCACCGCTCAGACTTCCCCACACCGGCCCATCGACTCTCAGGCGGCAACGCACCGCTTCACGAAATAGATGTCGAAAATGCTCCTCATACTCCCTGTCTGTCTGGTAGCGAATCTCAAGGTTTGGATTAAGCCCCCAGTATCTTTGGGCTTTTACATTACCACTTTGCACACCTACGACATGGCCCGGAGATATGGCGTAGATGTTTTTATATGGTGTTAGCCTTGGTTCCGGCCCGCGCGTTAAATATCCGGCGATGTACTCATCATTGACTTCCAGCTCGATCCCGGCAAAGTCGAGCAACGGCATCAACTCCGATGACCAGATGATCCTTTCCGCATTGGCATGGTAAAAAAGCGGTCGTGGGCCAACCGCGTCTCGCGCCAGCAGCAGCGTCCGCGTGCGCGGCTCCCAAAGCGACAGCGCAAAATCACCAATCAAACGTGGCAGGAAATCGCTCCCAAACTTGAGATACGCGGCCATCGCGATGGAAACGTCGGTCTGGTCTCCATTCAACTCCTGGCGCAGGAGCGAGATCATCTCCTCGCGGTTATCCAACCGCCCGTCCCAGGCGAGAATGTGCCCTTCTCGCGAGACTAGTGGCTGTTTCTCCAATCGCGATTCCCGGTTCGTATGGAACGCCCGGTAGACCATTCCAATGGAACCGGAGACGACCTCACTCCCGCCGTCCGGGCCGTGACTGCTGAGCTTCTCCCCCAGGCTGATCAGGGAAGATCTGGCGACCGGACGGTTATTGAAGTAGTAAATGCCACCCAATGCGCTCATTCGTATTACTCCTTCAAGCGATGATCGATTCAATCGTTATCTCAGACAGTGACGCCAAGTTGATCGCAGATGAAAGCCAGCCGGTCGGTCAAAGCCTCGATGCGCTCGGTCAAGGGCAGGACCGGCACATGCCCGCGCATCGCCCTGTACTCCAGCAGGATCGGTCTGTCGGAGGCCGTGGCGGCCTGCAATCGGGCCGTCATCTTACGCGCATGCAGCGGATTGCAGCGCGTATCCGCATCGCCGGAGGCCAGCAGGACGGCCGGATACTCGACTCCGTCTTGAACCCGGTGGTAGGGGGAGTAGGCGTACAGGTAGGGGAAATCCTCCGGGTCGTCAGCCGACCCGTATTCATCAATCCACATTTTCGCGAAATCGAAGCGGTGGTAGCCGAGCATGTCGAGCAGGGGGCCTAGACAAACGACGGCGCGGAACAGGTCGGGTCGTTGTGTCAACGCCGCCCCAACCAGCAGGCCGCCATTCGAGCCTCCGGCGATCGCCAGCTTCTCAGGCGTCGTATAGCCGGCTCGGATCAGCCACTCGGCGGCGGCGATGAAATCGTCAAAGGCGTTCTGCCGTTTGCGCCGTTTGCCGTTCAGACGCCATGCCTCACCCAGTTCCGAGCCGCCCCGGATGTTGGCGACGGCGAATAAACAGCCGCGCTCGACCAGGAAGGTCGCGAAGGCGCTGAACTGCGGCGTCACGCTTTTGCCGAATCCGCCGTAGCCGGTCAGAATGGTCGGAACTTCGCCGGTCGGTCGGAGGTCTTTTCGACCGACCAGAAACATCGGGACCAGCGCGCCGTCCTTCGACGGATACCGGACCTGCCTGACCTCAATGGAAGCTCGATCGAAGGTCGCTTTCCTCCGGCTCCAGACCGGTCGCCCACCTGTTTCAATCCGATAAGAGTAAACAGTGTCCGGATGGGTGAATGAGTTGAACGTGTAGAACAGCTCATCGCTGTCCACCGGGTTGTGCGACAGGCGCGCGGTTCCAGGCTCCGGATACGAAATGACGCCGACTTTGCGGCCGGACAGGTCGTATACATCCGTCCGGGTCGCAATATTCTCAACACAACTGACGAAGACTCTGCCGCCCCTGACGGCGAAGTCCGTGATCGGGAGCGCGGACTCCGGGACTACCTCGCGCCAGTTCGCTCGGTCCGGCGCGTCAAGGTCAATAGCCACGAGTCGTTTGTTGGGGGCCTGCCATCTCGTCAGAACTATCAACGTTCTCCCGACAAAGAGCGGATAAAACGGGTCTTCCATCTCCGCGGCGATCAATCGCGCGGGAGCGCCGTTGAGTACGTCCTGCGCGTAAAGATCAATAGTAGTCTCCGCTTCGGACCGGACGACCAGGTGCGCTATGTAACGCCTGTCATCGGAGGCTCGAATGCCCAACCTGAGATGGGGACTCTCGCCGGCAAAGAAGATCTCGCGGTCCTGGCTCGCCTCGGTCCCGATAACGTGGCGGTAGGCGGCGCGGTAATGGCGGCGTGGCGAGTCAATTACTTCGTGAACGTAGTAGTAGCTTTTAGAGTCGGCGGCGAAGACGAAGCTGCCCAGAAAACCGCGAGGAAGACCGTCGGGCAAAGTTTTAAGGTTGTCCACATCGAGGATCTCGACCGCCTGGTAATCTTCTCCGCCCTGCTTCACGCCATAAGCCAGAAGTTTGCCGTCGGGCGAGACGCTGACGATCCGAACCGCCATCCGGGGGCCGGATTCGCAGGTCGCTGGATCAACCAGGACCTGGTCCCGGCCACCGGCTCCCTCCCTCATACATATGACTGATTGATCCTGCCGCGCTTCACGTTTCAGAAAGAAGTACCGGTTCCCGACTTTGAACGGCGCATCAATCGTCTCAACAGCCAATAGTTCGGCGATTCGTTTCTGAACCCGCTCACGGCCGGGGATCGCATCGAGGTAAGACCGCGCGTAATCGGTTTGCTCCTTGATCCACCGGCGCGTGCGCTCTGAATCCTGGTCCTCCAGCCAACGATAGGGATCGGTCACCTCAATCCCGTGGAAGTTCTCGGTGACAGGCTCGATTGGCGTGTAGGGCGGAGATTCCAGGACGAGGCTCATATTTCTTGTTTTCTGATTCGCTATCGACATAGGCGTTAAGCCCCACTCTTTGATATCTAACAGCGAGACACACGCTACTCCGTTTATTGCCGGGGCAGGCAAAAAAATAATTTCTGCTTGGGATCCCAAGCAGACCTTGTTTTTTCAGGGATTTGCGGGAGCGCGATAGAGGATCGATCGACTTTCTGTGCTTGCAATAGCAAGCGCGCCGCTCGGGCCTTCGCCGCGGCTCAGGGTGACGACGCGATCCGCCCACTGCATCGGGTAAGGGCGATGTGAAATGATGATGGTCGTCACATTGCGCGAGAGACCGTTGAGATTATCCAGAATGGATTTTTCAGTTGGCGCGTCCAGCGCGGAGGTTGACTCGTCCAGGATCAAAATCCGCGGACGCTGAAGAAGCGCGCGAGCTAACGCGACTCGCTGCCGTTCACCGCCGGAGAGCTTATTGCCGCGCGGCCCCAGTGGCTCATCCCAACCTTTCGGAAGTCGCCGTATTAATTCTTCCAACCGCGCCAGCGCCACGGCTCTTTCCAAATCTTCCTGGCTCGCTTGGGGGGCGCCGTAAAGCAGGTTCTCACGCATCGTCACATCGAAGAGGACAGGCTCCTGTGGCGCGAGGATAATTGATGACCGCAAGCTTTTCAGTTTGGTTTCCCGGACATCCAGCCCGTCCACAAGAACCGCGCCTTCCTGCACGTCATAAAGCCGCGCCAGGAGCCGCGCAATGGTGCTCTTGCCGTCGCCGCTCGCCCCCGTAAGCGCGACCTTCTCTCCAGGTTCTACGCGAAGGTTGATCCCATTCAGCACGGGCCTGTCCGGGTGATAGCCGAAAGACACATTCTTCAGCTCGATGGTCCCCGGAGCGTTTGGCGAAAGGGGAGAAGCCCCCGGACGGTCCGTGATGGCCATCTCAGCTTCAACGATCTCCCTGATGCGGCGAACGCTGGCGCCGGCCCGCTGGAGCTTGGAGTAAATGTCCACGACGCCGTACAGCGGGATGAACAATTGAAGCGTATAGCCGTAGAAGGCGACCAGGCCGCCTGCGCTCAAAGAGCCGATGATGACCTGGTATCCCCCGTAACACAGAACGCCCGCCATGCCGGTGATGATGATCAGGTACAGTAACGAGCCGAAGAGCAGCTCCGTCCGTCTTCTTTTCACCTTGGCCCGTAAGGCGCCGCCGGATAGACGCGCGAACCGGCGCGCCTCCCTCATCTCGCACGAAAGGAGCTGGACCTGGACGATGGCCGAGAGGTGCTCCTGCAGAAAGCCGCTTACTTTCCCGGACTGCTCCTGTACAGCGTCAGAGCAGCGGCGTAACCGGTCGTGATAAAGGCGGCGCGCCAGGATGAACGCCGGGATCAGCGGGGTGACAATGCAGGTCAGGCGGAAGTTCAGGATGAGCATCGTGGTCAGAACGACGGTAAAGACCGTCACCATGCGGAGCGCGCCGGGGAGCGCCTCGCCGCCGAGAGTCCCCACTTGGTCAACATCAGATTCGAGGCGGTATAATGTTTCGCCCACAGGTCTGTCTTCGTGGTATTCCGCCGAGAGGCGTTGAAGCTGGCGAAGGAGGCCCAATCGGAGGCGGAAGGTCATCTTCTGCACGGCGCAAAAACTGAGCATCGAGCCAAGACTGTCGAACGCCAGCCGCCCGGCGTAGGCGAGTAGGAATGCCCCGGCCACGACCGGCAACAAGCCGACGCGCCGGCGCGGAATCACGTCATCAATCAGCCACTTGACGATGAGCGGATCGAGGAGGACGAGCAAACTTCCGGCGACGATACAAAGATAACTGCCGAGATGCAGGCGAAGGAAAGGTTTGAACTGGGCGGCGAGCCATTTGATCTCGCCGTGACGCTTGAGTCTCATGCCGCGCATTGTCCTCACTACCTTCCGATACTACTCATCTTGAATTGTTTCCGTAGTTCTGCGGTCTCAGAACAGCCGAACTCTTCATCAACGCAGCGCGTGCCGAAGCCTATCACCCGGCCGACGATCTCCGCCTCTCTGGGGTAGGCGAAGCGGCGAGTGCTCTCGGGCGACGAATGATGCGGGATGATCAGAAGGTAGTTCCCCTGCAACTCGCACCAACCGCAGGCGTAGCCATCCCGCAGTTCAATGAAGAAGATGGGCCGCTCGTATTCATTGCGCCAGGCGACCGCTTGCGGCTTGCTCTGGCGGGGGTCAATCTGCACAAACGAACCCGGGCGGATCAGCGGGTACATGGTGAAATCGTCGAGGCCGATATAGCCGTAGCTGATGCGCCGCGTGTCAGGGCGCCGGGACGGGGCGACCGGCGCCTTGCCCAACGTCTCCGCCGTCCCCGGCGCGAGGCTGGTCTTATTTTGGCGGGGGCCGGGGACTACTGGAAAACGGATCACGTGGTTGTCGCCACGCGCCTCCGCCGGCAACGGTTGGGTCAGCCGAGGATTGGCGATCGTTTCGTACTTCTCGATCTCGTCCGCGTCCACGCCGTAGAGCCGCATCAGGTCTGTGATCTTCACGTGGTAGATCGCGCTCAGGCTGAAGAGCTTGCAAATACTAGGCTCGGACGCGCCGTTTTCTATCTGTGTGAGCCAGGTGTCGGAAATGCCGAACCTCTTATCGCCTATGGCTTCGGCAATCCGCCGGCTCGCCTCTTCGACTTCGCGGATTTTGATGTTGCGGCGGTTCCTGATCTCCTTGAGCTTTAGACCACCTTGCACGGTAACTCTCCGGAAAGTTCACGGGATCATTGCGGGGGGCGTCAGGGGTAATCCGGCGGCGTCGAACGCAATTCGGTTTCAGTTAACACCGGTCGAGGACGCGGTAGAACTCCTGGACTTTTTCCTTATCGTTTACGACCAGACCATATAACTCCGCCCAGGCATGGCTCTTGAATGGGATTTTGCGGCAACCGATAACCATCTGCGCCGGCAACCCGCGACTACGCAACAGGCAGGTGGCGACGGCGGAACGCTGCAAACACATGGCCTGTTTGGGATACCAGGTAGTCGCTTTATCCACCGCCTCACAGACCGGCGCCACCGCTTCGTGATCTCCAGACTCGCCGCTCACCGGCCAGCGTTTGACCGTGTGGTAGAACGCGCTGAAGCTCACCAGCTTGAGCATAATGTTGATCACGGACAATCCGAGAAACGCCGCCAGCCCGTACAGCTTGAGCTTCAACAGCAGGCCAGTGGCTTTGCGCGCCAGGAACAGGAACCCGGCGTGGCCCCGGTCGCGCCAACCGGCGGCGAATCGGTTTTGCCGCCGCTCGCCTGTCCGGATAAACCCGTTCCACTGGAAGCTGGCCAGTAGGCGCTCGACGTCGCGCTCTATCTGATGTCGCGGGACGTCTTGATACTCGGCGCTCAGCGATTCCACGATGGAGTCGAACGTTACCCCGGCCGGCTGAGAAGCCAGTTTGGCCCAAATTGCGCTCCCGACGCCGATGACGCTGTACATCTTGTCACGCCCGACATTTAGGATCGCGCTTCCGTCCTTATCGGTGAAAGAATAGATGTCCGGAGAAACGATGAAGAGAGTAACGGCGCTGTTCTTTTCTGTTCCATGTTGTAACGGCTCTAGCGCGCCAGACCGATGTCCGGCTTGTGGGGCGGCCATTTGCTTAAGACGTCGCATCATCTTCTCCTATAGTTATAGTTACTGATAGGCGAGTTTCGCTCGCAACGGGGGAAGATTGTCATACGCCGAAAGCAGTTGACAGGGAAACAACAACGCTAACCTCGCTGACCGTTGTGTTTGGGGCTTATGCTGTGTTTTGACTTATGTTTAGTGTTACTGCCTTGACGGTCATCAGTAATAGCAATTTGCGCTCCGCTCTGTGAGAGTCGGACACACTTGCTGTAACGTAGATTCTAAACGGTTGCAAATAGTAGGGTTGCGCGAGCGACGCTAATTGGCGAGGCCCGCGGCGCGCCGTGTAAGTCGGCCTGAAAGCGGAAACAAACGAAAAAAAACGGCAAATTGCCTTCCAGTATTTTCCAATCGCGGCCATCCGTAGGCCGTCTCTGATGTGCGACGGGCGGGTTATAAAATATCGCTAGGGCCTGGGCATCTTCTCGATCAGTTTCAGACGGTATTTCAACTGGCCCAACGTCAGCCCGAGCTCTTTGGCGGTTCTTGTCTTGTTATTTCTATTTCTGGCAAGCGCCTCAGTGATCGCGCGCGCTTCGGCTTCTGTGATAAGGATACGTTTGAGATCCTTGTAGGATGGCTGTGGATAGGTCGGAGCGGTCGGGCGGCCGGGCTTGAATAGTCTCTTCTCCTCTTCCAACGTGCGGTGGACTGTCTCAGGTGAAATGACATTGCCGCTTTCGAGAATGATGGCGCGTCTAATGACATTCAAGAGCTGCCGCACGTTGCCCGGCCAATCGTACTGTTTGAGCAAGTCTTCAGCTTCCGGCGCAAGACCCTCGATGCGATACCCCTTACTCTTTACCAGTTCGGCGGTGAAGTGGCGCCCAAGTTGGATTACATCATCGCCCCGGTCGCGCAGAGCGGGCAGCTCGACGCGCCACGAACCGATCCGGAAGAAGAGGTCGTGGCGGAAAGTGCCGTCATTGAGGGCGATTTCGAGGGGGCGGTTGGTGGCGGCTATGACCCTGACGTCGATCGGAATTGCCTGAGCGCCTCCGACCCGGCGCAACTCGCGCCTCTGCAGCACGGTGAGCAATTTGACCTGCAGATCGGGCGGCAACTCGGCGATTTCGTCGAGGAAGATCGTCCCGCCGTCGGCCTGCTCGAAGAGGCCGATTTTGCGGCCCGTCGCGCCGGTGAAAGAGCCTTTTTCATGGCCGAAGAGCTCGGATTCAATCAACTCGCGTGGCAACGCCGCGCAGTTGACCTCGATGAATTGGCCGCGGGCGCCGGCCCCTTCGTGAATGGCCAACGCGCATACCCCTTTGCCGGTCCCCGTCTCGCCTATTAACAGAACCGAGTCGGCTTGCTTGATAATCGCCAGCCGCAAAAGCTCACGCGCTTCTTGTATGGCCGGGGAATCGCCGGTGACCCGATCGGCCAGCCACGCAAGCTGTTGTCGCCTAGGTTTGCCGATGATCGACTGGTTGAAGTTGACACGGAAGCTACCGGCGGATGTTTCAGGCTGATCCAATTCGACTGATGACGCGCCGCGCCGCTTAATCTCCGCCAGAGCGAGACCCGCAAATGCGGCCAGCGCCGATCGCATCAGCCAAAGGTCTTTGATCGGTTTGGTGTCCAAAACCGCGATTGCCCCGAACCCTCGCAAGGTTGGATCGGTAAGTTTGATCCCGGCGTAGCTTTCTATTTGCAAATCGGCCATACGATGCTCGTGAGGGAATTGGCCTTGCGCTTTACTCGTGTAATAGATCTCATTCTGATCCGCGCGCGACAATGGGGCATAGGGCCAATTCGCTGTGCGGTAATAATCTTGCTCTTGACTTATGACTTCGCCTGCGGCGTAAAAGGCGACGGTGGCGGGCAGCCCGGCGCTGTGTTCGCCGGGGGCGCCGATGAAGACATAAGCGACATCCAGAGCCTGGGCCAAGTTTTCGGCTAACACCTGCAATAACTGTTCGCCGGCCGCAAGCGACGCAAAGCGCGACGCCTCATTAGCCAGGGAGGCGATGACGGCGGACAGGCGGTTCGCGGTCAGATGCGATTCTATCAAGTCGACGACCAGAGCGGCCATCTGCCGGAGGAACTCTTTTTCCGAAACGGAGATGTCGCGCGGCTTGCGGTCGATGACGCTCAGCGTTCCCAGACTATACCCCTCGCGAGTGCGCAACGGCGCGGCGGCGTAAAACCGCAGACCGAGCTCGCCGGTCACCAGAGGATCGGCCTTCGCGAGCGGATCTTCCAACGCGTCGGTGATACAAAAGACGTCATCTGTGGCGATCGCCGCCGCGCACCACTCAGGCCGGTGATCGGTCTGCGCCTTCTCCAAACCGTAAAGTGATTTGACGATGATGTGATCATAGAGAATCAGACCAATGGCGGAAATAGGCGCATTAAAGAACCAGGCGACGAGCGCAGTGATAGAATCCAGCGCAGGCTCCGGCGCCGCGTCGAGATTCTCAAAGCGGCGTAAAACCGCCGATCGCGCCCGCTCATTTTGAGAAAAAGAGTCGCCGACCATAGATATTATCTTTTCCAGGGGGATACGAAGTCAGAGTTGGTAAGCTCAAGCCGCGTTACCCTGCCACACGAGCGCCGCCTATTGGTCGTGGTTCATTCGGAGTGCGCGCAAAATCGCGACCGCGGCTAGGCCGTCACGCGCGCCCTTGGCGAACCACTTCGGCAAACTTGGAGGACGTCGAAAGCCCGGAAGGCGTGAAAGGCTTTCTCGTGTTAGCGCGACGTTGAGTGGGGGAACGAACATGTACGTTGCTCAATTTTCCCCGCCGGTTGAGCAAGGGCTATGAATAGAGCCATTGCTCATTCAGCTATTTATGCGGCGCGACGCAGGGATTGGCAGAGACAGCGCCGCATAAATCCCTAATCGCAAGTTGCTCCCCTCTGTGAAGCGAGAACCTGCCAAGCGACAGACTTGGAATATCCATCTATAGCCTATAGCGACGGCTTAGATGGAAAGGACGTCAACCTCCTTCGACAAGTGGCGATTAACCGGCGTCGTCAGCCATTGGGGATCAGATTGCGCAAATGCGGGATCTGATTGTCTTATGAGGCGAAGGGGACTTTCTTGATTAATTGAATGAAAGGGCTGTCCGTCCCTATTGTTTTTAATGTTGAGCGCGCCGTTGCGATCACAGTGGATGACAAGATTGCGCCTTTGACAGCGGTAGATTCGCGTCGCCGATCCGATCTTACTTCGATTCAGGATGGTTGTTCTTTCCGTCGCCTTGTATCGTCATTCCTTGCAATTCTTTGTAACGGACGGACTTAGTCAGATATTGAACTCCTATCTGGGAGAATTAGATTTCTGGCCCTCACATAGTAAAGAGACGCAAAACGGGAGAAGATGTGCCTATTGCGGGAATTTTTAGGCTCCTTGCGAATAGTCGTGACCTTCGGCGGATCGGTTCTGGCGGCAAGTTGGTGAAAGGGTTGACGAGGGTGAGAAAAATAGT
>Ga0137368_10007111_pt1 | contig 11667 bp, 10 predicted proteins | sample SagtaG_13_FD_104917 | JGI IMG/M metagenome (GOLD analysis project Ga0137368, IMG submission 104917) | Vadose zone soil microbial communities from Sagehorn Ranch, Mendocino, California, USA - Sage1_L_100_16 metaG | ecosystem: Environmental > Terrestrial > Soil > Vadose zone | place: USA...
GTGCCGGGCGATCTCTCCCCGCGTTCCGCCGGCGGCCCGACGCGGTACGTGCTCGAGGTGGCGGGCGGCTGGGCGGAGGCGCACGCCGTCGCGCCCGGCGACCGGGTCCGCTTCGAGAACGTGCCGCGGTTCTGAAGCACGGCCCTCCGCATCTCTCCCTCCCGCGGTTCTGAAGCGCGCTCTGCGCATCTCTCCCTGTCCCCGCCGACGCAGACTGGGCAGCATCTCTCGCTCGCCCCCGCGAAGCGGGGGAGAGCGTTGGGGTGAGGGGGCACTCTCGTTTCAGCTCTCTCCCTCGCCCCCGCGAAGCGGGGGAGAGGGCTGGGGTGAGGGGGCACTCTCGTTTCAGCGTCTCTCCCTCGCCCCCGCGAAGCGGGGGAGAGGGCTGGGGTGAGGGGGCACTCTCGCCGCCGCTGGAAAGAGCCGCTCCCGCCGGCCGGACGCCGCGTCGCCGCAGGCGCTCCGGCGGACGTGCTGCGATCGCCGCGCGCGACGAGAGCTGACAATGCGCCGTTGCGGAACTCGCGCGCGCAGAGCGCTGAAGCGCCTGCGCGCGCTCAGACAGTCCTCACGGCGCAGAGCGGCGCCTCGAGCCGCGCGCGCACGAACGGGAGATGGTGGCGCCTCCGCGATGCGGCGCCAGCGGCGCGCGGCCGGCTTCGCTGCGGGGCTGCGTGCGACATGATGTCTCGATCCCAGCGGCTCACGTGCTTCCGCGGACACGCTCATCGCGACCGCCACTTCCCCGGGCGCGCTCGGCCGGGCGGGGGTCGTCTCCCGCTGCGTAGGGCCGGCTCGCTGCGGGCGGACCCAATTCAAAGTACGGGACCACGACCCTCCCCGGCCCAGCGCCCGGACGGGACGTCCGTCACCAGCGACTGCGTGAACGAGGTCGCCCTTCGACTCCGCGCCGCCTGCGGCGGCGCTACGCTCAGGGTGAACGGGAGCAGCGCTACTTGCGGAGCAGCTTGTTCGCGACGAGCGGGCCGAGGCTGTCGTTCATGAGCCCCTCGACGAGCCCCTCGAACGCGATCCGGTCGCGGTCGTCGCCCCACACGAAGCGGATGCCCATCCCGGGCTCCTCGGTGGTCGCGCTCGCGTGGACGACCTCGCCGTTCAGCTCGAACGGCTTCGTGCGGCCGGGCACGGTCAGCCGGAAGAGGAAGCGCGTCCCGACGGGGAGCGTCTTCTTCGTCTTGATGAACGTGCCGCCCTTCGAGATGTTCTTCGTGTAGTCGGCGAAGAAGCTGTTGAGCTTCTTGTAGTCGACCTTGAGCTCGATCGGCGCTCGCCCGTGCTCGCGGTGTTCCGGCATCGCGGCGCATGTTATCCCGGTGCCGTCGCCGGGCGGTAGTTCGCCACCACTCCGATATCGAGGCCCACGTGGCAGGTTCGCTCGACATCGCGCGCTCGCTCGCCCGACGCCCCACCGTGCGGGCGGGCGCAGTCATCCTTCTTGCCGCAGGGTTCGCGGCGGGCTCGCTGCCGCTCCTCGACGCGCCCGGGTACGAGCTCGGCGAGGTCGCCGCGATCGCCGCCGCGCTGCTCGCGCCGCTGCTCGGGATCGCCGCGGCGCGCGTCGCGCTCGCGGGTCCCGCGCCTTCGCCGCTCGCCGCCTGGGGCGCGGCGTCGCTCGTCCTCGGCGGGCTCGTCGCGCTCCTCCTCGCGGGCGCCATGGTCCGCGCCGCGCTCGGCCCGTGCGCCGCGTTCGGCCCCGCCGTCGCGTTCCTCCCGCTCCTCGCGGGGCCGACGGTCCTCCTCGGCGCGGCGCTCGCGGTCGCCGTCGCGTTCGTGTCCGGCGGGAGGAGGGCGCTCGCGGGCGCGCTCTACGTGCTCGCCGCGCTCGCCGCGCTGGCCTTCTCGCTCCGTGCCGCCTACCGCGGGCCGGCGGCGTTCGTGTTCGACCCGCTGCTGGGCGGCTGGCCGGGGCCCATCTACGACGAGGCGATCGTCCCCGACCTGCGCGCGGTGCTCCTGCGCGCCGCGGCGGCCGCCGAGGCGTTCTCCGTCGCGCTCGTCGCGGAGGCCTTCGTCCGCGGCGGGCTGCGCGCGGCGCGCGGGCCGATCGCCTGGGCGCTCGCGCTCGCGTTCGCGGCCGCGGGGGGCGACACGGCGCTCGAGTCGCTTGGCCTCTCCGGATCGCGCGCCGCGCTCTCGCGCGCGCTCGGCGGCCGGCGCGAGGGAGCCCGCTGCACGCTCGTGCTTCCCGCCGAGAAGCCGGCCGCGGCCGCCGACGCGCTGCTCGCCGAGTGCGAGTTCCAGGTCGCGGACGTCGCCCGCGCGCTCGGGGTACAGCCTCCGGCGCGCGTCGTCGCCTACGTCTACCGCTCGAGCGAGGAGAAGCGGCGCCTCGTCGGGGCCGGGGCGACGGAGTACGCGAAGCCGTGGCTCGGGGAGGTCCACGTCGTGGATGCGCCGCTCCCGCACCCGGTCCTGCGGCACGAGCTCGTCCATGCCGTCGGCGCCGCGATCGCGGGCGGCCCGCTCGGCGTGCCGGCGCGCGACGTCGTCCTCGTCTCGGCGGGGCTCGTCGAGGGGCTCGCGGCGGCGCTCGAGACGCCGCGCGGGCGCTTCACCGTCCACGAGTGGTCGCGCGCCGCGAGGGACCTCGGCCTCCTCCCGGACGTCGCCGGGATCGTGGGCCCCGCCGGGTTCTACGCCCAGCCGCCGGCGCGGGCGTACACGGCGGCGGGGAGCTTCCTCGCGTTCCTGCTCGAGCGGTACGGCGCCGCGCGCGTGCGCGAGGCCTACCGCACGGGCGACGTCGCGGCCGCGACGGGCGTTCCGCTCGCCGCGCTCGCGAAGGCGTGGTCGACGTTCCTCGACGGGATCGAGCCCGCGCCGGGCCTGCTCACGGCGGCGCGCGCGCAGCTCGGGCGGCGGAGCGTGTTCGCGCGGCCGTGCGCGCGCGAGGTCGCGACGCTCGAGGCGCGGGCCGGCGCCGCCGCGGCGGCCGGGCGCGCCGTCGAGGCCTGCGCGCTCTATGAGGCGGCCGCCGCCCGCTCGGGGAGCGCCGCGACGTCGAAGGCCGCCGGCGACGTCCGCGCCCGCGCCGGAGATCTCGGCGGCGCCGCGGAGGCGTACCGCGCCGCGACGGTCGCCGCGGGCGAGCAGGACGGCGCGCTCCGCGCGGCGATCGCGGCCTCCGAGGGCGACCTCGCCTGGCGCCGGGACGAGGTCGCCGCCGCCGTGACCGCGTGGACCGCGGCGCTCGCGACGCACCCCGACCGCGCCGAGGCCCGGCTGCTCGAGGCGAAGCTCGTCGCTGCGGCAGACCCCGCGCTCGGGCCCGCGGCGCGCCCGTACCTGCTCGGCGACGGCGACCCGACCGTGGCGCTCGCGCGCGTCGCGCGGGTGCCGCACCCGCTCGCCGCGTACCTCACCGGGCGCGCGCTCGCGACGCGCGGCGAGGCGGCCGCTGCGATCCCCGAGCTCGAGCGCGCCGCTGCGGCGCGGCTGCCGCCGGCGCTCGCGCGGGAGGCCGCGCTCCTGCTTGGCGAGGCGCGCTGCGCCGAGGGTCGGCGCGGCGAGGGCGAGGCGACCCTGCGCACGCTCGCGGCGCCGCCCGCGTCCGCCGCGGACCGCGCGCGCGCGGAGGAGTCGCTCCGGCGCTGCGCGTTTTCTCGGTAGCTATCGGGCGCCGCGCAGCCGGTCGATCGCCGCCTTCGGGTTCTTCACGCCGTTCCGGATGAGCCACCAGGTGACCTTGAGGCCGCCGATGGCGAGGACGCCGAGGTAGCCGTGCCCGAGCAGGCGCGAGGTGGGCGCGTCGATCGAGACCCTCACCTTGAGCGCGGGGTCGCGCTCGAGGACGAGCTTGAAGAACTCGATCCCGAACTCGCCGACGTCGTCGCTCCCGAGCCCGGTGATGCGCGTGACGGCGCCCTCCGGGAGCGTGAGGGTGAAGTCCGGATCCGGCGCCGGCGCGTCGCGCACCTCCGGCGTCCCGGTCTCCATCGTGAAGCTCGCGGGGCCGCTCGCGAGCGCGAGGTTCACCCGCGCGCTCCGGGCGAGCGGGCGGGTCGCCTTCCGCGCGGGGGCGCTCTCGAAGAACCTCTTCAGGGAGTCGAAGCTGTGGCCGGGCATGACCGGGCGAATCTAAGCACGGGCGCGAGCGAGCAAGGCAGCCGGATGAGGCTGCCCCGGCCCCCAGGGGACCCCGAAGATGAGCGGGGCTTCGCCGCGGGTACGGATCTCCGAGCGAGCGGGGGACCGAGTGTCCCCCCGTTGTAATTGACGTGGGACCGACCTCGGGACAGAGTCCCCGGCATGACGCTCCGGACGACCCTTCTTGTCCTCGCCGCGCTGGCGGCCGTCGCCTGCTCCCCGCGTCGAATCCCCGGCACGGAGATCAGGTCCACCGCCGACTCCCGCGCCGTGTACGACGTCGTGCAGGCGTACCGCCAGGCGATGGAGAAGAAGGACGCCGCGGCCGTGCTCGCCCTCGTCGCGCCCAACTACTACGACACCGCCGGGACGCCGGACCCCTCCGACGACCTCGACCGCGCCCGCCTCGAGACCTCGCTCCCGCAGACGCTCGCGAGCGCCGAGAGCGTCAAGCTCGACTTCACGATCCGCAAGATCGACGTCGAGGGGGACGACGCCCAGGCCGAGGTCTTCTACGACGCCTTCTACCGGGTGACGACGCCCGCGGTGACCGTCCCGCGCCGCGACTCCGACGTGCACCGGATCCGGTTCCACAAGGTGCAGGGCGCCTGGAAGATCGTCGCGGGGCTGTAGACACGGCGGCTACGCGCCGACGAGCGCGCGAAAGCCGCCCTCCCCCATCGCGCGGAGCGCCGCGAGCCGGTCGCGGTAGCGGCGCCAGTCCTTGCGCACGAGGCGGTCTGCGCCGAGCCCGGCGCGGTGGTAGCCGTGGATCCTGGAGACCGCGAAGCGGAGCGCGGCGAAGCGCGCCCACGGGTAGAGCGCCGCGAGCGTCTCCGGCTCGACCTCGCGCCGCGCGCGGTAGCCGGCGAGGAGCGCCACAGCGCGCGCCGGATCGTAGCTCTCCCCGTAACACCAGGCCGAGAGCGCGACGGCGAGGTCATAGGCGAACGGGTCCGTGCAGCTCATCTCCCAGTCGAGCACGGCGCTCACGCGGTCGCCGATCCAGAGCACGTTGTCCGCGAACAGGTCGCCGTGGACGAGGCCTCGCGGCGCGCCGGGCAGGGCCTCCGCCCGCCAGAGCTCGTCCTCGAGGAGCGGGAGGGCCGCGAGGACCTCCGCGTCGCCGCCGCCGTCGGAGCCGAGCGCCGCGAGCCACGCCGCGACGCGCGCGGGGCCGTAGGGATTCGGCCGCTCGCCCGCGAACCCGGCCGAGAGGTCGTGCAGCCGCGCGAGCTGTTCCCCCACGCGGCGGCAGCGCTCCGGGGTCGCGGCCGCCGGGAGGACCTCCTCCCCCGCCGCGTAGGCGAAGAGCATCGCGGGGCGGCCCGCGACGGGGACGAAGGGCCGTCCGTCGGCGGCGGGGACGAGCGCCGCGACGGGGTAGCGCGCCGCCTCGAGGAACCGGAGCACCTCGGCCTCGAAGCGCACGTCCGCCTCGGCCTTGCCCTCGTTCACGCGGAGGAAGAGACGCCGGCCGCCGGACCACACGTGGTAGTTCGTGTTGACCCCTCCCCTCGGCTCCGGCCGGACGCGCTCCGGCGCGGGAAGGCCGAAGGCGCGCAGGGCCGCCGCGAGCTCCGCGTCCGAGAGCACCGTGTAGAGCGCCATCCGCCGCCTCCCCTCAGGTGACATCGATCCCGTCGGGCGCCCGGCCGGCCGATGCCGGGCCTGGCGCTCCTCCGTTCCGCGGGCGGGGCGAGCGGCGCCGGTTAGATCCCGGGACCACCGCGAGCGTCGCCCCGCGCGGGGCGACAGGCAGTAGACTCCACGACCGTGAGCCGGGACAAGAAGGACCACATCGCGCTCTCCGACGCGCACAACTCGCGGGGGATCGAGCTCGCCGACCGCGGCTGGCTCGACGAGGCGATCAAGGAGTTCCAGAAGGCGATCGAGCTCGACCCGACCTCCGCCCACGCGCACGACAACCTCGCGACCGTCTTCTCCGAGAAGAAGCTCTACCGCGAGGCGCTCCAGGAGTACCTCACCGCGATCCGGCTCGAGCCCGACAGCGCCACGGCGCACTACAATCTCGCCTGCTTCCTCGCCTCCCACGGCGGGGACATGGCGATCGCCGAGTACCAGGAGGCGATCCAGCAGGATCCCGAGTACCCCGACGCGCACCTGAACCTCGCCCTCACCTTCGCGGACCAGGACAAGCTCGAGGAGGCGACGAAGGAGCTGCGCCGCGCCATCGAGCTCGCCCCGAAGGACCCGTTCCCGCGCCACGAGCTCGCCGCCATCCAGATGGACGAGGGCGACTACCGCGCCGCGATCGGCCAGCTGAAGGAGGTCGTGCGCCTCGAGCCGCAGAACTTCGAGGCGTGGCTCGATCTCGGCATCTGCTACGCGCAGAAGGGGTTCTACGCGGAGGCGGAGCGCGCGTACGAGAAGGCCCGCGCGCTGCAGCCCGAGGACCTCCTCCTCGACTACAACACCGCGGCGCTCTACGCGCTCTGGGGGAAGACGGCGGAGTCGCTCGCGTCGCTCGCGAAGGCGGTCGCGACGGATCCCGTGAAGGTGCGGGGCTGGCTCCAGTCCGACCCGATGTTCAAGGCGCTCGAGGGGACGGCCGAGTTCGAGTCGCTCGCGCGCGCCTGACACTGCCGGGTAGGACATTTCGCTTCACGCTCCACTCTCGGTCCGCTAGGGTTTCGGGCCATGCCCGAGCTCGCGTTCTTCCGCCACGGCGAGGAGCTCCTCCGCGTGGCGCTCGACGATCGCACCGCGATCGGTCGCGACCCCTGCTGCGACGTCACCCTCCCCGATCCCGCCCTGTCGCGCGTGCAGGCGGTGGTCGAGCGGCGCGGGGAGTCGTGGCACCTCGTCGACCGCTCCGGGCGAGGGACGCGCGTCGCCGGCGCGGACGTCCCCGAGGTGGTCCTCGTCGACGGCGCGGAGATCGCGCTCGGCACCTGGCGCGCGCTCTTCCGGGCCGCCGCGACGGGCGCGGGCGACGAGACGCGCGCCTCGGGCGGAACGCAGCTCCGCGCCGGCGAGGCGCGGGTCGGTCCGCCGCCGGCGCGGCTCAGGGTCCGCGCGGGCGGCCGCGAGCGCACGGTCCCCGTCACCTCCGCGGGCGTGGTCGTCGGCAAGGACCCGACGTGCGACGCCCCCGTCGACGACGCCTTCGTCTCGACGCACCACCTGCGCATCGAGCCGCAGGGGAGCGCGTGGGCGCTCGTCGACCTCGGCTCGACGAATGGGACGTTCATCTCCGGGGCGCGCGTCGCCCGCGCCGAGCTGCCGCTCGGCGTGCCGGTCCAGCTCGGGGACGCGGAGATCGTGCTCGAGCCACGCGAGGCCGAGGAGGCGCCGCGCGCCGAGGTCTTCGAGGGGATGATCTCGCGCGATCCCTCGATGCGGCAGGTGTTCGAGCTCATCGAGCGGGTCGGGGCGTCGGACGCGGCCGCCACGATCCTCGGCGAGACCGGCACCGGGAAGGAGCTCGTCGCCCGCGCCCTGCACGCCCGCTCGGGCCGGCGGGACGGCCCGTTCATCCCGGTCAACTGCTCGGCCATCGCGGCGTCGCTCATCGAGTCCGAGCTGTTCGGCCACGAGAAGGGCGCGTTCTCCGGCGCGGAGCGGATGCGCAAGGGGGCGTTCGAGGAGGCGGACCGCGGCACGATCTTCCTCGACGAGATCGGGGAGCTGTCGCTCGACCTCCAGCCGAAGCTGCTGCGCGTCCTCGAGCTCGGCGAGGTGAAGCGGGTCGGGGCGTCGCGCCCGATCACCGTGAACGTGCGGATCGTGGCGGCGACGCACCGCGACCTCCGCGCGCAGGTGCGCGCGGGCAGGTTCCGCGAGGACCTCTTCTACCGGCTGTGCGTCGTGCCGATCACGGTCCCGCCGCTGCGCCAGCGCAAGGGCGACGTGCTCGCGCTCGCGGAGACGTTCCTCGCGCGCGCGTCGCCTCGCGGGCTCGCGGTCCGCTGGTCGCCGGAGGCGACGGCGCGACTCGAGGGGTACGACTGGCCGGGGAACGTCCGGCAGCTCCGCAACGTCGTGCAGCGGGCGCTCCTGTTCCGGGGCGAGGGGCTCGTCGTGCCGCCCGCGGCGGTGACCTTCGAGGATACCCGCACGACCCCGGCCGACACCGGGGACGACGACACGATGTACGTGCGCGGCCTCACGCTCGAGGAGATCGAGCGCGAGGCGATCCGGCTGTCGCTCCGGCGCAACCGCGGCAAGCGCGCAGCGGTCGTGAAGGAGCTGCAGATCGCGAAGAGCACCGTGATGAAGCGGATCGGCCAGTGGGGGCTGCAGACGGAGGGGCGCGTCGCGGGCGTGGCGCCCGAGCCCGAGCCGGACGACGCGGACGACGGTCACTGAGGCCGCCGAACACCGTCAGTGAGCGCCGCCGTCGCCGCGCGCGGGATCGCGCAGCGCGTTGAGCGGGTTCGTGTCGGCGGGCAGCTCGATCCCGTCGGCCCGGCCGCGGAACGTCTGCGCGCGCGGGGGGGCCGCGATCCCGAAGTGGCGCTCGATGGCCCGGTCGAGGTCGGCCTCGCCCGCGAGCGCCGGCCTCACCTCGAGACCGGTGACGAACGCGATCTCGTCGATCACGGCGAGGTCGGCGGGGTCGGCGAGCGCGACGACGAGCGGACCGCGGCGCGTCTCCGCGCGCAGCTCGAGCGGCAGGACGCGGCGGGCCGCGACGAGCTTGCGCGGGACGAGCGCGAGCACGTTCGGCGCGATCTCGCGATCGCCCACCTCGACGAACGGGACGCCGAGCTGCGCGCCGAGCACGTCGAGCACCGCGCCCTCGCCGAGGAACCCGAGCTGCACGATGGCGTGGCCGAGGCGCCCGCCCCACTGCCGCTGGTGCGCGAGCGCCACCTGCAGCTGATCGGTGTCGAGCCGACCCATGTTCACGAGCATCTCGCCGATCCGGATCCGGCCCATGTGCTCCCCCTATCTCCTGGACCAGGGACGTTGCGAGTCCCGTGCCGCGGCTCGACCTCAGTGCGGACGGCACGTTGCGCCGCGCGGGCGCCGGCGGGAGAGGTGGAGCGTGCGCATCGGGCGACACGCCTCGTGAACCCACCGCATGTGGGGAAACGGCGCCCCCTCACTTCTTCTTCTGGTCCGCCTTCTTCTTCTCGACGGCCGGGCGGACCTTCTCGGCGGCGGGCTTCTGCGCCTTCTCGGGCGCCGCCTTCTGCGGCTTCTCCTGCGGGGCAGCCGGCGGCGCGAGCTCCTGCAGCCGCGCGCGCGCCTTCGCCGCCGAGTCCGACTTCGGGTACTTCTCGACGAGCTGCCCGAGCACGGCCGACGCCTCGTTCCTCATGTCGAGCCGGATCATCGACTCCGCCGCCCCGAGCATCGCCGGGGGCGCGCGCTCGGAGCGCGGGAACTCCTCGGCCACGCGCCCGTACGAGAGCAGCGCCTCCCGGAAGCGCTTCTGCCCGAAGAGGAGCTCGCCCGCGCGGAACCCCGCCTCCGCAGACTTCGGATCCGACGGCCACTTGCGCGCGTACTCCTCGTAGAGCTCGCGCGCGACGCCCTTCTCGCCCTTCTCCTCCTGCTGCTGCGCGAGCGCGAACACGGCGGCCTTGTCGTCCTGCTTCGGAAGCGAGGCGAGCTTCTGCCGCGCCTCGTACGCGTCGAGCGCGCCCTGCCCCTTCAGCGCCGTGAAGCGCGCGTCCGTCTCGGAGCGCAGGCCGCCGACGGAGCGGTCGATCTCGGCGAGCCGGTGCTGCGCCACCTCGAGGTCGCCCTTCACCCTCGCGAACTCCTCCTGGAGCCGCGAGAGCGTGACGCCGAGGTCGGCGCCGCTCCGCCGGGCCGCCTGGTTGAGCTCGTCGATCTTGGCCTGCACCTCGCGGATCTTCTGGTCGACCTTCTCGACCCGCTCCTTCACCGCCTGCCGCTGCTCCTCGAGCGTCCGCTGCTGCTCGACGTTCTGGACCTCGAGGCGCTGGATGCGCGCCTCCATCTGCCGCCCGGCCTCGAGCGGCACGAAGCACGCCGCGAGCGGGAGCGCGAGGAGCGCGGCGACCGCGGGGCGGAGCGGACGAGCCGTCACCGGTCCACCTGGAACTCGTCGCGGCGGTTGCGCGCCCAGCACTCCTCGGTCTGCTCCGTGCAGACCGGCTTCTCCTTGCCGAAGCTGACGGTGTCGAGCTTCGTCGCGACGCCGAGGTCGGAGAGGTACTTGCGGGCGGACTCGGCGCGGCGGGCGCCGAGCGCGATGTTGTACTGGGTCGTGCCGCGCTCGTCGGCGTGGCCGGAGACCGTGATCTTCTTCGCGGGGGCGCGCTTCACGCACTCCGCGAGCTTCTGCAGGGAGCCCTGGGACTCGGCGCCGATCGTCGCCTGGTCGAACCCGAAGCGGATGGTGAACGCCGCGCCGTCGCCGCACTCGGGGGGCACCGCCGCGGCCTTCTGGCGCTCCTCCTCCGCCTTGCGGCGCGCCTCGGCCGCCTCGTCGCGGCGCGGCACGCAGCGGTCCGCCTCGCAGCGCTGCCCCTCGGGGCAGTCGGCGTCCTTCGTGCACTGCGGCTTCGGCACGCACTTGTTCTCGCGGCAGACGAAGCCCTCCTTGCAGTCGGAGTCGGCCGCGCACTCCTGGCAGCGGCCCTCGACGCAGACCTTCCCGAAGCCCTGCTGCTCGAGGCAGTCCTGGCTGGACTTGCACTCGCCGCTCTTGGGCTTCGCGGGACACCCGGCGAGCGTGGCGAGGGCGGCGGTCGTGACGGCGAGGAGCAGTACGCGGCGCATGAGTCCTCCGGAAAGGGATCCCGCGCGCGTGCGCGGACGCCGTCTTGTCTGGCTCCCTTCCGAACAGGTGTCAAAGGATTTCCTTCCCGTGCGCCATCCGGGAAGACGCGGTGCGGCGACCCGGGCGTCGCCGCTGTAACATCCGGCCATGCCCGCCACGGTCCTCGTCGTCGACGACGAGCGCAACATCCAGCTCACGCTGTCCCGCGCCCTGTCGATGGAGGGGTACGCGGTCGAGGTCGCCGGGGGCGGCCGCGAGGCGCTCGAGAAGATCGCCGCCCTCCCGGTGGACCTCGTCCTGATGGACGTCCGGATGCCCGACCTGGATGGGTTGTCGGTCCTCGAGAAGGCGCGCGAGACGCGGCCCGAGCTGCCGTTCGTCATCATGTCGGGCCACGGCTCGATCGAGACGGTGCGGAGCGCGTTCAAGCTCGGCGCGTTCGACTACCTCGAGAAGCCGATCACCGAGAAGGAGAAGCTCGTCGTCGCGGTGAGGAACGCGCTCGCGATGCGGAGCCTGCGCGAGGAGAACGCGGCGCTCCGGCGCGAGGCGGGCCCGCTCGAGATGGTGGGCGGCGGGCCCGCCATGAAGAAGCTGTTCGACGTCATCCGCCGGACGGCGCCCTCGGAGGGCCGCGTCCTCGTCACGGGCGAGAACGGGACGGGCAAGGAGCTCGTCGCGCGCGCCCTGCACGAGCACTCGCGGCGGAAGGCGGGTCCGTTCGTGAAGCTCAACTGCGCCGCGGTGCCGGCGGAGCTCATCGAGAGCGAGCTGTTCGGGCACGAGCGGGGGGCCTTCACCGGCGCGATCGCCGCCCGGCGCGGCAAGTTCGAGCA
>Ga0137368_10007115_pt1 | contig 11664 bp, 5 predicted proteins | sample SagtaG_13_FD_104917 | JGI IMG/M metagenome (GOLD analysis project Ga0137368, IMG submission 104917) | Vadose zone soil microbial communities from Sagehorn Ranch, Mendocino, California, USA - Sage1_L_100_16 metaG | ecosystem: Environmental > Terrestrial > Soil > Vadose zone | place: USA...
ACCGAAATCCAACCACGGATCCCAGTAACCTCCTCCGCCGCCCGTCAAAACCAGGACGCCCGGTTTGGGCCACGCGGCCTGGAAGGACGCGCCCCATCCCAGCAACCCTATCGTGGCCTCCGTCTGGCCGAGCAGCTTCACCTCCGGCAAAGCGGAAAGGTCATAGATTGCGAGGAACAGCGAACTGTTGGTCGGGGCGGGGGGATGGTTTGTATCGCCCGCATCGTAAATGATCGGCCATTCGTCGCGCTTGCCTTGTGCGAGGTAGAGACGGCCGGCACTCACGGTCGCTCCCAGAATCGGGAGTGACTGCCTCAAGCCGACCTCGTTGACGACCTTGTCCGGATCAGATGCCAAAGCCACCCGAAGGGACGGGCCGGATTGGTCGCCCCACCACCCCCGCCACGATCCATCCGGGCCCGTGGTCAGCTCGAGCAGGTGGTCGCCCACCACAAACAACCGGTCCACCGACCACGCCAGGCCGAGCTCTTCTTTGACCACCGGATGATCGCGGTCGGACGCATCGACGCTCAGGAGCTGGAGTCCGGAAATCGAAACGACCCGGTCGCGATGAACCGTCGCCCGGCGCGGCTGGAATTCATGCTCGATCACACCGCGCGCCTGAAGCCAATCGCGCTTCAGATCGACGAGTTGCACGGCCTGAATGTAATGATCCGCGCTGCTGCCTGAGAACGGAACGAGGATCAGTCCGGCGTCCGGCATAACGTTGAAGGCCTTCTCGTCGAAGTTGGCTTCGCTCCACGAGAAACGGTCGCCCAGCGAAACGCGGCTAAGGAGCGCCGGCCTAGTGGCGTCCGCCACGTCGAACAGCGACACGGTCGTGCGATTGGTTTCGGTGCCGATGGCCACGAGGCGGTCGCCGAGCGGCTGGAGATAGGTCGAGAAGCCGGGAACGACCAATTCGCCTGTGATGCGCGGGTGGGCGGCGTCGGACAAGTCAACGATCCACAGTGGATCAATTCCGGTTCGGGTGAAAAAGGTCACGACGTAAGCGCGCTCGCCGTCAAAGCGCGTACCAAAGAGTTGTTCGCCCACGCCAAGTTCGAGTTCGCCCAGCTTGACCACCCCTTCTGGGCCGGCCGAGAGCGGGTGCGGGAGATGGAATGTTTCCAACTTCGTCATCAGGCGGCCACTGGCTGCCGCTTGAGATAGGGCGGTGAATGTGCTCCCATTCCAGTTGAGTTTGAATTTGTCGCGCACCTGTCCGGCCGTCCCAAGGGAGGCGTAATCACGCAACGCGCCGTCCGGCGCGGTGATGTCGATGCAATGAACGACCGATTGCCACCAATTGTTAAAGACGGGCGAGGCTACGAACAGAAAGGCGTCGTTGGCCGCGACGGCATTGGCGTAACCGGAGTACCAAAGCGTATTCCTGGCGACCGGATTCTTCGGGTCAGATAAGTCAAAGCCGGTCACCAGAATGCCCGACTCCCAGCCGTTGCTGCCGCCAAGTGGACGGTAGGCCTGGGACGCGATGTAAAGCGCGGAGCCGACCAGCCGGCTTTCCTGGATGTAACCGTTGACCGGCAGTTTGCCGATCACTTCCGGGGAATTATTCTTGACGCTGACGATCAGTGCCTGGCTTTCCGGGCCGCTCGCCGACCAGCCGCAACCGTCGTGAGCAAGCAACACGACATAATCGTCGGCCAGCAGATACATCTGGTCGCCGGTGGCCGGCAGCGCCAGCGTGCCTTTCACGGACGCGGCGTCCGGGTTGGAGATATCGATGATTTGGAGTCCGCGGTACTGGTTGAAAAAATAGAGCGTGTCGCCACGGATCTTCCAGATATCCGACTCAACGACGTCGCGCGAAGGCGCTCCGGCCGCCGGGTCGCCGCCGCGCGAATCAGCCGGCCCTTCGAAGACGGGGCCGAGCCCGCCGGCCCCGACCGGCTGGCCGGAAAAAGCATTGGTCCCGCCGTAGAAAGCATCGGGCAACGGTTCGCGGTCGTCGGCGCGAACGCGCAAGACTTCCATTTGAGCCGCACGTGGGATTCGCAGTGTGACTTCAGCGCTACTGGCTTGGAGTCGCGCGACCGAGCGCGGCACCCAACTGCCCGAGCCAAGGCGGTTGCGGCATTCGAGCGTCAGGCGTTTGGTACCTTCGGGCACACGGGCCGTCACGACCAGATTTGTGCCTTCCAGCCGGACCGACGTGATGACCGGTTGATCTTCCGGCGAAGCCAATAGGAAGGCACGTGCGAAGAAAAAAATAAGGGCAGCGGCCCAGCGGGCCCACGCACAGGCTGTTGTTTTCATAACGACTCCTCTTCCGCAGTGTTGCTTCCAGCTTGAATGAAAGTTTAAGCGCGGCCTTCCCACTTCGTCAAGTGGCACCCCCCGCAATGGATTCAACTGCACCGGGTCATGGACAGCTTCGTCCGCGCGGACATGGCTGTCCGCGGTCCGGTACATCAGGGCAGAAAGATTTTCGGTAGTCATATGATCAGCCGGCGCCTAAAAGTTTCGGGTAGTGTTTTGCGAGGGAGGCTGCCAATGCCAGGGCCAGGATGAGGCCAACCAGGAACAGCGCGAGCCACAACCACCAGCGGGCGGGAATGATGAGTGGCGCCGAATAATACCCGACCTCCTTGCGCACATAAATCCGATGGCCCACCCAGAGCCCGGCGATCGCCCCGACCAGCAGCAGCGGGCACGAACAGAAACCATTCAACTTGTCCCAGACAAGGTCTTCATACCAAAAGCCCACTTGCAGAATCGCCAGTGCGCCAACGGTCGCCCAGAACCACGACGTGAAAACGATCCTCCGCGAACGGGTGACGGACGACGTGGCAAAGGAGAACGCAAAGATCGCGAAAGGAAAGGCCAGCACCAGGCCGTAAAGCAGGCCGGGCCGAAGTACAGGCCAGGGCCGAATCAAGCCGGCGTCCACATACAGCTTGGCCAGGACCTGCGGCAGGTCCAAACCCAGAGCCAGCAAATCCAAGGTCGTGAACAGCAGGAACGTTCCCCCGCCGACCGTCAGCCGCGCCAGGTAGCGCTCGGACCGGGTGGGTGGCAGCGCCAAAGTAAATTCCTCGGACCCTTCGACCACGTCGCTGCCGCCATAAGCCGGTCCGGCAACGATGGCGTACATCAGGCCGAACAAGAGGATCCAGCCGGGATGAACGAAAAGCGGTGTCACCCAGACGCCGAGCAACCAGGCCGCGAGGTAGAAAAGAAGCAGTTTGCTGTGGGCAAACCATTCGCACCAGAGCAGCCCTTGTAGCGCCTTCCACCAGCCGATTGGGATCCTTCGCCCAACGGCTGTGGCGTCCGGTTTGAAGACGCCGATGGCGACGTCCCTGGCCGAATCAGTTCGCATCGTCTCGGTTTGTTTAGGAGTCAAATTCAAACTTCGTGCGCGTTTTCCCAGTCAAGGGCCGGGCTAGACCGTTCATTGGCTCAAAGGTGCATCGACGTAGATTGGCCAGAGGTCTGAGCTATCACCGAAAGAAGCGGTCCCCGCATCCTGAGTAAAAGCCACGGCTCCGGTCGGATCGGACAACGACCTCCCGGCCTGGCCCCAGAAAATCCGACGACGAACCACCGCGCCATCGCGTTGTCCCCGCAACAACAAGCCTTCGAAATCACGCAGGCTGGGTGCGGACAGGTTTTGCTTCCCCAACCCGTGCAGTTGGCAGGCAGCGAGGCCAGCGCTGCTGCCCTGCCGTATCAGACTTTCCCAGTCCGAGTCCGTCCAGTTTAACGGATGCAAGAGGTACGAATAGGGAACCCTTGATGTGGCGGGAAGTTCAGACGCTGGCGGAGAGAGGACCGAGCGGTTCTCCCATGTTAACGAGAGGCTGGTCAGTCCTCCCCAATCCCCGGTCTTGTCCTCGGGACAAAGCAACACCCGGCGCTCCGACAAATACTTCCCTCCTATTACCTCATCCATGCCTGGCGGCCGTTTCGCGTAATCGTCCAGATACATGTTTAACGCCAGACTGATCTGGCGCAGGTTGAACGCGCTGACCGCTGCCCGCGACTTCTTTTTGGCCGAGGTGGCGGCCGTCATGAACAGTGTCGCCAACACTGCGATGATGGCAACGACGGTCAACAACTCCACCAGTGTAAATGCCCCACGCGCCTCGCTCGGCTTTGCGCAGCCTCGATCGGCGCGGGCCCTAATGATTTCTGGTTGGTTCATTTCACTTTTTCCACGCCGTAGAAGCCAAACGGCACCCACAGCCCGCGCTCCGCGGTGCCATCGCCATCTGTCAGATCGAAGCCGAGGCAGTTGCTCAACTTCTTGCTGCCAATCGGGCTCAACAGCGCAGGATTACTATCGTTGAACAAGTGGATCTCGTCAGGAGAGTGGACGGCGAGCAAGTCGCCGAACAGGAGCAGACTCTGCGCCGGCGCATCCAACTGCGCGCTGCCAATCTGCGTGAATTTGCCGGTGTCCCGGACGGTCCACGATTCCAACTGTGGCAGCGAGTTCGTGTCGCGCGGGGCCCGTCCCAGGAACGCCGTCGCTTCCTGGAGCACCAGCGGATGCGGCCATTGTTGCGGCAGCTCGAGCGAATCAACCAGGTGCGCGTTGACACCGTCGTAGGCGCTCGCATCCAACCATTCCGTCGAGCCGGTCCCGGCATCCGCCCCGGAACGCCAGGCCCTGGTGTAAAGCAGCGCTCCACGGTGGGAAAGCCCTTCCAGCGAGCCAGGAAGGTTCACCGGGTCCCGAACGATTGGATTCGACGGGTCCAAATAGTCCACCACGTCGAGGTAGTAATGGTGCCACCAGGCAACGGACGGCACCGCGTTGGTCACGGTCACATAGCGCGTGATGGAACTGTAGTTGGTCCGGACGATGTAATTGGTAACGGTCGTGTAGTTGGTCGTGTTGAAAATATCGATGTACGGGACATCATTGGTCAGCGCGAAAGGCACACCATCTCCCAACTGACCGTAATCGTTCCGGCCAAATGCCCAAACAGTACCGCCAGAGGTCAATGCCAGACTGACGTTGCCGCCGGCCGAAATCGCGACGGCGTCGTTCAATCCGACCACCGGGGAAGGTCGGTTGCGGGCAGAGGTCGTCCCGTCGCCAAGCTGGCTGAAATCATTTTCGCCCCAGGCCCAGACCGTCCCATCGGCCTTCAGTGCCAGATCATGGGAAGCCCCAGCCGCAATCGCCACGACGTCATTCAACCCGGCAACCGGCTCGGGATGCGTGCTCGCCGCCGAACCGGCGGTCTGCTCGAATTCACTTCGGCCCCAGGCCCAGACGGTTCCATCCGCCGTCAACGCCAGACTGTGCGATAGCCCGCCCGCGACCGCGACAGCGCCCGCCAGATCCTTCACTGGCTCCGGTTTATGAGCATCCGTCGTCGTGCCGTTTCCAAGCTGGCCGGAATTATTCCTGCCCCACGCCCACACCGTTCCGTCCGCCTTCACGACCAGGCTGTGGAATCCTCCTCCGGCCACACGAACGACGCGGTCGAGTTCTGCCACCAATTTTGGGGTGTGAAGATTGTCCGTCACGCCGTCGCCAAGTTGTCCGTAACTATTGAGGCCCCATGCCCACACGCGTCCGTCGTTCCGCAAAGCCAGATTGTGATAACTACCGGCCGCGATCGCTCCAATCTCGGCAAGTTCCAGCGCCCGCGCCGGAGTGGTCCGGCCGAAATCCGGCAGCGGCGGGAGGCCGCCAACCGTGGGCGGGACGCCGTCGCCGAGCTGACCAAACATGTCCGCTCCCCAAGCCCAGACTGATCCATCCGCCTTCAACGCCACGCTGTGACCGACGCCGGCGGCGAGCGCCGTTACGCCAACAATAGGCGTGGCGAGGATCTGACTGCGGTTGCTCAAAGCACCGTCCCCCAACTGGCCAAACCAGTTGGCACCCCAGCTCCAGACCGCCCCGCTGGAATCCAGGGCCAGAGAATGATATCCGCCAACGGCGAGAATTGCTCCCAACGCTTCGGGGTCGGGCGCCGGTTCTCCAGCCCGGAGGCGGTTCCGGATCGCGATTTGAAGGAGATCGGTCCGCACCCCGGAGTTGGTGACGCTGAGGACCTGCGGTAGCGTGATGTAATTGGTAATCGTAACAATATTGGTGAGGGTTTCCGTCACGGGCACCGTTTGCGTGTAGTAGTTGGTTCCCGTGATTCTGGATTCGTCTTCGCGATGGCTTAAGTACACCATCCCCTCCGCGACCGACGCCGAGCTGTAGTCGCTCCAGCGGTTACCCTGGCCTAGCGCGATGTCCGAGACGACTCGTGGAGCCGCCGCATCGGTGACGTCGAATGCGGTCAACCGGCCCGTGACGCTTCCGAAACCCGGCCAGCAAACCCCACGGCCGTCAGGGGAACCAACCAAATCCAGGACCCCGGGGGCGTACGCAAAAAAGACTTGCGGAGTCGCCACGGTGAACACGGGCACGGCGAGCAACGGATCGTATGGCCCATACCCCCTCCCCCAATACGACGAGTAACCCCGCGCGTACCACACCAGAAGTCCCGGCTGCGGCCAGAGAGGCTCCAATTCCCCGGCGAGCCCGATATCAGTCGGAAACTCTGTCTGCGCGTTGAGGGTCAACACCGGCAGCCGCGAAAGATCCAGGACGGTCAATTTGAACACCCCTGAGTTGGTGCTGACCGGCTTGCTGACGTACTCACTCTCAACCCACTGCCAGTTGACCTGAGGCGAACTCCCCTGGGCCAGATAGAGTTTGTCGGCGCGCAGGCTGACGCCCAACAACGGGAGGTTGGTCAACACAAACCGGCTGAATACCTGGTCCGGAACGTCCGCCAACGCGACCCGGACCTGCGGCCCGGAACCATTGAAACCATTTTCGTCGATCTCCAGCAGGTGCTCACCCTGGAGAAACACTCTGTCCACAGACCAGGCCAGTTCCAGTTCGGAATTCACCACCGGGTGATCGCGATCCGTTGCATCCACGCTCAGCAGTTCGCGTCCGGACAAGGAAAGAATCCGATCGCGATGCACCGCCGCCCGGCGCGCGGACATCTCGTGCGCAATCGTTCCACGCAACGTGAGCCCGTCGGCGCCGAGATCGATCAGTTGAACGGCCTGGATCGGGGCGTTTGATGACCACGACGAAAAAGGCACGAGAACCAGTCCTGCCTCGGGAAACACACCGAGGGCCTTTTCATCGAAGGTCGCTTCGCTCGACGAGTGTTGGTCGCCCAGAAACACGCGGTTTAGCACAGACGGATGCGCCGCGTCAGCCACGTTGAACACTGAAACCGCCACTCGCCACCGGGCCGTGTTGTCCACGCCGATGGTCACCAATCGATCGCCCAATGGGTGGATGTACGTGGACCAGCCCGGGATCTGCAATTCCCCGGCGATCCGCGGGTGGACGGGGTCCGACAGGTCAATCACCCAGAGCGGATCGATGGTCCGAAAGGTGACCGCGTACAGCCGCTGTCCGTCAAAGCGCGTTGCGAAAAGTGTCTCGCGTTCGATGACTTTCAACGCGCCCAGCTTTCTCGGCGCCGACGGATCGGTCAGCGAGAACGTCTCGACGTGCGTTGACGGGCCCGAACTCTCCGAGACCACGGACAGGACATCACCCGCCAGGTGCATCTTGAATTTGTCCGGCACCCGCCCGATCGTCTGGATCGTGGAGCGGTCGATCATGGTTCCGTCGGGCGCGCCGATGTCGATCACGTGAATCACCTGGCGCCACCAATTGCCGTCCGGTTCCGTCACAATTTTCCCGCCCGCGACGAACAGAAACCGGTCAGTTGCTGTGACGACGCTGCCGAGGCAGGAGGTGATGCCGAAGTCACCGCCGTTACAGCTAATCCATTGCGTCGGACGCGCCACCGGGTCATTTGGCCGGCTCAGATCGAATGCGGAAAGCAGCGTGCTCCATTCCCATCGTTCGCCGCCGGGGGTATTCGAACCGGCCGGATCTTCGACCTTCTGATAGGTTTCAGAGGCGACATACAGCGCGGTGCCCACGAGCCGACTCTCCTTGATGTAACCGTTGACTGGCACGCTGGCGACGATCCGCGGCGTTCCCTCGGCGATCTCAACCACAACGACCTCGCTCTCGGCGCCGCGGCAATTCTGACGTGCCAGGAGGACGATATGGGTAGAGTCGAGCAAATAGAGTTGCTCGCCAGCCGCAGCCAGCGGCAGCGTGCCGCGAACCCTCGGCGTGTCCGGCTGGCTGATGTCGATCACCTGCAATCCGCGATATTGATTGAAGAAATAGAGCGTGTCGCCTTCCACTTTCCAGATGTCCGACTCGGCCACTGCCCGCGCTGCCGTTGGACTGCCTGTGACCGGAGCAGCCGTGACTCCCGGACTGGCGTCTCCGGCAGCGTTAAAAGCCAGGACGCCACCTCGGCTGCCATCCGCGGCCACCGTTGGAGGGCTGCCGGGCTGTCCGGCGAATGAATTGGTTCCCTGGTAAAAGAAACTCGGCAGCGGGTCGCTGGCGTCGCCTCGGACGCGTAACATTTCCAGTTCGCTCGAGCGCGCCAGACGAAATGTCACTTCTCCCGCCGCGCCGTCCCGTCTCGCGACCGCCTTTGGCGCCCAATCCCCGCGGCCCAACTTGCGGCACGCTTCCAGTGTGATTTTTTTCACACCCGCCGGCACGCTGACCAGCACCACCACGCCGGTTTCTTCGAGGCGGATCGACTGGATCGTCGGATTCGGACCGGATGGAAGGGTCGCCTCGCCCGCGCCGGCCGATTCAGGTAACGGTTGCGAGTGGGCCGTCGCCGGCCACGACAGGCCGGCGATCAGAACGAACAAGGCTGGCGGTCTCATAATCTCTCCAACAATTCAAAGCGGGCGTCGCTGCCGCCTCCGTTGCGCGAGTCGCCACCAAACAGTTCGATGAAAATATCCTCCAGACTGATGGGGAAAACCTGAACGCGCAGTCCGGCCAAACCGCGCAACGCGTCCAATTCACTCCCGTCGGTCAGGCGCACCACCGCATTGATCACCGCGCCGGATCGGCGACAGCGCACCGCCCCGGGGACCGCGAAGTCGGTCCAGCGTTCTTCCTCCTCGAAAATCACCTGGACACGCTTGGTCTGATTTAGCAGGTCCTCCAGCCGGGAGGAGAGGGCAATGCGTCCTTTGTGCATGACGCCGATGTGATCCGCCAGGCGCTCCAGATCACTAACGATGTGAGTACTCAAGAGGACCGTGCACCCGTCCGCCTGGGTGATCGCTTCCACGATCTCGTCGATCAACTCGCGACGGGCGATCAGGTCAAAGCCGGCGGCCGGTTCGTCGAGCACCAACACCTCAGGCCGCCCGGCAAACGCCAGCAGGATCGCCGCCTTACGCTGCTCGCCCGCGGAAAGACTGCCCACCGGCCGCTTCCACGGCAGTCCCCAGTTGGCGGCCAGCGCCTGCGCGTACGCCTTGTCCCATTTCAGATAAAAGCGGCCCACGCACCGGCAGAGCTCTTCCAGCGTCATCCAACCTTGCAATTGCTGGGTTTGGGAGACATAAGCTACGCGCGACCTCAAAGCGCGCGCCGCGTAACGCAAGTCCGAACCGAGCACGGTCACGGAGCCCCGATCGGGTGTTAACAAGGCGAGAGCCAGACGGAGGAGCGTGGTTTTTCCCGCGCCGTTCCGGCCCACCAGTCCGTAAACAGCCCCGCGCCGCACTTCGAGGTCCAGACCATTCACGGGCACGATGCCGCCGCGAAACGTCTTGGTCAGGTCACGAGCCTGGATGACGGGTTCGTTCATGCTTCATCGTTTTCCAACGACGCTCAGCCGGGCCGGCAACTGGCTCTCCGACGCGTCCTGCAGCGCCTCCAGCTCCTCCTGGACGAGCTTGGCCACCAGGTCCCCGGGCGCTCCCAATTGCACGGCCTCCACGGCGAGTTGGCGCGCCAATCGACGCAAGGCCTGCTCCCGCTTCCCCGCCGTCATGCGCCGGGCGGCGTCCGCCACAAACGCTCCCCGCCCCTGCTGCATCTCAAGGACCTTTTCCTGTTCCAGTTCGCTGTAGGCGCGGACCACGGTGGTGGGATTGACGGCCAGCGACTGGGCCAGCTCGCGGATCGACGGCAACAGGTCTCCCGCCTTCAGCGCTCCGGACGCCACATAATATTTGATCTGGCTGACAATCTGCCGATAGACCGGAACGCCGGATTGGGTGTCGATTTGAAAGTGGAGCATAGTTGGCTCAGTTAGCCTTTGTTTTGCTGTATGGTACTAGCCATACAGTAGGTGTCAACTTTTTTTTCTGCGGAGCTCGGCGGCCCGTGAATCTCCGAGCATTCGGTGGATTGGCCACGGCGAACGGAGCCGAAGACGCCGCCTGCGGGCATGCGTATCTGTTTAGAAGCCCACGGTCATCATTTCGGACTTGCCTCGGCCAGAATCATTCGATTAGGTAGGCGCATTCACTCGCGTCCAGCACGAATTCTTATGAAAAGGTCCAACTTCTCATCAACACGTGGCTTGCTTCGCCGGGCCGCCCTGGCGGCGATCCTGGCAACCGCGGTCGCTTGCCTTACCGTTCCAACCCTGGCGGGCCCCAAAGGCACCATCCACGTTCGTCCCCTCGGCGATCGCAAGCTGACGATTGACGGTGACCTCTCCGACTGGCCGCTCGCCCAGTTCAAGAAAGTCGCCGAACAACCGGTCTTCCCCGCCGGTCAAAACGCTGACTCCACCACCGCCGACGGCGATCATCTGGTTTTCGACAAGACTCGCATTGGCCTCTTTAACGGCACCACAACGGACGCCTTCCAGGCCAACGACTCGGATTTCGGCGTCACGACCTATTTCGCTCACGATCTGAGGAATCTCTACATCCTCGCCGTTTTCATTGACGACACTCTCCGCGATGACAACGACACCACCCAATTCGGCAGCACTGGATTTCTCAATGACGGGTTCGAGTTCTTTCTCGACGCGAAAGGCGACAGCACGGATTGCATCTCGGACGACGCCTTTCCGAGTATCGATCAAGTCGAGCCCAACATTGACGACTTCCAGGTCACCGTAGCGATCAATTCCACCTTCAAGCCCGCGGGGTCGCCGACCAATGTGCTCGGCGCGCGACAGAGCGTCGAGCGTGCCGGGAACCTTGATCTGATCGGTCCGGACAAGGCCGGCCCAGGGGGCATCTATCGCGATCAGCTTGATGCCGGCCCCGGACCCGACATCGCGGCGCGCAAATATGACGACCTGCGAGCGGCTGGAGCGCTTAATCCTGAGCTCGCCGCGAAGCCAAACGTGAAATTCACCGGCTACGTGATTGAAATGCGCGTTCCTCTCCGCGGCAAGATTCCGGATGTGGTGGCCAATCACGCGATGGGGTTTGAGATCTTCTGGCGCGACGTGGATGAGGCCAATGATCCGGGCGCCGGCGGCAACATCAGTTGGGCCTCGTGGGGGCAGAGCACCGACGTTCCTTGCACGGATCCAAAAACATCCCTCTTCAACACCGCGAATTGGGGCCAGATTGTGTTCGAAGAAACGGATCCATTGGTGCCCATCCCGGCTGACAAGCCGACCATCCTCTTCGTGAACACGGACTCGTTTACGACGATCCATGCGGACATTGATTTGATCGAGTTCTTCCAGGATGCCGGTTACGCCGTCGTGCCATTCACCTCGACGGAGACAGCACCCGAGGACTTGCGGGCCGCCGCCGCGGGCAAGCAACTCGTGTTCATCT
>Ga0137368_10007122_pt1 | contig 11654 bp, 14 predicted proteins | sample SagtaG_13_FD_104917 | JGI IMG/M metagenome (GOLD analysis project Ga0137368, IMG submission 104917) | Vadose zone soil microbial communities from Sagehorn Ranch, Mendocino, California, USA - Sage1_L_100_16 metaG | ecosystem: Environmental > Terrestrial > Soil > Vadose zone | place: USA...
ACTCGAATACGTCCAGTGAGTTCTCGTATGCGTTGCCTCGAATCGCAAGATGACGTCCGTCCGCGCTGAAGACCGGCGTCCCGTAGCCGTCGGCGTCCAAGATCAGCGCCCTGCGAAGCACTCGCATCGCAGCCGGCGTGCCCTCGTGATCGACCCGTGCGAAGACTCCGAGCGTTGCGCCTTGATCGCTGCAGAGCGTGACCACCAACCCGCCACCCGGATGCGCCGCAACCCCGGTGTCCCAACGCGGGCCGGTACCGACGGTTCCCGAAGCGAGGTCGAGGGCATCAGAGGAATCCCAGGCGTTGGCCTCAACGCCTGACGATGGCGACGCCCACAACGTACGACCGTCCGGGCTGAACGCCAGACTGCTGTACGCGGCAGTCTGCGGAAGGCCTTCCAGCTCGGAAAACCCGGCAGGAGTCCACCGCACCACCCTGCCCTCGCCCGCCACCAGAAGCAGCGGCTGGTCTGGATGCCATGCCGCACCGGGTGTCCGCTTCGTCCGCTCCCAGCCGGCGGCATCTGCGTAGACGGCCCAGTCGGCGCCAACGGTCGCGAGTTCGTGCAGCTGCCCTGCTCCACAGTCCCAGACGTGAACCGCCGGACGTTCGGAGTCCAAGCCAGCGACCAAAGCAAGTCGCGGATGGCACACCAACTGCTCAACAGGAGCCCCGCTACCGACTCGGACACGTGCCACGGTGTCAACAACAGCCACCCCAACACCGTACTTTCTCAGGCGCCCCGCTTCGGCGGCCAAGCACAAGCGAGCCCGAGGATACCCGTCCCATCACGCACGCAACGCTCCAGCCCGGCGGAACTAAGGTGCACCAACGAGAAGGACCGGGCACGCCAACCGGATCAACGTCTGTTCGATGATATTCAAGGACCAGACGGACACGACGCCGACCAGATGGCCGGCATCGCTGTCCCCGGCCCGTGGCCTTGTCGTCGCCGAAGAGGGGCTTGCGGTGTATGGCGCGACCAGTGAGATGATCGAGAACGCCCGACCGTCCGCCCGGGACCACCGGTCGGCCCCCTTGGTGATCGGGCAGCACCAGGCCAAGGCCCGACGCCGGTAGCCGGCCCTGGCCCAACCGCACCCGCGGCGCCTGAGGCATCTGTCGATCTGGCATTCGCTGGTTCCAACGTCAGCAGACGCAGAGTTGTCACGACAATGGAGATCCGCGCCGTCTGGTCGGCCGGGGTTACCGGACAGATCCTGGTCCGCGGTGACTCGGCGTTCGGCTCCGGCCCAGCCGCCTCGGCCTGCCGTACGGCGGGTGCGAACTTCTCCCTCACCCCCGCAGTCCAACCGCAAGCTGCAGGCCGCTATTGGCGCGATGGACCAGCAGGCGCGCCCCGCCACCCCCACCAGCCTGACCTCGCCCACCCCGCCCACCCAGGCCAAACGCAAACACGGAGAAGGCCGGAACGTTCGGCAGAACCACCACACACAGACACATCCACACTAACCGGTTATATCGGCTTCGGCCGCTGGCGGCGGTACCGCTGCCGGAGGGGCGCACCGTGCTGGTCAGTGGCGGGGATGACTACACGATGCGGTGGTGGGATCCGGTCGACGGTTCGCCGATCCGCGTCCTGGCCAACCAGGGCGGGGTGAGAAGACTGGTGGCGCGCGCCCCGACGTAGTCGCCGTACGCGTCCTCGGCCTCCCGCCGCACCCGCACCCCCTCCACGTCCGCCGACTGATGTACGGGTGCGGCGGCTCCGGAAGTTGCAGGGGGACGTTCGAGATTTTCCGCCGGACGCGGTCCGCGGTCAGCCCGCGGTCGGGTACCGGCAGGCGGCACGCTTGGCCGCGTCCACTTCCCGGGCGGTCACGGCGTGCCCGCCGGTCCGGCGGGCACCTCGTCAGGCCCGGTACCAGCCGCAGGCCACCCACGCATCAGCTCAACGAGATGATCCCGGGTCGAGGAGTCAAGCACGCTGAAACGAAACACCAACCCCACGCGCCGTGGCACACCACGAGCAACATCGCGCCGCCACGCGCAGACGATCACAGACACCGACAGTTCAGCCTCTGTAACGTCGTCACTATGACCGGGCAAGTACTTTCGATCACCGCCGGCGTGGTTGCGCCCGAATCCGCGGGCGCCCTCAGCGAGGCCTACCGCGAGGTGACCTCTAGAATGCCGCACAGCGTCCTGCAGACCGTTTTGGTCCGGGGCGAGGGGGAGGAGTGGCGGATCGTCACGCTGTGGCGCAGCCGCGAGCAGATGCACGAGTACCGCCGCAAGGTCGGCACGTCGGCGGCGGTCAAGATCTTCCAGGACGTCGGCGTCGAGCCGACGGTCACAGAGTTCGAGGTCGTCCATCGGGCGGCGACCGAATGAGCCGCCTTCCTCGAGGCGATCGATGATCGTGTTGAGGAAGCCGCGGTTGTGTCAGTTCACCGGGTGCGGCGGCTGTGCCACCGCCGCGCCACTGCGTGCATGCGGGCCTTACAGCGGCCGCGCTGTACCGTCAGGCACGGGCCGCGGCGCCGTGGCCGTAGCGCATGCGCCGCAGTCTTCTGGCCGCTGATGGAGCTACCGGTACTCGGCAACCACGTCGATGGTGCTGACAATGTTCGCGTTGAACGCGTCGAGGTCGTCGGCTGGGATCCAGATGATCCCGCCACCGACCATCACCGCCGAGGCCACTATGCTCGGCGCGAGGCCACTTGTCCGACCTGGTCAAGGTCGTGCTGGCTGCCCTCTTCGGCAACGTGGTCTTCGACCCGCCGACGGGACCACCATCACGTTGGCGGGCGGCCTGTCGGAGCTGCGGCCCAACGGTGAGCTGCACGAAGCCTGGGGCGGCGAACGGGACCGGATCTTCGGCGAGATCGACCGCGCCAGCCACCGGGTCAAGGTCACGCTGATCGACTGCCTCTGGCTGTCGCCGACCCAACTACTACGCCAACCGGCTGCTGCTCGGTGGCGATCGCCAGCGGCCGGCCGCGATCCGCACCATCTTCGCCCAACCCGACGCCGGGCACGCCCGGAAGCAGCTCGACGTGATCGCTGGCATGCTCGGCCGGCAACTACCCAAGGTCGAGACCATGCTCCGCGACGACGCCGACGACCTGCTGGCGTCACCGCGTTCCCGGTAATGCACTGGGAGAAGGTCGGCGCGGCCAGATCCTGCTTGGCCTTCCCGACTTCGACTCGGTGGAGGAGTCCCACCGGGTTGAGGTGGACCGCCTACTCGGCCTGGTCGACCTCGTGGTCTGGGTGCTGGATCCCGCAGAAGTACGCCGACAACCTGGTGCACAGGGAGTATCTGGCCCGGCTGCGGCACAACCGTGACGTCACGGTGGTGTTTTGGCCACGCTGACCGCGCTGGTCGGCCTGGGCTGGCTCGGGTCCGGTTCATGCTGTTCACGCTCGGCATGCTGGCCATGCCCGGCACCACCCCGGCCCTGCTCCTGCCGGGTGGGCTGACCGCCGGCATGATGATCGCGGTACTGGTACGGCCGCTGGTGCGCTTCGCCGCAGGCCGGGGTCCGGCGGCGCGCCGAGACGCGGCTACGCTCGGCGGTCGCCGCGGTGGGTCAACGCCTGGTGCTCGACCCGGTACGCCAGGTGGCGGCCAGCTACGCCGAGGCGCAGTCGGCGCTCCACGACGCGACCGGCCGGCCATGAGGACGCCCCTTACCTCTCCACCGTCCCCGCCCGGGGCTCCTCGGACGCGCGGCGGGCCGTGGGGGTGGCCGGCTGGACCGGTGCGCCGGTCAGCGCGCGTCCGTCGACGGGTGATCAGATCGGGACAGGCCGGCGAGCACGATGTCGATAGCGCGACCGAGTGTGTCGGGATGCGTTTCCATCGTCGCTGATGCTTGGGCCAGCCCGCGGATGAGCAGGTAGACCTCCTCGACCGTGACCGAGGGGCGTACCGCGAGGCTGTCCTGGGCTCGACGGAGGACCTTGTGGACGGCGGCTTTCAGCCGCATCGACGCGGTCGCTGCGGTGACCGGAAGCCCGTCGCGGCCAGCCAGCATCGAGGCGAGCGACAGTTTCGTGGCGCCGGTCTCGATCATCGCTCGTACGAGGGTGCCCCACGCCGCGGCCGGATCGGGGCTGGCGGCCAGAGCGTGGGCCTGTTCGGTGAGCTGATCGAAGTGTCGCAACAGGGCCGCTTCGATCAACGCCTCCTTCGTCGGGAAGTGGCGAAAGACCGTGGCGATGCCGACACCGGCCCGTCGGGCGACCTCCTCGGTCGATCCGGCGGCTCCCTGGGTGCCGAACACCGCCTCCGCCGCGGCAAGGATCCGTTCCCGGTTCTCTCGCGCGTCCTGCCGCATCCAGCTCCCTCCCCGTGTACATGCCCCGACCGAGACTTTAACCGGAGTACGGACTTCGGTACAGTAACCGAAGTCTGTACTCCGGTTACTTGGAGGATGCCATGTCGCAGCCAGCGCCCGCACCAGCCGACGTCGTCCGCGCCGTGGCCGCCGGGGTCAGCCGCCTGATCGCCGGGAAGCTCACCGAACAGGAGAAGCAGTCCCAACTTGACCACCTGGCCAGCCTGTACGCCGAGCACACCGATGTCCGACACCCGTTCGCGCCCATGGGCGACACACCGCTGCGCACCCGTGCCGAGCTACGCCGGCACTTCGCCGATGGACCGGCCCAAGCGCGCGGGGCCGAGCGTTTCGAACCCGTCGGACACGTTCACGAAACCTCAGATCCCGAGGTGGTCATCTTCGAGTTCAGCTACGTCGGCTCGGCCAGTGGCCGCTCCTTCACGGTGCCGTGCATCTTCGTGACCCGGGTCCGCGACAGCCTCATCGTCGAATCACACGACTACGTCGACCACGTGGGCCTGGCCCGCGCCTTCGGCCGACTCGACAACCTGGCCACCGCGCTTGCCGCGAACTCCGGATGAGAAGACCGATGCACCCGACGCCGCCGTCACTTCTGACCCCGTCGGCGCGGCGATCCGAGCGGTCGTGTCGTTACGGGGCACCGGGAGTCGTCCGCAGGCGGGGCTCACGCGCTGCTCAACGGCGGATGCTGGACCGGTCGACAAGGCCCGGCGCAACCAAACGACCGGCCTCGTACTCAGTGAGCCGGCGTCATCCACAGGTAGAACGTGGGGTGTGGCACGCTCGCGCAGCCAGGCACGGACCACGGTCGGCGGTACCCCGAACCGTTCTCGTACCGGGCGATCGTCACCCAGCCGGTGTCCGTCCCGTCCACGGTCCTCATGGTGCTCGTCCGGTCCGGGTTCGACCACCCTGGGCGGGATCAACGACCCTGCAGCGACCGGACGTTGTCGCCAAAGGTCCAGCCCTTCGATCCGTCCCAGTTGATGGACCAGGTCATCAGTCCCTTCAGGCCGCCGCCCTCGGCGTTCCAGGCCTGCGCCACCAGCCCGGTCGACATGTACCCGCCGCCGGCCCCTGGTTGCGCGGGCAGCCCCGGCACCTGCCGGTCCAGCGGAATCCGGATCGTGGTGCCCTGAACCACCAGCCCGGTGTTCAGGCAGTTGGTCTGCACGGTGAACCCCTGAACCGTGCCGGCGGAGTACGAGTCACCGTGGCAGCCGTACATGTTGCCGTTGTAGTACTGCATGTTCAGCCACCACAGCCGGCCGTTGTCGAGGTACCTCTTGATGATCGGCAGGTACGCGCCCCAGATCGAGCCGTAGGTGACGCTGCCGCCGGTGACGTAGGCCGTTTCGGGTGCCATGGTCAGGCCGAAGTTGGCGGGCATCTTGGCCAGCACGCCGTCGATGATGCGGATGAGGTTGGCCTGTGAGGTGGACACCTGCGTGATAGTGCCGCTGCCGGTGAGCCTGGTCTCGATGTCGATGTCGATACCGTCGAAGTTGTACTGCTTCAGGATCGGTACCACGGTGGCGACGAACCGGTCGGCGACCGAGCCGGAGCTGAGGTCGATGCCGGCCGCCGCGCCGCCGATCGACATCAGGATGGTGGCGCCGGCCGCCTTGGCCTGGCACATCTCGGCCGGTGTCGGGATCTTCACGGTGGCGTCCATCCCGTCCTGCCACAGCACGGTGCCGTCCGAGCGGATCACCGGGAACGCCGCGTTGATCACGTTGTAGCCGTGGCCGCGGATACGGGAGTCGGTGATCGGGATCCAACCCAACGGCGGGTGCACGCCGTTGCTCGCGCCGTCCCAGTTCTCCCAGTACCCCTGCAGGACCTTGCCGGACGGTCGCGACTTCACCGCGCAGGTGGTGCCCGGCGGTGAGGTGGTCGGGGACGGCGGCCGGGTCTGCGACGGGGACGGCGACGGGTTGCCGGCGCCGGGCGTCCAGCGCTGGTTGTTGTTGCCGGGCGACTTGCAGGTCCACAGCTCGACGATCGTCCCGTTGGTCGTGCCGTTGCCGAAGATGTCAACACACTTGCCGGACGGCACGCCGGTGATGGTGCCGGTCGAGTTCAGGTTCCATTTCTGGTTCGCCGTGCCGTTGCAGGTGCCGATGACCAGCCGCGTGCCGTTGCCCGTGCCGGCCCCGGACGCGGCCAGGCACCTGGTCGCCCCAGCGACGGTCACCCGCAGCTCGCCCGCGGCGGTCGACGTCCAGGCCTGGCCCGCCGCGCCACAGGTCCAGATCACCACCTGCGTGCCGTTGGCGCTGCCACCGCCGCTTACCGTCAGGCATTTGCCGGATTTGGGGTTGACCAGCGTGCTGCCCGCGATGGCCGCGCCCGCGCCCGGCATGAACACCAGGACCGCGCTGACCGCCACCGCCGCTGCGCCGGCCGCTGTGGAGGCGTGACGAAATCTGATCCTCATCGGGGTCTCCCGGGACAGGAAGGCGGAGCAGAGATTCGAGCATCATCGATGGCTGCCCTTACTGTCAAGATTCCTTACCGTATCTCGACCGTCTCGCCGGGGCGTGCCTCCGGCGGGTCTGCTCGTGATCGCGGTCATGCTGGCCGCCTTCGAGGTCGGCGTCGCTGTCATCGGCCGCAAGGGCATCCAGCAGGAGGCAGCGCCCCCAGGCGCAGCCGAGGACCGCGCCGGCCCTGCCGGTACCTGACGAAGGAGGCGTTGCGCCCCGTGCGTGGCGGTGACCCGCGAGCCGGCTCAGGCCAGCGGCCGCACGACCACGCCCATGATCCGCTCGGCGGCGAGATACCCGTACTGCCGTGAGTCGTAGCGGCCCGATCGCCGCAATGGACTTCGCTCCGGCCAGCACCGCGCATACCGCCACCGCGAGCACGCCGGCCAGGTCGCGCCGAAGCTCACGGCGATCCCGTGGATCGGGCAGCGCCGCCAGGTTGCCAGGAGGGCGGTGCTCATCTTTCGCTCGGTTCTGGTCGAGGACGTCGAACATCAGCGCCCGCGTCTCGTCAGGGTTGCCCGAACCAGCCCAGCGCTGCGAAGGAGTGGGCGGCCGCGACCGGCTCAGACAACAGTAGCGGCTGCCCTAAACCGGCCCGCCCAGCGGCCGCCGGCAGTACCCGACGCCGCAGATCGCCTCAGCCGGCCGGGTATGTCAGGACGGTGGTGGAGGGGGTCCGCGCGATGAACGAACCGGCCTCGGGCCCGTGGCCGTTAGGCATCGAACGGCTGGTATGTGACCAGCAGCACGCCGTTGCTGAGGGTCCTGGACTTCAGTACCCGGAGCCGGACGCGGTCGGTGACCTTGTCGAACAGGCGCAGACCAGTGCCGATCACGATCGGGCAGATGGTGAGGGTGAGTTCGTCCAGCAGTCCCTTGCTCAGCAACGTCTGCACGAGAGTGGGGCTGCCGAGGATCAGGATGTTCCTGCCGGGTTCGTGCTTGAGCCTGGTCAGCTCCTCGACGAGAGGACCGGTGAGCAGGGTGGAGTTGGCCCATTCCAGAGTCTCCAGCGTGCTCGACACCACGTACTTGCGAGTGTTGTTCATGAAGTCGGCCATCGGTACGTCGCTGCCCTGGTTGGGCCATAGCTGGGCGAAATCCGCGTAGGTCCGGCGGCCCAGCAACACGGAGTCGGTCTGCGCGATCTCGGCGTCGATCACCTCGTGCCATTCGTCGGTCAAGAAGGGAAAATGCCATCCGTCGGGCGCGTCCGCCACACCGTCAAGTGAGACGAACAGTCCTGCCACGATCTTGCGCATCGCTACCTCCCGGGTGTTGGTCCTCGGGAGAATGTCGAAGCTGTGGCTCTGGTTTCGACATCCTGGTGGAAACCTTCTCCATGACCGCGGAGGCATCGGTGAAGTACGTCATCCTGATCTACCACAACCCCACGGCCTGGGATGCGCTGTCCGACGCCCAACGGATCGAGATCGGGCGTCGCCATCTCGCGCTCGCCGACAACCTGGCCGCTTCCGGGGAGTTGATCGTGTCGGAGGCCTTGGCCGATCCGTCGTTGACCAGGCGTGTGTCGGTACCTGAGGGCCGGACCATGGCCAGCGACGGGCCGTTCGCTGAGGTGAAGGAGTACCTGGCCGGCTTCTACCTCATCGAGTGCGAGAGCATCGACCAGGCGACCGGGTACGCCGCGCAGCTGCCGCAAGGCGCGTATTACGAGGTGGAGGTACGGCCGGTCATGGACCTCAAGGCGCTGCTGGAGCTGTGAACATGTTGGTGACCGACGTGGAGGGGCTGCTACGCGACCTGGCGCCGCAGGTCCTCGGCGCCCTCGTACGCCGGTACGGCGACTTCGACACCTGCGAGGACGCGGTGCAGGAGGCCCTACTGGCCGCGGCGGTGCAGTGGCCGACGGATGGCGTCCCGGCCAACCCCCAGGGCTGGTTGGTAACGGTCGGGTCCCGCCGGTGGACCGAACTGTGGCGCAACGAGTCGGCTCGCCGCCGCCGGGAGAAGACCGCGGCACTGCTGGCGCCCCCCGACCCCGGGCTCGTACCCGCCGTCGACGACACGCTCACCCTGCTGCTGCTGTGCTGCCACCCGGCACTCACCCTGGTCTCCCAGGTCGCCCTGACCCTGCGCGCCGTTGGCGGACTGTCCACCGCCGAGATCGCCCGCGGGCTGCTGGTCCCGGAGGCCACCGTGGCCCAGCGCATCAGCCGGGCCAAGCAGCGCATCAGGGCTAGCGGCGCCGAGTTCCGGATGCCGCCGCCGGCCGAGCGCGCCCAGCGGATCGCCGCGGTACTGTCCGTGCTGTACCTGATCTTCAACGAGGGGTACACCGCCAGCTCCGGGTCCACGCTGCACCGCCCCGCGCTCACCACCGAGGCGATCCGCCTGACTGGCCAACTCCACGCACACCTCCCCGACCACGGAGAGGTCGCCGGCCTCCTCGCCCTCATGCTGCTCACCGACGCACGCCGCCCGGCCCGGACCCACCCCGACGGCACCCTGATCCCGCTGGCCGAACAGGACCGGAGCCGATGGAACCGACAGGCCATCGCCGAAGGCGTCGGCCTGCTCTCACACACCCTAGCCAGTACGCCAGTCGGCCCGTACCAGCTCCAAGCCGCAATCGCCGCCCTACACGACGAAGCCCCACGGCCGGAAGACACCGACTGGCCACAGATCCTCGAACTGTATGAACTGCTCCACATCGTCGCACCCGGCCCCATGGTCACGCTCAACCGAATCGTCGCCGTCGCCATGGTCCACGGCCCCGAGGCCGCCCTGCGGCAACTGTCCGACGCCGAGACCGATCCGGCACTCGCGGGACACCACCGGGTGGACGCCGTCCGCGCCCACCTGCTCGACATCGCCGGCGAGCATGACGCGGCCCGCACCAACTACGAGCTGGCGGCACGCCGCACACTGAGCCTGCCGGAGCAGCGCTATCTCAGGTCCCGGGCCAGCCGCCGCCGGACACCCCCGCCACCGTGAAGCGGCGGCTTCAAAGCACGGTCGAGCATGGTGCTCGAACGACAGCTCGACGGTGGGAAGCTACGGTTCAACCCCTGCGACCGGGCGTTCCTCGCGGCGCTGCTGCACCGGCTCCCCCGCGACGTACTGCGGCGTGTGCGACTACTGGTTCGCCCCGAAACCGGGAACGCCTTTACCCGCCGTCGGACGCGACACCCTGTTGGGGTCCCCCTTGGAGATGGACACCTGGAAACTGGGTAGGAAGTCCAGGGGAAGAGAGTCCAGGTGTACCCGCCGGTCGACCCGTATCGGGACGGCTACGTGGCGCTCCTACGCGTCCAACTACTCGACGACGGGCCGCACGCGGAGTCCACCGCGACGATCGCCGGGTACGCCACCGGTGGCGCAGGCGACCTGGGCCACTTCATCCGTCAGCTCGCCGACGACTGGCGGGCTGGCGCGATCGTCGGGTATGGCACGCCCTCGAACACGGAGACGACGGTAGACGCCGAGAATGACCGCGCTCCCCGGACTTGCGCGGCTTGGCGGGTCGATTGACCGGCAGCGTGCGGTCGGGGTCGAGCGGCGCCCGGATTGCGTTACCGGTGAGATGGCGGCGCTACGGTGGCCGGCGTGTGCGGGTACGCACTGGACCGGCGGCCTCGCGGGTTATCCGGCTACCCCCGCGCCGGCTCGGCTTTGTCGTATTCGTCGTGCCAGTGCCACCACTGGTATGGCGGGGTTTGGGGATAGCCCTTGGGCGAGTCCTCCCACTCCTCCTGCCTGCCGAGCGCGGTCATGTCGAGGTAGCTCCAGGTGCTTCCCAACGCCTCGTCGCCGCGGCTGTTGATGAAGTAGGTGCGGAACACTCTGTCGCCATCGCGGATGAACGCGTTCGTGCCGTGCCATTCGTCTACGCCGAAGTCGGCGTCGAACTCGTCGGTGATGGTGTACCAGGGCATCTGCCAACCCATCCGCGCCTTCACCCGTGCGATGTCCGGCTGTGGCGCGCGCGAGGCGAAGGCGAGCGTGGTGTCACGGGCGTTCAGATGCGCAAGGTGGCCAACGTGGTCGGCGACCATGGAGCAGCCGACGCACGCGTGCTCGGGCCAGCCGGACACGCCGGGTTCGAAGAAGGCGCGGTAGACGATCAGCTGACGGCGGCCGTCGAACAGGTCAACCAGCCTCGCCCTACCTTCGGGTCCGTCGAACTCATAGTCTTTCTCCACCGCTAGCCACGGCATCCGGCGACGCTCCGCGGCCAGCGCGTCCCGGGCGCGGGTCAGCGCCTTCTCCTTCACCAGCAGCTGCTGGTGCGCGGCCTCCCACTCCTGTGGGGACACAATCGGTGGGGTCGGGAACTGCTGTGGTTTGTCAGTGTTGGACATGCTTTCCTCCGGTTGTAGCGTCTGCTTGCGACCCTGCGTATACCCCTGACCGCGGGACTGCCACGTGTTCGCCGACGAGGAAGCTCAACGGCTGAGGTGGTCGGTCAACGCGTCGAGCCGGCCGTCCCAGTCGCGGGCCAGCGCGGCCAGGAACTGTTGCGCTACCTGCATCGGGGTGGAGTGGAGCCGGTAGCGCACCCGGCGCCGCTCCCGGGTTCGGCCGTCACCATGCCGGCCAGGGCGATGAAGACCTGTTCGGCGATCGCCTCGATGTCAGGCGGCATTGAGGTAGTCGACCAGCTCGCCCAGCTCGCTCGCCCAACCCTCGGTGTTGCCGTCGTACGCCTTGCGGTAGGCGTCTTGCGGCAACTGGGCGAAGCCGGATTCGACCACGGTCAGCCGCGTGCCCGCGCCGACTGGTTCGAGCGTGAACTGGACGTAGGTGCGGCGCGGATCGTCAGCGGGCAGCCCGTAAATGTGCCAGGTGAAGCCGAAAACCCTCGG
>Ga0137368_10007126_pt1 | contig 11651 bp, 10 predicted proteins | sample SagtaG_13_FD_104917 | JGI IMG/M metagenome (GOLD analysis project Ga0137368, IMG submission 104917) | Vadose zone soil microbial communities from Sagehorn Ranch, Mendocino, California, USA - Sage1_L_100_16 metaG | ecosystem: Environmental > Terrestrial > Soil > Vadose zone | place: USA...
ATATAGGCCGCCACGCAGTTGGGGATGAGATGACGGCAGATGATCCGCCAGTGAGAGCTGCCGACGGCCCGCGCGGCCTATATCGTCCTCGTCACGACCAATGTCTCCTACGCCATCGTCGTCGAGGCCTCGCTGAGCTTCATCGGCGCGGGCGCTCCGCCCGACGAGCCGTCCTGGGGCGGGATGCTCACGGCAGGAGTTCAGGCCATCGAGACGGCGCCGTGGATGGTATTCTTTCCGGGGCTGGCGATCAGCCTGGCGGTCTTCGGCCTCAACCTCCTCGGCGACTCGATCCGGGATCTGACCGACCCCCGCCTGCGGGGCGGCCTCGGCTAGCGCAGCGCAAGACCGGCCCTCGTGGGCCGACGCTGAAAGGAGAGGGAACAATGAGGTTCTCGCGCGTCGTCTTCACTGCCATCGCTGTGTTGGCCCTGCTGGGCCCCGCCGGTACGCCGGGCCGGGCCACTTCTGCCGAGGCCCAGGAGAAGCCGCGCCCCGGCGGCGTCCTCACCTGGTTCGACTACGGCGACCCGGGGCGCCTCGATGTCCACGCCGAGTCGCCGCTGGTGGTGCAGCAGGCCACGGCCGGGATCTGGAGCGGGCTGCTGCACTACGACCCCGACAACCCGAGCAAGATCGCCGGTGACTTGGCCGAGCGGTGGACGATCTCGCCCGACGGCAAGACCTACACGTTCCATCTCCGGAAAGGCGTCAAGTGGCACGACGGCCAGCCGTTCAGCGCCGCCGACGTCAAGGTTTCCTTCGACCGGATCCTCAATCCCGAGTTCCAGAGCCCGAAGTGCGGGGCCTCGCTCAAGCCGCTGGTCCAGAGCGTGGAGATGCTCGATGCCGGCACGGTGGAATTCCGGCTCAAGTTCGCGGCGGCGCCGTTCCTGCCGTCCCTGGCGTCGGCATGGTGCCGCGTCGCCGCCAAGCACGTCCTGGCCAAACACAATGATTTGAACCAGCCCGAGGCCCAGATCGGCACCGGGCCGTTCCGCTTCAAGAAGTACGAGCGCGGCAGCGTGATCGAGTGGGAGAAGAACCCGAATTACTTCATTCCCGGGCTGCCGTATCTCGACGGCGTGAAGCAATTTATCCTGGTCGGCGGCCCCACCCAGCTCGCCGCCGCCAAGGCCGCCAAGGTCATGCTCTGGGATGCCTGGCCGCCCATGCGAAAGACGCAGGCGGAGGAGCTCCGACGGGCCCGGGACGATGTCGAGATCTACCAGGCGTCGATCAACACGCTCTTCCTAGCCTACCTGAACTCGCAAAGGCCGCCGTTCAACAATGCTGACCTCCGGCGCGCCGTGAACCTCGCCCTCGACCGCCAGGAGCTCGTGGCCAAGACGCTGGAAGGCGCGGGGGTGCCCTGCGCGATCCTCGATCCCAAGCTGGTCGGCGACTTCGCGCTGCCGCTCGAGGAGGTCAACAAGATGCCCGGCTGCCGCCAGCCGAAGGACGCGGACGTCGCCGAGGCCAAGCGCCTCGTCGAAAAACACCATCCGGGCGGGCTCGACATCGAGATCGCCACGCGCGCGGTCGGGAACTACGTGGACCGCGCCCAGGTGGTCATCGCCCAGCTCCGAAAGATCGGCATCCGTGGGACGCTCAAGACCCACGAGAGCGCCGCGGGCTACGCCGCATGGGGCAAGGGCGACTTCACGCTGATCGCCACCCAGGACCGCAGCATGGACGTCAACGACCCGTCCGGCGTCTTTCATATCGCGTACACGACGGGGTCGGGCAGCAACTACGGTCGCATGTCGGACCCAAAGGTGGACGAGCTGGCGGAGCGGGCGCTCAAGGAATCCAATCACGACAAGCGCAAGCAGCTCTACTGGGAGCTCCAGCGCTATATCCTGACCCGCGGCGATGCCGCCTCGATCGCGGTGGGGTGGGTGGAAGGCTGGTTCTTCAAGGACAAGCGCCTGCGAAAACTACAAGCCCGGGCTCACGACCTACGACAACAATACCTTCATGAAGGTGTGGCTCGCCCAGTAACCCGTCTCCAAGGCCCTCGCCGTCCCGCGCCGTGCCGCCGGGACGGCGCCTGCTGAATGAGCAGTTCCCGCCCACTGCGCGATTGTTCAGCAGCCTCGCCTTCCGCTTCGCGCTCAGCAGCGGTCGCATGAACGTGCGGTTCCGCTATTGTTTCTCGCTGGTTTCGGTCCGTCCGAGAGGGTTGGTACGCGGGTTGCTGCTCATGAGCCCAATGCTTTGAATGACAGGCGGCCCATCGTGGGGCCGAAGATGCAGGCAATGGCGCCTTTCGACTCGAAAGGCGCCATTTTTCTTTCTCGAGCACCGGGGAGGGCGATGAACAAGATCGAGGAGCTCAAGGCGCAAAAGGACGGGCTCGATGTGGGGCAGGACATCCCACGCTATGCCGAGCTCGGCCTGGACGCGATCGAGGAAGGCGACCTCGATCGGCTGAAGTGGTGGGGCGTGTTTTTCCGCAAGCAGACGCCAGGCTTTTTCATGATGCGGATCCGCATCCCCAATGGCGTGGCCAGCGCCGCGCAGATCCGCGCGATCGCCGGCATCGCCAATCGCGTCGGCCGCGGGCTGGCGGATATCACCACGCGCCAGCAGATCCAGCTGCGCTGGCTGCGGATCGGCCACGTGCCGCAGATCCTCGACGAGCTGCTCGAGGTCGGACTGGTGACGCTCCAAACCGGGATGGACAATGTCCGAAACATCATCGGCTGCCCCGCCTTCGGCCTCACGCCCAATGAGCTGCTCGATGCCTCGCCGATCGCGCGGGCCTTCACGGCCATGCTGGTGGGCAACAAGGCCTACACAAATCTCCCGCGAAAGTTCAATGTCGCCATCACCGGCTGCCGGGAGAATTGCACCCACGCGGAGACCCAGGACATCGCGCTGGTGCCGGCGACCAAGACGGTGGGTCTCGACGAAGTCAAAGGCTTCAACGTGCTCGTGGGCGGCAAGAACGGCTCGGGCGGCTACACCGTCGCCTCGCCCCTCGACGTATTCGTGCGCCCGGAGGAGGCGGCCGAGGTGTGCAGCGCCATCACGCTCGCCTTTCGAGACCACGGCCTGCGCGAGGCGCGCAATAAGGCGCGGCTGGCCTTTCTCCTGGACGCCTGGGGCGAGGCGAAGTTCCGCGAGGAGGTGGAGATGCGCGTCGGCCGACGGCTCGAAAAGGCCGGCGCCGATCAGCGAGTTGCGACCTCGACGGACCACGTCGGCGTGTTCCGCCAGAAGCAGCCCGGACTCAACTACGTCGGCCTCCTGGTCCCTGTGGGGCGGGTGACGGGGGACCAGCTGCTCGAGCTGGCGCGGCTGTCCGAGCGCTATGGGACGGGCGAGTTGCGGTTCACGGTGGACCAAAACGTGATCATCCCGCATGTGCCCGACGCCAAGGTCGGCAATCTCACGGTGGAGCCGCTGCTCAGGGCGCTCCGCTATGACCCGTCTGGCGTGATGCGCGGACTGGTGAGCTGCACTGGCGTCGAGTTTTGCAACCTCGCGGTGATCGAGACCAAGAGCCGCGCGCTGAAGATCGCCAAGGCGCTCGAGTCCAAGGTGCCCGCGACCAAGGTGATCCGGATGCACTGGTCGGGCTGCCCGGCCGGCTGCGGCAACCACACCGTGGGCGACATCGGGCTGCTGGGCGTCAAGACCAAGGTGGACGGCAAAGTCGTCGACGCCGTCGACGTCTTCGTCGGGGGCTCCTCCGGCCCCGAGGCCAACCAGGGAATCAAGGTGCTCGAGAATGTGCCCTGCGACGAGCTGCCGCGCGTGCTCGAGGGGCTGACGCGGTTCGCGGAGTTCGAGAAGGTGAGGCGGCAGATCCGATTGCTCCAGCCCGCGCCGGCGGCGCCTCAGCGGCTCGAGCCGCCACCGATCTCGATGATCCGCCCGGACGATGTGGCCGAGGGACGGGGCCGCGTACTTACGGTCAATGGCACGGAGGTGGCGGTGTTCAAGTGTGGAGGCCAGCTCTACGCCACCCAGAACTGGTGCCCCCACGCGGGGATCGGGCTGGCTACGGGCACCGTGGAGGGCGGAGAAGTGGTGTGCCCGGCCCACGGCTACCGATTCGATCTCAAGACGGGTGCGTGCTCGACCGACAGCCAGCTCAAGCTCAAGACCTTCCCGCTCGTGCCGGACGGGCCGGGGTTCTTCATCAAGGAGTAGCGTCGCCACGCGCGGCGCAAGAAAGGAGCGACCGTGTCATACGTGAAGCCGGATTCGGTGATCGATCAAATGGTGCAGGCCGGGACCAACAAGGCCAAGCTCGGGGTGTCCGACCTCCTGATGCGGGGATTTCTCTCGGGCGCGCTGCTCGGATTTGCGACCACGCTGGCCTTCACGGCCACGCTGCAGACAAAGGTGGGGCTGGTGGGCGCGCTGGTGTTCCCCGTGGGCTTCGTCATGATCGTGCTGATGGGGCTCGAGCTCGTGACGGGCAATTTCGCGCTGCTGCCGCTGTCCTTGCGCGAGGGCAAGATCGGCATCGGCGAGCTCCTGTCCAACTGGGGCTGGGTGTTCCTGGGCAATCTCGTGGGGGGGGTCTTCTACGCCTGGCTCTTCACGCTCACCGTCGCGCCTGATTCGGAGATGGCACGTCAGCTCATCGCCGTCGCCGAAGCCAAGACCCTCGGGTACGCGAAGCTCGGTGCGCATGGGATGGTGGTGGTCTTCGCCAAGGCAATCCTGTGCAACTGGATGGTCACCATGGGCGTGGTGATGGCGCTGACCTCCCAGTCCACGGCGGGCAAGATCGCGGCGATGTGGCTGCCGATCCTGACCTTCTTCGCCCAGGGATTTGAGCACTCGGTGGTCAATATGTTTGCGATCCCCGCGGGTATGCTGCTCGGCGCCGGCGTCGGGGTCGGCGACTGGTGGCTGTGGAACCAGCTTCCGGTGACGCTCGGCAATGTGGTGGGTGGCCTCGTATTCACCGGCATGGCGCTTCACCTCACCTATCGCAGGCGCGTCGCTCTCGAAGCCCAGGCGCCGGCACCGTTGGCAGTCCGCGGGGAGCTGCTCCCCGAGCGCTGATGCGTTATTACCCGATTTGCGTGGACATGGCCGGTCGCGCCTGCCTGGTGGTCGGCGGGGGCAGGGTGGCCGAGCGCAAGGTGAGCGGACTGCTCGAGTCCGGCGCGCGCGTCACCGTGGTGAGCCCGGCGCTTATGGCCCGGCTCGAGGCCTGGGCCAACGAGGGGCAGATTCGCGTCATCCGGCGGGGCTATGAGACGGGAGATCTCGCGGGCCAATCCCTGGCCTTCGTCGCCACCGACGATGGCGAGGTCAATGCCACGGTGGCCGCCGACGCCCGGGCCGCCGGCGTCCTGATCAATGCGGCCGACGATCCCGCCCACTGCGATTTCATCCTCCCGGCGGTACTCAGGCGTGGGCCCTTGACGGTTGCCGTCTCCACGGCCGGCGCCAGCCCGGCGCTCTCGCGCGCGGTGCGTGACGAGCTCGAGACGCATTTCGACCGCGAGGACTACGCTACCCTGCTCGAGGTGGCGGCGGAGGCGCGCGCCCGGCTGCGCGAGCGCTCGGCGCCGCAGCCCTGGGAGCGCTGGCGGCAGGCGCTGGACGGCGAAGTCCGCCGGCTCGTCACCATCGGCCGGCTGGACGAGGCGCGTGAGCGGCTCCGGGAGCGGCTCGATGGCTAGCGGGCGCGTGGTGCTGCTGGGCGCGGGTCCCGGAGATCCCGAGCTGATCACGCTGCGCGGGCTGCGATGGCTGAGGCGCGCCGACGTGGTCGTCTACGACCAGCTGGTGAGTCCGCGGCTCCTCGAGGAAGCGCCGCCCCGCGCCCTGCGCATCTTCGCGGGCAAGTCCGCGGGCCGCCACTGCATGCCACAGGCGGCCATCAATCAGCTGCTCGTGTCCCATGCCGAGGTCGGGCGTCTGGTGGTGCGGCTCAAGGGCGGCGACCCCTTCGTGTTCGGTCGCGGCGCCGAGGAAGCGATGGCCTGCGCTGCGGCGGGCATCCCGGTCGAGATCGTGCCGGGCGTGTCCTCGGCTGTGGCTGTCCCCGCCGCCGCTGGCATCCCGCTCACCCACCGCGCCCTGGCCTCATCCTTCGCCGTGGTCACGGGCCATGAGGATCCGGCCAAGCCTGGTCCCCGCGTGGACTGGGAGGGGCTGGCCCAAAGCGTGGATACGCTGGTGATTCTGATGGGAGTGAAAGCCTTGCCGGAGATCGCGGGCCGGCTTCTGGCCGCGGGCCGCGATCCCGCCACGCCCGCCGCCGCGATTCACCGAGGCACGACGCCGGCCGAGGAGGTGGTGACGGGCACGCTCGGGGACATCGCCCGGCGCGCGGCCCATCTGTCGGCTCCAGCCACCATCGTGATCGGCGACGTGGTCCGGCTGCGCGAATGCCTCAGCGCCGATCCGGGCGCGCGGGCTCAGGCGGCGAGCGCCTCCACGCGAGACGGTTCGCCGCTCGCCTTGGTGATCGGGTAAAGCGCATTGGCCGCCAGGGTGCCGGAGATCACCACGGCTTCCACTCCCGCGCCCGGAAAGACGCCTGATCCCGCCAGCACGAGCCCCTCGATCGGCGACTTGGCCGCTGGACGCCACTGGCCGGCCGCCGGGCCGTAGATGGCCCCGCTGCTGGTCCAGGCATAACGGGCGAACGTCGCGGGACTGCCGTCCTGGCGGTAGACGATGCGCTGCCGAAGCCCCGGCAGCACCCGCTCCGCCATCTCCAGCAGCGCGTCGCCCGCCTCGCGCTTCCTCGCCGCGTAGCCCGGCGCCTTGCGGTCCCAGCCCGCGACCTCGGTGGAGGGCATCAGGCTCACCAGCGTCACGCTGGCATGTCCCTCCGGCGCCAGCGAGGGATCCATCTTGGATGTGACGACGATGCCGAGCCCCCGTCCCTGATTTGAACAAAAGGTGAGTGGCTCGATGTCGGGCACGAAGTCGACTCCCAGGTAGACAACGAAGGCGGACGTGGAGGGCCTCAGCGACTCGAGGCGCGTCGCGAAATCCTCGGGCAGGTGCTCCCGGCCCACCAGCTCGAGAAAGGTGCGGCGGAGGTCGGCGTTCGAGATCACGGCGCGCGCGCGCAGCACCTCGCCGCTCTCCAGCGCGACGCCTGTCGCGCGACCGTTCTCCACCAGGATTCGCGCCACCGGGGTCCTGAGGCGCACCCGGCCGCCCTGCTCCTCGATCGCAGCCACCAGGGCGTCCGCCAGGGCCTGAGAGCCGCCGAGGGGATAGAACCCGCCGTCGAAGTAGTAGCCGAAGATCGGGGCCATGGCCGTGACGGTGAGCGCCGTCGGATCGTCCGAGAGATAGCCGGTGAGCATCGAGAGGAATTGCTTGAGGCCGGGATCGCGAAAATAGGTCTCGAGCATGCGACCGAAGGGGACGTTCATCCAGCGATAGGCATGGGGATGAGCCGCCGGGTAGGCGAGCAGGGCGTCCACGCTGGTCGGCGGGCAGGGGACACCACCGGTGAGATGGGCGTCGGCATAGAGCTCGCGATACACCGCCTCCATCTCGGCGAAGAATGCCAGGATGCCGGCGCGCTCGGCTGGGAAACGCTCCGCGAGCGCCGCGGCAAAGGCCCCGGCGTCGCGGGGGGCCTTGAGCTGGAGGCCGGGCAGGCGATACTCATGGCTCGTCCGCCGCCACTCGAGTCGCGTCTCCAAATCCAGCTCGCGGAGCAGATAGCGCAGCGGCCCTGCCGGGCCGAGCCCGCTCACGTCGTGGACCCCCGCGTCGAAGACATAGCGAAGGCGCTGCTCGCCCGCGCGCACGATGCGCGGCCAGGAGGTGCAGAAGCCGCCCGCCAGGTAGTGTTGATCCAGCACCAGCACCCTGAGTCCCCGACGGGCAAGCAGCGCCGCGGCGGTGAGCCCACCGATGCCCGCTCCGACGACGATGACGTCGTGCTCGCCGTCCCCGCGCTGGCCCGGCGTGAAGCGGGGAGGCCGCCATGGGTAAGGATCGCGAGCAGCGATTTCCCGGGCCGCCCATCGGCGCGGGTACCAGCGGGGAACGACGATCGAAGCCGCGACGCCTGCGGCAATGCCGAGCTGAGACAGCACCGCGACGAGCCAGAATTGCCCCTCGGGCCAGAGCAGGCTCAGAAGGCCCAGCCCCGCATTGCCGGTGAAGATCAAGGCCCAGGCTCTGGTGAGCAGGGCATTGATGCGGAGAAACAGAGGCGCGTTCCAGAATTCCCGCGGCCAATCTTCCCGGGCATACTGTGCGGTGAAGGGAGTGCCGGCCAGCAGTGTTCCCCAAGCCATCGTGGCCAATGCCCCGCTGGCAAGGGCGGGATCCCACGAGGCAAGGGCGGATGCGCCCAGCATTCCGCCGACCACGGCATGCAGCGCGAAGAAGCCTGACGCGGTGGCCTCCATGGCCTTGAGACGGCCCCGGCGCAGATCCCGCGCGCAGAGGAGCAGCGAGGCCAGGAGGCCCCAGGACACGGCCAGCGTAGAGTACCCGAGGCCCCCGAGTACCCAGAAGCCGATCCACGGCGCAAACCCAAGCCCGATCCTGAGCATGGCAGGTCCTCCTTGATGATTACATCGTTAACATTAGATGTTGACGATGTCAACAAGAAAGTGTAGGGTGGCGTCATGACCCGGATCCCCGCCCGTCCCGCTGGCCAGGAACCCGGAGCCGTCGGCCGGCGGCGGGGGCGCTACCATCACGGCAAGCTGCCCAAGGCTCTGGTGGCTGCCGCCGTCAAGCTGGTGGAAAGCGGGGGGGTCGGCGCACTGACGCTGCGGGGAGCGGCGCGCAAGGCCGGCGTCTCTCAGGCCGCGCCCTACCGTCACTTCACCGACAAGCAGGCCCTGCTGGCCGCCGTGGCCGAAGAGGGCTTCCGGTCACTGACCGAGGCCATGCGCCAGGCGACCGCCCCCCATGAAGGGGACCCGCTGGGCCGCTTCCACGCGCTCGGACGGGCCTATGTCGACTTCGCCATGGCTCACCCGGCGCACTACCGGATCATGTTCGGTCAGGCGGCGGCGGATCGGAGCGCCTATCCTTTGCTGAAGGCCGCGGCCCAAGAAACCTTCGGCCTCCTCGTGGCAGCCATCCAGGATTGTCAGCGAGCCGGAGTGGTGCGCCCGGGCGATGCCGAAGAGCTGGCTCTGGCGGCGTGGTCAGCCTCGCACGGGCTGTCGAGCCTGGCGGTGGACGGCCAGCTATCGGTGATGGGCGAGCGGTCGCGCGAGGCCTTGATTCAGGCCGTCATGGCCAACATCTTCTTTGGATTGGGCTCCCGATAGCCCTGGCGGCGGGCGAAGATCACCGCGCGGCCCGGCTCCCGTGGGTACAATCGGGCCACGGCAATCGACGGCGATCGGGGACATCGGCCCGCGAAGGGAGAGCCAGGTGCGACATCGAGCGAGGCTGCGGCCAATGAGAGCAGGAGCGCTGGCGGTGACCGTCTTCGTCGCTCTGCTCTGCGCGGGTCCCGCATGGGCACAGGCGCCCGATACGGTATTGCTCGAAGAGCTCACCTGGACGGAGATCCGCGATCTCCTGGCGGCCGGGAGCACGGCCATCATCGTGCCCATCGGCGGAACGGAACAGAAGGGGCCTCACATGACGCTCGGCAAGGACAATGTGCGGGTGAGGGCGCTGTCGGAGAAGATCGCGCGCGCCCTGGGCCATACGCTCGTGGCTCCGGTGATCGCGTACGTGCCGGAGGGGCAGCTCAGCCCGGCTACCGAGCACATGCGCTTCCCGGGAACGATCACGATCCCGAACGAGAGCTTCCAGAAAGGGCTCGAATACGCCGCGCGCAGCTTCAAGCTCCACGGCTTCAGGGATATCATCCTTCTCGGCGATCATGGAGGGACGCAGGCCGGCCAGAAGGTGGTGGCCGGCCGGCTGAATCGCGAATGGGCCACGGCACCCGCTCGGGTGCACGCGATCGAGGAGTACTACCGAGCGGCCGAGGCGGAGTTCCCGCGCCTTCTCCAGGGGCGAGGCTATCGGGATGATGAGGTGGGCAGTCATGCCGGTCTCGCTGATACCTCCCTGATGCTGGCTGTGGCTCCGCGTCTGGTGCGGAGCGAGCGACTGCGACCTGGGCCGGGATCCAGGGATGCCACGGGGGTGTCAGGCGATCCGAGCCGGGCTAGTGCCGAGCTGGGCCGGCTCGGGGTGGAGCTGATCGTGACCCGAACGGTGGAGGCGATCAGGAAGTCGATGGCCCACCGCTGATGCGGCGCACGCTCGGGGTGCTGGGAGTCGGGCTGGCGCTGGCCGCATGGGGCTGGTCCGCCGCGGCTCAACAGTCGGCCCGGCCCGTGGAGACGGTCGCCGGCATGCCCCCCGTGACGGATCCCGCCAATCTCTACAGTGAAACCCGGCCCGACAAGCTGAGCCCCGCCGTGGCCCATGCGCTGCCGCGCGTCTACGTGCCGAACCTCAAGTCCAATGACGTGTCCGTGATCGACCCGGCGACCTTCAAGGTCGTCGGTCGCTTCCGCGTGGGCGTGAACCCTCAGCATGTCGTGCCCTCGTACGATCTGAAGACGCTCTGGGTGACGAACAATGCCGAGGGGCGGACCGACGGCAGCCTGACGCCCATCGATCCCACGACCGGGAAGCCGGGCAAGGCGATTGCGGTGGACGATCCCTACAACATGTACTTCACGCCCGATGGGCGATCGGCCATTGTCGTCGCGGAGGCGCTGAAGCGGCTCGACTTCCGCGATCCGCACACGATGGCGCTGCAGCACTCGCTCGCGGTGCCGGACTGCGCGGGAATCAACCACGCCGACTTTTCGATCGACGGCCGCTTCGTGATCTTCACCTGCGAGTTCCAGGGGAGCCTGGCGAAGATCGACCTGGTCGCCCGGAAGGTGCTGGGCTCTCTCCGTCTGTCGAAGGGTGGCATGCCGCAGGACATCCGGATCTCCCCCGACGGGAAGGTCTTCTTCGTGGCCGATATGAAGGCGGGCGGGCTGTTCGTGATCGACGGCGACAGCTTCAGGGAGACGGGCTTCATCCAGACCGGCGTGGGCACGCATGGCTTGTACCCGAGCCGCGACGCGACGAAGCTCTACGCGGCCAACCGCGGCTCGACGCATATTCACGGCCCCCCGCGCGGCAAGGGCAGCGTGTCCGTCATCGATTTCGCCACGCACCGGATCGTCGCCACCTGGCCGATTCCAGGCGGCGGTAGCCCGGACATGGGCAATGTGAGCGTGGACGGCAAGACGCTCTGGCTGTCGGGGCGCTACGACGATGTCGTCTACGCGATCGACACCACGTCGGGGGAGATGCGGAAGATCGGGGTGGGCAAGGAGCCCCACGGCCTCACGGTATGGCCGCAGCCGGGCCGCTACTCCCTCGGCCATACCGGGAATATGCGATAGCCGCCAGAATGAGAATGCCGAAGCCTGCGGGTCCTGGCGCCGCGGGCGGCCCCGCGCGGCCGGCTCCCTCACCCACTCGCCCGAACGCAGACTCAACTCAGCCCTCGCCTCGTGACGCTCGCGCCTAAGGTGCTCGGCCGTCCCTCGGCTCGAACTGCTTTGAGCTGCGGGCGGGACTCGGGGGGCCCACTTCGCGCGGCCGTGCGGGGCCGCCCGCGGCGCCACCCGCCCACCTCGGGAGTCCCAGTGTGGTGAGTGAGTCTGTCGCTGATGGCGGAGGGTGGGGCCGGGGCTGCTCTAGCC
>Ga0137368_10007129_pt1 | contig 11649 bp, 9 predicted proteins | sample SagtaG_13_FD_104917 | JGI IMG/M metagenome (GOLD analysis project Ga0137368, IMG submission 104917) | Vadose zone soil microbial communities from Sagehorn Ranch, Mendocino, California, USA - Sage1_L_100_16 metaG | ecosystem: Environmental > Terrestrial > Soil > Vadose zone | place: USA...
ACGTCATGTTCACCCAAGCCATAAATCGCTGTGAAATCCACGCTGGCCACGGTGGGAGGGAGCGCGGGAGGGATCCCTGGCAGGGAACGCCATTCCTCAAAGCCCGACCCGACGCCCGTAGGTGGCACATAATTGGTGGGAAAGCCCTCGCTGGTTATGACGGAGGACACCCCCCCGGGCACACTGTTCATTTGATACGAAGTCCCATCCACGGTCCAGACAACCACCAAAGGATTGCCGTCGTCATCGCGCACATTCACACGGAGGGTAGCGATTGCGCCCTCGGTGGATTCGAGTTCCAATGCACCTGGACAGGTAATTGTCGGGACCGTAGCCTGGGCTCCGACCACGAATCCGGTTTTTGCTGAGCTCACACCCAAAGCCAAAATGGCGAACGCAGGCAGGCATGATAGCGCCGCGCTGCTAAACTGTGGTTGTTTCATAGGAGTTGTACCTTGCGTCCCCAAAGATCGGCGCAACCGCAGTGCATACAAAATGCAAACGACGCAGCAGGCTTCCTTCGCCTGCATTGCAACATGGAAAAGCTGATTCCCAACCTCGTTCAGTTACATCCAGTTGCGTTGCGTCGTGTCTGCCCGGCTCACGGATCGACTGTCGAAGACGCGATTAGTATATAGCAGCCGCGATGCCTGCAGTCGCGTGATCCGGGTTGCTTCCCTGGCTGGCTTCGTGGTTCTGTCGAGAAGCCCACGATCGAGGCGGGCCGGCCTGCAAAGTTGCAAAGTTGCTTCGTCGCTTGACAGGAGCCAACTTCTACTCTTACTCAATGCGACGACAACCAACCCCTTGGCCGAATTATCCCTCCAGCAACTCAAACAAACCGGTTAAACCATTGCGATCCGCGAACAGATCGAAGATCTGGAGAAAACCACTTCTGGTGGGCACAAGACTCACTCGGAGATTTCCACCGCTCGAAAGAACGCCCGCGGGTCACTGGCGGGAATGGAAAGCTGCCTTACCGACACGGGCTCACCCGCGTTCGTCCAGTCGCCTCGCAGGTTGGTGCTTTTCTGCAGTTGGTAGCGCCCGGGGCCACCACTCAATCCAATTGTGATCTGGCTTGTGCTCGCCTTGACGGCCGTAATCATCGTCGGCGCGCTGACAGCGCTGACGAGTCCTTGAAACACGGTACCGTTGACCGTGTTGCGTGAAATATGACCACCAACAAAAAGACGGCTTCCATCCGGCGAGAAAACAACCGGGCCCACGAGTCCCGTGTTTGGCGTGAGCTCGGTGAGGCTTCGGGCGAGGTTTGCACCGGGCACATGCCAGAGGTCCACCGCAATACCGCGGCCGACCGGGTCTCCTCGCGCGATCGCCAGGAGCGTTCCATCAGGTGAGAAGGCCAGATAGCGGCCTTGAATCGGAATCCGATCGAGGCGGGCCCAATCGCTGACCCGCCAGAGTTCAACGGCGGCAGGAAAATTCGCATTCGGCTCCGCCCCGGAAGCCAGGAATGCGCCGTCCGGAGAGAACGCCAGTTGCCTGACGCCATATTCATTGGAAGTGGAGATCGTTTTTACCAGGGCTCGGTTGACAACGCGCCAAACCTTTATCGTGGCGTCGATTCCGCGGTAGCCCCCGGCTGCTGCTAAGAAAGCGCCGTCGGGTGAGAAGGCGATCCATTCCGTGCCCGAACCGCCGCCGAGCAGCGATCCAACGCGGCTTCCATCGGAGACTCGCCAGAGTCCTACCCCATTCGTCCCGCCCACGCCGGCGGCCACGAGAGCGCCGTCGTGTGAAAACACGACCGAGTTTTCCGAGCCCAAACTTCGAGCGACGCCAGCAATGTTGGTGATTAACGTTCGGGAAGCTAGGCTCCAGAGCCGGAGCATCGCGTCGTCGCTGAGAGACGCCAACAGCCTGCCATCCGGCGAGAAGGCTACGGCTGACACCCGAGCTGAAGGGTTGGACAGTATGCCCTGGGCCGAACCATCGGCTGCTTTCCACAGTCGAATGGTTCCGTCCCAGCCCGCGGAAGCCACAACTGAGCCGTCTGCCGAAACCGCCAAACCAGCAACCCCGTTGCTGTGACCCGATGCCGTCCAGATCACGACCGAGTTGGTCTGGGCCGTGACGTCGAAGGCAACCCTCAGACAAGCGGCCGCGACCGCGGCCAGTCTCCCACACCTGACCGAAGAGTTCATGACCTACCTGTAAAACGGCTGTTAGTGTCGCACAATGGGCGTTTGCAGGCACACACTGTGGGATGGGGATTCTTTCCTCAAAGCGAAACCAGCTTCATCGTGAACCCCAGCACCACGGGTGATGTTATACGCTTGACGTTTGTTGGAAACAGGAAGGGCAAAACGACTCGCGTAAACGTCTATTGGAACGGGACGAAACTTCGCGGTGCTCGGATATCCAACGAGCCGGCAAGGTAAGCGATCGAAGAGCGTAATCGTCTGGAGAACTCCCTGTGGGATGGAATGGTTCCTTCCTCCCGCTTGCGTTATCGCCTTAACTAACTGGGCGTCCATGAACAGACCGCCGTGCTGCGGCGTGGCCTTCACTTGCACGCTCATTTCCCTTCGGGCACGATGCGGCTCATGACTGCCACCACCGTGGCTCCGGCCGGCTCTTCAGGTCGCATCGTTTCTGTGGACGCCCTAAGGGGCTTCGTGATGTTCACGATGATTTATGTCAACGACATTGCGGGTGCGTCCGACAAGATTGTTCCGCCCTGGATGAAGCACTTTCACGGTAAAAGCGGCATGACGTTCGTGGACCTGGTTTTTCCCGCCTTTCTGTTCATTGTCGGCATGTCCGTTCCCTTCGCGCTCGGTGCACGACTCACCAAAGGCGAGCCGCTCGGGAAGATGGTTCTCCACATCATCACCCGGACACTCGCGCTGTTGGCGATCGGTATCATGATGGTGAACGAATCACCCGACTCTGAAGTCATGGGGTGGTCGGCGGCGCTGTGGTCCACGCTGATGTTCCTCTCCGCGATCCTCGCCTTCTCCACCATCGGTCCACGCTCTGCCGTCAAGGAAGAGACAATGCTTTCCACCTGGCGATACGTTTCGCTGGCTTTGCGCGGCATCGGTTTTGTTGGTCTGGCTTGGCTCGCCCTTGCGTTCCGTGGTGAGAATGGCCGGCGCATCATCAGGCTCTCGCCTTTTTCCATTCACACCGAATGGTATGGTATCCTCGGCCTCATCGGCTGGGCCTATCTTGTCAGCTCCATTGTCTATTTGATTTTTCGCGGCAACCGGGTAGCGCTTCTCGGCTGCATCGTGCTGCTCCTGTGTCTTTATCCCGCCGACCGCAACGGCGTGTTCGAGAACCTTATGCTCGCGCAGTATGTCGGCATTGGCGAAACGCTCGGCTCCCAGGCTTCCATCACGACCGCGGGGATGCTGCTGGCTTCCATCCTCCTTGCCTCGGACAGGACGAGCGTGCGTGCACGCATCCGGTTCACGTTGCTGTTTGTGGCTGGATTCGCTGCGGCCGCGTTGCTGCTCAATCCGCTGTACGGAATCAACAAGAACAACGCGACGCCGTCCTGGTGCCTTTGGTCTTGCGCCATCACCGCCCTGTTCTGGCTCGCCTTCTATTGGATCTCTGACATTCGGCACGTGGGTTTCATCGCGAAACCGTTCTCCATCGCCGGACAGAACGTTCTTCTCGCGTATTTGCTTTCCGAGCTGCTTCCCTCCGCCCTTAGCGTGCTTCACTTTGGCGCCTGGTATGGGCACGTGGCTGAAGCGAATCTGGCCTGCGCAATTACTCGATCGACAGTCTGCGCGACGCTGATCCTCATTGCTGCCGTCGTGCTCAATCGCGTCGGATTCCGCCTGAAAATCTGACCGAATCACTTCCCAGGAAAAGGGGAGCAGGAGTGGGAGTCATCGGGTTCATATCCAACGCCGCACTTCGCGCTTAAACGCAAGATACTCCTCACCGAACTTCGCCTCCAAATAGCTCTCTTCGCGCAGGATGACGCCAAAGTGCAGGATCAACATCAGTGGAATTGTAAACAGCACCGGAATCCAACCATCGAGAACGAAGCCCAGCGCAAGCTGAAGCAAACACAGCGATAGATACATCGGATTTCGCGTGAACTGATACGGCCCGCTGCTTACAACGGTCAGTGCAGGCCGATCGGGACGGATATTTGTTCCGGCCGTCGTCATAACACGTACTGCCCAGGCCGCCAAGGAAGCGGAAACTACCGCCAAAGCAACCCCGATCGAAAGGGACACAGAATTCCCGATCACCCGGATCGGGAAAATAAAGTACAGCAGTGTGCCAACAGACGCACATCCGAGGAAAATGAGCGGCGGCCACGCCTTGACATCAGGATGATCTACACCGTCCATGGCATATCAACCGATGGAACACGAAAGCCAATCCATGTGCCGAGCGTGGGCGGACTCACTAGTCCACATTTGAACTTTGCGCAACGAACGCTGCACAGGCGCCGACAGCCGGACCCCGCGTAAATCTACAATCCAATGCTGATGACCTGCTGGCGTGTGTCCTGGAACTCCACACGCAAGCCTTTGGTCATGGCCCCTAGAATCAACCCACCACGCCGGGCCGGTGACGCAGGATCTGCCGCCACTTCGCAGCAAACCTGGAGCGATCCCCGACTCCCGCGATCTGGTTGGAGGCGTGATGTTCATTGTCAATTGGTTCCAACGCCTTGCCTTGTTTGAACCTCATGATTCACAATCTCTGGGATGTCCACAGGGTTCGCGGCCACAATCTTTCCTTGTCGGTCGATAACGTATGCTGTGGGGATCGCCTCGATGTGGTAGGCTTTTATCGCGTCCTTTCCAACCCAGACGTTGTGCGTTTGGCCCCATCCCTTCGCTTTCAAATGTTGGGTGGGCACTTCTTCATTATCGTCAACGCTGGCGGCAATCAAAACCACCTTGCCTTTCCATTGAGGATATTTGCCAGAATAGGTCTGAAGATCTGCCATCTTTGGTTGACAAGGACCGCACCAGCTCGCCCAGAATTCCAAAACGATGATTTTGCCGGCGTAAACCGATAATCGCTCCGCTGTCCCGTTTGCCAGCCCGACCATTTCAATGTCCGGCGCTTTCATTCCATTCGTTAGTAGTACACCATCTCCCCAACGAGACAGTTCTTTCAGTTCACCGCGCACAAAACTCACAACCCGAACCCGGGAGTCACTTTCTCCAAAAGAAACAACCGTCAGACGAACCGTTGTGCCCTTGGTCCCTCGGATCGAAGCCACCGCTTGTGCGAGTTTCCCACCTTGAACCTGGACAGGAGGTTCATTGTCCTGAGCGATGGCCATGATCCGGTCGCCAACGTGGAGGTCTTTTTGAGCGGCGGCGGGCGAGTCCGGGAGTATGCGCTTTACAACGATGTTTTGCCCTTCTACGCCCAAGACGACACCGATGCCGGCAATGTCGTCGCTTGGCACTTCGGCGGCCCCCGCCATAAACCACAAAACCAGAACGAGATATTTGAGAATTCTCATGGCAGGTTAATGATATCGCCGCAACGAACGCGAAGGTTGGCCGCGGGAGCCAGCCGCCGAGGACGTTCGCCTTTTGACACCGACTTCAGCCAGTGGATGTCAACCACCACGTTGGCAACCGGGCGAAGTAAAGACCCACACTCACACCCGTAACTTCAACACGAATTCGGCTCAACCGCAAGCGCAAGTCCAGATTACGAGCGGATCCTCTTGGGCAGCGAGCAGCACGCGGCCGATCTGTCGAGATCACGTTTTGCGGTGCTATTTCGATCCGACGGATTATTCATGCATATGCACGAATAGTCCGTCCGCGCCACCGAAACCGAGCGCTGGCGCATGGATCCAGCTTAGAAAGTTTTGCTCGCGGTATGTTTTTCTCTATGCGTCCGATGCATTCAGACCCGCTTCAGCCGCGGACCCTTGGGCGTGTCTTCGATGAGCCACCCTTTGGCTTTCAAGCCATCCCGAATCGCGTCGGCCCGCTTGAAATCGTTGGCCCTGCGCGCCGCCTGACGCTGCTCCAGCTGAGCCGCGATCTCAGCCGAAGCCTCGTCAATCGGCTTGCTGCCGATGCCGAATACGTGATCCGCCTTTTCCCACGCGGCCAACGCAGACGCCGCCTGCGCCGGGGAAAGCGCCTTCTCCGAAAGCAAACGGTTGGTATGGCGAACCCACTCGAAGAGAGCGCCCAGCGCCGCGGAGAGGTTCAAGTCATCGTCGAGCGCGGAGGCGATTTCTTCGATCAGTCGGGGGTCCGGCTCAGCCGGGGCGGAAGGCGCCGTTTCGCGCAGTTTGGCCACACATTCATCGAGCCGCGCCAGCGTGGTCCGCGCCGCGTTCAGGTTTTCCAGGGTGAAATTGAACGACTCGCGATAATGCGCCGGCAGCAGGAGGTAACGGATTTCGCGGCCGGAATAACCCTTCGTCAGGAGATCGCGGAGCGTGAAAAAGTTCCCCAGCGATTTGCTCATCTTCTTTCCTTCGACCATGAGATGCGCCACGTGCAGCCAATAATTCACGAAACGCTCGCCGGGAGCCTGCAAGGCGGCGCCTTCGCTCTGAGCGATCTCATCCTCGTGATGGGGAAAGATGAGGTCCTCGCCGCCGACATGCAGGTCGAAGCCCGGTCCGAGGATATTCATGCTCATCGCGCTGCACTCGATGTGCCACCCCGGCCGGCCCTCACCCCACGGGCTGGGCCAGAAGACCTGACCGTCCTCCGGCGCGCGGGCCTTCCAAAGCGCGAAGTCCGCCAGCGACTCCTTTGCATACTCGTCGGTCCGGATTCGCTCGCCGGGGCGCAGCTCGTCGAAATTCAGCTTCACGAGCTGGCCGTACTGGCCTCCACCGGCGCGATATTTCTCGATGCTGAAATAGACGGAGCCGTCCGCGGCCTGGTAGGCAATGCCGCGCGCGGTCAGTTCCTCAATCAGCGCGATGATCTCGGGAATGTGCTCCGTGGCGCGCGGCAGGTGGTGCGGGAGCAGGCAACCGAGCGTTTTGAGGTCTTCAAGGAATGCCGCCTCGAACTTGCCGGTATAGTCGCGCAGCGAAGCGCCGGACTCGCGGACGCGCCTGATAATTTTGTCTTCCACGTCCGTAATGTTCGTCACGTGCATCACCTCGTAGCCTTTGAACTCGGGGTAGCGGCGCACCAGGTCACCAAAGACGAAGGTGCGGAAGTTGCCGATGTGCGCAAAGTCATGCACGGTCGGCCCGCAGCAATACATGCCGGCCTTTCGGCCGGCCGGATCGCGCGGCACAAACTCCTGCACCGAGCGCGTCAGCGTGTTGAAGAATCGCAAAGCCATGTTGCCAATGGCGCGCTAGGGTAAGGCGGCGCCTGCGAAAGAAAAGGGAAATTGCCGGCGGGAATCTTTGACTGCTCGACCGGAACGGCGAATAGTTGCGGACGAAACATGAAGTCGGCGCGATGAACAAGCGTTCGCTAATGACTGCCGAGTCGATCCGGCTGCGGGAGGACGCCGCGCGCGCCAAAAACTGGAAGCGGTGGGGGCCGTACCTTTCCGAGCGTCAATGGGCCACAGTGCGGGAGGACTATTCGGCCGACGGTACTTGCTGGGAGTATTTCCCACACGATCACGCGCGGAGCCGCGCCTATCGTTGGGGTGAGGACGGTTTGCTCGGGATCGCGGACCGGGAATGCCGGCTCTGCTTTGCACTTGCATTGTGGAACGGCAGGGACCCGGTGTTGAAGGAGCGTCTGTTCGGGCTTACGGGAAGTCAGGGCAATCACGGCGAGGACGTTAAGGAGGAATACTTCTACCTGGACTCGACACCGACGCATTCCTACTTGAAGGCGCTCTACAAGTATCCGCATACGGCGTTTCCGTACGAGGAATTGATCCGGGAGAATCGTCGCCGTGGAAAGAACGATCCGGAGTTCGAGCTCACCGACACGGGTGTGTTCGAGGGGAATCGCTATTTTGACGTGTTCGCCGAGTACGCCAAGAACTCGCCCAATGACGTCCTCATTCGCATCAGCGTGGCGAATCGCGGGGCCGAAGCCGCCGCGCTTCATCTCCTGCCGACGCTTTGGTTTCGCAACACCTGGACGTGGGGATGCACGCATGAGGGTTGCACGCTCCGACCGCGCATCCGCCGTCCCAGCGACGAAGAGCTGCTGGAAGCGACACACGAAACCTTGGGCCGGTTTTATTGCGCGATCGGCCCGGCGCCGGATGGCGACGTTCCCTCCGTCCTGTTCACGGAGAACGAATCGAACGCTCGCCGGCTGTGGGGCATTGGTGATGAAGGCGCACGGGTGAAAGACGCCTTTCATGAGTACGTCATTCGGGGACGCACGGAAGCGGTGAACCCGGAGGGCATCGGCACCAAGGCCGCGCCGCATTATGTCCTGCGTATTCCCGCCGCGGGCGCGCAGCTCATCCGACTTCGCCTGTTCGCCGAGGACGAAAGACCGGAACGCCCGTTGGGGCCGGACTTCGACGAGATCTTCGCCGTGCGCATCCGCGAGGCGGAGGAGTTCTACACTTCCGTGTATTCATCGAAGTTGAACCCGGCCGAGCGCCAAGTGGTCCGCCAGGGTTACGCCGGACTGCTTTGGAGCAGGCAGTTTTAGCACTATGTCGTTGAAGTCTGGCTGGACGGCGATCCCGGTTTGCCGCCGCCTCCGCCGGAGCGCCGGCGTGGCCGGAATGCCGAGTGGGGTCATCTCTACAGCCGCGACGTGATCTCCATGCCGGACAAGTGGGAATATCCCTGGTTTGCGGCTTGGGATCTTGCGTTTCATATGGTGCCCTTTGCGCGGCTCGATCCCCAATTCGCCAAGGAACAGGTCGGCCTGTTTCTTCGCGAATGGTACATGCACCCGAATGGCCAGCTTCCGGCCTATGAGTTTGCCTTCGGCGACGTGAATCCGCCGGTTCAGGCGTGGGCGGCGTGGCGCGTTTACAAGATTTCGGGGCGGGCCGGGGAACGCGATCGCGACTTCCTGGAAAGCGTTTTCCAGAAGCTCCTGCTCAATTTCACCTGGTGGGTGAATCGCAAGGACGCACACGGCAAGAACCTTTTCTCCGGTGGCTTCCTGGGGCTGGATAACATCGGCGTGTTCGACCGCTCCAAGCCGCTGCCGACCGGCGGCACACTGCAGCAGGCGGACGGCACGGCCTGGATCGCGTTCTACTGCGCCACCATGCTGAGCATCGCGCTGGAATTGGCCCATGAGGGCGGCCGAGTACGCACGGCGTATGAGGACATGGCCTCGAAATTTCTGGAGCATTTCGTGCAGGTCGCCGATGCCATGAATACGCTCGGCGGCACCGGCCTTTGGGATGACAGCGACGGCTTTTATTACGACCAGATCCGGTTTGACCACGACGCCGTTCCGTTGAAAACGCGGTCCATGGTCGGCCTGCTCCCGCTGATCGCGGTGGAAGTGTTGGAAGAGCAGGCGGTGGAGTGCCTGACGGGGTTCAAGAAGCGCCTCGCGTGGTTCCTCCAGCATCGGCGGGATTTGTCCCGCCACATTACGCACTGCGAACGTCACGGTGGCCGTCTCCTGCTGGCGATCCCGTCGCGCGAACGCCTCGAACGTGTGCTGCGTTACCTGCTCAACGAAAACGAATTCCTGTCGCCTTTCGGAATCCGTTCGCTCTCCAAGTTTCACGAGAAGAATCCTTATGAATTTCAGGCCGGCGGCGAGGTGCACCGCGTGACTTACGTGCCGGGCGAATCCAGCGCGGGGCTATTCGGCGGCAATTCCAACTGGCGCGGCCCGATCTGGATTCCGACGAACTACCTGCTGGTCGAAGCGCTGGAGCGCTACCATCACTTCTATGGCGACGATTTCCAGGTCGAATGCCCGACCGGCTCCGGCCGGCGGATGACGCTGCGGGAGGTGTCACGCGAAATCACCCGACGCCTGGCCAGCATCTTCCTGCCGGACGGGCGCGGCCGACGTCCCTGCGACGGCAACGGCGGGCGCGCGGCGGGTGATCCACACTGGCGCGACTTGGTGTTGTTCAATGAGTATTTCCACGCGGAAACGGGGAGGGGACTGGGAGCAAGCCATCAGACGGGATGGACGGCACTGGCCATTCGGTTTGTGGAGGATTTGGCACGCCGGCGGGACAATTCGCCCAAGCCCTGAGTGGGCGTCACTTGGGTACAATGCCGATGGAAGTTGATTCCTCCCGTTCCAGCGCAGTGAAGCGCTTGACCGATGAGATTGCGGGGGGTTCTGTTCGCCGGAAGTCGATGTCCGGGCCACCACCCACGTTCACCGCGTCGCCGGCGGCGACGGTCTCACCCACGGCATGTTCGGTAAGCCGATATGCAAAGGGCCGGATGTCCCCTACCCGACGCCAAATACCCGATGCTCGTAAACGAACAACGTCGTTTCAGCGACTTCGTAGCCCTGACGAAAGAGTCTGTCATATTCTTGTTCCGAAAATTTCCGATGCGTCGTCTCAAGGTCGGCAGCCATTCGGACTTCCGCGTCCGAAAGAAAACTCCGCCCCGGCCACGACGCTGCCGCATCTTTCTTCGCCGATTTCAGAAGCGAGGCTGCCTGCTGTAAATAGTTTTGCCGCGGTCCGTCTCAAGGTGGCAAATCATTTGACAGCATTGGCCGAATCCACCGCGTTGGGCCTTCGGAAAGGAAATTTTTCCGACAGAATTTTCGGTCGCGTACAAAACAGACAACGTGCCAAGGAGAACCGCGTTTTTCTCAAAAAAATGGGCCCTGCCGGGCCCAGGAACGATTCATTTGGTGAACGCCGCGTAGCCGCAATTTCAAACGTTCCACGCCGGTACGAACGCCTTGGCACGTAGGATGCATAGGCTGCGTCGGACTTTTGCGGTGACAGGCGAAAAGGTTTCGTCACCGAAGAAAATCAGGAAACCGCGGCAATGTCGCTCGCTTCGACTGGTTTTGGGTGGTGACTGAGATACCGGGCTTAGCCGCGCGGTGCGGACTGGTTTTCTTGGCAGCAGACCCAAAATCAAAAGGCTCGGAAGCTCGGTTTCTCCCGGCAGAACTCGATTCATCAGTATCGGCGCGCCATCGATGGAAACTGACAATATCTTGGTTCTAGACCTCGGCCATGTTGAGCACCTCTGCACCAATCTCCGTGAGATTCTTGAGCGCTCCTCGAAGCTGAAAGTAAAGGTCGAACAGCGCCCGCTTCTGGAAACATGCAGTGGCGGCGTTGTATGCGGGGAGATTTCCCATGCCATCGCGCATTTCCGTCCGCGGGTGATCTATCTAGTCTTAGCCGCCAACACTTTCGAGCCCGTCAACGCAGCCTTGGCGTCCATCCGGGCAGAATCAACGGACATTCCGATCTTCGCTGTGCTGGAGGCGGACGCGCCGGAGCAAGTGATGGGGATGCTGCAAATCGGCGTTGAGGATTTCATTACCCCGCCGTTGAAGCCCGTTGAAATCCTCCCGCGGCTTTGGAGGACGCTGGAACGGACTCGGGCCGAGAATCCCCTGACGCTGGCGTTGAAAGCAAAACTCGGACTGGAACAATTCGTGGGAGAGAGCCCGGCGTTTCTGGCAGCCATCAAGAAAATCCCGCTGATTGCCCGAAGCGATGCGAACGTTCTCATCACTGGGGAAACGGGCACGGGCAAGGAGTTGAGCGCGCGCGCCGTTCATTATCTCAGCGGGCGCGCCTCCC
>Ga0137368_10007134_pt1 | contig 11645 bp, 9 predicted proteins | sample SagtaG_13_FD_104917 | JGI IMG/M metagenome (GOLD analysis project Ga0137368, IMG submission 104917) | Vadose zone soil microbial communities from Sagehorn Ranch, Mendocino, California, USA - Sage1_L_100_16 metaG | ecosystem: Environmental > Terrestrial > Soil > Vadose zone | place: USA...
CGGCAAAAAGCAATTTCGCCGCCGGGTTGGGAACACAGCTCGACGTCCTGCAAGCGGCATCCGATGTAACCCGGACGCGGACCACTCGATTGAGCGCGATCTATCTGCACAACGTGGGCCTCGCCCGCCTGGCACATGTTTGCGCCAGCTCAGCCGAAGCGCTCGATTTCGGATCGGACTTCAAAAACGCGAACAATGAAAATCGCAATGCGGCGCATGCTGCCGATGTAGCGAAGCCACCGGAGAAACTGAGTCAGCGATGATCACGACCGAACGTGTAATTGCAATTTTCATGATCTGCTGGGTATCCTCCGCGAGCGCCATCACGCTCGAAAGTGTTCTGCAAACCACACTGGAAAAAAATCCCGCTATCCGGGAAGCCAAAGCCGGCCTGGAGCAAGCGACCGGGCAGCGACTGGTTTTTCGCTCTATTGTCTGGCCTCGCGCCGAGGTGGGCGTGCCGGCCGGCGTCCAGGCCGGTCACCGGGCTGGTGAAAGCGGAGTAAAAGGCTTTGGCATCGGGCGTGGCTGGCTCACGCAGACTTTGTTCGACATGGCTGTGCCGCCTTCGCTTCGGCGTGGAGACGTCGAAGTCCTGATCGCCCAACAGCAACTGAATGTCACCGTTGTAGAGCAGTTACACGCCGCGCGGCTCGCGTTTTACGGCGCGCTTTACAATCGGTCGCTCGAGTCCATTCGAGACGAACAACGACAAAAATTGCAACAGAACGTTACGACTCAGAAAGGGCGTTTCGAAGCCGGGTTGGCTGATAAGAGCGCATTTACCAGCGCAACTGTCCAGGCCGACGAGCTCGTTCCGCAAGTTGAGAGGGCCCACCGCGCCTATCGGGAAGCACAATTGAAATTGGCGGAAGCGATGGCAATCGATCCTGCAAAATCATCGTTGCCTGAGCCCGAAGGCGAACTGGAGTTCATTCCGATGCGCGTCGATCTTGCTTCCGAAACAGTGGCGGCTTTGCAACGAAGGGCCGATCTCAAGCTCGCGCGTTTATTCGTGCGCGCTGCCAACGAAGATCAACGGATCATCGCAGCCGACTATTATCCTGCCGTCGTTGGAAGCATTCCTGGCGAGTACGTCCCAGTCACAGGCATCCATCGCCAGGGCTCCACAAGCAAGACACAGGATTTTATTGGATCGGAGATTCGCGAAAAGGCGGCATACACATGGCGGGTAATCGATAACGGCAAAGTAGGCGGCGCAGTGTTAAAAGCGCGCGCAGCACGGGAAGAGAACGAACTGACGTGCAGGAAACTGGAAGCCAATGTCAGCCGCGAACTGTCGCGGATTGCCAACGACCTTCAGGCAATCGATGCCCGCCAAAGCTCGCTCTCGACAGCCTCAGTCGCCGCGGAAGAAAGCGCCCGGACGGTCCGGGAAAATGTCGCCAACGGCCTCGTCCCGCCGCTTGAATATCGCGTCACTGAAAATGCGCTTTTGACCACCAGAAGCGGGCTGCTGGATGCCGTTTATCGGCACAACCTGGCCGTCGCAGAATGGGACCGAGCCAGCGGGCGTTATTTTCAATTTTTAGACGACACCGCGCCAAACGTGCATTAGTTCCCGCAATTGAAATTGCCGGAATCAAAACGGATTTTGTGGGGCGGCGGAGCGGCGCTCGTGGCCTTCTTCGCGCTGGCGTATTATTTTCTAATGCCGGTGGCGGAAGCGGTGACCGTCCGCCGGGGAACGGCCATCTCCGCAGTTTACGGGACGGTGCGAATCGAACCGGCGTTTGTCGTTCGTGTTCGAGCCCAAAATGCCGGTTTCATTCAGCTGGCGGAGGCTTTCTCGGCCGGTCGTGGCGCAATCGGCAAGAATGTGCAGAAAGGACAGTTGCTGGCAATGATCGCTGATGAGGAAACTTCCCGACAATTAAAGCAAGCGCGCGCCGATCTGGAAGCTGCCAGGGAGCGCGCAGCCCTCCCACTCCCCTCGTCGGAGTTACTCAAAGCGGCGGAGGACAATCTGCAGCGGCTCGAAAAGGTAGTCGGTTCGGGCAACGTGCCAGCAGTTGAATATCAGAAGTCGAAAAGAGAAGCGAACCGGATGCGAGGCGCGGTGGAAACAGAGCGGATCGATCGGGATCGCAATCTCAACTCGCTCGAAGAAACGACAAAAAAACTCGAAGCCCAGATGAAGAATTCGGAGGTGCGCGCGCCCATCGACGGGCTTCTTACCAACGTTCAGACAATTGATGGAGAGTTGGTTTCAGATGGCAACGAGCTTTTCACCGTCTCGTCGCATAAGAATTACATTCGCGGCGAAGTAAACGAAGAAGATGTGGGCGAAGTGAAACCGGGGATGAATGCAAAGGTGCAACTATACGCTTATCGGACCCGCACTTTCACCGCGCGCGTCACTTCAGTTCAGCCCGCCGCCGATCCAACCACCCAGCGCTATACCGTTGTGCTGGAGATGGAAAGTCCGCCGGACAATTTGATGGTTGGAATGACCGGGGAGATGAACATCATCACCGGCACGCACCAAAATGCTCTTCTTGTGCCGACGCGCGCGTTGCTTGTTGACCAGGCGTTAATCGTGAAGCACGGCATTGTGCATTCTCGCACAGTTGGGGTTGGATTTCGCACCCTCGATTTCACGGAAGTGACCAGTGGCCTCGAAGAAGGCAGTCACGTGATCGTTTCTGACCAGGCCAAATTCCGACCCGGAGAAGCCGTGCGGCAACGAAAGGTTAGCTCACCGCCGCCGCCAAAGGCGCCATGACGCCGCCGCTTTATATTGCCCTGCGCTTTTTGACGCATCGCAAGCGGGCATTGCTTCTGAGCCTGAGCGGTGTTGTTTTTGGTGTCGCCATCTTTATCTGCACGCAGGCGCAGACCCAGGGCTTCGCCCGCTATTTCATTGACTCGACGATCGGCAGCAATGGCGCGCTCGTCGTCAGATCACGTTTTCGTCCGCGCTACGAGCCGCTCATGGTCGCGGCGAAAGGTTCTAAAGGAACCACAGGGCACCGTATCTACTTTGAAGGTATCACTAACCCGAATGAAATCATGCGCGTGAGCAGGCAATTTCCCAATGTGGTTTCCTGTTCACCGGTTCTGCGCGGAACGGTCAGCGCGCGCGCGGGATTTGAGAACGCGACTGTCGATCTTTATGGCATCGATCCCGCGCTGCACGCGCGGACCACCGATATTCTCCACCAGTTGATTGATGGCAACTTTGACGATTTTCGAAACAACACGAGCTCAATCATTATCGGCTCGCGCCTGGCAGAGCTACTTCAGGCTGGCGTCGGCGACACACTGCAATTGCTGGCGCCCAACGGCGAGTACTGGCGATTCACCGTCGCGGCGATCGCGCGCGCCGGCATCGGCTCAATTGATTCAACACGGGTTTATTCGCATGCCAGGGTGGCGCAGGCTCTGCTCCAACAACCCTCCGGTGCGACGATGATCATCTACAAACTGCGCGACCCTGATCGCGCGCCCGCATTGGCCAGCCGTTTCGAAACGCTCTTTCAGCACAACGCCACCAGCTGGCAGGAACGTGAGGAGAGCACACTACAACTTTTTCTGACGCTGAGAATGTCGGTCGCGATTACCGTTTCTCTTATCATCCTGCTCGCAGGCTTCGGTATTTTTAATGTCCTTACGATGTCGATGCTGGCGAAAATCAAGGAGATCGCGATTTTGCGTTCGATGGGTTACCGCCGGATCGACATTTCCTCAATTTTCTTGTGGCAGGGCGCACTGATCGCTGCGGCAGGATCGTTGCTCGGCTGTTTACTGGGCGCGTTGATGACCTGGGGCGTGTCGCACATTCCCATTCGTCTCCGCGGTCTGCTGTACACGAATTATTTTCTGGTGACATGGGATTGGCGCCACTATGCGTTTGCGACGTTGCTCGCACTTCTGGCGGTGTTCATCGCGAGTTATGTCCCCGCGCGCCGCGCCGCTGAGTTGCCGCCGGTTGTTACTATTCGGGGCTCAAGATGAACTCGCAAATTTGCCTGAGTTGTGAAGGCATTGAGCGCTACCTTGGTGAAGAGGAAGAACGCGTGCACGCTTTACGCGGTGTATCTCTGGAGGTCCAGGCCGGGAGTGTCCACGCCGTCGTCGGACCGTCGGGCTGCGGCAAAAGCACGTTGCTGTATGTTCTCGGCCTGCTCGATTCTCCCGATGCCGGCCAGGTGGCGATCGAATCGGAGCCGGTATCTCATCTGAGCGATGACGAGCTGGCACATAAGCGGAGCAAGTTCATCGGCTTCATTTTTCAATTTCATTTTTTGATGGAAGATTTCACGGCGCAGGAAAACGTGATGATCCCGATGCGCAAGCTCGGGCAGCTGTCGGATGCACAGATGCGTGAACGCGCCGCTGACCTGCTGGAAGCGGTGGGCTTGGGCGACAAACTGCGCAGACCCAGCCGTCATCTATCCGGAGGCGAGCAACAACGTGTGGCCATCGCGCGCGCGCTCGCTAACAAACCGCGCGTGATTCTGGCCGACGAACCGACCGGCAATCTGGACACGGCCAACTCAGACCGCGCTTTTGAACTGCTGCAAAATATCGTGCAACAAGGTGGGAACGCTCTACTTCTCGCAACGCATAATCCATTTATCGCCGAAGCTTGCGATTGGATCCACGAAATGAAAGATGGTCGGATCATCGCCAGCTACGCGCGCGGCACGCGAAGTTCGGTTGTTTAAAGCGCCTTGTAATCGCGACGGACTCGGCAGCTGACTGGTCAGTCGCTCGGCTTAATCAAATCGGCCGACTTGCCCTGAAGGGTGGCAGCATGCGCCGACCACCGTTAAGCTCGCGTGCGATGCAGAACATCCTGCCAATCTTGATCGCAGATACACCGGAGGGGTTGATTGAATTGTGCGGCGTCAATTTGCTCGAACGTTTGCTCCGCATTTTGCAGCGACTCGGATTTCGACGTGCGATTGTTTTTTCGACGACGCCGGAAATCGTCGGAGCTGAATTAGCCAAGCGCTCGTGGCCGCGGGAACACATAACTGCGGATCTTGCTTCGAGCGCAACTGAACCTCTTACTGCCGAACGGCTTTTAGAACAAAGCTCCGCTGACTGCTTCTTAATAGTCCCGGCAAATATTTATTGTGACGCGCGCCTGCTTGGCGCCCTCTGCGCGAAAGATTCATCGGTTGCGCTTGTCGATTCCAATCCACCAGAATTCGCGCAACATTTGGTTCGAAATCCCTGCGGCCCTGCATTGATCACGAGAGATTTTCTTTTGGCCCTTTCACCCACGGCGCCGTTTTCTAGTGAACTCACAAGGAAGATCGACCACGGCAAGATCGATACCGTCGACGCGGCAAGGGAAGATGATTACATCGTCAGCATGCGTCGGCACGCGCGGCCACTCTGTTTTCGTGCGCCGCTGGAGCAGGATCGCCGTCTGGCTGAGCGCATCATTCTTGATTCCGCACAAAAGGGAACTCTTGACTTGCCCGCTTACGTCCACGCGCCGATCGAAACGGAAATCATCTCGCTTCTTTGCAAAACGCGAATCACGCCAAACCAAATTACGATTGCGGGCTTTATCATCGGGTGCGGCGCAACTGCGGCTTTTGTGCTTGGCCGCGTCGGGCTCGGAATCCTAGCTGCACTGGTGTTTGGTATCGTCGATGGACTGGATGGAAAGCTGTCGCGCGTCAAAATTGAAACCACCGAGCGTGGCAAGTGGGAACATCATCTCGATTATCTGATCGAGAATTCGTGGTGGCTGGCTATCGCTTTTGATTTGTGGCGAAGCGGCCAATTTCCAAACGTGTTCTATTTTTTCGCTTTGCTCGTCGCGTCGCACTTGTTGGATGAATTCGCCAAACGCCGGGCGAAGATGGCGAAAGGCCGCCTGCTCGATGACCTTGCGCCATTCGACCGAGCTTTCCGGCTGATTGCGGCTCGAAGAAACGTTTACGTTTGGATTCTGGCGTGCGGTTTTTTGTTAGGCATTTTCCCGCAAAGTTACGCCTTCATCTGCGGATGGGCCGCCTTCAGTGCTGCCGTTCATCTCGTGCGTTCCATCTGGATTTGCGATGGCGCCGTGCGTCGCTTTGTCGGTATCCGCAGTTAGGGAACGACGAAACATTGATGGAATGCGCTTGGCGCGCGCGACGATTTCCTTGCCGAGAACCTGAGCGGGCTTTTCCACAAGGAGCGAAGCACTCACTGCGCAATAGACGCCACAACCTTTCTGGCACGATTTCTTGCGATAGTTTCCGTAGAGATCGTCCAGCGTGACGTCCATGATGTGTTTATCCGTGTGCACCATGCTGCAAATCCAAAATTTTCCCTGCGCGGAGACGAAGAATAATTTGTAGCCGGCCATACACGTCCACTCGACATGCTCGCCCCGGAGAAGACTGCGTTGGTAACTAAGGATGGCCTCGCTGGTGTGAATCTTTTCTCCGCGACGTTTTCGTTCGATCATCGAATCGATAAAGCGTTCGAGTTCTTCACGCGGCCCGCGATCGACGCGAAACCGATGCAATGGGTCCGCATGCACGAGGCGAACTTCGGTGGGTATTCCGCGCGACAAACCGGTCTCGAGCACGGCCCGCGATTCGGGCAACGTATCGGCACAAATCACTCCGGTGATATGCAGGCTGATTTTTGAATCACGAAAATAATCAAGCTTTGGCAAGATCGTCTTGAACGATTTTTTTGTAATTGCACTTGGCGTCATCCGGTCAACGCTGATCTGCATGACCTGCAAGCCGGCATCTTCCAGTTCCGTAAGGAGCTTACGGGTGAGGAGAAAACCGTTCGTTGTTAGGCTGGTGGCAAAGCCCAGTTCGCGGCAGTAGCGAACGAGCTCGACAATATTCGGATGCACAAGCGGCTCGCCGCCGACGAGAGCGATCCGCATGGTGCCAAGCTCACGAATTTTCCGTATCCATTTTTTCAAATCGTCGAGGCTTGGATGCGGTCGGCTGTTGTCGTACTCGGTGCAATAGGCACAATCGAGATTGCAACGATCCGTAACATAAAGGCTGCATTGGAGTGGTTTGCGGTCGACGAGGCGCTTGCCCGATTCGAAAATGTTATAGCCGGAAAATTCGCGGCCGATTTTGTCGAGAAGCTTCATGCGATGACGAAAGAACATGCAGCCTACGACAACCTGCCCGCGAAGCAAAGGCGCTGGGAGATATCCCTTCATAACGCCCGCGACCTTCTTGGAGAGTTTCAACGACCGGCCGACAACCCGCCAGCCGTGAGTCGAGCGTCGGCGAGCCCGAGCGCTACCGCCAACACCCACACCTGTTCCAAGTGAATGTAGTGTTGATAGACGACCGACTTGACTCCGTGCATCATCACCGCCGTAACGGTTTTGGTCCGCGACTCGGGGATTTAGCGAACCTGCCGATATTTTTCAAAAATGATCGCATTCCAACCAGCTGGTCAAACTTAGCGCATCCTATAAATCACACCTTCGGCAGTGTGCGCCACCGGCTGGTACCGCTCCGCCAGTAATCTGGCCAGAATCGGAAAGTTCTTCACTGGATGCTGCGCGGTTTTCGGGTCGGCTTGAACATCGACAATGTAGATCGGCGGATGTCTGGCAAAATCTTGCTCGAGGTTGGTCCAAGCGCCGGGCAAGATTCGGCTGCGAGTATCGAAACCCGGGATCGGTCCGCCGAAGACATAACCCGTGAGGGGAAATGTTGTGATGTAACGAGAGGTTATCCCGATCTTTGTCGCCATCGCGCACGCGGGTATACCCACCAGGGGCGGGGTTTCGTTGATTGCAATGTGAACGAACGAACGCCTAATCGGTTTCCGTGATTCCCGTTACCGCTGACGCGCGAGAAACGTTTTCGGACAAATTCGGACACTCGAACTGCGTAATTCTGCGCGAATCGTGCACAGTTCAGATTCGTGGGGAATGCAGTTAACACGCTGATTACCGCAAGTTTCCGCCGAAATCGCGCTGATTTGCGAAATGCTGAAAGCGGCTTCGAATCCCGTTAGGGTCGCCATTGCAATCCCTTGTACACATCGCTCCCCTAATCAGCCCTCTCCCACCCACTCCATGCGGTAAGTGAGCCAGGATACCGATAGATATAAACGCTGTGCTCGGGAAATCGCTTCAGCAGGTTAGCGATTCCCACCCCGTCGCCATAAGCAAAGTAAAGAGTATCGGCGGACCACAAATCCGGGGGGTTTCGGATCAGGTCGCGCAACTCCATCTTATACGTCCCGGTCTGTAAAAGGATAATTTTCCTGGCGGCATGAATGGTGGCAACGGTTCGCTCGAGGTCCATGCGTTCGTAAATCTCGTGGGTTTGCACGGCGGCGTATGCCAGACCGCACACGATTTGCGAACAACCGACGAATGCCCACGCGCGCCTGCCGAGCAGGCCGCCCCGCGTTAATCGAGCCACCTCAACTACTGCGAGAATGAGAAACGGAAAGTATGGAAAGAGATAACGAGGCCCGGGACCACCTACCGAGCCGACATAAAAAAAGTACACTCCAACATTGAGGGCGAATAACGTCATTAGCACCTTGAGCCTCCCGCTGTGCCACGACTTCACCACCCATAGGGCCAGGAGCGCGGCGGGAGGGAAGACGTAAACGAGTCGTCCGAGTCGAACCGCCGTCACTTTGAAACCCGCCCAAGAGGCAACGAGATGGTCATGAAGCCCTCCCTTCGCGTACAGGTCCGCTGGCGTGATCATCGCGCCTCCCGTGAGGAGCTTATTGTATAAGAGGTGGAAGGACGACAGGAGCGCAAATCCGAGCACGAGCGAGGCAACTCCTTTGATCTTCTTCTGGCGCAGGAGATCGAGAGCGATCCATCCCAGCAATGGGATCCAATCAATGTACCGGATCAAAGCCGAATAGCCGAGCAAAAGTCCGGCGGCGAACAGTCGAAGATGATAACGCCCCGGTGGACGCGCCAAGGCGTCGTCATAGAGATAAAACGCCCCGAAAAGGAATGCCATGGTTGAGGTGTGCGAGCCAAAGCTAGCTACGCTGAGAAAGAAAAACGGACAAAGCGTCAATAACCACCAGGTCGTCCCCACGTACTCGTGCCCGATTCGTTTCTTGGTATAGGAGAGGAGGAGAAAAACGGTTAGAGCGCCGAGCAAAGGACCGGCGAGCCATTCGGTCCGCAGCTTGACCCCGAGTAAGAGCAGAGCCGGCCAGCCCGGGGGGTATTTCGAGAATCTGCGGCCGCCAATATCATTGATCGCATCCGCTTCGATGTACTTGTTAAGCGGGTGCGCGCGGTCGTACAACGAATCCTCGACGCACAATTGACCGTTGGAGAAAAGTTTCGCCTGGAATAGGTAGGACTGTTCGTCTCCGGAATTCGGGAAGCGTTGAATCAGGAGAAAATGGACCAACACGAATTGCAGCAGTGAAAGCAGTGTGAGACAGAGAATTCTTCGCTTCATCTTAACCGTGGGGTTCCATATCAACGACCGCGTCGATGCCGATTTTCTGGACTCGGAGCACGGCCCGCAGCGCACAAGCCGCGAGACCGAAGGAACACAGGACACGGTTCAAAATGACTTCCTCAGTTTGCATCGAGCCGGACGCACGTCGCTCGAACGCTTAGGTCTGCGTGACCAGAACACTTTGTGAAAAATTTTGGCGGTCCGACCAGTCGATTGTAGCGTCGAGACAATATGAGCGCGAATGGTAGTTCAAGCTCCTGTTAGATCGAGCATGTTTCGGCGAAAGATGAACCAAGGCGCTGTTTGTCATGACAAATAATATAGAAATCGCACAAGCATGTGACCGGATTCGCGAGATGCAGAACAGAGCGATTGGGCCGACGCATTCGCGTGAAACCCACTTAGCGGAGAACCGCAGCCCAAGTCTGTGAACACGCTCGAGAGCGCGCTACGCGCCGCGCCGACGCCCGATATAGTGCTACCCATTGACCAGACCGGTTCAGAGCTGAAACGCGGCGCGGTTTTTAACACGATCGCGATGTTGGCGTCGAATTTCCGCGGCATATTCACATTTCTTGTCGCGCGGCTGCTCGGGCCGGCGGCGCTCGGCATATTCTCGGTAGCGTGGGCGAATGTTGATCTTATCAGCAAGATTGCGGTTTTCGGACTCGATAACGCCATCACAACTTTTATCGCGCGTTCGCAAGCGATCGGCGACCTCGCGCGCGGTCGCACCCTTTTTCGCGCAGCTGTCGTTCTGGTTCTCATACAGTCGTCGCTCGTCGCCGTGGTCGCCATTGCAGCGCTGCAAATGTTTGGCGACCACCTGCAATTTCCCCGCGAGATGCTGTCCGCACTGGCCTTCGTGCTCTGCGCGCTGCCGGGCATCGGCTTGTATCGCGTCTGCACCTCCACCTCCCGCGGCATGAAGGTGATGAGGCATGATATCTTCTCGCGAGGCATGACAGAGCCCGCCACCACGACACTGGCGCTCTTGATCGCGCTCGGCTTCGGATTCACAAGGTTCGCGCCGGAGGTCGCCGCCGTCGCGGGAACCGCGGCTTCGGGAATTATCGCACTCATGTTTGCCTCAAAACTCTTTAGCGGTGTGAAGACGCGCGCCCCTGTCTTCATTTGGGCTGAAGCAAAGCCATTGCTCGCCTACGCCGCTCCCATCAGCGCTTATCAGATGCTTAACGCATTCATCTTACGGCTGGACGTCATCATGCTGGGATGGTTTATCGGGCGCGCTCCCGGGGTGACACTCGCGACTGTCGGCGTTTATGGTGCCACGGTCGAGGTTGCAAGCGGTCTGCGCAAGGTTAACCAGGCTTTCAACCCGATCTTTGCCCCGGTCGTCGCCGGAATGACACACACGGGAGATCAAGAACGTGCCGCCGCGACTTACGCCCAAATCGCGCAGTGGATGTTATGGATTTTGCTTCCGCTCGTTGCTGTCATGCTGCTCGCTGGATCGGTCATCTTGCTGATCTACGGCCCAGCGTTCGCACAGGGCGGCGCCTGGCTCGGGATCGTCGGTATTGCGTGTGCCACAAACGCGTTTGTATCGTTAGGCGAAACAGTAATCATGGTGCAACGGCCACATTTGAATCTTCTGAATTCTTCGGTCACCTGCGCGGTTGCGTTTGGCACAAATCTCTGGCTGATTCCTCGACTCGGTGTGATAGGCGCGGCCTTTGGCATCCTGCTGCCCTACGCGATCCAGGGCGCCTTACGTTACGGAGTGTTGCGCCTGGTCTTTCGGTGGCGGAATCCGTGGAGAAGCATTCGTCCGCCGATCTTTACCGCAATCATCGCTTTTGTTCCGGCGTTGGGCTGTCGTTTGCTTCTGCAAGGGATAGCAGGGCAAATCATCGCGGGGCTTGTCTTCCTCGCGATCTTCGGCTTCGGATGGTTCTACTTCAGGCACTCGGCCAAGCCGACGCAATGAAGCGCGTTTTTATCACTGGTGCGAGCTCGGGTATTGGCCTGGCCATTGCAAAGTTACTCGTGGCGCAAGGCCATGAAGTTTGGGGCACATCGCGCAATTTGGAACGCATCCCAAAAATGCCGCGATGGCATCCGGTTCGTCTCGATCTAAGCGATCCGCTTTCCATCGAGCAGGCATTCGATGCCGCGCTCACCGACGCTGGTTACTTCGATGTTTTGATTAACAATGCAGGGGCCGGTCACTTTGACCCCGCCGAGTTTCTTCCCATGGAAACGATC
>Ga0137368_10007148_pt1 | contig 11629 bp, 12 predicted proteins | sample SagtaG_13_FD_104917 | JGI IMG/M metagenome (GOLD analysis project Ga0137368, IMG submission 104917) | Vadose zone soil microbial communities from Sagehorn Ranch, Mendocino, California, USA - Sage1_L_100_16 metaG | ecosystem: Environmental > Terrestrial > Soil > Vadose zone | place: USA...
CGGTGGTATTCGCCGCGAATAGATGAAACAAACAGGCTTGCTTAGGAACATATTTGGGCCTGATCACCTCTTGTTGGCTGAATTAGCTCTCAAGGGTGCTTTTGCACAGGTACCTGCACCCTTGTTCTATCGACGCCAAAACAGGCCGGACGAAAATGTTGACCGAGATGCTGAAGCCTGGAAACTGCGAGTGATTGAGGGCCTGGATCCTGATGCTAACTCTAATATGCGAAAAACGACGTTGACGAATTTATACCGCGCGCTCCGCAATGAACACTTATGGCTTATTCGCTCCTCTTCCTTTAGCCGCAGAGAAAAGTTAAGAACCATGATGGAAACGCTCAGATGTTATGAGTCAAACTTCGGAGTGGAGTGGCCGGGTGGACGACTGTTCAGGAAAATTCGGAACAATCGAGTTTTAGATTCGCTCCTAAGAAAGATACGGCTGCATAGACAAAGGCGCCTCTTCTAAGATCTGTTTGGGAGTGAGGCCGCCTTAGTGCTCTGGTCCTTGGCTCCGGGCCGAATGTCGTCATCAGGGTCTTGCCCGGATTTGATTTGGCGAGTTTGAGATTAATTACAGTCGGAGTTACTCTCGTTAGATAAATCTGCGAATTCATTACCTAAGTTCATGCCCAAAGTTTCTGTAATCATCCCTGCTTATAACCGTAAAGGGTTTATTGAGAACGCTGTTAGAAGTGTGTTGGCGCAAACCTATCCGGATTTTGAAATAATAATTGTAGACGATGCCTCGACTGACGGTACGCTTGAGTTAGTCACCCATCTCGCGCAGGATGACCCCCGGATTCATTTCCAACAGCACAAGAGCAACCTGGGCGCGCAGGCAGCGCGCAACACTGGAATTCGTGCAAGCAGGGGTAAGTGGATAGCGTTTTTGGATTCCGATGATCTGTGGCTTCCCGAGAGTTTAGCACTGAGGCTACAACTTGCACTGAAAACGGGCGTGCAGGTGGTGCATTCTGCGTGTTATATCCTGAAGGCCCCGGGAAGTGAGTTGGAGCACTTTCTGGTCCCTCCGATGCAAGGATCAGTCTACAAAGATCTGCTGGAAGCGCCAGGGCCTATGTTTCAAAGCCTCTTAGTTTCAAAACAGGCACTTATCAATATCGGATATCTTGACAACACAATAGTATCCTACCAGGAATGGGATACCTCGATCATGCTTGCGAGGCATTATGATTTCGCTTATCTATCACAGCCGACTTTTATCTATGACTGCCGTCACAATGCGACCATCTCTAAAGACTCTGCGCGAGCCGCCGCAGGATACGAACAGGTTTTTATGAAACATCAATGGTCCATCCTCCGCCATTTAGGCCCTAAAGCTCTGTCGTCTCACTACCGGATGGCGGCCGGCTTCTATTACGAGGCAAATAGCAGTAGCAAAGCGCGAAGCTGTCTTCGTACGGCCTGTCTCTTATGGCCCTTTAATTTAAAGATGGCGTTTAATCGCGTTCGGCATTTGCGGAAGTCGGAGGTTGAACGGTAAGGGATATGCGCATCGGGATTGTCCCCTGCTTACAACGCTCTGACGGAGGAATCTATCAATACAGCTTGATAATGCTTAATGCCCTGCGCGAATGGAACGCTAATGGTTGCAGCGATGACTTTGTGGTCTTTGCTGATCAATCACTTGGGCATTCAGCGGGAGTTTTTTTTAATGAGCCGGGGTGGGAAATACAATCGCTAGCGCCAAGACCGAAGATGTCGCTCCACCAACCGATTGAGGCCGCGCGACGAGTCGTCGGAGAAGGCGCGCATATGCGGGCGTTAAGATCGTTGCGACGTCGACTGCAAAGCCAAAACCGACATCGGTTTGAAATGAAACAGCAGGATCTGGATAAGGTCCAGTTTCAGTCCAGGATGAGTCGGTGGTTTCAGCAATGCGGAGCCGAACTGATGGTCTACCCTGCTCCCCAGCGACTGTCTTTTGAGGTAGGGATACCTTACATCATGGCTATCCACGATCTTCAGCACAGGCTCCAGCCAGAATTTCCTGAAGTTTCTGCGGACGGAGAATGGGAGGCGCGAGAGTATTTGTTCCGCAATGGCGCTCGCTATGCCACTCTTCTTCTGTCCGATTCAGAAGTCGGAAGGGAAGACATCCTTAACTTCTACGGGCCGTATGGTGTTGAACCAGATCAGGTCAAAGTATTGCCTTTTCTTCCGTCTCGCTATCTGTTTGCTAAGACAGATGGAGAAGAGCGACAGCGAATACGAACAAATTATCAATTACCGGAATCTTATTTGTTCTACCCCGCCCAATTCTGGCCGCACAAGAACCATCGGCGCATCATTGAGGCACTGGGTCAATTAAGAGAAGAATTTGGTCTGAAGATTCCGATTGTATTCAGCGGCTCGCATACTGGAGATATTCGAGAGCACACCTTTGATGAAGTCAGGTCAGTCTCTTTCCAGATGGGACTCGAAAAAGAGGTGTGGTATCTTGGTTATATTCCAGACGAAGACATGTCAGCCCTGTATTCCGAGGCGGTTGCTCTAATAATGCCGACATTTTTCGGCCCAACCAATATTCCAATACTCGAAGCGTGGGCTCTGGATTGTCCGGTATTAAGCTCAGACATTAGGGGCATACAAGAACAGGCAGGTCAGGCCGCAATTCTGGTGAACCCACGTTCGGTGGAAAGTATCGCTGATGGGATCTATAAGCTCTGGACCGATGAATCTCTCCGGCAGAGTCTAGTCGAGCGCGGCCGCGAGCGGTTGGCTCGCTTCACCTCCCACGATTATCGCCAACGGCTGATTAGTATCATCGAGGAAGCGAAACTACGAGTGCCTTCCCAGAGAAGGACCACGGTGCAATAGAGCCTACTGAGGAGTGAGCTAATGGTCGAAACCATCACCTGGAACAATAAGAGTCTCGCATACATCGTGCGAGCTCAAGAATGCCCGGACAAAACTACCTTTCTCACCCCGCAGAATCTCAATTTACAATTAGGATTTGTTGTATATCCAGCGACGGGAGAGGTAGCTCGCCATGCGCATGTTCCGCTGGAACGACGCACCATAGGGACGTCGGAGGCTCTCATCATCAGAAAGGGCCGCTGCGAGGTTGACTTCTACGACAATAATAAGGAACTGGTCACCACCCGCGAGTTACGAGAAGGCGATGTCGTCCTAATGATTGAGGGCGGGCACGGTTTCCGTATGCTTGAGGATACAGTTTTTCTGGAGGTCAAGCAGGGGCCTTACACAGGTCTAGAGGAAAAGGAACGATTCTGACCTATGATCTCAGTAAACGAACCGTTACTGCGTGAAAAAGAGCTCGAGTATGTCTCGGAATGTGTACGCACCGGCTGGGTGTCCTCTGCAGGAAAGTTCATAGGCGCGTTTGAGGAAGGATGGGCAGCTTATTGCGGGAGGCGTTATGGAGTCGCCGTAGCTAACGGTACCGTGGCTCTGCAACTGGCGGTTTCTTGTCTTGGATTAAAACCAGGGGATGAGGTAATCATGCCGTCATTCACGATCATCTCCTGTGCTCTGGCCGTAATTTACAATGGCGGAATTCCGGTCCTGACAGATTCCGATCCTCACACGTGGTGCATGGACGTAAACCGGGTAAAGGAGAAGGTGACGTCTCGTACCCGGGCAATCATGCCAGTTCATATCTACGGCCACCCTGTAGATATGGATCCACTCTTAGATTTAGCGAATCAATACGGACTGGCCGTCATTGAGGATGCCGCTGAAGCGCATGGAGCGGAATACCTCGCGGGGCGGAACACGTCGCATCCTACCTGGCGCCGCTGCGGAAGTTTCGGCGATTTCAGTTGCTTTAGTTTTTATGCTAACAAACTAATTACTACCGGCGAAGGCGGTATGCTACTCACTGATGATCCGCGTTTGGCTGACAACGCTCGCTCCCTTCGAAATCTCGCCTTTCAGGCGAATCGGCGCTTTTACCATGAAAAGTTGGGGTTCAACTTTCGCATGACGAACTTGCAGGCCGCCCTTGGGCTGGGTCAGCTCGAACGAATGGACCAAATCGTCGCGAAAAAACGATGGATCGGGCAGGAATATACTCGGAGACTCAAAGTTCTTTCATCGGTGCAACTTCCCCCGGAGGAATCCTGGGCTCGCAACATATATTGGATGTATGGCTTGGTCCTCTCTGAAGAACTAGGTATCGGAGCAACTGAATTGGCCATCAGATTGAAAGAGAGAGGTGTCGAAACTCGGCCATTCTTTCTGGGCATGCATGAACAACCTGCACTTCACCGGCGGGGTCTTTTTCTTAATGAGAATTATCCTGTCGCCGGACGACTAGCCAAGCAAGGTCTGTACCTGCCTTCAGGCCTGGCGTTGAGTAAAGATGAGTTGGAGCACGTGTGTGATGCAGTTGAAGCGAGCCTGGCTTTGCAGGAGAGTCTCCCGTGAGCGAGATCTTCGGCTCTGCCTATGCCGACGCATATGATCAGCTCTATGAAGAGAAAGACTATTTGGCCGAGTGTGATTTGCTTGAGAGTCTCTTTCAAACATATGGAGTAGGCCCTATTAATAAGATTCTCGATTTGGGATGTGGCACCGGTAATCACGCTATTCCGCTAGCCTGCCGGGGCTATCAAGTGACCGGTGTTGACCGCTCAGTGAACATGCTCTCCCAGGCCGAAAAAAAGGCGGGCGCTTCCAGTGGCAGTGGAAATCTGAGCTTCGAATGTGGAGACGTTTGCACGGTTGATCTCGAACGGACCTTCGATGCAAGTATTATGATGTTCGCGGTGCTCAGTTATCAGTTAAGAAACACTGATGTTTCCGCCGCCCTAAGAACCGTTCGCCGTCACCTGCGTCCCGGAGGACTGTTGATATTTGATGTTTGGTATGGCCCAGCGGTGCTTTATCAACGACCGGCGCAGCGAGCTCGAGTGATTCCGACGCCAGACGGAGAAATGCTCCGGTTTGCGAATGGCGAGTTGGACAACCAACGCCAACTTTGTGGGGTGGAGATTCATCTCTGGCGCATCGTTGGAAACAAGCTGGTCGCAAATGTCGAAGAAAGCCATCGAATGCGTTACTTTTTTCCTATGGAGCTGGAACTCTTTTTGGAGGTGGCAGGCTTCACTTTGGTCCGCCTAGGCGGATTCCCGGAATTCGCTCATGAACCGGCCGAAACAACCTGGAATGTGTTAGCTGTAGCCCGAGCGTGTTGAAGAGTTTTTTCGAAGTAGGAATTCAAGACGTATTCCTCCGAGAGTTTGGGAGTTAGTACGCCAAAGGAATCTATCTCAATTGAAACGAGCTCTCATTACAGGCATTACGGGGCAGGACGGCTCATACCTTGCGGAGTTTCTGTTGGCCAAAGGTTACGAAGTTCACGGCATAATCCGCCGCGCTTCGAGCTTTAACACCGGGCGTATCGATCATCTCTACAAGGATCCCCATATCAATGGCGTGCGTCTGTTCTTGTACTACGGTGATATTGCCGACTCAACAAATCTCATAAAACTCCTCTATCGCATTCAGCCTGACGAGGTTTACCACCTGGCGGCGCAGAGTCACGTGCGCGTGAGCTTTGACATTCCCGAATACACCGCGGACGTTACCGGCCTGAGCACTATTCGTATCCTTGAAGCAATTCGCGAAACCGGCGTTAAATCAAAGTTTTATCAAGCCAGCAGCTCTGAAATGTTTGGCAAAGCGCACGAGGTGCCACAGCGAGAAACCACTCCCTTTCACCCCCGCAGTCCCTATGGCGTCGCTAAGGTCTATGCACACTGGGCGACAGTTAATTATCGCGAGTCGTACGACCTGTTTGCCTGCTGCGGAATTCTATTCAATCACGAAAGTCCGCGACGCGGGGAGACCTTCGTTACGCGGAAGATCACGCGCGCCGTTGCGCGCATCAAAAACGGGATGCAGAAGAAACTCTACCTTGGCAATCTGGATGCAAAGCGCGACTGGGGCTACGCGAGGGAATATGTGGAAGCAATGTGGTTGATGCTTCAGCAGGACAAGGCGGACGATTACGTTATCGCGACCGGCGAAACACATTCAGTTGAAGAGTTTTTGACTGAGGCTTTCTCTCACGTCAACCTCGATTGGCACGACTACGTAGTGCTTGATCCTAAATACTTGCGACCGGCGGAAGTTGATCTCCTTATCGGGGATTCGTCGAAAGCGAGGCGGGAACTCGGTTGGGAGCCAAAGGTAACGTTCAAAGAGCTCGTCCGCCTGATGGTCGACTCCGATGTCGCTATGGTCAGCCGGACGGAGCATGAAGTGTTTGGCGATACTGATTCGACGAGCATCGCATCTTCAAGGGCTTAGTGGAATAACTGGGGAAAAGGTTTGACCGAGAGCTTTCCATATAGACGGATAGTGGTTACTGGGGGAGCGGGTTTTCTTGGTCGCTTCGTCGTCGATCGACTGCAGACTCATAAATACGTCGAAGTGTTCGTTCCCCGCCGTGCTGAATTCAACCTCGTCGAGGCGGCGGATATCAAGCGACTTTATGAGGAAACGCGACCAGATATGGTGATCCACCTGGCAGCGGTTGTCGGCGGCATCGGGGCTAACCAGAAAAACCCGGGAAAGTTTTTTTACGAGAATCTTATGATGGGCGTCCAGCTCATAGAACAAGCCCGCCTGCATGACGTACAGAAGTTTGTGGCGACCGGAACAGTTTGCGCGTACCCGAAGTTCACACCCACGCCTTTCCGCGAGGAAGATCTATGGAACGGTTACCCCGAGGAGACCAACGCGCCTTACGGGCTGGCAAAAAAGATGATGCTGGTGCAATCGCAGAGTTATCGCCAGCAGTATGGTTTCAATAGCATCTTTCTCTTGCCTGCCAACCTTTATGGCCCGGGAGACAATTTCGATCTTGAAACTTCGCACGTCATTCCCGCACTGATTCGGAAGTGCATTGAAGCGAGAGACGAAGGACGACCGTTCATCGAGGCATGGGGTACGGGAAACGCGTCGCGCGAGTTTCTCTACGTCGCCGATTGTGCCGAAGCTATAGTCAAAGCCGCGGAGATTTATAACAAAAGCGAGCCGGTCAACGTCGGGACTGGCAGCGAAATTAAGATCTCAGAGTTAGTAAAACTGATCGCACGACTGACGCGATTCGAGGGCGAGTTTCATTGGCAAACCGACCGCCCTGACGGTCAGCCCCGCCGTCGCCTCGACGTTTCCCGTGCGCTAGAAAAGTTCGGATTCCAGGCGCGCACGCCTCTTGAAGATGGCCTGCGCAAGACGTTAGACTGGTATGAAACCAGTTGCAGACCGCAAGCGATCACGCCGTTAGCGAAGACGACCATGTGATAAGTGCCGCTCCCTAAATCTCCAGGCCGACAAGCAAATAGAAACCTATGCTCGGCATCTCATTTGCACGGTGAAAGTGATGCCTGACCATGGCACAACCTTAATTGGAGTTCCACGATGATAATTAGTAACCTTTCGCTTTTCACAAGATCGCTGACGGTTGTCGCGGCAGCCCTTTTGGGGTTACCTGCTGACCAGAAGGTTCAAACCGGCGCGCGCGTCCAGCCGCCGTCAGGCACTGCGTGTGTGGCAGCTCAAATGAGGGGCAGCAACGTGGGTGCGAAAATCAATGCGTGCGATGCGAAGCTCGGTAGTAATAAAGGTGAGATTCTGCTAAACGGAGGTGGCACGATCTCGACGCCTGTAGTTGTTTCCTCCAACCACACACTCCGGGTTAGCGCGGGTATTTACAAGGCGACAAACAACGGCGCCGTTATTCGACTCAAAGATGACTCTTCCCTGGTCTGCGATTCATGGGATGCTGTCCTGGAGGAGTCGACCGGCAACAACGACCAGGGCGGGGTTAAACCCTTCACGATCGTTGCTGCCTACGGCGGCACTACTCTGGATTCTCCCAATGGCAACCTCTCACGGAATTTGGTTATCAAGGGTTGTCACTTCAGGGGCGCGCGATCAGACTTTGATTCGGCATCGCAGACTGTCACGCTCGCGAACTGCCACAATTGCAGCGTGACGAATAATTGGTTGGAAGCAACCCGCACGATCGGCATCCAAACGGGCGGCGGCTCGAGCCTGGGTAACTACGCTAAGAATATAATCATCGCCAAGAACCTTCTGACTACGGTCGCGTCTCAGAACATCGCCGTCGTCAATTCGATTAATGTTCAGGTAATCGATAACATTATCAGAGCGCCAGGTTTGGCCAAAGGCCCCGGCGTGGTCCCGATTGATATTGAGCCAAATGTTGGAGACAGAATCGTAAACGTCAAAATCGCGAACAACCTGATTGACATGACCAATACAGTAATTGATGAAAATGGCGCCAAGGCACTGCACGGAATCGCCATCAACAATCTAAATCAAGCCAACCCGTTCACTGCTGTCGAAGTCTCAAAAAACACGGTGTACGGCGGAAATCTGAAGGACCGTTACAACCACATCTCGGGCGGGCTAATTTTAGTGCGGGCGGCATCAAACACGCTCATCTCAAACAACACTCTACGCCGCGGCACTTACGGCATTCTGATTGACTCCGGGAGTTCGAGAATCACGGTAACGGGAAACCAATTGTCCTCGTGCGGCAGCGGCTCATCGGAACCCATCCGCATAATAGATTCATCAGACAACCTATTCCTTAATAACAAGCTGTGGGGCGACCCGGAAAATCTGTACGACTTCAGCTCAATTTCACGAAACATCGTTGAGATGGGGGCGTCAGATAACAACACCTTCAGGGGTAATGATGCGGTGATTGGTTTAAGCGGTCGGGGCTCCCGCAAGCAATAACCAGGATGCCAGCTCAGTTCCTCGCTCTTGCGCCGTTTATCATTTTGAAGCGTGGTTAGCTCTGGACACCGGCTTTAGGTTAAACTTTTCAGTCTCGCTTGAAAGTTTCTCCTGCGGAGACCTAAGATTGACTCTACCCAAGCTCTCGATTATTACCCCGTCTTATAACCAGGCCCAGTATTTAGAACAGACGATTCTGTCCGTGCTGCAGCAAAATTATGGGAACCTCGACTTTATTATCATCGATGGCGGCAGCACTGATGGAAGCGTCGATCTGATTCGCAAATATGAAAGCCAACTTTCCTACTGGGTGAGCGAAAAGGATCGCGGACAGGCGCACGCCATCAACAAGGGACTTGAAAAGGCTACGGGCGATATCGTCGCGTACATTAATAGCGACGATCCTTATCTACCCGGAGCCTTTGCGGCAGTGGTCCGCCATTTCCGCCAACACCCGCTATGCACGTGGCTCTGTGGCGACACTTTGGTGTTCGGCGCCTCCGGTGAAACTACTTTGGCCGTGGCCGATGTTCCCCGCTCCGCCGCGCAGTGTCTGTCGTGGGCCTATGTCGCCGCGCAGCCCGGCATGTTTTGGAAGCGAGCGCTTCTACGCGAGGGCTTCGAGGAGCGCTGGCGTTATTGCTTCGATCATGAGCTTTACGTGCGGCTGCTCCTGGCAGGGCACAGATGCGAGCACTTACCCGTACCCGTCGCGGCATATCGCCTGCACCCAGCAAGCAAGACAGTGGCTGAAGGCGACCTCTTCTCCCGCGAGTTCGACGAGATTGCCGAGATATACGAGCCGCAATTGCCCAACTCCGGTAGACGCTGGTGCCGGGCTACTATTCACCTGCGACAATCGTTCGTGGCCAGCCAGGCAGGCCGAACAAACGAAGCAATGCGCCACTTTCTGCGCGCCCTGCTGATTCACCCGGAGGGAATTCGGTATCGCTCTTTCTGGGGCAGCTTGAAAGCAGCACTCTCTAGCGGTTTGTCGAGGCGCGGCCCGAGCACGGGGGCGGAAGGCTCGGGACATTGATGAGAAGGATAAAAGAGACAGTTAGGAAGGCCCTCTCGTGGCGGGTGCTTGTCAAACCCGTCAAGCGTTTTGTCTTCCTCTATCATGACGTCTCAGAGCCGGGAGAGTTTCAGCATTCAACGACTTACTCGACAAGCACAGCGAGCTTTCGCGAGCAAGTGGAGTTTCTGGCTCGGCACTTCAAGCTCGTACCACTCGACGACATTCTCTCGCCGGAATTTAACTCCGAGCATAGACGCTGCGCCGCTATCACCTTTGACGATGGCTTCCTCTCCGTAAAAGAAACAGCAATGCCCTATCTCAGCGCCAAGGGCATTCCTTTCGCAGTCTTCCTTAACCGGATGGCGATTATAGAAAATCGTCTCTTCAATGACTCGGAAGACGAGAAACTCGAACATCCCGGCACCGAAAAGGTTTTCCTCGATGAAGATGACGTGCGGTCACTGAGCCGCTCGGGAGTAACAATTGGAAGCCACACAGCAACTCACCGCAAACTTGTGGACTGCGACGACGACGCGCTCCGTGAGGAGATTGACGTGAATAAGATTTACCTCGAGCTGTTGACGGGGCTGCCAGTTCTTCATCTCGCGCTGCCTTTCGGCAAGCGCGAGCACTACAGCGATCATGTGCTCGAACACTGTCGCCAGGCGGGGCATGAATTCATCTTTTCAACGAATCCGACATTCTTCGATCTGTCGTCTCCCTCCTTTCACCGCCGGATCATTCCACGTATCCCGTTTACTGAACAGACGCTCGCTGAGATGACTTTCATGATCAACCGGCCTCTGGTCAAGAGTATTGACATCTGAAGGAACCAGGAGGATCCAAAGGAGCGCAGCTTGTTATCGTCACACTCATGAACAGCACGTTGAAAAATATTGCCAGAAGATTGTTATTGTTCGAGCCGTGCCAGAAATATTTTGTGAATCACGTTTCCGTAGAATCGTGGCCCGGCTTTTATGGTCGAGCGCTAAGCATTAAGATTCCTTCGCTTATCAAGCCGCTCCCAGTGAGAACGGCTGAATGCGGTAGCAATATTAAGATTATTTTCAAGTTGATTAAGTCAGTAGCCCATTTGCCGGGCGATATGGCCGAATGCGGCGTCTATCAAGGGGCAACATTCGTCTCTGAGGCGTTATATCTGAAGCAGCACAAGATTTCCAAAGCGCTGTGGGGTTGTGACTCGTTTGAGGGGTTTGATGAAGCCGTGCTCTCCGAGATCGCTCTCGGGGGAAGCCACGACCCGCACAAGAAGATTGGGGGCTTTAGCGAAACATCTCCTGAAGCAATCCAGGAACTCCTCGGGCGTTTGGGAATTGATGATCGAGTTCATTTACTGAAGGGATACTTCAAAGATACATTGCCGCGGTTAAAAGATCGGAGCTTCTGTTTTGTTCATCTGGACTGTGATCTTTACGATTCTTACAAAACCTGTCTGAATTTTTTTTATCCTCGCCTGGTGCCGGGAGGAATTATCCTTCTTGACGAATATAACGATCCGCCCTGGCCGGGGTGTAATAAAGCCGTTGACGAAGTTCTTAATGGTAAACCGGAAAAGCTAATCGAAATAGAATTCGACAACTACCTTAAATATTATATTCAAAGGATCTAAAACATGTGCACTGGCGGATGTTTCCCTGATGAGTCTCTGCTCTAAACAAAGGACTAAAGATTGACTGTATGAAGTTGGCCGAGGCCCTCAAAATTTCCCAGATGGTTACAAACTCAAGTGATGAACAATTTCACTTGTAACTATCCTGCACAAATTTACCTTTGCACATGAGAACCTTTTCGATGGCGCATCTCAAGCAGCTCTAA
>Ga0137368_10007150_pt1 | contig 11627 bp, 8 predicted proteins | sample SagtaG_13_FD_104917 | JGI IMG/M metagenome (GOLD analysis project Ga0137368, IMG submission 104917) | Vadose zone soil microbial communities from Sagehorn Ranch, Mendocino, California, USA - Sage1_L_100_16 metaG | ecosystem: Environmental > Terrestrial > Soil > Vadose zone | place: USA...
ATACCAACGATCAAGATTTGTAAAGTCGAAGTTCACATCTGCAGGTATGACGGCATAAGTCACCGGGCGCTTGAGGACCTGCTCGCGCGAAAACGAATCTGCATACGCCTGGTAGGCACGGATTTCCTGTTCAATCTCTTCCGGTTGAATAGGCTTGAAATCAGCGCTCAGGGCAGGCACTACTCTCTCATGGCCGAAGATGACAGCGCGAGCGTAATAGTTCATTGACTGATCATCGGGCGTCCCCTTCAATGCCTTGCGCAAGGCTTCGATGTCGGCTTTGAAGTAGTAAAGATGCATATAGAAGAATTCCTTGCGCGCATCTCGCGTCACGCTGCCGAAGTCCAGTCCTCCCATATCGATCAATGTTCCCTGCGATGTCCAGGTTGGTTGTAATACGGTTACTTTGAGCTGCGGAGAAACACTATCGTCGATGCCGTGGCCGGTCTAATAAACACCGGAGCTTGTGGGGGGAGTGCGCCTTAGCGCCGCCGTCGTCGCATGATGAGATAGCCGACGCCCGCCACTAATATAATGATGGCCAGCACAGTCACCCAGTTTAGCTGCATGGCAGAATCCGCCTTCGCTGAAGAAGTGGGAAGAACGGCTGGCTTATACACCCTGTGCGCCTCAACATTCAAGACATTACTGCAAGTTAGCGAATTTAGCGCTCTCCGTTTTGCAATGGACGCAGAAGTTTGGTCAGCTTGCTTTTTATAATCATGTTGGGCTGCGCAGTAATTGTGTGCGCTTTGCTTGCGGTCTTAAGCGAAAAAGAAATTGTGCGGTCCAAGGCATTCTCAGCCATGCTATTCTAAATATTATCGTGACATGAGACTCGTAGCTTTTGTCCGGAAGTGGCTTTGCCAGGATCCCTACCTTGGGGTTGAACTATCAATCACGTATAGAGGATTCATAGATTTATCGAGATACGGCAGCCTCATTTGACCTCTATAATTCACGGGAAGAATCTTAGTTGAAGGAAGACCTCGATAGGGTGGATTCGCAAATAGCGGAGTCGAAAATTGCCCGGCAATGGAGGTTAGGATTGCTGAGTGCTATTGTCCTGGCATTCATAACTTCACTACCCCAGATCTATCTCTGCTATGTTCGCGGGTCGGAATGGAATGGCTCCGTCGCATACCTGGACACCGATGAGCTACCCTACGCGGCTTACACGAACGCGCTGATCGATGGCCGGCCACGGCGTAACGATCCATACACAGGAAAAGATGATGGTCCGTTCGAGACATTGTTCTCCATACAATTCTTACCCGCCTACACGCTGGCTTTACCAGCGAGGACGCTGAGTATCTCGTCGAGTACAGTCTTCATATTGCTCCTTCCCCTGGCAACTGTCGCAGCCGCTTTCATAATGTGGTGGCTCCTGCGTGAGGTCACCGATAACACACCACTTGCGATTGTGGGCGCGGTGGGCGTTCTTAGTCTGGGTACGGCTGCCGCTCACAACCCCCTACTAATTCTCCAGGGTGTCGTAACCGGCTATGACTTTTTTCCGTTCCTCCGTCGCTATATTCCGGCGCTACCATTTCCAATCTTCGTGGCTTCGAGTCTCTTCGTTTGGAGGGCCTTAACGAGAAACCTTGCCTGGGCCGTGCTCGCTGGATTGAGTTTTGCCATTCTCGTTTACTCGTATTTTTTTCTCTGGACTGCGGCGGTGGCCTGGTTTTGCACCATCGCTATTTTGTGGTTTCTTGCCAGACCCGAAGAGCGCGCGAGGGTTGGGCGAGTGTCTGGAATCCTTATCGCAATGGGAGCGATCGCATTGGTGCCTTACGGATGGCTGTTAGTGCACAGAGCGAATACCGTAGACAGCATGCAGCTATTGGAACGTTCGCATGCACCGGATCTGTTCCGTGCACCTGAGCTTTATGGGGCTTTACTTCTTTGCGTCCTCGCTTACCATGTGAGGAGAAGACTGCAGGCTTACGATAATCCGAAAATCCTGTTCGCCGCATCTTTTGCTCTGGCTCCTTTTCTTGTATTTAATCAGCAGATACTAACCGGACGCTCTTTGCAGCCGTTTCATTACGAGGAATTCATAACTAACTATTGGGTTGTATTAGCTGCCTTTCTCGCATTGGGGATTTTGCGACGGAAGATCTCAAAGCGAATCATTATTTATCTGGCGTTGGGAGCCGTTGGTACCGCAGTTATGCTTGGAGCGCAGGCCGCCCGACTGACTAGCGCGTCCAACGTACGTTTTGATGAGGTGCGGGCTGTCGCCTTGAAACTCAGGCGGGAAAATCTTGTCGGACTAGTGTTCGCTTCGGACTTCCAGTTAACGAACAGTCTTCCTACAACCTCACGTAACCCAGTCTTATGGGCCCGACACATGTACACATTTTCAAACGTTGGTTTCATCGAACAAAAAAAGAGGTACTATCAGCACCTTTATTATTCGGGATTTGATGAGAGTCGAATGATTCGAGCGCTGAATACTGACTTCTTTGCTCGTTGGGAGGTGTTCGGAGCTGAACGCGCGAACCCGATGCTTACAATGGGTCATAGTCCAATCACTGAAGAAGAGATCAGGGAGGCCGCGAAAGAGTATGCTGCATTCGCAGACTCATATGATCCAGGCCTTGCTGGAAATCCGCTCCTGTCCTACGCTGTTGTCTTGCCTGATGCCAACCTCTCAAATTTGGATCGCTGGTACGAACGTAGTGAGCTTGAGAGGACTGGCGCGTTTGTTATTTACCGTCTGATACTAAAGCCTCCCCACTAGAGCCTTTGCGCCCCGATGCCACAACATCAACCTGGTTTTTCAAGTTGACATGCGCTTGAGTGCCCTCGCAAGCCTGATCGATCTGCTGACGCCTGACCGCGCACGGCTTTATGCGGTCTTGACGATAGTGCTCGGGTTATCCGTGGCTTTATATCTATTCGTGACTGCACCGGAACGGCTCACGAGCGGTGTGGACTTTCCAGCCTTTTACAATGCAGGTCGTATAATCCTCGGGTACCCACGCGGTAATCTTTATAACCGACAATTGCAACAGACCCTGTACATGGAAATCGCCCCCGCGGCAGCGGCACGGACCAACTTGTTTTTCGTTTATACGCCGTTCTTCGCTCTCATATTCGCGCCGCTCGCGTTGCTGCCCTACCTGCCAGCCTTCGCGTGTTGGATGTTTATTTCCCTGGCTCTCTTCACAGTCGGATTCCGGCTCGCATGGACGGCGGCCTCGTTATCCCTCCGACACTTCAAAACCGGCTTGATACTTGCGCTGGGCTTCTTACCCTTTTATTCGTGGTGCTTACTTACTGGGCAGACTTCCGCTTTTGGTTTCTTTTTTCTGGCACTCGCCATCTACTTCGATCGAAAGGGGGAACGGTTGGCGAGCGGCTGCGCCTTAGCTATGTTGTTATACAAGCCGACACTTCTCTTGCTTCTGGTTCCAATGCTGATGGTAACGAAGAGATGGCGTATTCTTGCGGGATTTTGCATCGGAGCATTCATGCTCGGCTTCGTTTCTTTGGCTCTGATTCGCCCTTCAGGCATTCCCGCGTATCTCGACATGCTGGCCTCGTTTTCACACGCCAAGACGACTGGCCAGCATCTGCTGTTCTTTGATGTAGACGCGTTCGCTTTCTTCTTGCCATTCCTTGGAAAGTACACCTGGTTCGCAGTGTTGGCTTTAGCAGTGGCGGTTATGCCATTCCTGATTCAGGCCTGGCGGCGAGATCCGGCCGGCTCATTCGCTCTCGCGATCACGTGGACGCTGGTGTTGAATTTTTACGTCGTAATTTACGACTCTACTCTGATTATTTTGGCGGTGGTGCTAACAGCTGGAGCACTCGCGCGCCCTCATTTGCCAAGGAGCTTCCGCTGGTTGCTCCTGTTGCTATTTCTGGTACCGTGGGTTGCCAGGCAATCAGCGCAGAACTACGGCTTTCAGCCGATGACTATTGCGCTCATCGCCTTCGGTTGTTATCAATTGTGGGCCACTCTGAGCAGTCACCGTGGTATTTCAATCGTGGCCGAAGTTCCGGTCCCGGAAGTGTCCAGCCCTTCGTCTAATCTAACCTTTGCCGCCACAGGATTAACCGCGTAAAAGCAAACAAGTCTTGAATTCACATAATCACTCTCAAGAAGCGCCACGAGGCTCGCCCGCCGTAAACAAAGCCGGCCTACTCTTGCTGCTTCTGTTGTGCTCGTCATTCTTCGCGCTTTACAAGTCAAACAGCGCGTACACCTCCGATGAGGTTTGGAGCGTTAAGACAGCCGGCCTGAATTACAACTCACGAATGGCGGCCTTAGAAGCAGACGTTCATCCTCCACTCTATTTTCAGATTCTCAGTGTGTGGATACGGCTGTTCGGAACAGGAGAGCGAACAGTCAGAAGCCTCTCCGGGTTGTTCTACCTATTGTCTGCTTTTGCTTTATATGGACTGGGACGAGAACTCTACGGGAAGGAGACGGGGCTGCTATGCGCAGCTCTTTACCTGACAAGCCCGCTGGCGATTCTTTGCGCCCAATTTGCGCGCATGTATTCGCTGTTGTCGTTACTCTCGATTCTATCCACCTGGCTGTATCTCAACTTTTCAGTCAAGCCGCGCGATTCCAATCTCCGCTTTGCGCTCTACATTCTAATAAACGTCCTCGGAACATTTACTCACATTGCATTCTTCTTTCTCCTCTTCGGCCAGATAGTCTTTCATCTTCTGTTCTGTCGCCGAATAGGGATGAAGAAATTTGTGTTCGCGATGGTGTTTTCTTTGGTCCCGTACATTTTATTTTGGGCGCCAATCTTATTGGGTCAAATCGCCAACTCCGGACAGGGACTCGCCTGGGTACAGAAGCCGGGTCTGTCCAGTGTCGGAGAATTAGCCTTGTTGTACGGTGGTGTTTTTTGGTTGCTGGTGCCGATCCTCTTGTATCTCTGGTGGAGAAGCGGTTTTGAATCCTTGCGGGGCTTCAGCAAGATAAGTATCAAAAGCCTGCCGCTTTGGCTGCTGGCGACTACAATCGTGACTCCGCTTCTCATTTCTCAAGTCAAGCCAATCTTTAATTCCCGGTTAGCAATTGTCGGCTTGCCTCTCTTTGCCTTGACCATCGGCGCAATCATCGGTAAGCGAGCCAACTATTTCTTGATACTTGAGTTAATCCTGCTCACTGCGATCGGACTTTTTTTCCTGCACCCCGGATCGTCTGCCTGTGACAACCGCGCTATTGCGACCTATCTCAGCCAGACGGCCAAAGACGGTGACGTAGTGATTTTCACGAGCTTAACTCGCTTGCCAATTGATTACTATCTGGAGCGAGCACCAAGAAAGAAGCTGTATGAGACGAGTTTCCCGGCTGAAATTGATCGCCATCCTGGCTATGAAGGACGCATTAGTGATCCCGGACGCCTACCAGCACTCGAACGTGAGGCACGAGAACTAGTGGACAAGATAGGTAGCATGCAGTTAAAGGGACGGGGTGGGCGAACCTTCTTTTTCCGAGGCCGGCATGGGCAGGTCGATTCATTAATAGAGGACGCGCTGCACGGGCATTTTGAATTGGTTCCCACGGAGGGTGTGCGTTGTGGTGATGCTTCTCCTTATGTCAAAGTAGTATCCGTCTATCGCTGAAGACGAAAGTCGTTAAGCTGATCGCGCCAGGATCTTTTGGATTTTGTGAGAGTCTTCTTGCTCGTTTTCAGACCACAATTTAGAAGCATGTCAACAAAGAACGGCATCCGGGTAGGTATCGATCGGTCCTGTCGCCTAAGCAATATCATACTGCCTAGCCGCCGATCCGGTAGACAGCGATCAAATCACCATCGGCCGCGAATTTTGTCAGAAGCGTAGCGCCTGAGAGATCGGGACGTGACTCGAACTTGTGCTCAGGATCGAAGGAATCACTGAAGACCTGTGTACTGGTCACTTGTACATCTACATAGAGCACCGGCCCTCTGTAACCTCTTTCTCGCGCCTGCTTTACGCGCTCGTCAAATCCGCAGCTTTCTGCATAGCCCGGGGGATACTGGCCGAGCACGAACGCTTCGCTTCGTTTTATCTTGGGCGGAAACGGCGCCCCCGCCTCCAAGTCAACCCAAGCCTGGCTCGATAAGAGCTGTGGCAGGTAATTGACGAGGCATCCCGATTGGCATTCGGCTTCGAGATACGCAGCGGCCTGGTTAATGGTCCGGCTATTACTCACTTCGATTCTTCCGAGCGCCAATATCAGCATGGTGGCGGCCATTAAAGAAACGACTGTTACTCGCCGAACAGTGCGGTCCGAGAAATCCGCGAGTGACCTATCCAAACCTCTTGCAATCAACAGCAGCACCGGAAAGACAAGCGAAAGGTAATACCGATCGTTTGCCGGCGGCACGAAAAGAATCGCGAGCGGTCCAAGGAACGCGAGCAGTAAGATCGATCGAGTTCGCATAGAGTTTTGAGGACGCCAAGCGCGCGCGCCGCGCAGACCGATTAACGCGAAGAAGACGCCAATTGGGGTTATTCCTCCTAGCCAAGCCAGGCCCCCTACCAGGTCCGGAACCTTAAGGACAAAACGTAAGAGTGCCCAACCTGGATGGGAAAGCAGGGCGGAGAGGAGACTTCCGTTGTGCCGACTAAAGCCACCGAAGTAGCTCATCGAAGCGACGTAGCGGCCGTATTCACCACGGGGGAGCAGATCCTTCGGGCGCATAAGATAAGGAAGACCGTCGTAGAAGGTGTAGAAACGGTAAGCGGCTGTGCTGAGCGCCGCTTCGCCGCGAAGTAGAAAGGCAAGGCAGAAAGCGAGGAGGATGCCAAATGTGCCGCCTGCTAGTAGAGCGGCCGCCGCGCCGTGTGGACGCATCAGGTCTTTGATGGGCCGCGCCCGTGATCTACCGAAGGCGAGAAGGATAACGGCAGCTAAGACAACCCCAGCTATTACTTCCACGCGGCACGCACCGCCCAATACGGCGAACACCGCAGCCATGAGCAGCAACCCAGGGCGGGTCCGGTCACTGGCCGCCGCTGAGAAAGCGCAGGCTAGGGACGCAAGCAGAAGCGCCGCGCCCAACAGCACCGCAATATCTTTGTAAGCTGTATCGGTGCTGAGCAATGGAACGATTGCTAAGACAAGTACAAAAAGGAGACGTCTTTGCCAGGAAGCTTTGGGGGAGAAGAAATCAAACAGGCGCATCGCTGCAAAGAAGAAGAGCGCTTGGCCGATCAGGTATGCCGCGCCGAGAGCACCAAGCGGTGTGAAGCGAATTTGGCGAAGCACGTAGAGAAAGAGCGAGGTCAACGCAAGTCCGTTCGCTTCGGTCGCCTTCCCGAGCGCGAAAGCCTTGCCTTCGAGTAGGAAGTTGTAGTTCATCCAGCACCCGTCCCATCCGAATTGTGCCAGGTAGACGATTCGGAGCCCGAGCACCAGGATCGCGGAGAACAGAAGGAATCTACGATCGGCTTTCAATAATTGATTCTCGACGGTGGTTGGCCTCTCACGCTTCACGCCCGTTTTAGTAAAGCGCCGATTTCTTGAACAGCAGTGAAGGTGCTACTCGCGCAACTTCAGGCGGTATAGCTTGTAACCTCCAATACGCTCTCCTCCATCGCGTTCGTACCATTGATCAAGATGAGAAAAATCAAACGGCTCGTCTGCGAGCGTGACAGCATAAGCGAGCGGACGCGTCTGGGCTTGCTCACGTGAAAAAGACTTCGCAAAGCCTTCGTAAGCTCTCACTTCCTGCTCGATTTCATCCTGCCGAATAGCCAGGGTGTTCCAACCAAGAAACAGAAGGGCCCTTTCATTCCCGAATATTGTGCTCTTTGCGAAGTAGGCCAGAGGAATATCATCAGTTCGATTGTTTAAGAGTTCACGCAGGTATTCCGCTTCCCTTCCGCAATAGTAAAAGTGCATGTAAAGCCATTCTTTTCGCTCTGTTTGAGACAAACTCTGGAAAGCCGCACTTCCGGAGGCCAACAATGATCCTTGTGGCGCCCAGGTTGGCAGCAATCTGGATACTCCATAGCGCGGAGAAAATACCAATGCCGGTGCCTTGCCACTATTATGCAAGCCCTCCCACGTACCGTCAGATTTTGCGAGTTCCTTCAAACGCAGAAACACGGGAATCATTTCATCGTTCGTTACGTCGAAGGTCAAACGGATTTTGAACTGCTGATTAACTTCAATCGCGCCCCATAAGAAACACAAGGATGCGGTCACCAGTAAGGCGCGTCGAGAAACGGTTGGTTTCAGCAGTTTAACAAGTAGGACTAAACCAATGAGAATTGCGTAGTTTGCGATAAAAACTTCGTAGTGGTAAGGCTGGATCGATCGACCCGTTATGACCTGTTGATTGAAGACCAGAAAAGGAAGGAGCCCAAACGATGCAGCGAAGATCACCTGTGGCGCACTTAATAGCAACTTGCCCCGCCGAACGTTGATAATAAGCATCGCAAGTATGAATGCTCCGATTATTTCCGGTATGCGGAGTAAATCGGGCGAATGCGTAAAGGTGAGCGCCTGTGCTTTGTCCAAAGCGGGAGGAAGTTGTGAAAGCAGATAGGCGTAAAGCGCTAGCGCCAGAATCACTGGCGCGGATGCGATGATTAACAATCGGATCGTCGCTCGCCTATCGAAAGGTCGCAAGATTAACCAAAGCAAGGCGATGCAAAAAAGCCATGCAGCGGCCGCAGTCCATAGATAAAAATAAGAGAATATAAGAACCGCAAGAGCTATGCCTGCCAGCACCGCTCTCACAGTGGCAGCTCGTTTACTCGTGATCGTGAGTGCTTGATAAATCAAGGCACAGTAAACAAAGAACAAAGGGAAAGCAGTTGCCGGCAAGTAGCGTCTGAGATAAAGCTGACCGGCAAACATCGCGTCTGACTTTAGAATCAGTCCAATCCAACCTTGCCCCCCAGCTACCGCGCCGAGGCACAAAACGACGAGCACTCCTATCGCGGCAAACTTGCTATCGCCCGTCACGGAAGCCAGCAGCCAGAAGACAGCCAAACTTGTAAGTAATCCTACTGCGCCCGCAAGGACGATGAAGGCGGTTGAGGCCGAGAATCCCAACGCCCGGGCAAAGAGAGCAATGGCATAAGGCGGTATGAATTGAATCGAAAATAGCGATTCGAACATTGGCGACTGAGGGTGATCGTCCTGTCCGGTAAAAGGGTCATTACGGCGGGGCCGTCCGTCTATCAGAGCGTTGATATATGCTGAATAGTAAGTCTCGTCTCCCTGAAGTATCGCGTATGCGCCATGCCATTGTGATCCGCGCACGAGCCAAAAATGAAGTTGAGGCATGAGCGATAGGAGTAAAACCGCAGACGCCGGTATAACAGACCATTTCCAGTCGATTACGAAAGACGATGAAGCTCTCATGAAGTGATTCTAGCTAATACTCCAGACTTGTAAGGGAATTATCTTTGGCAGCCGTTCACATCTTAAGACGACAGCCGGCCAGTTCATTTCGATAGACAAACGTTCCAAGCCAAACTACCAGCCGCCCATCGGCGTGGGTCAGATAAGTTCTGCCACAATTGCTCGCCAGCGAGCAGTGTTGAACGTGAACAACACGGAAGCCTTCCAGCACTCATGCGAGTTTTTCAAGTCTTCAACTTCGATTAAGTGAAGCAAGCGCATTACTTGTCTGCGAAGCGCGTGCCCCGAATATGCCGGAAGTCGCGTGTTCAGACTGCTGGCACAACCGTTGCTCATATCCGACTCGCACTCGAAATGTTGCCGTGATCGGCAGGAAGCGTTCACTCAGGTGTCCTGAGATGACGCCTGCATTTTCGGTGCAATCATGAGGCCCAAGCGAGGTGCGGATCTCGGGGCTTGATCTCCAACCCTTCAGAAAACTTAAGGAGCAACCTATGAACAAGATCAAAAACTTCTTCTCAGATGAGACAGGTATTGAAACCCTCGAGTACGCAGTCATCGGCGCCATCGTAGCCGCCGTGGCCGTGCTCATCTACGGCTCAGGCTGGGGCGCTGCGGTTAAGACTACGCTTATCAACGCTGCATCCCAGAGTACCGGGACCGTCACGACCTAGTTTTGGTTGAAGGACGTGGCGAGTTCGCGGTGCTTTTGCGAATTCGTCACATTCTTCCTGTCTCGAGTGTTCAGCGCGAAAAGAAGGTCTTTGATGATTGCACACCAAAATACTGCCATCGCACTCATGTTTATTCCCCTGGCAATCATTATCGCTTACATGGATGTGCGCTACCGGAGGATTCCCAACAAGCTTGTGCTCGTGACTCTGATAGGTGGTCTCACTATTAACACGGTTTTCGGTGGAACGCATGGACTGCTCGTGAGCCTGGGCGGCTCCGCGCTAGCTTTTATGTTGATGCTTTTCCTGCACGCCTTTGGGACGATGGGCGCTGGCGACGTAAAGCTTTTTGCCGCAATCGGAGCGATCAATGGCGTCTCGTTAGTTCTGCCAACGCTTGTAGTCGTTGCACTCACAGGAGGAGTGTTCGCGATATGCACGATGATCTATTCGCGTCGCACAGTCACGACATTGCTTGGCGTGTCCCAAGTTTTTTATGGATTGCTGCCCGGTCAGAAAGTGCCTCGCTTCGAAGTTCCGGCTGATCGCAGCTATACGCTGCCTTATGCGGTACCGATCTGTTTGGGCAGCCTTATCGCTTTCTTTCTATTTCGCGCCTGAGGCGCTTCTGGAATTGACTTTGGGAATGGAGAATTGAGTTATGCGAAATAAACGTCTGATCCTCGCGCTTACCGGCGCCGTGCTTTGCGGCCTGGTGGGCGTCATGTTGATAACCCGCTACCTGTCCAGCGTGCAGGCATACACGAAAGATCTGGGAAATGTGGTCGTCGCCAAGAAGGAGATCCAGCTCGGCGAGAAAATAACGGCCGAGCATCTTGCCCTATCCGCTATTCCGAATGGTTCAGCTCCCGAGGGCGTGTTCCGCAAGATGGATCAACTCGTCGGCCGCGTCGCCATCACGCCTATCGGTGTGCGCGAGACAATCACAAACATGAAACTCGCTCCGGAAGGAACGGGCGCCGGGTTGTCAGCGGTTATTCCGGAAGGCTATCGCGCGATGACCGTCAAGGTCGACGACGTTGTGGGTGTTTCCGGATTCATCATGCCGGGTTCATTCGTTGACATTGTAGCAATCGTTCTTCCGCCTGCTAAGCAGGGAGGCGAAGCGACCGGGCCGATCTCCAAGATCGTCCTGCAGAACATCAAGGTGCTGGCAAGTGGACCAAAGATCGACTCGCCTGAAAACCAGCGTGAGCCGTCCAGCGTGAAGGCCGTGACGCTTCAGGTGACACCTGAGCAGGCAGAAAAACTGGTGCTGGCTGCTAATGAGGGCAAGCTGCAACTCGTTATGCGCAACTACAGTGACCAGGAAGACACACAAACGAAAGGAGCCAATAAGTCGACGCTTTTGAGCGGCGAAACATTTGTTCCGCAACCGGCTCCACCCACTGAAAAGGCTGATGCATCTAAAGTCGTCCCAAAGGTTATTCGAGTGAGGCGCCACAGCGTGGCCCTCAAGCAAGAGAAACCCGTCGCCACACCGGTCCCACGCAACTCCATTGAGTTCATCGAGGGTCCAAAAAGGCGCGACGTCGAAATACCGTAGGAGCACCGAGGGTAGCCGGCTTCCGACCAGAGAAGTCGCTCTCCCA